>Ga0123356_10006393_pt1 | contig 11875 bp, 12 predicted proteins | sample TergutEmb28metaG_2_FD_92546 | JGI IMG/M metagenome (GOLD analysis project Ga0123356, IMG submission 92546) | Embiratermes neotenicus P3 segment gut microbial communities from Petit-Saut dam, French Guiana - Emb289 P3 | ecosystem: Host-associated > Arthropoda: Insects > Digestive system > Gut ... | reverse complement strand
TGGATTCTTCCTGTTTTGCCGGTTTTCTTTCGTTATTTTACTCTATTCGGTCTTTTTTAGCTACCTTTTTCTACGCTATCTCTTGGTGGCATATAGACTTATGCTGTTTTTAAGGAGCAACTAATTAAAGATTCTTTTTTTCAAAGTACTAAAAGAAAAACTTTGCATCTACACGTCCATTCGCTGAAACCTCTACACCTTCTTTACGAAGAAGTTTTTCTTGAATTAATCTGCCTTCACCTTCCAGAGCAATACTGCCGTCAGAACGAATTATTCTAAACCAGGGAAGATTAAATTTTTCTGACATCGAGTGCAGTACCCTTACAGTTTGGCGCGCCCCATTGGGGATTCCTGCTTTAAATGCGATATCTCTATAACTTGAGACTTTGCCCTTAGGTACTGCGAGAATTTGTTCGATTATTTTTTTGGTAGAGTCGGTCATTATTTATTTTATGGGAACCTCAAAAAACTATATCATATAAATTAAAAACATGATATAGTGAAATATGAATAAAATAGCAATGTCCAATATACGTAAACAAAATAACCCCTTTTCCATCTTCACTGTTTTTATGCTGATATTTGGTATAGTTAAAACATCTGTAGCAGCTATAATTTTTGTATTTGGGATAATACCGATCATACAAGGTATTGAAAGTTTCGAAATCGGGGTATTAATCGGGTTTTTAATTTTTAGCGCAGTAGGCATTGGTTTGTTTTACATAGTAATACTTCAAATAATAAAATACAAAAAATGCCTTTATTTACTTAAAAGCGGCAACGATGGCAAAGGAACATATTTATCCAATGATTACATCTTGATCAACCGCCAGCCTTTCTATAAAGTAAAATATTCCTTTAATGACGAAAACAATCAACATCATGAGGTTAAAACACGCTATGTCTACAGTGAAAGCGAAGCTGCGGCATTGGAACAAATGGGTACTATTCCCATAAAATTTCAAGGCAAACATTCTGTTGTTATATGGCCTTACGATCAATCAACCAATGATAATGCATTAAGTGCGGTTGATAATCGTATAACGCGGATGAGGCGTATAGTACTAAGATTGAACATCATATTCGGCATAACAATATTTGTCACTGCATTTGCGTTAATAATGGTGCAAAACGCAGGTGAATTCATAAATAAAAACATAGTTAACACAGCTATGATTATCATTTTTGTAACATGCATAGTTGGCGGAATTCTTACCAACATTATTGCTTTTGTTATACGCAAAATATTAATGGTTAAATCTGTAGTCAGGGATATAAAAAGCGCTGAATCTAAATCTAAGTACTTTTAATGCTGGGATTTAAGATAATTCTCTTTTTATAGGGTGAAAAGCTCGTTTATATCGCTATGCTTTAAAACGCTCGTTTTTACATTCAATGGCTTCTTCATTAGTAAATTGTAGCCATATCTTTTCTTTTACGATTTTCTTTTCGTTAGTATCATAAGTTGCTTCCCACAAATATACATCTAATCCCTCTTTTTCTGCATCCTCACAAGCTTGTTGACAATAATATTCTCTAGCCATTACAGGATTATCTGTAAACCATAACCCAGAGCCTTGGCTGTCATACTCATCGTATGCCAGTAGTTCTGTTTCACTTTTTCCTAATAGGTATATTAACTTGGTTCTTTTCATAAATATGAATATATAATTATATTTCCATTATGTCAAAGCTAAATTAGTATTCTTTTTTATACCTTCAATCAGCGAATCAATATCTTCTGTGATTGCAAGACCACCCATGGTATGTAAAGCGCCATAGCAAGTAACAATGTAGTCGATAATATCGTATTTTTTAAATAGAGTGATAGCTTCTTTTCCGGTTATTCCTTTTGCGGCTTTGTATTCTTCTATACAATAAGCAATGAAATCAGCATTATCACTCATTTAACAAGCTTCCTCCGGGAATTCAATCTTCCCCGTTTCAAGTTCCTCGTTCAACAAGTTAGCCAGTGTTAACTGGCTTAAATGCCACAACTTTGTATCTTCTATTTCCAGTTTACTGTATAAAAACGAGGAATACAATAACTCAAAAGCTTCTTGCTCGGTAATATTACGGATTTTCATTATTTCTCTTACAACAAGGGGGATTAGCATTTCCAATGTTGCTTTGAATTGGGTGTCAGTCATTGGCGACCTCCAAAAAACCTGTGTATTTTAAGAAAGAAATAGAACGCTCTGTTGCAAAAGTCATTTGGTCGAACAATTCCCGGACTTTCAATCTAACGATTGTTTCCTGCTTTGATAATTCCCCTGTCTCAAAGGTGATTAATGTTCGGTAAATTGTATCATTCGCCACAGGACCGTAGATAATATCGTATTTCTTTCCTTGCCAAATACTTCGACGATTGGCTATAACAAAGTCAAACCATTCTTCACTGGCGGATTCAAAACGCAGTATATCAAGTTCTTTTTGCATAACTTCATAGTCCGCTTCGTATAAACTGATAAACTTTCCTTTTGGAGTTTCGCCTGTCCTGATTGAACGGTTGTAGACTTTAACAGCGAAGGTTTCTGCTTGTTCCTTGTTTGTGGTTGTGTAAAAACCATAGCCAAAATCGAGGGTTCTGGTTGATGTTCGAAGCTCTGGAGTTTCGATGATTTGGTCGCTGCCGTGGTATAGGGTCATGGGGTTACTCCTTTATTTCTTTTTCTTTTGCGGTGATTTTTTCTTATATATTATTATATATTCAAAATTCATAGAACTAACTGGTTTTTTATTTACATTAGAAGTCAGTTTTGGAGTTCTTTTTCTTGGTATTGCTCTTTTTGCAGAGCCAATACATTCAAAACCGTTTTTTCTTAAATATTTTTTTGTTATTGATACAAGATCAACATTAATTCTATCAACAGTTCTATTCCCCAATGTTAGAACAATATATTTCTTTGTTACTCTACATAATTCTTTAAGAAAATAAAAATAATCCTTAAAAAACCGTTCTATTTTTTTAATTTTTGGGTTTGAAATATTGTCTAAATAATACTTTATTAAGGATATTTCGTAATTACTAAGTATATTTTTCTTATCTGAGCCACCCATACTATGATTGTCAATTATTGAATAGTTTGATAGTTCCCACCCTTTTAAATTTAAATCACTCTCAGGTATGGTGTATAGAGGAAGCATTGAAAATTGACCATATGGAACAGTAGTCGAATTATCTCCATATGGAGGTGAAGTAATAGAAATATCAAATGAGTTTTTATTAAATTTTTTTATTTTTCTTATTGTATCGTCTTTATATAAAGTAAAATATTTTGATTTTTTCTGAAATTTTACATAATGTTTTTTTGCTGCTGCAATAAAATCATCTATAATTTTATTTTCTATATTCTCTATATCGTTTTTATTTTTGATATGTAATTTATATGTCGAGCTTCTTGTATTACTGTTATACCTAATAATATCAGCAAGAATATACCATAAGTATAATCTATTCCTTTTGCTTTTTATTTTCATTATTGCCATTCTTAATAAAGCAAGGGATTCAATAATATCGTTTCTAAGCCATTTTTTTATATTTGGAAAAGAAAAGTTAATTTTTTTCTTTGGAGGATGTTTAGTATATGCTTCAATGCTATCTATGTCTTTTTTTATTAATTTAGTAACACCTTGTAGTTTTACTGTTGTGATTAAATTTGCAAATGGATTTATATCACAACCTATTAAATTAATATCTGGTGAAATTTCAAATGCTTCATATAGGGCTGTTCCAGAACCATGAAAAGGATCAAATACTGATGAAATATTTTCTTTTGAAATAATATTATTTAAAATTTTCTTTTGTATTGGCGCAACCATGACTGCTGGGTATAATACTGTCCCATGAATATCGTCTTTTTTATTATAATTTTTATATTCAATATTAGTTAGCATTATTATTTCCTAATAATTTATATAATTTTCTTATTATTTAACATTTCGTTTGTTAAAACGATAAAAATACTTAAATACTTAATGATATATCTTATATCTTCTTCAGTAATATACATGGTTGCCTTATGTGAACCAAGGTGGGTTTTGCCAATTACTCTTTCATAATCACTAATAGATAACATTTTTTTAAGACTTTTGTATTCTATCCTTGTTTTATTTGAAATTTCAGAAATATAACTTTCATTATCTTTAATATAATTAACAATTTTAAGTATTTTTTTATCAATATCATTAATTCCTTTAAATATTAATGAATATTTTTTTGACTTGTTTATTGCATCAATACTTAATTCAAATAAAACTCTAAGAGAACACGAAATTACTTCTAAATACTTATTTACTGGTAATTTGTTAATTTGCCTAATTAACTTGTCTAAATATTGACTATAATTTATTTCATAATCATCATATGCTGGTATTGTAAACAAATTCGTTGGTTTTCTTGTTGTAATATATGATATAGGTTTAATAAAAGATAATTTTAACTGTTCTATTACTAGGCCTGTCTGAGCGTCTTTAAAAGAATAAACTGCCATTAATTGACATGGTTTATTAATACTATTTAAAATACCATTTTTTTTCTTCTTATTATCTACTTTAATAACAATTTTATCATTGTTAACTGTATTTCCCTTACTGTCAATAATCGAAATAAGATATTTTTTTAAATCAATCTGTCCAGATGGTATGTCTATTTCTAATTCATCTTTGAATTTTAAAACTATTTTTGCAGGCTCAACTTCTTTATCTTGATCTGCGTCTTTAGTAGAATTATTTCTTTTTATTACTAATGTTGCAGTCTTACCAAATAGTGAATATATTACTTTATCTTTACTTATATTAATATTTACTTTTTTCTTAAATGTAAAATTATCTTTAATTAATTCTCTATATTTCTCAATATTTTTTTTTTTATTATAAGTAGACAATACAGATTTTTCTTTTAAAATATCAAATCCAACAAGATGATATTTGTTTTCAGATCCTATTTCTTGGATTTTTTTGTTTATATTGTATAGAAAAGATATTATGGAGTCTGTTAATTCATTCTGTAAAAATTGAGAACGATCTGAGTTGAAATCTATTAAGGAATTTTCACTTATAATTCTAATATATCCTATCATCTGATTTAATACTTGACTAGTTTTTATATTTCGCATGATGTTTGGATCAAAAATATTAAAATTATTAAAAAGATTGGTATTAAAGTAGACCAAGGGAGTTAAATCATCAATAGGATTAAAAAATAACTTATCAATAGATTCTTTCCCATGAGATTTCAGTTGAAATGTTAATAATTCTATATCAAGATTTACCGTATTAATTGGAAATTCATAAATTTCAGATAAAGCAATTTTGTTATTATGTTTAAAGATAATTTTCTGTGTTGTGCTGTTATAAGATATATGAAATAATTGCGAATCTTTTTGATTACTTAACAAAGAAGTTAAATTCTCACTGGAGTATGTATTTCCATCTATTGCTAGGGTAATGATAAATTTCTTGTCATCAAAAGAATGGATAATTTTTTTATAATTTTTTTCTGAAGAAAAATATTCATTGAATAAACTAATATTATAATCATCGACCTCAATAATTATCTCAGTTCCTTTGGAAACGCTATCATCTTCTAATAATTCAATTTCGAATTTTGATATATCATCTGCACTAGTAAGTTGATCAAAATTAATAGAAAAATTATAACCTTTATCTTTAAATGTTTTCCATTTAACGATCTTACCAAATTTAAATACAGATAAGAATCCTAAACCTTTAGATCCTTGTGTTATTCTATCATATTCATTCTTACTTCCGTGTATTTTAGTGCTCTTAGAAATATGAAATAATGTATCAATATCATTCTTATCCATACCGCAACCATCATCTTTAATAGAAAGTATCTTGGTTGATGTGTTAATTTCAATTGAAGCAAAAGATGCTCCAGCATCATAAGAATTTTTAATTAATTCGTTTAAAGCAATAATATTTGTGGGAATTTTTTCAGAAAGCTCACCAATAATATTACCACTTACTCTAATATTTGATTTCATTTTTCCCCCTCCACAACTTTAATCTCATCCTCAGTCAAATTATACAACTCATAAACAGCTTTATCTATCCCTTTATCAATACCATCAATCTGTCTGGAAATCATCGTTTTTAGCTTGTCGTTCTGCTCTGAAGCTTCCTCTTTCTTTAGCTCTAACATTTTGTCAACCAGAGAAACAATATTATCGTGTTTGATTTTGTTAGTTTTTACAGAAAGATCAATATTGGGAATTGGTAATTGTTCAACATGAGATTTTTTTACCTGTGCTAAAGCTTCACCTTTTTCTGGATTTATTATTTCATAAGCAAAATTTAACAATTTAGAATTAATTAGTGCAAGCAAAAATTTTAAATTAAAATCAGAATTATTAATAACTATATGTAGATTATCACGACAAATAATTCCTTTTATTATGTATGTAGCAATTAATGAGTCACCTGTCTGACGGATTACTAGTTTTTCTGGATTGCTAAAGATAGCTGGATCTCTAGGTGCAGCCAACCACTCCCCGTACTTTATCCAATAATTATTATTCCATTTATTAATATAACGATGAATTAAGCTACCACGTAATAACGGAGTCCATTCACGATTAGGTTTCTTGCCTTCCATAACGTATGGTTTTTCCTTCATTATTTTATCTGATTGTGGTGGTGTTCCTTTTCCTTTTTCAAAAGGTTTAACACCGTTATAAATATTACTGTAATGTTTTAACGGTTGACATCTATTTGTAACTTTTTCAAATAATTTTCGTTTTTTAGGATTTGCAATTATATTTATTGGTGAGCCATCTTTTGGAATATCAGAATAAGCCAAATAATGTAGTGATGAAACAATTTTATCTCTGAATACTTCAATGCTACATATGTCTTTATTATTGGGATTCAATTTTTCAAAAACCAGAACATGAGTATCAACAACAGCATTAAAAACTTTTTCTGGTAAATAAAGTATTTTATACCAGCGATAATTGCTAGTTAAATGTTTTCTTATCTTTTTATAAGTTAATGATAATAACCATGTATTAGATACAATAACTCCAAAGACGCCATTATTTTTTAATAAAGATGAATATTTTTCAAGAAATACTAAGTATAAGTCTTTTTGATAGTCTTGATGTTTGTATGTTTTTTGAAAATATTCTTGTATCATATCTGGAATTAAATATGTATACGGCGGATTACCAATAACCACATCAAACAACCCAACATCTCCCTCGTCATTCCTCTGTGTAACTCCGTGTCCTCTGTGGTTATTTTCTTCTTCCTTCAAATATCCAAACTCCACCCCCCAATCAAAACAATTAACCCTAATCCGATCATCCTCATTAAAATCAAGATTACCCTGAGTATAAAAATCATTCCCAATAAGGCTGTTGCCGCATTTAATATTATTCTCAAGAGAAGGAAGCAAGGTTGAGGAATACTTAAAAAGCCAGTCTTTATGCTGCTTGCCTTCGTTTTCCAAAAGTTTAAGGTACAGGGATAACTTGGTAACCTCTACCGCCTGACTATCAATATCAACGCCAAAAATAGTAGCAGTTAGTATACGTTGTTTTTCCTCAATCGTAAGTTTGTAAGAATCAATGCCTGCTTTGTATATTTTATTTTTCTTTAAGGAAGATTCCAGATTTTTATCCTGAGTATAATAATCAAGATGATAATTCAATAAATACTGATACGCGCCAACAAGAAATGAACCAGAACCGCAGGCAGGATCGCAGATTTTAATCTGGGCGATTTCGTTCGGCGATTTATTTTTAATCTTTTCGCCGACTGTGTTCTGCACAATATAATCGACAATATACTGAGGGGTGTAATAGACACCACCTGCTTTTTTTACTTCGGGTTTTTCTTCGATAATAGCAGTGCGTGTGTCGCCTTTGACGCCACGGAAGCGAATCGTCTTACCAAGAAATCTTTCGTAGATACTGCCAAGAATCTCTATCGGCAGTACGGAAAATTCATAAGGACATTTAGGATAATATAAATTAACAATGATGTTTTTTAGTATTTTATCTTCGACATTAATTTTATCGATCCAATCTATTTGCGCGAAAAGACCAGCATTATACTTTATATTGGCATTTGTAAAAAGATGAATAAGTTTTTCGTAGATGTTTTCAGTTTTGGTAACATCTAAAAGCAAATCTTCGCTTTCTATGCCTTTGTCTTCTGCAATACGCAGGAAAATAATGCGGTCGATTATTTTTTGTACTACCGTGTTAAGATCGTAGATATTAAGCGTCTGATTATTTTTAGCGATATTTTTTGCTAATTCCACACGCCATTCTTCGATAAGCGCCAGAAGATCTTCATCTACTTCCGATGTACCTTTTTTGTTTTTATTGGTTTCGATGTATTTGTCAAAACTACTCTTAAAAATGGCGTCTTGCGAAAAAGTATCACGAAAAAAATCAAAGTTCTCTTCATATTGATCATAAGTAAAGTACGCAATACGTGCCGTACCTGCTTTATCATTCATATCTGGTTTGATACGAGTATTGTAAATAGCAAATTCTGCAAAATTTGTTAATATCGAAATTGATAAACCTGCAGAGTAACCATAACGCCGTACTTGATAAGCCGCATCAGCAGTATCTTTTATACTGACCGAAGGTTTTTTTGCTTCCACAAAAAACTTACGCGCTCCGCCAATGCGGAAACTGTAATCTGGTGCTTTTTGTGATCCATCAATTTTAACTTTATCTTCTCGTACAACATCACGGTAAGTTTCTGAGCCGCCTTTTTTATTTGTTACATCCCAATCCAGTAATGTAAAAAACTCATCGATAAAATCGGCACGGGTATTGGCTTCGTCGTATTTGCTGTTTTTATATTGGTCGATATTGGCAGAAAAGCGGGAAACGAGAGTGCGAAGCTGGTCGAGTTGGGGTGAGTTGGACATTGTTGCTTTTTCCTTCATTAATTTTTCTCCCACTCATACCACACTTTAAGGTCATTTCCGCTATTTCTAGGTAAAACTCCTTCATGCTGTAACCTACCCACAACAATCCCTGGAGCAATTCCAATGCTGGCTGCAAATCTTTTTATTTGTGTTATGGTTGGTGTGGAAGTATATGTTAGAAATTGTGATAACTTATCTTGTGGTATCAATGAATAACTCGCAAAGATGTCTGCCTCTTTTTCTTTATCATTATCTAATCTTTTACCCTCGATATAGAGTTCATTACGAGAATGATAAATAATATGACAGGCTTCATGAAAAATAGTAAACCACATTTGGTCATTGCTTTTTCCATACATACTCAACTGCATTATATATTTGTCATTTATCCATCGGGTTGCTCCATAGATACCAAGATTTTTAATCGCAGGTACAAAAACAATCGCAACACCTGCGTTGGCGCAGACTTCTTTTAGTTTTGGAACAAAAATATCTGGATCATCTTCTAAAGTTAGTTTGCGAATTTTATCAAGACTATTTTGGAATTTCTGTTTATCGAATTTAACGCATTGTTGTTCTTGTGCCTCAATTTCTCCTCTGCGCAGCCAGGCAGAAATAATTGCGATATCTTTTTGTGTATTTTCTTTTTTACGGAAAGCTGCTTGTAAATCACGAGTCCATATTGTTTCCCATTGTACAGGAGATGCAACAGCAAAGAATTGTAATAATGCAGCAAGTTGTTTTGTTTTTTCTTTATTTGGTTCTATCCAGTTGTATTTAATCATTTCTTTTACTGGAAAAATATTAAGCCAGTGTAAATCTTTTTCTAATCGTTTTTTATCGTCATATCTGGTTTTGTCTTCCTGATATTGGCGTTCAAGGTTGCTCCAGAAATGCGCTGGATAACCAAGGGTTCGTTCAAATTTTAATGCAGTTTCTGCTGTAATGGCAGACTTTGCTTTTACTATTTCATTTATTGTTTTTTTAGAAAGACCTGTCCGCTCCGCAAGCGAGGCTTGAGAAAGCCCTGCGTGTTCAAGATGGTCTTCGAGTACTTCGCCTGGTGTAACAATATAATCGGGGGTATATTCATTTACTGTTAATGCTTTATTCATGTGTATCTTTTACTCCTATAATTAAAATTGCAGTTACTTGTTTCCAGTCAAGACCCTTGTCTGGTTTGAGTGGAATCGGACTGTGATTTGGTTCAAAAATGAGTCTGTACGGATGATCCAAATCAACCGATAACTGGTATTTTTTCTTTCCTGTTAATTCATGACAACGGCTTGGTCCTTTATAAGGTGGCCAGAAGTCATAAAGAGTAGAAGCAGCTCTAAGCTCTTTTAACCGGATACGGATTTTCTTAGCCCGAAGACTTCCATGAACTTTTTCAAGTATCTTGCCTTCGTTAAACTCCTTTTCCAGCTTTGTATTCTTAAAGATTATGTCCAAAGTCTGCCCCTCTATTTATATATTAACCCAAAGGGTTAATGCTGTCAAGTTATTTTTTTTGTGTTTTAAGTTTAGCTCAATTGTCGTGACAGTGGAACGACAATTGGCCTTCTCGGAATTCCTGCCAAATCTGCACCGAATTCCTTGGAATTTGGTGCGAAATCCACACATAATTCCGAAGCAGGTGATTCTTACTCCCCACTCCCAATAAGTTTTGCATATCCGTCATACAGATAAATCTGTCCCCACTTTTTCTGACTTTTATTGGAAATAATGCCAAGGTCAATAAGGTGGTTTACGCTGCTTATAGCAGTTGGTTTTGATAACTTTGTTTGTTGTGTAATTTCCGCGATAGTTAAAAGAGGCTTATGTTTAAAAATTGTAAAAACTTGTCCTGCAGAATCTTTTGCGCGTCCCAAACCTGATACTTTTTTTTCGTCAGAGGAGAATAATTTATATATATTAATTAAAGTTTTCTTTGCATTGGCTGCGGTTACAGTTACACCTTCAAGAAAAAAGTTTATCCATTTTTCTAAATCGCCGTTTTTACGTGGTTCTGTTAGCATGTCATAATACAGACCGCGATGTTGTTTAAAAAACAAACTCAAATACAGATAAGGTGAGCGCAAAAAACCTTGCGTATTAAGAAAAAGAGTAATCAATAAACGTCCCACGCGGCCGTTACCGTCAAGAAAGGGGTGGATTGTTTCAAACTGATGATGAATCAATGCCGCCTTTACAAGGACAGGAGTTTGATCTTTAGAGTGCATATATTTTTCCAGGTTGCTCATAAGTTCCGATACATTATCCGGCGGAGGCGGAACAAAATAAGCATTACCAGGACGAGTGCCGCCCGCCAGGTTTGCTAAAGCAAACCCGCTATTATTAATGTTGTTACTTTTATTTGGGCTAGACCGTTTGGCTTTTTTCATCCACACGGCGTTGCCGTGCATTTTTTTGGTGCCTAACCAATTCTGCGATCTGCGTATTTCTCCAGGTGTTTTGTGTTTGCCTCTTGAATTAGTTAGCAGAATTTTATGTATTTCCCGAATAAGCCTGACCGACAACGGAAACCCGTTCCGTATCCGCTTCATTCCATGATTCATCGCCGCTACATAAGAGGAAACTTCGGTAACATCATCAACAGGGACACCAGCAGCAGCGCCGGACTCATGACGCAAAAGATCGTCAAGAGTGGATTGGGTTCCCTCTATTTGCGAAGACAGAACCGCCTCTTTTCGTATGTACATATAATTAATAACGAAAGGATCTGGCACTGCTTCCACAATACCGTTTAGTTCACCTACGGCTATATTGGCTTTTTCCAGCCATTGTGAGATTTCCGCTATATTAATTGCTGGTTTGGGAGGCAGAGCATTTGGAATATAGGTCTTATATTGCTCTCCGCCCACAACCGAGGATTTTACATATTTACCATACTTTGCCCTTTGCATATAGGTTAAATTCTACTTTATGAACCTTTACAAGTCAATAGAGAAAGTAAAGGTT
>Ga0123356_10006392_pt1 | contig 11875 bp, 11 predicted proteins | sample TergutEmb28metaG_2_FD_92546 | JGI IMG/M metagenome (GOLD analysis project Ga0123356, IMG submission 92546) | Embiratermes neotenicus P3 segment gut microbial communities from Petit-Saut dam, French Guiana - Emb289 P3 | ecosystem: Host-associated > Arthropoda: Insects > Digestive system > Gut ... | reverse complement strand
CTCAATGCGTTCGGAAAGGCCAGCCGGCAACTCCCCGGCCGCGCACGCGAGAGACAACAGAAACAAAAGGGGAAAAATCGATTTGAGGGTCAACACAACCGCCTGGATATTGAAAAAATCGCTAAAAAAATTATCTCACACGAGCCCGAGGGAGTTGTCTCCACTAAGGTTCCTCGCCCGGGGCAGTAGGAGCCTCCCGGGCCGGGATGTGAGCTCCGGGTCCGCGATGGCCAGGCGCCGCATGTGTCGTCGAGGTGTAGCATTCGCTCGCCCGAAAACGGCAATTTCCGGATCCGCGGGGCATCTTCGCGAATCACGCCGGCTCTCCCCTCGGGGCTCGCTCTCCGGGAGATGTTTCTCTATTCTCTATATCGGAGGGGTATGCGATGACCAATTCGAAATCACCCCACAGCCAAAGCCGCGAAAACACAGGAGCCGGGCGCGGAGACCGGGGGCAGCCAGCCGGCGTTCTGAGCTTTGGCCAGGCGCGGCAGAGAGTAGAAGACGAAGCGGCTCGTGTCCGTTCCCGAGGACGAGAACTCCTCGGACTGCTCGATGCCGTGGGCCGCGTGCTTGCGGAGCCGATCCATGCCGATCGCGATTACCCTCCGTTCCCGCGCGCCACGCGCGACGGCTACGCGATCCGGGCCGGGGATCTGGGGAAATCTCGGGCCGAACTCGAAATTGTTGGCGAGGCGAAGGCCGGCGGAGCGCCGCCCGCGGACCTGGTCGAGGACGGCCAGGCGGTGGCAATCATGACTGGAGCTCCCGTACCCCGGGGGGCCGATGCGGTCGTGATGATGGAGCATGCCGCGCGCGCGGGTAATCGCGTGCGCGTCGAAAAGGAGGTTCGGCCCGAGGAGAACATTGTCCCCGCCGGCCGCGAGGCCCGACGCGGCGAGGAGCTGGTCTCCTCGGGTGCGCGCCTCGGTTATGCGGAGGTTGCGATTGCGGCTTCGGTTGGGCGCTCGCGCGTCCTGGTCTGCGCCAAGCCGCAAGTTGCCGTACTCTCAACCGGTGACGAAGTGGTTGATATTGACGTCGAGCCGGCCGCAAACCAGATTCGCAACTCGAACGCCTATTCTTTGGCCGCGCAAATTCAAGCCGCCGGCGGGGATCCGAGGCTTCTCCCGATCGCGCCTGACGAACCCGGACGTCTGCGCGAACTGCTGGGTGAGGGCCTGGAGTCGGATTTGCTCCTCGTCTCGGGCGGCGTTTCGATGGGGAAGTACGATCTGGTTGAGCCGGTGCTCGCAGAATTGAAGGCGGAATTCTTTTTTACCGGAGCGCAGATTCAGCCGGGCAAGCCCATAGTTTTCGCTGGGATTCCCCAGTCTCAAGAGCGCCGGCTTGCCAGGGATGAGGAGCGATACCGCTACTTCTTCGGTCTCCCCGGCAACCCTGTCTCCACCATGGTCACCTTCGAGCTCTTTGCCAAGCCGATGCTCCAGGCGCTGGCCGGAATGGCGCCCCAGCCGCTCATCTTTACCTGCGCCAGACTGAAGTCCGTCATCCGCACCCAGACGGGCCTGAAGCGGTTTCTGCCCGCCCTCGTCTCCGGCCGTTTCGAGCACAGCGAAGTGGAGCTGGCCGGCTGGCAGGGTTCGGGCGACATCGCCTCGGTTGCCCGCTCGAACTCGTTTGTCGTCATCCCCCCCGACCGGGAGCGGATCGAGGCCGGGGAGTGGGTGCCGGTGCTGCTAAGATGAGCTGCGGGGTAATGGCCATTGCCTGAAAAGCTCTCCCACTTCGACGACACCGGCCGCGCGCGCATGGTGGACGTGTCGGCAAAAAGCCCGGCGGCGCGCGAGGCCGAGGCGAGTGCCTTAGTAGTCATGTCTCAGAAAGTGCGCAGCGCGCTCGGCCAGAATCCCAAGGGCAATCCGCTTGAAACCGCGCGGCTGGCGGGAATTATGGCCGCCAAAAAGACCGCGGAACTGATTCCGCTCTGCCATATCCTGCCGCTTGCCTACGTTGATGTCGAGTTGCGGGAGTGCGAGAATGGGATTCGAATCTCCTCCCGCGTGAAGACCACGGCCGAAACCGGCGTGGAGATGGAAGCCCTGGTTGCAGCCGGCGTAGCCGCGCTGACGGTTTACGACATGTGCAAGGGCCTCGATAAGGCGATCGAGATTCGAGAGATTGTTCTCGAGCGCAAGTTAGGCGGAAAGAGCGGCGAATATCGGCGTCCGAAGCAGTAGGTTTGGCCGGAGAGTGGTCTATCGCCTCTTGGCGGCTGAAATGCGGGACATCGTCGGGTTTGAAAAATGTCCACGACCTGTCGTCGCCGACCAGAATCGTGCGCGCCGGCCTGTCGGAAATGAAGGTGACGGATCTTATGCCGAAGTCGCTTGAAAGCGGGCGCAAGGGCCCGCTGCTGCGGTTTCCCTGCCACCATGAGAAATTTGAGTTCTACGTGCGCGAAGGGCAGGTGGCGCATGGCGTCTACGATTGGCTCACCGGAGGCGGCGCGGTGTTTCAATTATCGGGGCGGGAGGGCGGCAACTCCCAGATCCGCGGCGCAGCCAGCACTCGGCGCGAGAACACCGGGCTCAACACCCGGGGGCGGCTGATCGACGGGTTGCGGCTCACCGAGGAGACGCGACGCGGCCGCGGCGGCGATAGCGAGGAGGAAGAAGATGTCCTCCTCGATTCCTGAGACCTTTCGCGCTGCCGTGCTCACGGTCAGCGATTCCTGCGCGCGCGGCGAGCGCAATGACCTTTCCGGCCCGGCGGTGGAACTGGCGCTCCGCGAGCACCATTTTTTCGTGGTTGAAACCCGAATCGTGGCCGACGATCACGGCGCGATCCAGAAGGCCATCGTCGAATTGGCGCGAAGGGCGCGGCTGGTGGTGACAACCGGGGGAACGGGCGTTTCCGCGCGCGACGTCACACCCGAAGCCACTCGCTCGGTTTGCGGCAGGATGCTCGATGGAATTTCCGAGCGCATGCGGCGCGAGGGTGAAAAGAGAACTTTGTTTTCGGTTTTGAGCCGGGGCGTGTGCGGGGTCTGCGGTTCTTCCCTGGTCGTCAATCTTCCGGGAAGCCCGTCAGGAGCCGTGGAAGCGCTTGAGGCCGTGATCGACGTTTTACCCCACGCCATTCAGATACTTGCGGGTAAGACCGAGCACATGGCGAATTGAAGCTCCCGGAGAGGAAAGGAAATTGCCGAATTGAAGTGATCTCGAATAGCCGCATTCCGAGCCTTGGAGCAAAATCCCCCGATTCACCCGGCCGGCAATTCGAAAATCCGAAGCCCGCCCCCGGCCGCAGCGCTTAGATGAAGACCCTCCGACACATCCTGGCCCGTTACTTCGCATTCCTGTGGCACACCCTGCAGGCGCTGGGCATGTGGGGAATCCTGGTGGCGGCGGCGGTGGACGGGGCGGCGATCGGCCTGCCCATCGACGTGGTGGTAGGCGGCTTCGTGGCCAAGGACCATGCCCGCTGGTTGATGTATGTGTTCATGGCGGCCGCGGGCTCGGCGCTCGGGAGCCTGGTGATCTATGGGCTCGGCTATGCCGGAGGCGAGGAGCTGCTGCGCAAACACGTTTCCGCTGAGCGCTTCGAGAAGATGCACAATGCCTTCGACAAACATCCCTTCTGGAGCTTGATGTTCCCGGCCATGCTTCCCCCGCCAACGCCCTTCAAAGCCTTCGCCATCGCGGCCGCCGTGGCAGAAATGAGCATCGGCCACTTCCTCCTGGCGATTTTCTTCGGGCGCGTGGTGCGATTTGTGGTGCTGGCAATTCTGGTCATCTATTTCGGTCCCGGCGCCGTGCACCTGATTCGCGTGTTCTTCAGCCACCACTTCCATTGGGTATTGGCGGTGGTAGCGGCGGCCGTCGTCGGCTGGATGATTTTTCGAAGGCGCAAGCAGCCGGCCTCGAACCTGTCCCCGACTACCAAGGTCTGAGCTCAAGTCCGATCAACCGCGGGCCGATGCCTGATCCCTGGCGGCGAGAATCTCGTCGAGGACGGCGGCGCCCTCTCCGGTAAACTAATCTGCTCAGGGAGAATCTCATGAGTACACCCACCCGCACCGATCCACTCGCGTATCTCGGCGAACAATTAGACCAACTCAAGAGCAAGGGGACGTACTTCCGCTTGCGGGTGCTCGAGGATGAACAGGCGCCGGAGTGCAGGTTCGACGGCAAGCAGGTCATCAATCTTGCGTCGAACAACTATCTCGGGCTCACTACCCACCCCAAGCTACGCGAAGCCGCGCTCGCAGCTACGCGCCAGTACGGAGTCGGTTCGGGCGCGGTGCGCACCATCGCCGGCACCATGAAGATCCACATGGAGCTCGAAGAGAGGATTGCGCGCTTCAAGCACGTGGAGGCGTGCGTGGTCTTTCAGTCGGGATTTGCGGCCAATGCCGGGACGGTTTCGGCAGTGCTCGGCAAGGACGATTTCATTGTCTCCGATCAGCTCAATCACGCCTCCATCATTGACGGCGCCCGGCTGTCGCGGGCAAAAATTCTGGTCTTCGAGCACAAGAACATCGCCGATGCCGAGGCCAAGCTGGCCACGGTGGCCGGCCAGCCGGGCAAGAAACTGCTCATTACCGACGGCGTCTTCTCGATGGACGGCGACATCGGCCCGCTGCCCGCCTTGACGGACCTAGCGGAAAAGTATGGCGCCATCATGATGGTCGACGATGCCCATGCTTCGGGCGTCCTTGGCCGGAACGGCCGCGGGACCATCGATCACTTCAAGGTCGACGGCCGCGTGGATATTCAGGTGGGGACGTTGTCGAAGGCCATCGGCGCGCTTGGCGGATATGTGTGCGGATCGCGCGATTTGATCGATTTTCTCTATCACCGCGCCCGTCCGTTTCTGTTCTCGACGTCGCATCCGCCTTCGGTAGCGGCCACCTGCATTGCCGCTTTCGAGGTCCTCGAGGAGGAGCCGGAGAGGATCGACAAGCTGTGGGAGAATACCCGCTTCTGGAAGAAAGAGCTCGGACTGGTGGGTTTCGATATTGGCGGAAAGACAACGCCCGCGAGTGAATCGCCGATTACCCCCATCATCATCGGGGACGGCAAACTCACCATGGAATTCTCGCGCGAACTGTTCCGAGAGGGCGTGCTGGGCACGGGAATCACCTATCCGACGGTGCCCGAAGGCAAAGCGCGGGTACGCACCATCATGACCGCTACTCACACCCAGGCCCAGCTGGAGCATGCCTTAGAGGTGCTCGGAAGAGTGGGTAAAAAGATGGGAATTTTGGCCTGAGGCGCGAGGTGCTTAGTCCGGACCCGAGAGACGAGCCTGGATCCGGGTGTGCCTGTAGACGACGAGATCCGCTCGCTTACTCCACTGCGTAGTTAGGGGCCTCACGGGTGATCATGACGTCGTGGACGTGGCTTTCGCGCAGGCCGGCGCCGCTGATGCGCACGAAACGGGATTTCTGGTGCAGTTCGGCCAAGGTCGCGCATCCGCAATAGCCCATGCCCGATTTCAGCCCTCCCACCATCTGGTAGAGGATCATCGCAACCGAGCCGCGATAGGGCACGCGGCCTTCGATGCCTTCCGGCACCAGCTTGGCCAGCCGGTTGGAATCGACACCCATATTGGGAATGGCGGCGGAAGCTTCTTCGGCCGCAGCCTGAAAATATCGCTCACTCGACCCCGCGGCCATGGCGCCAATCGATCCCATACCCCGATAGGACTTGAAGGTGCGGCCCTGATAGAGGATCAACTCGCCCGGACTCTCATCGGTTCCGGCGAACATGGAGCCGATCATGACCGAACTGGCGCCGGCGGCAATGGCCTTGGTGATGTCGCCGGAATATTTGATGCCGCCATCGGCGATGATGGGTACTCCGGCATCTTTGGTGGCGCGATAGGCTTCGGCAATGGCGGTGATCTGCGGAACGCCGGCGCCCGTGACCACTCGCGTGGTGCAGATGGAGCCGGGACCGATGCCGACTTTGATCGCGTCGGCGCCGACCCGGGCGAGTTCGCAGGCGCCATCGAAGGTGGCTACGTTGCCGACCGCCAAATCGACCTCGGGAAACCGGGCTTTGAGTTGCTTCACCGCTTCCAGAACACGCGAAGAGTGGCCGTGGGCGCTGTCGATGGCCAGGAGATCGACGTTCTCCTTGACCAGCTCCTCGCCGCGTTCCAGATAGTCACCGGTGGCGCCGATTGCGGCGCCTACGCGCAACCGGCCCTGAGAGTCCTTGGCGGCATTGGGATATTTGAGCTTCTTCTGGATATCCTTGACAGTGATGAGGCCCTTGAGATTGTAGGCCTCGTCGACCACGAGCAGCTTTTCCACGCGATGTTTGTGCAGGATTTTTTCCGCGCCTTCAAGCGTCGTCCCGACCGGGACGGTGATGAGATTTTCTTTGGTCATCACCTGGCTGATGGGAATGTCGAAGCGAGTTTCAAAACGCAGATCGCGATTGGTCAGAATGCCCACCAGCTTCTTGTTCTTGGTGACGGGGACGCCGGAAATTTTGTACTTGCGCATGACTTCGAGCGCGTCAGAAACCTTGTCGTCCGGGGACATGGTTACCGGGTCGACGATCATCCCGCTCTCCGAGCGCTTGACTTTGTCAACCTCCTCGGCCTGCTGTTCGATCGTCAGGTTGCGGTGAATGATTCCGAGACCACCCTGCTGGGCAAGCGCAATGGCCATATGGGATTCGGTGACCGTGTCCATGGCGGCGCTGATCAGCGGTATATTCAACCGGATGTTGCGCGTGAGCTGGGTCTGGGTGTTTGCCTGAGCGGGGACGACGTCGGAGCGCGCCGGAAGCAGCAATACGTCATCGAAGGTGAGAGCCTCGGGAACGGGGAAATGAATCATAAATCCAGGTAAGTCTTTATTGTAGAGGTGCGTCGAGGGAGAGGCAAATAGCCGGAGGGAGAGGTTGATAGATGGCTGCGGGTTTTGCGGGTGGAGACCTGCAACCCTCGGACGCCAGACGCTTCCCGGATCATGGCAAAAGAGAAATTCGGCGCTGCAGACGATGAACCCTGACAACCGAAGCCGCGATTACGACGCGAAATTCTACCGCGAGCTTCAAGCCGCCGACCCGTCCGCTCGCGAAGTGCTGCCGATCATTCTCGAGATGATCCGGCCGAGGAGCATGGTCGATATCGGCTGCGGTACCGGTCATTGGCTGGCCCAGGCCAGGGCGCTCGGTGTCGCGGACATTTTGGGTATCGACGGGCCGTGGGTCGACAAAGCCCAACTTCGGATCCCGGCCGAAAATTTCGCTGCCCGCGACCTTCGGGCCCCGCTCAGGCTCGAGCAGCGCTTCGATCTGGCGCTGTCACTGGAAGTCGCCGAACATCTTCCGGCCTCTTCCGCCAGGACTTTTGTCGAGAGCCTGTGCACTGCGGCCGAGGTGGTTGTATTCTCGGCGGCGATTCCCGGGCAGGGAGGCAGGCGCCACATCAACGAGCAGTGGCCTGAGTACTGGGCAAACCTGTTTCGGGAGTTCGAATATGAATGCTTCGACTGTCTGCGACCGCGAATCTGGCAAAATCCCGGGGTGGCCTGGTACTACGCGCAGAATTCTGTGATCTTTGCTCACCAGAGCCGATCCTCTCCCTTTGGGCGGCCCGGAAAGCCTTTGCCCCTGGTACATCCCCGCTTATGGTCGGCGGAGGTTGACCGCGGCAGGCGCCCCGGCAAGCTCGTCGAACGCCTATTCAAGGCCCTGTTGAGCGGACGAAAACCTGCCCGGCATTAAGTGCCCGCCCGCGCGCGCCAGGTTCCGGGATGAATCGCCTTCTCGCAGTTCGGCGTGATCGATTAGTCTCGTACGTGACCAACATGCAGCCGCAGCCAGCAACGCAACCTGAAACGCTCGTTTTTTGCGGCACGCCGCAGTTCGCAGTTCCCACGCTTCGCAGGCTGGTAGAAGCGGGGTTTCGGGTGCCGCTCGTCCTTACCCAGCCGGACCGGCCCAAAGGGAGAGGTCTCGGGCTGGTTGCCTCTCCGGTCAAAGAGACGGCGCTCGGCCTCGGACTGCGGGTCTTTCAACCGGAGAAGATCAAGCAAAACCAGGAGCTGCGCGAGAGGCTCGAGGAGATCTCGCCCCCAGCGATCGTCGTGGTCGGCTACGGGCGGATCATTCCGGACTGGATGCTCGAGCTGCCTAAGTACGGCAACATCAATCTGCACGCGTCGCTGCTTCCCAAATATCGCGGTGCGGCGCCCATTCAGTGGGCGATCGCAAGTGGCGAAACCGTTACCGGAGTGACCACCATGCGCCTGGATCAGGGCCTCGATACCGGCGGCATCCTCCTTCAGAAAGAGCTGGGGATTTCCGGCGAGGACACCGCAGAAACGCTTTCGCCGAAGTTAGCGGCGATGGGGGCGGAGCTTGTGATCGAGACCCTGCGAGGACTCGACGGCGGCACAATTCGGCCTCAAAATCAGGACCATTCCCAGGCTACGCTGGCCCCGATTCTCAAGAAGGAAGACGGCCGGGTCGATTTCGAGCGCCGCGCGCAGGAGATTTACAACCGGTTGCGCGGATTTCAGCCCTGGCCGGGGGCGTTCACCACCTTCCGCGCGAAGATGTTGAACCTCACGGCGGCGAAAGTGAGCTCGGAAGAGGTGCCCAAGGCGGAGTTGCTGGTGAAGAACGGACAGTTGTTTGCAGGCTGCGCTCGCAGCACGGCGCTCGAGTTGTTCGAAGTTCAGCCCGAGGGCAGGAAGCATATGTCGGCGCGGGAGTTCGTGAATGGATACCGGCCCCGGACTGGGGAAGAGCTCGGAAACTGAGGAGGACGAGCGCCGAGAGGGTGCGCGAACCATCCATCGCCGCGGGTCGTTTTCCTGCGGGTTTTTACCTGTTTCGCCTGTTGGGATCGCCCGACACCTCTAGAATCGGCTCATGCCCGTTTCCCCGGCGCGTGCGGCAGCCTTTAGGATTCTGGTGCGCATCGAGTCGACCGATGCGTACGCTTCGGAACTGCTGCATTCCGACACCTTCGCCAAGCTTGATCCGCGAGACCACGGGTTACTCACCGAACTGGTTATGGGCGTGCTGCGCTGGCGCAGCGTCGTCGACGAACGCATCGCCGAACACGCAGCGCAACCCCCCGCCAGGTTGGATTTGGAAGTGCTGACCGCGTTGCGGCTTGGCGCCTACCAGCTTCTGTTTCTTGATCGGGTTCCCGCGCACGCAGCCGTAAACGAGAGCGTGGAGTTGATCAAGCAGGCCCGCAAGCGCTCGGCGGCGGGCGTTGTCAATGCGGTGCTGCGGCGGATCGCCTCGGCCCGCGCCCCCTCCGCCTCTCCGCGAAAGGACGCGGGCAGCCCGCCATTGGGCGCCGGCTTGTCCCATCCTCGATGGCTGGTTGAACGATGGGCGCGGAATTATGGTCTTCCTCTGGCGCACGCGATCTGCGCCTACGATCAGGTCACGCCAAAGACGGCGATCCGGGTCGCGGCCCCCGCCCTCCGGGACGAATTGGAAGGTCAAGGCATCCAGCTAAGAGCCGGGAGGCTGCTCGCGAAAGCATTGGTGATTGAGGCGGGAGACATCACCGCAACCGAAGCTTTTCGCGCGCGCCGGCTCTTCATTCAGGATGAAGCATCCCAGCTGGTGGCGCTTCTGGTTGGACATGGAAGCTCGATTCTCGACTGTTGCGCCGCACCCGGCGGCAAGACACGGATTCTCGCGGAGGAGAACCCCGGCTCCACGATAATTGCAATGGAGCTCCATGCCCATCGCGGGCTGCTCCTAAAGGAACGGGTGCCGTCCGCCGCAGTGCGCGTGATTGCCGCCGATGCGCGCCAGATTCCACTGGCAAAGAAGTTCGATCGGGTGCTGGTCGATGCCCCGTGTTCGGGGACGGGCACGCTCGCCCGAAATCCGGAAATTAAGTGGCGTCTGAAGAGGGAGGACATTCGCCGCCTGCAGTCTTATCAGCTCGAGATTCTGCAGGCTGCCCTCGAAATCGCTGCTCCCGGCGGCCGCCTGGTTTATTCCACCTGCTCGCTCGAGCCGGAGGAAAATGCAGCCGTGGTCGAGCGCGCCCTCACCTCTACGGGCTCGTTTCGCGTGCTCGATTGCCGAACCGAACTTGAGAGGCTGAAACTCGGCGGTGAACTGACGGCCGGCGATCTGGGCTCCCTCGTGAGCGGTCCGTATTTGCGTACCCTGCCCGGGGCGCATTCCTGCGATGGTTTTTTCGCGGCCATCCTCGAAAAGCAGCCTGGATGACACTCAGATGTCTAAAGCCGAGGCTACGGCGGCGTCCGGTAAACGGCTTCCAAGCCGGGGCCCCGTCAACGGAACGGGTATCCGCGGCGTGAGCGGATCCTTAGCTGGGTGTGCCCGCCTTCTCTTGAGGCGAGCCCAGGTTACTTCACCACGAAATCGATCGCCGCGCCGGCGAGCACTCTAGATCCGGGCGCGGGGTCCTGCGAGACCACGATGGATGCAGGCGCCGAGGGAGGCGGAGCCTCCGTTCCCTGGGTTTCGAACGAGGGCCCGGGGCCGGGCGGGGAATTGGCGAGCCCGCCGGGCGCAGGACTCGCGGGCGGTTGCGCCGGAGGTGCCGCCACGGTCACCTCGCCCACGGAAAAGCCTGCATTCTGAAGCGTAGCGGTCACCGCTCCGAGCGGCTGGCCGAGGAAGCTGGGCATCACGAATGCTTCGAGCGCGGGCTCGTCGGCGACCAGCAGGCTGATTCGCGGAGCGGAAATGTCGGTTGCATTCGCGCCCGGATTCTGCCCGACCACCTGGCCGGCAGCGGTTCCCGGGAGCTGAACATTGTCGGCTGAGTTGAGCTCCAATCCGCGGTCGGCTATGGTAATGGCGGCGGCGCGTCCGCTTTCGCCCACCAGCTGCGGAATGTTGATCCGCTGCGGGCCGAGGCTCAGCGCGAGCTGGACCTCGAAGCCCCGCCGCACTACCGCGCCGGGCGAGGGTCCCTGCGACAAGACTCTTCCTTGGGGAACGGTCGCACTGTAATAGCTGGTTTCGGCATTGACGCCCAAGCCGTTTTGCTCTGCCAGGAGGCGAGCTTCGGCGGGGCGCTGGCCGCGGAAGTCGGGTACCTTTACCTCGCGAACGTGAATGGCAAGGCGCATGGCGGTTAATGCGGAGACCAACGCAACTGCAAGCAAGAGGCAGGCGGCGAAGAAATACCGCAGCAGGTTGCGCATGCCTAAATTATAATTTGCGCGTTCCGGCGCCGACCGGGATTTGTGACCTACCAAAGGAGACTTTCTCGATGAGGTTCGCCCTCGGTCTTATTCTTGGAGCGCTTCTCGCCGCCTTCGGAGTCTATTACTATTTCGTCTCCGGCCGCGCGCCGGCAGCGGTTGAGGATAGGCCCCTGCCCTTTGAGAAAAGACTCGCACACGGCGCCCTCAACGCCCGCATCGAACGGGAGATGCCGAAAACAGCGCCCATTGCCGCCGATGAAACCACGTTTCTGGCAGGCGCGCACATTTACACGGAGCATTGCGAAATCTGCCACGGCTCGCCCGGCCTGGAGCAGTCTGCGATGGCGAAAGCCATGTTTCCCAAACCTCCGCATCTTTTCCGAGGCAAGGGCGTGACCGACGATGCGCCGGGGGAGACTTACTGGAAGGTGCAAAACGGCATCCGCCTCACCGGGATGCCGGAGTTCAAGCATGTTTTGAGCGACACGGAGATGTGGCAAGTGAGTTTGTTGCTGGCCAATGCGGATAAAATCTCGGATGCGGTCAAACACGAGCTAAGGCCGCCGGCATCGACTTTGCGTATGCCGCTCAAGAACTCGAAGCATGAAGAATCGACAACCCGTTTCCCTCGCCCGACCGGGCCTGCTCTGGGGAGCGGCTTAACCAGAGAGTTACTCCCGTTTCCGCAGAAGCTAAGTGTATGCTGCGAAAATGGGCGTTTCGGTT
>Ga0123356_10006391_pt1 | contig 11875 bp, 14 predicted proteins | sample TergutEmb28metaG_2_FD_92546 | JGI IMG/M metagenome (GOLD analysis project Ga0123356, IMG submission 92546) | Embiratermes neotenicus P3 segment gut microbial communities from Petit-Saut dam, French Guiana - Emb289 P3 | ecosystem: Host-associated > Arthropoda: Insects > Digestive system > Gut ... | reverse complement strand
GAGGTTTTAACAGATTGCCGCTATATCTCCAACCGACCTGTGTTTCCTGCGTTGTGGTAAACTCAAGAACCACAGGTCACGATTTAAGTTTAGGCAGATTTTTCTTCTCATTTCCTTTGCAAAAAAGGAAAGATGTCCTTAGTGTTCCGATCTTCTCATCATTCCGAACGCCATACTGACCGCTATACCGATAATTGCTGCCGCAAGACCTATGAGAACATCGGTCCATTCAAAGATGTGGTCGTTGTACGATATCACGGTCACGAGTATCACAGAACCGACAGTAAGACCAACAATGAAATAGTACAGCGGATGATGATGTTTTTCAATTATCTTTGACATAACTTTTGTGGAAACGAACATCATTATCAAAAATCCTAATGTGAAAGGAATAAGATATAACAACTCAAATCCGGTAACGATATTTATCATCCACAGATAAAGTCCCAACGCCAATAATACGGTAGACCCGCTTATCCCCGGTATTATCTTTGAGGATGAGAACAAAGCACCGACAAAGAATGCAAGCATTATACCGACTATCGGGCCGGAATTCTCGATGATCGCTTCATTTCCTCCGCTCTCTCCGTTCAGTTCAAGGAAAAGCAATACCATCATAACAACTAATCCCAAAGAAAGCCAGACAATATGCGATGTCTTCACCGGCTCTCCTTTTTTAGTTATTTTCACCAGATCGGGCAATTGCCCGATTATCAGACCGACGAAGAAGAACATCGTCGGCAATCCGTACGATGTCATCATCTCCTTTGTAACGTACAGAAAACCTACAAGTCCGATAAGTATTCCCAGACCGATGGTCAAAAGGAACCAGAAGTCTTCCTTCAGTTTCGTTCTTATGTGACTTACGTCATCTATCAGACGTTCGTAAACTCTGAACAACACAGCAACGACACCGCCGCTTATGCCAGGAAGCGTAGATGCTGCTCCGACAAGGAATCCTATCAAAAAATTCTTGGAGCCCTCTTTGCCGTCCATGATATCCGTAACACGAATAAATAATTAAATTCATGTTACGGCGAACAGTCTCTGCAGCCACCCGTTCTCGGTATCCTGATACTTTGATTCGAAATTGCCGAGAAGGAAAATGAAACCTGTTCTGAACGTTTCGCATCCGTAGTATCCGTCCACTATCATGAACGATCTCGGGTACGTTCCGGTGGTGACCGGATCAGGTATTATGAATGCGGGGACATCATCATCGCTGAACTCCTTCACCGCCGCTATCGCGTGCCCCTCCACTCCGCGTTTGGTCAGTACGATGATACCGGAATCGTATCCGCATGCCGTCAGTATCGCTGCCGTTAATATTGCGTGACAGTCACAATCACCTATGCTTCCGTAGATCGCCAGATTGTAAAGCGATTCCGCGGGGTAATGATAATACTCGACGGAAGCGGCGTTCGCATGGACGCCGGGTATCATGTAATAATACGAATCATAATTTCCGGCAGTTTTGGTCGGCTTCAGACCATCATTCACGAACGTGGCGATGATGTTTATCCGTTCCTGTTTTGACAGGGTCTTTCCGCCCTTTTCAAAATTGGTGAATAATTTCTCAAATTCCTTTGCTATCAGTTGGATCACGTACCCTTTCACAGATATCGCGTCATCAAATTCATAGATCGCGAAACCGGCTATCTCAGGGATCCTGAAATCACGTTTCCAATTCAGTTTTGCAAAATAAATATAATCCTTGACGTCAAAACTGTATTCCAATGACCATTTGGAGTTAAGACTGGGAGTGTAATTATCCTTCCATTCGACCTTGTTCGTTATGTTGCCGCTTATAACTTCCGGTCTGGTCGTTGTTTTTACTGTGCCATCTTTGAACTTTACGGTCATCGTGATATCGTACATCCCTTTACCCACATCAATAACGTATGACGGAAAATCATCTTTGTATGTCTTATCCGTCGGATCGGGGTTGACGGATGTATCGAATATCACGTTGTTACTGCTTTTGAAAGAATCGGTCACGTTCCATGATGTTGACTCGATCGCAGGTTTACCGACAGCCGTTGTTGTTGTGTTGGTAAGTGTGCACGTTTTGTTATTGTCCACAGGAGCATTTTCCGCCTGTACGAGTGTAAAATTCAATTCATTCCAGTCCGCATATAATGTGATACTCTCCTTTATCACGGTGAACTTGTAAAAGGGAGTTGTACATCCCGGATCGGTATACCAGCCGGCGAAGTAAAGTCCTTTTGCTTCAGACCTCTCCGGAGTTCTGAGCTCACCGCTCATTCGGTCTAACCATTCAAGGTCCGCAAAGCCTCTTTGCGTCACGGTCTCATGACTTATGACACCGTCGCCTGCGCTCATCAGTGTAACAACAGGTTCTTTCTCCGATGCAATGAAGATGACCGCTCCTGCGCCCATGAGGGACGCTGCCACGATAATTGCAACGATCTTAAAGTTCACCGAGAGCATCGTGTATGCACATGCGTATCGTTATTTATATTATGCCCTGCAAAAGACCATAGATCGATCATCAACAAGAAACGCGATCATTATCATGACGAAGCCTGCTGCGGCGTCAATGAACCTATTATTCGAACCATCTGCATAAGATCACTGTCCTTATTTCGTCTTGCGAACGTGAATCCGTTCCCTTCATAATATTTTTTGAGGGCATCCCTGCAATCTATGCGGAAAAGTCTGCAACCGACGTTCAGGTTCGCTGCGACAATTCTGTCCATTGCTTGATCCATTGCGAATTTTCCCAATCCTTTGGGAGCATTATCGCATTTACCCAATTGTCCGAGCAGATAACATTGTGCAGATCCTTTGTTAATGTTCATCTTCTGTTCCATGCTTTTGCTACACTGAAGGTCGGAAACATCCATACTGCTTATCGCCAATGAGAAGTACGCCATAAGTTCAAATTTCGAATCGGTAGAGAATATCAGGTACGTCCTGGAGATGTTCTTTTTCTCTTGAACTATGGCTTTATCTTTCAAAAAAGATTCAACATCAATATCCCTTTTGCAGGAAAATTTTGACAGCATGTCAGAAACGGATGCTTCGGAATATTGAGAAAGGAACTTCCGTAACGGAGTTACTTCATAGGAAAAGTTCGTCAAAGAACCCCTCCTCTATCAATTTTTCGCCTCTTGCGATCAATTCATCGGATGTGGGGTTCGTTCTGACTTCAATTCTGTTCTCGGCTTCTTCGAACGCCTTGAGGATGGCCTGACCCTGTTCCTCCGTCTCAATGACGAGATTCTCATAGAATGATTTTGTGGCCATCTGTCCTCACTGTCAGTTCGTATGTAGATATGGTTAATATACCTGTCGATTATCTTTTCCATACCTCTGAATCGTTACACAAAAGCATTCATTTCAGAACTTTATTTCTGATTATTCTCTGCGTCTCTCCAGGTGTTCCCGTTGTGTTGACCAGCGTAATTTCCGAATTGGAGAAGAATTTTCTGAAGAATTCTTCACGCATCTTCATTTTCATTTCGTTACGGATCATCTGATGAGGATTGCACAGATCATTCGTTCTCATATATTCCCATGCGCCGTCCGCATCCAGCGTTTCAACGGAACACGCGTTCGGATCCCTGCGTAACATGATAACATGCCGTATCGTCGTCATCGGTATCACCGATCCGGGTCCGGTGATCCACCTGATGTTCGCTATCCCTCTCCCTTTCTCGTCAAATCTTGTTCTTCCGACGAGCGACCGGTATTCTTCCCACACGTCGCCTATGTCTGCGTCAATGTAACAATTCCTTTCGGAACATATCGCAAGCGGCGTTCCCTTCTCGTTCTTCACGAAGTACCAGTCATCCGTTATCAGACGGGCGCCGTCAACTCTTAAAAGCCCCCATGAATGTGTTGTCTTCCCCGTTCTTGACGGTGCTATCAATGTAACACCGTGCCCTTTGATATCGAACGCCGCACCGTGAACATGGTTCGCGGTCCTCGAGTCCTCGAGGATATCCGATGCAATTGCTAACGCGATACTTTTGATCCATCCGTAATAGTCAAAATTATACAGGAATGCGGATCTTGTCTCAATATTATAAAGAACTTCCATTCCCATTTCAGGATCGTCGACGCATATCACCTTCGCGTGAGAGCGCACATTGCTGGACATCGAATAGAAGTTATCGGACCACGAATCCAGTACGGATTTATCGGTCGTATATAATTTCACGCATATCCCATAGATGTCTGCTTTAGAGGAATAGAACGGCAACGGCGTGTACCGGTCATAAAGTTCATGCGTTCTCTCCATATCTATGAGTGTTACACGATATGACATGCGTCCACGATTATCGCTTGATATTATAAAATGATTATGAGACACGGTCTCATTCCCTTATCTCGATGATCTCTCGCATCAGGTTGTTCAGTCCCCATCTGGTCATTTCCGATAACAGCGGTATCAGACTCTTCCCCAATTCCGTGAGAGAATACTGAACACGCGGAGGTATCTCATAATGAACATTCCGGTAAAGCAGACCGTCCCTCTCCAGTTCCTTTAACTGTTTTGCGAGCATTCTCGGGGATATTCCCTCAATTTCACGCATGATCTGGTTGAATCTCATCTCTCCCTTCTCTTTCAGTTTGCACAGTACGACCACTTTCCATCTTCCTTCTATGACTGACATAGTCGCATTAACGGCGCAATCGGTTCGGTGCAAGGGAGCCACTGCTGATGTATGATCATTATAGTATAAAGATATTAGGTATAAAAATGTAACAATTGTATGCAATGTCCTGCTTTCATATCATCCCGTACACTTTTCTTATATCCGTTTCAATTCCTTCCTTTCCCAGCAACGTGACACGGCTGTCGGGTTTTTCTTTCAGTATGGTCATTCCCAATCTGTCGCACAATTCTTCCGAAATTTTTTTTATTTCGTTATGTGAAGGCATATTTGCCATCGAGAGACGCTGTCTCGAACCTCCGACGAAAACGTAACCCTTTGGTTCTATAAGATCAGGAGAAGCGATCGAATCCAGTTCTGCGTATTCGTCTGCCCACCCTAAGTTAAGATCTTTCACGAATGTGTGCCGTATCACCGTTCTTGTGTCAAGCGACGGAAATAAGGATAACGTTCTCATTATCCGTTGCCACCCGTCATTTATCTTAGGTCTGCAAACTTTCTTGTAAATTTCCTCATTCGGAGCAGCCACCGTAACATAAAGTTGTCTTGGCAGCGTGTCCAATCTTTCCAATTCATCAGGATATGTTCCGTTCGTGACCATGAACGTTATCATATTACGATGATGACATTCTTTAATGAATTCCGAAAGATAAGGATATCTTATCGGTTCTCCTGCTAAGGAAATTGCTACCATGTTCGGTTCTTTTGCTTCATTGTATCTTTTTTCGGAGCAACGGTCATCACCGTTGAATCCCGTCAGAAGTTTACGCTGATGTTTGATAAGCGCATCCAACATCTCTTTCGGTTCCGACCATTCTTTTATCTCAAAATCATTCTCCTGAATTCTCCAGCAGAACTGGCACATGTGATCGCATTCGTTGATCACAGGCGTCATCTGCATGCACCTGTGTGACTCGATACCATAAAAATCCTGTTTGTAGCAATTCCTTCCGTATATCAGGCTCTGTCTCATCCAATGGCACAATTTAACGGCAGCGTGATCGTTATGCAGACGGTATTGCTGCTTCGTCAGAAGTTCACGATATCTTTCATTCATTGCGAAGACCTCAGAACTGGAACAGACTCTTCTGATTGCCCGCAGGAACTTCTTTCTTTATTTCCTGTTTTTTCTCAACGGTGTCCGGAATATTCGTTCTCACAGGTAACATCAACTCTTTGACGGCATCGGAATCTATCTTCGCGTCCATGAGAAAACCGATCTCTTCCGCTTCTAAGTTCAGTTCATTCACCATAGATTTTGCTAACGGTCTGTCATTTTTTATTATTTCTTTCAGCATCGGCAAGATATCAGAGGATATCCTGTGTGTTGAAGTGTGTAACATTACCGACAATTTTGAGCATACGTTCGCTTTCACGGTCCGGATGCTTTTGCTGCGGGACATCTTAGCTAAATACAACGGAAATCTGAATTTTTCGTATGAATTGATATTGGACCATTTTGATACGTTCACGCCTGCGGACATTATATCTCCTGCGTATGACCACAGACCGAAATATTGTCTCCTTCCTACGCGTCCCAAGAATATGTCCGCACGCGATAATTTTTCATATCCCCTCATCAGATCACCTTTGTCGGTGAACTCCGAAGGCATGTTCTCATCCATCCAAAGCATTATGTGATCCGGAGTTTCGTCAACATCGATCATCATTCTCCTCGCTTTCATCGCGTCCTTTTCTCTGAACACCGCTTTCATTAGATCAAATATACCTTTCCTAACAACTCGGTCGGAAAGCATTTCCGTGTCGTCGGATGTTACATTCCTCCGTCCGAATGCCAAAGATTCCAGATCTCGGACGGCAGCTCTTATATCACCGTTGGAATTTTCCGCTATTTTTAGTATAGTATCATCACTTATTACGATATTTTCAGATAACGCGATCTTCTGCAATGCTTTCGCTACGGTGGTGTTCATCGGGCGCGTGAATGTTATCTGTACGGTATCCGATTTAATGACGGAACTTTTTTTACTCAGCGCATAAAAATCATTCACGATGAGTATCACCGGCTGTTTTGTCGTTCTTATCAGTTCCGATATGGCCGGTAATGCTCCTCTGTCCTCATTTCCGAAGAGATTGTCAGCCTCATCCAGAACAATGAGTTTTCTTTTTCCCTCTTTTACGTTCATATATTCGCCGTCGCCGGAGAATGTGTTGAAATTCGCACCTTTGATGGCGATATTCCTTATTGCGTCGCCTGTTCTCTGGTCAGATGCGTTCATTTCCAGAATATCCCACTTTTTGTCGTTGGCGACGGCAATGGCCGCGGATGTCTTTCCCACCCCGGGCGGCCCCATCAGTACTGCGGCCTTTTTCTTCGGTACGCCGTTATCCCAACTGTCAGCCCATGCTTTCAGGTCAGTTACCGCTTTAGGATTACCGATGACCTTGGATAACCCGTCGGGTCTGTATCTTTCCGTCCAGTCATGAGACATGCTTCATGTGAATGCAGTATATCATTAAACCCTTATGCCTCTGTGCGGAGATTTTTCCGATACGGAATGAAATATATGTCGGCATTCGGCCGCGATATATCCGCCGCCTGGAAAAAGGATCGTCAGAGAAAAAATTTAAACCGTACGAGACTGATACGACGTTATGTCCTCAACAGCTCACAGAAGACACACGATCGAAGAATTAAGATCGATAGTTGCTCCTGTAGCAGAGAAATACGGAGTTGACAAAATTTACTTATTCGGCTCCGTTGCCAGAGGCGATCACAATGAGAACAGTGATTACGATTTCTGCATCGAGAAGGGAAAGATACGAAGCATATTCACGTTCTCGGGATTCTTCAAACAAATGGAAGACGCGATCGGACATGAAATAGATATAGTGACCACAAAAGGGGTTCCGCCGGAAATATTAGGCGAGATCATCAAAGGAAGCGTGGTCGTCTATGGCTGAGAGACCCGAAAAGGACATCAGCCGATTGAACACGATCCTCAAATATTGCGCCAAGATCGAAGATGTGATGAATGAATACGGCAAGGACATAGAAGATTTCATGGAAAACCCCAGATATCAGGATCTGTGTTCATTCTATACGCAACAAATAGGTGAGAACGCAAAGAATCTGTCCGGAGAACTGGTCAAAAGACATCCTGAGATAAGATGGGATGACATGAGAGAAACAAGGAACGATATAGCTCACATCTATGAGTGGATCGACCTTGAAATGATATGGAACACGATCACGGAGGATATTCCGGCGCTGAAAGAAACATGCAAAAAGATCCTGGCGGAGATCGAACCGCCCTAATATCGTATCTTCGGGACGCTAAGGACATTGATACGCCTTCGCGATAATTTTGTGAAACACATAAGAAAAATGAATTTGTGTCATCATCACTGACACAATTAACCGACAGATCATTGCGTCGTCATGCGGTACATTCCGTTCTCTTCCGTTATCTTCACGTTCGCAGAGAATAATTCTGATACGATATCCGATGTCAGCAATTCCTTTTTGCCGCCGTCCCTGAATATTGCGCCGTCCTTCATCATTATTATCCTGTCAATATTTTTCGGGATATCGTCAAGATCATGCGTTATCATTACAACGGAAGTTCCGTTATCAATAAGAGAATCGAACATGCTTTTGAATTCATTCTTTACAACGATATCAAGACCTGTCATAGGTTCGTCCAGTACCAGCATCTTCGGATCAGGGACCAAAGCACGGGCGATAAGAGTCCTTCTCTTTTCGCCCAATGATAATTTTCCTATGTCTCTTGTCAATTTATCAGAAATTCCCATAAGTTCGGCCGCTTTTTCAACCGCTTTTATCATTTCTTCTGTTACCGTATGATCCTTATGTACGTTCATTGTTCTGAAGAATCCTGATAATATGACCTCGCCTGCAGACGTCGGGTCATTGAACCTTGACTGCAGATCTGTTGATACGACTCCCATTCTTTTCCGAAGTTCGAATATGTTCCATCGTTCTTCACCGAACAATCTGCATTTTGTCCTTTCGTCGGAATATGCTCTCGAATCACCTTTGAAAAGTTTCATCAGTGACGTCTTACCGGAACCGTTCGGTCCGATGATGGCGATACTTTCGTTCGCGGCAACGGTCATTGAGATGTTATTCAATATTTTTGTTCCGTTCCTTACGAGAGAGACATTCTCAAATTCGACGGCATATTCTTTCTTCACGATAATGAGTATACAAGGAACAGTATTCAATCCTTGCTTCCATTATATGTCCGCGAATTGTCCGTATCTGCGAGACATAAGCCATGCCTGAATGGCAAATATGTCCCCGTCATCAAGCATTCCGATCTGTCTGCGGAAATCACTCGGGCGTAATTCGATCAATTCAAATTTCACCCATGATTCCTTCTCAAGATTTGCGGAACGGTGATCTCTGATCTTAAAGTAGTCGAGGGATCTGCTCTTCTCTTTTGATGTTACCGGCAAACACAAACAGAGAACTGTGTTATCATTAAGTACGACAACAGGACGATCCTTCGATCCGTTGCCGTCGCTGAATCTGACATTTGCGAACCATACGCTCCATGGTTCCTTTTCAGTAGTCATCATAGTCCCTTGGCAGCGTAGTGGACCCGTCCGATCCCTTGGGGCCGGCCGGTCTCATGATCTTGATGATATCTTCGATATTGAAACGATCAAGCGGTTCGTTCTCCGTGAAGTGGGTGCGCATCAATTGTTTCGGAATTTTAATGTGTCTTCTGTTCTCTTCGTAGACCCTGCACCACGGGCCGTTCGTTGCGTGACTCATTCTTACGAGAGTTCCGGTTGTATATTTCCCGTATTTTAAGCCGACATCGATCATCAGTTGTGTCTGTTCGGCGGAAAAAGCATCTTTACGATAATCTCCGACGGTCTTTTTTATCTTATTTTTCCTGAACGGAGCAAGTGCCTTGTGAACACTCGGTACTACCGGACCGTACCTCCATGCCTCCACATCCTCATCGAACAACGGCTCTTCGAGGCATGCTAAGGAACAGCCCTGCGCAAAATATGTTAATTTCATTGCACGCAACATGGTCATGGGTTCATCCAGACTCGGCGATATGTGAATAAAAAAGTTCGCAACATCCATTGCAGATGCCATATTTTTTGCTCCTTTCTTCCTGATTGGCGCACACATATATAAAATGTACAAAACGGTTCTTTTTAGTTAACGTGGCATCCCACGGACGCGTGACATGTTCCGCTCAACGCATCATTCGGATTCAAGCGTTCGTTCCGGCATCCTTGCTGAACCATGTCATGAACGTTCCTATCGCTGCGAACCCGAAACAGATGAAGAATGCGTATCTTATTGCGTTTATGAAGGAATCATACATAGCGGGAACGATATTCTCGGATGTTCCCATTGTGAATGATATCATACACATTATCACGGCAACAGAGGACATCATTCCGACCTGTCTCATAACGGAAATGACACCGGATGCTTCGCTGTATCCTTTCTCATTGACGTTGGACATGATCATGTTGGTGTTCGGAGTTGAAAATAACGCATATCCCGCTCCCGTCATTAACAGTATCGCGTAGATGCGGAACATCTCCACATTCTTTGTCAATGTGGTCATCGTTAACGTTCCGAGGCACATCATCACCATACCCATCGTTGTAAGGAAGCGCGGATCTATCTTATCAGACAGTTTTCCCGCGAACGGTGTTATGACAGCTTGCAGCGACGGCTGTAACAGTATCACCAATCCAGCCGCAGCCGGATTCATCCCGCCTATGCTTTGAAGGTATAAACTCAACGTGAACACTATCGCATAAGAAGAACCGTAGTTCAGGAACGCCGCGACAGAGGATCGGCGGAATGTCCTTCCTTTGAACAATCTCATATCCAGTACGGGATATTCCTCTTTCGTTTCAAAATTGAAGAATGCTATCAAGATAACAATACCTGCAGCGATAAATAGCGTTGCGTATACGTCCGGAACGTTCAGTATGCCGTACATGAACGCAACAATCCCGATACCGTAAAGCAGAGAACCTTTCACATCGAAAGGTTCTCCTTCCGATGTTCTGAAATCCTTTTTGAACGATAACATCGTTATCAATCCGGCAACGGAGAACGGAACGAGCGAGATGAATATCCATTCCCATCCGAACATCTGTGTTATGAATCCGCCCAACGCGGGACCGACGGATGCGCCGATGTATATGCACATTGTGTTCAGCGCAAGCGGAAGGCCGCGATGCGCCTTCGGATATACCTGCGCTATCATGGAGATGCTTGTTGATGATATACAGGCCGTCCCCATTCCCGTTACCAATCTGCATATGAGAAGTGCAAGGAATGAAGGCGAAAGACCTGATAAAAGTGATGAGATTATCACAACAACAATTCCGTACAGGAATATCTTCCTCTTTCCGTAAAGATCGGAAAGCCTTGACATCGGAACAAGGAATGCAACAGATGAAAGGAAATACGCCATTACCAGCCATCCTTGGTCATGCGCACTTACTCCGAATTCTTCGGCGATCGTAGGGACAGCAAGATTGATCATCGTCGTGATGAGCGGCGCAAGGAACGCGGCGATGCAGCATGCAAGCAGAACAACATATTTTTCACGTGCTGAAAAATCGTACTCGCTATGCATATTTCGGCTCAATATGTTCTATGATTTAAGACATGCTACGGGCGTAAGAAATTCACAACGCGGACGTTATGATTATAATCGTTGAGCAATATCGTCACGCATGTCCTTCAAATATTCCGAAATGGAACAGGTCATTGTGAATGCTGTTAAAAATTCCGTTGAAGGAAAGGATGTTGCCGTAGCATTCTCCGGAGGATTGGATTCAGGATTGATGTCCGCTATCGCTAAGAAATATGCAAATTCCGTTCATCTGTATACATGCGGGACGGACAAGGCGCACGACGTCATCATGGCAAAGGATCTTTCTGAAAAGTTAGAACTTCCGTGGACACAAGCAGGAATATCAAAAAGGAATATGGAACCTCTCCTCAAAGAGATGATATCAGCCACAGGAACAACAGATCCGTTCACATTATCTTATGAGTTACAATTATTCTGCGTATGCAGAGAAGCGAAAGAGGATATCGTAATAACAGGACAAGGCGCAGACGAGTATTTCATGGGTTGTGCAAAATTTGTCGATCAGACGGATAACGATTATGAGATGCAAAAGAATGCCGCCGTTGAAAGACTCATTAAAATATCAATTCCGTGCGAACTGGCGATCGCTAAACATTT
>Ga0123356_10006390_pt1 | contig 11876 bp, 13 predicted proteins | sample TergutEmb28metaG_2_FD_92546 | JGI IMG/M metagenome (GOLD analysis project Ga0123356, IMG submission 92546) | Embiratermes neotenicus P3 segment gut microbial communities from Petit-Saut dam, French Guiana - Emb289 P3 | ecosystem: Host-associated > Arthropoda: Insects > Digestive system > Gut ... | reverse complement strand
GCTGAACCAGCGTAGGGAGCGATGTACTTGAAGCCGGCAGGATCGGAGGCAGGAGCATGGACGATGGTGGTGTATTCCAGCGCGCCAGCCTTCTCCAGAGCCCCGCGTACCTCAGCAACCGTCGAGCCTTTCTGGCCGATGGCGACGTAGATGCAGCGAACCTGGCGCTTGGGGTCCCCAGACTCCCAATCAGCCTTCTGGTTGATGATCGTATCGACAACGATGGCTGTCTTGCCGGTCTTACGGTCACCAATGATGAGCTGACGCTGACCACGCCCGATCGGAATCATGGCGTCGATAGCCTTGATACCGGTCTGGAGGGGCTCGTTCACCGATTGGCGATCCATCACACCAGCAGCCTGGAGTTCGAGGTCACGCCTGCCGTCCAGTTTGGCGATCGGACCAAGACCGTCGATCGGGTTGCCCATGGCATCCACGACTCGTCCGAGGTATCCATCGCCGACAGGCACGGAAAGAATCTCTCCGGTACGGCGTACCTCGGAGCCTTCCTCGATCCCTTCGGAGGATCCCAAGACGACCACGCCAATGGCTCGCTCGTCTAGGTTAATGGCGATACCGCGTACGCCGTTGGCAAACTCCAACAACTCATTGGCCATTGCAGAAGGAAGCCCCACAACGTGGGCAATCCCATCCCCAGAACTGGCGACATAGCCGATCTCATCCGTGGCAGCCCCTGCTACTGTGAACTCTTTGATATAACTGTCAAGCGCCCGGCGGATCTCATCCGCCTTGATGGTGACTTCAGTCATGGATTCTCCTCATTTTCCGCCTCACGCGAAATCCCTGCGTGCGGACTCTAGGCGGGCAGCCAACGTTGAATCGATGACCTCCGCCCCACATTCGACTCGGACCCCGCCCAAAACCTGGGGGTCCACAATTTCTTGAATAATGATCTGTGTACCGAGGTGAGCCTCAAGAGCCTCACGGATTCGGTCTTTTTGGTCAGACGGCAGCGCTTTTGCCACCGTCACAACAGCCAATCGTCCACCTGCGAGTTCGGTACCGATCTCGACATAGGTGTGTACGGCGTCGTCAATCGTGCCTTGCCGCGAAGACACCGCAGCCATGGCGACCTCAACAGAGGGGGCAGCCATCGTTGGTGACAGCAAGGTCTTGACTAACTCCTGTCGGCGTTCAACACTTACCCGACGATCAGTGATCGAAGCCCTCGCCTCATGGTCGGTGTATACCAGCCGACCGAAGGCAAATACTTCGTCAATGGCGCGCCGCAGGACTCCAGCTTCGGCTGCCCATGTCCAGGCAGCCCGTACAGCAGTGTTTTCCACCCAGGCGAGGAAAGCCCTATTTGACTCCCAGTTCATCGTCATGGCGACTTTAAGCTCACCTCGAGCTTCAGTCGACAAAGACGCGAAGGCTGAGTCAATCAGCTTTCCTCGGGCTTGTGCTGTAGCCGAAGGATCTGTCAGCGCGCGCGCCAGCGCCGGGTGTTCACGTAGGGTACGCAAAACCTGATTCAGGTCATGAGCGACCTGAGCAGTGGCTGGCATTTGTGCTGTCATTTCTTAGCGGTTTCCTCGTCCAGTGAAGCGATGAAGGCATCGACAGTTCGGATGACGCGCGCATCGTCGTCGAGGGTCTCACCGAGGATTCGCCCTGCCAGGGTTGTGGCCATCAGACCAACATCCTTGCGGAGTTCATCCACAGCAGCAGCCCGTTCAGCGTCGACTTGAACACGGGCAGAGTGAACGATACGAGCGGCTTCTTGTTCAGCTTTGGTACGTGCCTCTGCCTCAATGGCAGCCCCGGTTGCCTTGGCTGCATCCCTGATCTCCGCAGCTTCATCATCGGCTGCGGCTAGCCGCGCGTTGTACTTGGCCAGTGCTGCCTCGGCTTGAGCTTGAGCCTCTTCGGCCCTCTCGATGCCGCCGCGGATTTCATCCGCTCTCTCGGCGTACATCGTCTCAAAGCGAGGTACCACGATCTTCCAAATAACCAGGAAGACGATGAAAAACAGCACAATGCCGACGACAAACTCCGACATATGCTCCGGGAGCAGCGGACCCAAAGGTCCTGTTCCTTCCAGCGGGTACATGATTACCTGGCAAATGCGAGTGCGACGCCGATCAGAGCCAAAGCCTCGACCACAGCGAAGCCGATCCAGGCAGTGCTGAGCATGGCGCCGCGTGCTTCGGGCTGACGTGCTGTACCAGAGATAACGGACGCGAAGATCCAGCCCACGCCGATACCTGGGCCAATTGCACCAAGGCCGTATCCGATGACATTGAGTGATCCTGTGATCTCAAGCAGTGTCATTCTCTTTCCTTTCGATTAATGAGTCTCTGCCTTTGCAGAGGCAACATATTGGGCAGTAAGAACAGTAAAGATGTACGCCTGGAGGTAGGCGACCAGCAGCTCAAGGGCAAATAACCCGAAGCTGATCGCCAGTGAAAGACCACCAGCGATGTTGTAGATGGGAATTTGTTCGCTCGACAGCAGCAGCCATGACCCGCCGACAACGAAGATCATGATGAGCAGATGCCCGGCAAACAAGTTGGCAAACAAACGCAAACCCAGAGTGATGGGGCGAATGATGAAGTTTGAGAGGAATTCCAGCGGAATGATCAGGATCAACAAAGGTCCAGGAACATCCCCCGGTACGATCATGTGTTTGACGTACTTGAAGAAGCCATGCTGGCGGATACCCACAATGTTGTAGAGCAGCCAGGACAGCAGAGCAAGACCCCAGGCAAAGCCAATCACCGAGAAGGTGGGGAACATGACCAGGAAGAATGAACCGAAGAGGTTGTTGATGATGATGAAGGAGAACAGAGCTACCAACCAGGGAACGAACTTTTGATAGCCCTCCCCAATAATCTCCCGTGCTATTCCGTTGCGGAGCATGTTGTAGAGGTACTCCCCTGCCCATTGTCTCTTCGACGGAACAACTTTCGGCTTGTGGGATACGATCAGCCAGAACAAAATTGCCAAGGCTGCACCGATAATCGCCATCAGAATGTGGTTGGTGATCCAGACGTCGCTCCATACCGCAGGAAGATTGGCACACTCAACTGGGGCCTCCCCCTCAAAGGGGTGGCACATCTGCCATTGGGCAGATGGAAACAAGGGTTGGGAGTCGAAAGCTTCCACTCCAAAGGAAGGAGCACCTTCTAACAGGGTTAGTCCCATCGTCGGGTTGGCCATCGACCCTCCTTTCTTCTCCGATTTACGTTACTAAAACGTGGACTCAAGGCTACTGTTTCGGCATCGAAAATAACAGCCCTTCAGACTGCCGACGTCGGCCTTCACGCCTATCCTAGCTGGTACATGAACATTGTGCGCAAGTTTCAGCCAAATTGGTTAAAACTATGCGTTATTCAGGCCCATTTGTTGGCTCCTGATGTGGCTCGAAAGCTAGTATTCTCAAGCGGCGATGGGCCAGAACCATTCCCAAGGTGTAGGTCAAAGCAGCGGCAATCAGAGAAATAGCAACCCAGAACATGTCGAGGGTTCCGGATTGCCCCAGTGCCATCATCGCTAGGACCGCTCCCCCAACCCCCACTACATAGGCCCCCATGGCGATGACAAAAGTGATCTGGGCGTCCATACGGCGAGACAATGTCAAGATGACCTGTCCGATCCCAATTGCTGCTACACCAATGACGGCTCCGACCCCTGCGGAGACCGCTGCCTGTCCGGACACCGCGATCAGGATGACCACAGCGAACACAACTGACACTGGCAAGGCAATGATTAAACCTCCGACAAGGAGTTTCACTCCGGTTGATGCCAGGGAATCATGGAGTTCTTTGCTCAACAGGTGTCCTCTCAGCGGTGGGAAGTACAGTCTTGCGGCCAGTGAAAATCACGAAAGCCAGGGTTGCAGCAATGGCCGCGCATAGGATTGCCAGCGTCAGCCACGACGGGAACAACCCCAAGAACAAGGCAGAGTACGCCAGCAGTGCGGTCCATCCGTACATCATCATCACAGCCCCCAGATGGGAGTGCCCTCGCTGAAGGAGACGATGGTGCAGATGCTGTTTATCGGCTACGAACCACCACACCCCCTGCCAGGTTCTTCGAGTGTAGGCGACAAACATGTCCAGGAAGGGCAAGCCTAAGGCAACGATGGGCAGCACCATGGGGATATAAGCAACAATGAAGAAACCAGGCTGATTGTCCAGGGTGTTGGGATCAATCTGGCCGGTCAGCGAGATAGTCGAAGCTGCAAAGAGCAGACCTAAGAGCATCGCTCCGGAATCCCCCATGAATATTCGGGCAGGGTGGAAGTTGTACGGCAGATATCCTACGCAGACCCCGCAGATAGCCGCAGTCACGAAGGCAGCCGTGGTTGCCTTGGCGAGACTCTGATCGGTGGTGAGCCAGAAAGCGTATACGAAGAATGCCGAAGCTGAGATAGCAACGATGCCGGCAGCCAGCCCGTCCAGCCCGTCAATGATGTTGATGGCGTTGGCACACAGAAAGACCATGAAGACCGTGATCACAATTCCTGTTGCCGGATCTAGAGCTAAGACTCCGTTGCGCCACGGCAGCCACTGCATTCGTACCCCTCCGAGAACCAACACGCCTGCCGCCAGTATCTGTCCGGCAACTTTCATCATCGCATTGAGATCGAAGATGTCGTCGATCACACCGACCGCGCAGATCACTGCTGCTGCACCGAGGATCACCAGTGAGTCTGAGGTGATCGATCGATAACTAGAGAGGAACGGCATCCGTGAAGCCATGAGGAAGGCCGCCCCTACACCAACGAACATCGCTATTCCCCCGAGGTAGGGTGTGGACTCGACATGGACATCGCGGCTGCGTACCCGCGCAACAGCGCCCATTCGTAATGCCAGGGATCGGCAGGCAGGGATCAGCGCTGAACAAACGGCTGCTCCTACGAGAAAGATCAGGATGTACTCACCCATCAAAGACTCCGGCGGTGGAATAAATCACATCCCGCGGAATCAGACCCTCGCGCTTGATTGTGAACCCGTCACAGCAATCGACGATTGTCGATGAGCCTTTGGCAGGTGTTGGACCACCATCGATATAGAGTCCAACCTCATTACCAAGCTGGCTCATGGCTTCGTAAACAGTGTTCGGTGAAGGTTTGGTGTGTTTATTGGCACTCGATGTGGCCAGAGGGCCGCTGAGGCGAAGAAGAGCTCGTAGTTGATCGTGGTCAGGTACGCGCAAACCAACTGTCCCATTGGCCAGCGATAGTTCCCTGTCTGTGGGCAGTATGAGTGTCAGGGGCCCAGGCCAAAAAGCACGGGCAAGTTTGAGAGCTTGCGGAGAAACCGCACTCACCAATCTCCATGCTTGATCGGGGTCGGCAACCAGGACAGGCGGCGGAAACTCGTCGGCGCGTTCCTTGATAGTTTGTATCTGCATCACGGCTTGGAAATCTTCTGCAACAGCAGCCAGACCATAAACCGTATCTGTAGGAATCACAATGCACTGACCGAATGCAAGGAAGAGTCCAGCCAGTTCCCACAGCGCAGGATCGTCTATGGAGACAGGATTGTCTACCACGTGTTCAGGATGAACTTCCACGATCATGTGATAATCATTGCACGTCTGGCTTGCGAGCGGTAATAAAACGAGGCCGAGAACTCAGATCTGGCCATGAAGTTATCTCCTCAAATCTGGCTCTAGCGAACAATCTTTGTACCTTCAATTCTTGGTCGTCGCCGTGCTCGACTCCCAGTTCACCCTTGGGTCTCAGCAGTCGCCGGGCAGTACGCAGGACAGTTTTCATGGCGTCCATTCCATCCTCACCGGAGAACAAGGCAGCCGCTGGTTCGGCTAAGACATCGGACGGCAGATCCTTGGCCGATGATTCGGGAAGGTAGGGAGGATTCACCACCACCAGGTCGACGGTGCCGTCCAATTCGGGCAGGGCTGTTGCCATGTCAGCCTGGACGGGAATGATGGAGGTTCCGATGAGATTCTCCAACAGATAGGAGTACGCGGTCTCGCTAGACTCGACAGCCCATTGAATAGAAGGATGGGACTCTTGGGCGATAGCCAGTGAGATAGCACCGGTTCCTGCACACAGTTCCACGACTCGGGTGTAGCCCAGACGAACCTGGTCAATGGCCCACCCGGCTAAGACCTCTGTTTCTGGACGAGGGATAAAGACTCCGGGACCCACGCGTACGGATGTTTTTCTGAAGAAGGCTTCACCAGTGACGTATTGCAGCGGTGTTCCACCGATACGCTCGGCGATCATTTCGTCGAGTCTATGTATGTCAGTCGGAGACAGAGTCTCAGCTAAGAGCAACTGGGTAGGCTCCAGATTAAGAGCAAAACAGACCAAGGAACGAGCCTCAGCTTTGGGGCTGGCGATGCCCGCTTTTTTCAGTTGTGCCGTGGCCCCGATGATGGCTTGACTAGCAGATGTCACGATGCTCCTTGAGTCGCTAATGCGAGTCTATTGGCAAGATCAGCTTCTTGAAGTGCAGTGACCAAAGGCTGAATATCTCCAGCCAGGAACTGGTCAAGGTTATAAGCCTTATAGCCGATTCGGTGATCAGTGATGCGGTTCTCCGGGAAGTTATAGGTACGGATGCGCTCGGATCGGTCAACGGTGCGTACCTGTGATTTCCGGGCTGCCGAGGCAGACTGTGCTGCTTCCTCTTCGGCGAGTTGGGTGAGCCGGGCTCGCAGCATCCTCATCGCCGACTCCTTGTTCTGAAGTTGGGATCTCTCGTTCTGGCAGGACACCACAATTCCGGAGGGTACGTGGGTGATACGCACAGCAGAGTCCGTTGTGTTGACCCCCTGTCCACCGGGTCCCGAGGCACGGAAGACATCAATCTTCAGATCGGTATCATCGATGGTGATTTCAGTGTCGTCGATATCCGGCATGACCATCACACCTGCTGCCGAGGTGTGGATTCTCCCCTGCGACTCGGTGACAGGTACGCGCTGGACGCGGTGGACACCGCCCTCAAACTTCAGTGAGCCGTAGGGGGCCTGATCTGATTGCGGGCCTTTAACAGCGAAGGTGATGGATTTTAAACCCCCCAGATCGGTTTCCTGGGCATCAAGGACTTCAGTAGACCACTTGCGGGACTCGATGTATTTGACGTACATCCCGAACAGGTCCTTGGCGAATAGAGCGGATTCTTCGCCGCCTTCACCGGATTTGATTTCCATGATGGCGTCCCGAGAATCATTGGGGTCACGAGGAGCAAGAAGCCGAGCAAGACGTTCATCCACCTCAACCAGTGCAGTTTCGAGACTAATGACCTCATCGGCGAAACTGGGGTCTTCGCTGCACAGTTCGCGGGCTGCCTCGATATCAGCAGTGATCTGCTGCTTCTCGGTGAGCGCTTTGACGATGGGTGTGAGTTCTGCGTACCGCCGGCCCAAACGCCTAGCCAGCTTCATGTCTGCATGCACGCTCGGATCGGAGAGTTGCGTTTCCAGTGATCGAAACTCTTCGGTGTAATCCTGGATGTCAGGCATGATCCTCTTATCGATGCAGACCGAACCACCGGGCAGTCAGCCCGGAAACGATCTGAGGTGCTAGCTCTTCTTTGCCTGCGAGGCGTAACGGCGCTCGAAGCGTGCCACGCGCCCACCTGTGTCCAGAATCTTCTGCTTACCTGTGTAGAAGGGGTGGCAGTGTGAACAGACTTCGGCGTGAATAATGCCGTCTTTCTTGGTGGAGCGGGTAGTAAAGATGTTCCCGCAGGTACAGGTCACTTCGGTGACCACGTAGTCAGGATGAATTCCTGATTTCATCATTATCTCCTTGAATGATCTGCTGGGTCGGGAGTACGTGAACCAGCATCAGCGATTAATTATGCCATAGGACCTTGGTAGGACAAATCCTTAGTTCGGTGTGGTCCTCGAAATCTGAAGCAGGAACTCGTGGTTGGAATCGACCTTGCGCATTTGCTTGAGGAGCATCTCCAGAGCAGCCTGATCCTCCATACCGGACAGGACGCGGCGTAGTTTCCAGATGATGGCGAGTTCTTCGCGGCTCATGAGCAGCTCTTCGCGCCGTGTTCCTGAGGCATCAATGTCGATGGCGGGGAAGATCCTCTTGTCGGCTAGGTCTCTGCGAAGACGCAGTTCCATGTTGCCTGTTCCCTTGAACTCTTCGAAGATGACTTCGTCCATCTTGGAGCCAGTTTCGATGAGAGCCGTGGCGAGGATGGTCAGCGATCCCCCGTCTTCGATGTTTCTTGCAGCACCGAAGAACTTCTTGGGCGGATATAGAGCAGCAGAGTCCACACCACCGGAGAGGATACGTCCTGATGCGGGTGCTGCGAGGTTGTAGGCGCGTCCCAAGCGGGTGATACCGTCGAGCAGGATCACGACGTCTTTTCCGGTCTCGACCAGTCTCTTGGCTCTCTCAATGGCGAGTTCAGAGATCGAGGTGTGATCCTCAGCGGGACGGTCGAAGGTGGAGGCGATAACCTCACCGGTGACGGTGCGCTGGAAGTCGGTGACTTCTTCTGGACGTTCGTCGACCAGGACAACCATGAGGTGAACTTCGGGGTTGTTGTCGGTGATCGCATTGGCGATGGCCTGCATGATCATGGTCTTGCCGGCCTTGGGCGGTGAGACGATCAAACCGCGCTGGCCCTTACCGATGGGAGCCACCATGTCGACGATACGACCGATCATCTTGGTGGGCTCAGTTTCCAGACGCAGTCTTTCTTGAGGGTAGAGCGGGGTGAGCTTGGCGAAATCGGGGCGATCCTTGGCTGTCTCAGGGTCTTGGCCATTGACGGACTCCAGCGCCACGAAGGGGCTGAACTTCTCTTTGCGTTCCCCATCACGCGGAAGCTTGATGGAGCCTGTGACAACATCACCCTTGCGCAGACCGTACTTGCGGACCATGCCCAGAGGCATATAGGCATCGTCGGGGCTGGGCAGATACCCGGTCGTACGCACGAAGGCATACCCCTCCATCACATCCACGATTCCCTTGACCGGAGCAAGGACATCATCGGCATTGACCTGAGGCTCGTTGTCCATCCGTTCCATGCCTGGGGTGCGGCGTCGGTTCTGGCGGTCTCTGCTGCGGCGGCGGCGGTTACGCCGAGAGTTAGGCGAATCGTCGTCACCGTCTTGGGAATTATCGGAAGAGTCAGACTTCGAAACAGGCTCGGCAATATCCATGCCGAGAGCTGCCAGGCGTGCGCCAACCTCGTCGGAGACGTTGACATCTGCCTCAGCAGGGGCTGGTTTTCGTGAACGATGACGAACATTGCCCTTGGGCTCCACCGCGATTGAGGCGGGAGCAGGCGCTGGGTCACTCGCAGCCTTCGCGGGAGTTGTGCCCTTGCTGGCCTCGGCAATCTTGGAGACAAGTTCTGACTTCCGCATGCCAGCGACCTTGGGGATGCCAAGACTTGAAGCGTGCTTCCTGAGATCTGGCAAAAGCATAGATTCTAATTGCTCAGTCACGGATTTCCTCTCGGTACGTGATAATTCGCAGTCCAAAGACCCATGGGGCTACGAGGTGATTTTGTGATGGCAGCTATCGCGCTTAATGATGCTGACCCTAGGGAGGTGTTGTCGTCCCCAGCAGGGCCTAGCTTACCATGGATTCAACCAGTGCTCAGCCTATACTGCGAGATGATGATGACACAAATTCTGCCTTCAGGGCATCGTACTCTGTGAACACCGGAAGCTGCGGAAATTCCTCGATAACTTTGGCTGGGGGCCTGAAGAGGAAGCCGCGATCCGCAGCTAGGAGCATTCCGGTGTCGTTGTAGGAATCTCCTGCAGCGAAGACTGTGAAGTTCAACTCCTGGAGCGCGCGCACTGCTGCCGCCTTCTGGTCACGCATTCGCAGCTTGTAGTCGACGATGCGGCCGCGGTCATCGATGATGAGGTTATGAGCAAACAGAGCCGGGTAGTCCAGTTGGGTCATCAGCGGTGCTGCGAACTGATAGAAAGTATCGGACAGGATGATGACCTGGAAGTTCTGCTTCACCCAGGCGAGGAACTGCGCAGCACCTGGCATGGGGCTCAGTTGAGCGATGACGTTCTGGATCTCAGCAATACCGAGGCCTTCTTTTTCCAGAATTCCGAGACGGTAGACCATGAGTTCGTCGTAGTCAGGGACATCGCGTGTGGTCAGGCGCAGAGCCTCGATGCCGGTCTTCTCAGCAACGTTGATCCAGATCTCTGGGACTAGAACACCTTCAAGATCAAAGCAGACGACTTCCATACCCACGGCACATTCCTTCCAACAACAGTGATTTCATATTACACCGCTCTAACCGAAGACTATCGAGGATTATTGCGGTACGTCTATTCACCGGGTGGTGTCAACATCAAGGGCCATGAGATCAGTCAGGGTCTCACGCCTGACAATCACGCGGGCTCCATCCTGGTTGACAGCAACGACTGCGGGGCGGGCAGCATAGTTGTAGTTTGAGGACAGGGGCCGAGCGTAGGCTCCTGACCCTGGTACAGCCAGGATGTCCCCCACACGCAGATCTGCAGGCAGATAGACATCGTGAACAAGGATGTCCCCTGACTCACAGTGCTTGCCCACTACCCTGGAGAGCATCGGTGGTGCATCAGAGACGCGGTTCGCAAGCTGGGCGGTGTACTGGGCGCCGTACAGAGCAGTACGAATGTTGTCGCTCATGCCACCGTCGACGGCTACGTAGGTTCGTTCTTTGCTGTTGCCAAGATTGAGGTGCTTGATCGTACCGACGGTATAGAGAGCCACCCCTGGAGTTCCGCAGATCGCCCTGCCTGGTTCAATCGACAGTTTGACCGGGCTCAGATCATAGAGGGCACGAGCTTGGTTAATAGCTTTGGTTATATCCCGATGCAGGTCACTAGCAGGAGTCGGGGTGTCTTGGTTGGTGTAGGCGATTCCGTATCCCCCGCCGAGATTGATTTCTTCTAGTTCCGAGCCGGTTTCGCTGCGGTAGGTCCATGCCAGAACAATCAGACCCCGGGCAGCTTTATCGAAAGCTTCCGTTCCGAAGATCTGAGACCCAATGTGTGAATGGATGCCTTTGAGGTTGATCGTGGGCTTCTCATGGCAGGCTAAGAGAGCCTTCATGGCTTGACCGGAGGCGATGGAGAAGCCGAACTTCTGATCCTCATGGGAGGTGGAGATGTACTCATGGGTGTGCGCCTGAATCCCTGTTGTCACTCTGACGAGCACATTGACTGGGGTGTCCTCTGCTAAGGAATCGATGCGCTCGATTTCTTCGAAGGAGTCGACAATGATGCGCCCAACACCAGTCTTGATGGCGTAGCGCAACTCTTCGACCGACTTATTGTTCCCATGGAATCCGATCTTCTCGGGAGGAAAACCTGCGGTCAGTGCCACCGCCAACTCATTTCCCGAGCACACATCAAGGCCGAGTCCTTCTTCCTTGACCCATCGAGCGACCGCTCGGCAGAGAAACGCCTTCGAGGCATAACTGACGCCCCAGGTAGGAAACTCGTTCTTGAATTGACGTGCCCGAGCTCTGAAGTCCTGCTCATCGATGACATACAAAGGCGAGCCGAACGCCGACACTAACTCGGTCACAGACTGTCCGGAAATGGTGATCTCTCCGTCAGCGCTTCGTTGTGTCCCCTGGGGCCACAGAACAGCATCCAGTGCGCAAAGATTTTCAGGGACCTCAAGCCACTGGGGCGCTGCAGGGTTGGCAAAAGTGCGGGTTTCCATGGGATAACTGTAGCCGGTTCAGTCTGTGTTTGTATCACGGTACCTATCCCCCGGCACCGATGTAGGGTCTGGGGGGGGGGTGGCTCTTTACCCAAGTCCCTGAGTTTGCCCCCCCGGTCATCCTGCCGCCAGGCAGGACCCCCGGCACCGATGTAGGGTCTGGGGGTGGATCTTTACCCAAGTCCCTGGGTTGGCTTCCGGGGGTCCTGCCTGGCGG
>Ga0123356_10006389_pt1 | contig 11877 bp, 12 predicted proteins | sample TergutEmb28metaG_2_FD_92546 | JGI IMG/M metagenome (GOLD analysis project Ga0123356, IMG submission 92546) | Embiratermes neotenicus P3 segment gut microbial communities from Petit-Saut dam, French Guiana - Emb289 P3 | ecosystem: Host-associated > Arthropoda: Insects > Digestive system > Gut ... | reverse complement strand
TGGGTGGCCTATGAAGGACTAAAATCTCAATGGGAGGAGAAAAAGAAATGCCTAGTGAAGTAAAGAATACCGAGAAGACTGCTGCAACGCCAGATAAAAGTGTGGCACCGAAGAAGTTTGAAAGAGTGGCGCAGACTGCCAGGAACTTTAGTAGTGACAGGCCCAGGCGAGACCGTCGGGACAGGCGCGACCGACGCCAGGAAGAGCCAAAGCAGTACGAGGAGCAAACTATTTCTGTCAACCGCGTGGCGCGAGTGGTCAAGGGCGGGCGAAGGTTCCGCTTCCAGGCGCTGGTGGTGGTAGGGGATCGCAAGAATAAAGTTGGCGTGGGTGTGAGCAAAGGCCAAGACGTACAGGCGGCTGTGCAAAAAGCTACCGATGTCGCGAAGAAGAACATGGTGAGTGTGCCTATTGTTAATGGTACGATACCTCACGAAGTTGAGGTCAAAGTCACAGGCGCACGGGTATTGTTGAAGCCAGCGGCGCCGGGTACGGGCATCATCGCCGGTGGCGTGGTGCGACAGGTCCTGGGTACTATTGGCATCAACAACTTGCTAAGCAAGTCTTTGGGCTCTAATAACAAGATCAATATTGCCTATGCAACTGTCAAAGCGCTGTCATCGCTCGTGCCGAAAGACCAGTGGGTTGGAAATGAGAAAAATGTAAAAACTAAAAGTAAAAATGAAAATGTAAAAGTGGAAAATAAAAAGGAGGGCAAGTGATGTTAGAAGAATTACCATCTAGTGAAACAAGCAGAAGTTGTCCGATATACGAATTAGAATTAGGAAACAAACAGGCAAATAGTTGTATGGGGTGTAAAATGTCTGAAGTGTGTTTTACACTTGAGGGTGTTATTGGCAAAGTGGACTCGGTACAAGAGAAAGAGGCTGTCGGTCTAGGTATAAAGGCTATACAAGCACAACAGGTGTCATGGAGCCCGGACCAAAGCCTAAAATTTAGTACCAGGGCAAGCTTGGGTGAAAGAGAGAAGATTATTACATCAAGAGGGAGAGCAGAATGACTAAATATAACGAGTTGAATACAAATGCCAACCGCGATAAAAAGCGCGTGGGGCGGGGGATTAGTGCTGGTGGTGGTAAAACCGCTGGGCGGGGCACTAAGGGCCAAAACTCACGCACTGGTAAAAAGCTACGACCCACATTTGCTGGTGGGCAGAGGGAGTTAGTGAAGGCTGTGCCAAAACTCAAAGGATTTAAGTCTTTGCGTTCGCCGGCACAGGTTGTTTATGCTGATCAATTAGACGTTGTGAAAACTGCAATAATAGACAATGCGAAGTTGTACGAGGCTGGGCTAATCCAGACACCTTACCACGCGGTGAAAATCATCGCCCGGGGCGAATTTGCATGCAAGGCAACAATCAAAACTCAAGGTATGAGCAGGTCAGTCATTGCGCAGTTAGAGAAAAACGGCGGGAAATTTGAGAGTGTCGCGACGCCACTTTTGCCACCTAGCAGCAAGAAGAAGGAGTAAAAAATGACAGAACTTTTGCAACGCAACAAGGAATTAGTGGCGGGCTGTGATGGTTGTGAGCGCCGCTTAGGTGGCTGTGCACTAGATAGCTACCTAAACCTAACTTCGGAGAAAATAATAATTATAAACCAAAGCGAAGAGGGTATCGAGCATTACAACCAAGCAATTACGGCAAAAGAAACAACAATTGCTAGTTGTCAGAAGTTTAAGGGAAAATTACACGTCCGCGACGAATAATAATGTGATACAATGGAGGGTGAATGAATTGGAAAATTATCTTTAGGTCGTTTACGAACAGCCAAATGCTGAAGCGTATTTTGGCGGTGCTGGCTATCATCGTGGTGTACCGTTTGATGGCGCATATTCCGGTGCCTCTGGCCGACCCGACGCAGTTACATCAGGTTTTAGAAAACACTCTTTCTTCCACTCAGTTTGGCGGGTTCCTCAATATGCTTTCTGGTGGTGCCTTGGCGCAGTTTTCCATTGTGCTGGTAGGGCTAGCTCCGTACATTACAGCGTCCATTATTTCCCAACTTTTGACAAAAGCCATCCCGAGGCTAGAAGAATTACACAAAGATGGTGAGTCTGGCCGTAGGAAAATTAACCAATGGACAAGAGTGATTACCCTGCCACTAGCAATACTACAGTCTATCGCTTTTGTGTTTATTTTGCGTCAGACGGTTTTGCAGGGTGATATATTGGCTGACATGGACATGTTCCAGTGGGTGCTGGCGGTGGTTTCGATGGCGGCGGGCTCGATTTTACTGATGTGGCTGGGTGAGATTATCACCGAAAAGGGCATCGGCAACGGTATTTCTTTGCTGATTTTCGCTGGTATTATTTCTCAGTTGCCGCAAACTCTGGGGCAGGTTTGGTACGGCTTAACGACGTTCGGCGAAGGCGAAGCCCTAAATGTGTTTAATTGGTTCACCATACCTATCAATGCCGAGATGTTCTATATTGTGGCGGGGGTGCTGGTACTGGCGCTGCTGGTGTTATATTTGTTGGTGAAAATCAACGAAGCGCAGCGGATTGTCACTATCAACTATGCCAAACGAGTGCGAGGTAACACAGCCTACAGTGGGGTAACGTCTATTTTGCCTATTAAGATGATTACTGCTGGGGTTATCCCGGTGATTTTTGCGGTGGCTTTTTTGGCGATACCGGCGTTTGTGGGGCAGTTGATGCTAGCCACGGGCAACGAAGCCTGGAGAGAGTTGGGGCAGAGTTTGGTAACTTGGTTCCAAAGCCCTAGCGCTGCCAATGTGGTGGCATATGGTATGTTCGAATGGACGAATTTGATTTACCCGTTGGCGTATTTTGTTATGGTGATTTTGTTTACTTATTTCTATACCTCCATCATTTTCAACGCTCACGAAATAGCCGAAAACCTGCAAAAACAAGGTGGGTTTATTGAGGGTGTGCGCCCCGGCAAGAAGACAGAGGAATACCTGAAGCGTACCGTCAACCGCCTGACGTTGTTTGGCTCGATAGCCCTTGGCGTCATCGCTGTGTTACCATTTGTGTTTGAATACGTCTTTGCTTTTGCGGGATTTGGCGGGCTAAATCTCGCTATCGGTGGTACGGGGCTGTTGATTGTCGTATCTGTCGGACTTGAGTCGCTTCGCCAGATAAATTCTAGGGCACTGATGGTAACCTACGATGACTTCGACGCCTAAAAAATCGAGAAAAATAGTTCTGCCCATAGTCGGCTTATTACTGGTAATTGTCGCCTCGGTGGCGGCGATAATGTTGCTCAAATACTTTTACCCTCAGAACTTCATCGAGCAGCAGGTAGTTGTGAGTAACGACCCACGCCAAGACAGAGACGAAACAGTTCCCGAAGGCGAGTGGATTGTGGCCCCTGATATGCCGCGATTTATCAGCATTGATAGCCTAGGAATTAGCAATGCCCGAGTGGTGAGTCTTGGCACCAAAGCCGGCACCGACGGCCAGTTGGACGACCCGTACAACATCCACGACTTTGGCTGGTACAACGAATCTGCCAAGCCTGGCGTTCCTACTCCTCAGAGCATGGCGGGGTTGTATGACTGCCACAACACGGGGTATTATACCAACGGTGTGTGTGCACATTTGGGGCGACTAGCGACGGGAGACATCATCAGGCTCGAACGTGGCGACGGTGTGATTTTTAATTTCGCCGTGCGAGAAGTTGAAACAATACTGCTAGAAGCAATCGATATGGCAAAAATGCAAAAAACTGTTGTGGAAGGTGTGGAAGGGCTAAATATTATTTCTTGTGGTGGCACCTGGGACGAAAGCCGCCAAATCTACACCCACCGCGTGACAGTCCGCGCGGTTTTGCAAAATTAAACTTGTAACACAATTAGACTCATAACGCAAAAGATTAATCCACAGGGGTTTAAAAAAATGTTATGTTGGTGTTGCATACAGTTGCACTTAAGCAAAAGTGTGATATACTTGTCCATGCAAGACATTTAATATCACTGGTTGTTTTTACCTAGAAAAGTATGCGGCCATATCGCAATTTCTGGGTAAAACCGGTGATTGAATGTCTTGCGGCAGATATGGTCGCTTTTTAGATAACCAAGGAGGGTCAAGTGGTAAGAACAATAAAATCATTAACAAATAAAAGTAAGAATATAACAATCTTACTTATAGGGCTAATAACTATCATTGCAGGTATTATAGGCCTAGGTATATATCAATCTAACCCTGCTAACGCCGAAAGCCTAGACACTAAGTTAAACGTTAACATCGCCAGCGTCCTAGCCCTCAGTGTTGACTCTTGTAATACCAGTGACCCTAACGGCCAAACTAACATCTACATTACTCCTAATGCTGGAGGTAATAGTCAAAGTAATCAATGTCAGAATGTTAACATTACTACTAATGCTAGTGGTGGTTATGAACTAAGTATGGAAACTAGTAGTTCTACCCTTAATCACAACCCTGTACTTACTCCTCAGGCTACTATACCCTCTACTGCCTCTACAGGAGTTCTTGCCCCTGACACTTGGGGGTTTGCTATTCCAAAGAGTCAAAGTAACTTAACTTCCTATGCAGATATCTTCTCTAGCTCTTATTCAATAGAAACTAACACTCCTAGCTCTAGCCAGATCTACACTACTACACCTACTACTACCACCAAGTTTGCAGAGACTGATACTTATTCAGGAGGAACAGACTCTTATGCTCTTTACTTTGGAGCTAATGTACCAGGAACTAAACCTTCTGGCACTTACCAGACGACGATTACTTATACGGCAATCAGTGCTCCAGATCCATTACCAACCTATCGCACCTTTGCTAACGGCACAGCAATCTATTACAACCCCAATACTGGCCTAGAATGTACAGAAACAGACTACGATAACAACACGGGCTCACTAGGCACAGGAGCTAGTGGCACGGGCAACAACACTGGCTGTATGAAGTGGTACACCTTTAATGATGATGAGTACAGTGATCGAGTAGATATGATACTAGATCACAGTACGACTGCAACTGTGGCTTGGAATAGTAGTGGTAGTAATGCAACAGGCCCAAGTGAGTTAACCACGCAACTATGGACAGATACAGATGGGTGGCATAATAAACTAACCAGAAGTGATTCTTATACTTTTAATAACACATCCGGTGGCGGAAGCATTAACTACACTATAAACTATGTAGGGCATAAAGCTAGGTTAATCAGTGCTCAAGAAATAGCAACAATCACAAAACATCCGACATTTGATGAAGCAGCACCAATGACTAGCTTCTATTTGGAAACAAATTCTTATGATTGTGATTTATGTTCAACATTAGGCCGAGGAAATGCAAAATATGGGTGGTTGTTTGATAGGACTCTTGGAACCATATATAATGCTGAAGCGTATGGTAGCCCAAACAATTCAGACGTTATAGACTCTGGATATTGGACGTCTTCTCCTGTTTCTGACACCACTAATCTCGCATGGCGCATGGGCCCAAATGGTATGTTAAGCCGTAATACGGTTGGCCTCTTGGCTGGTGTCCGCCCAGTTGTCACAGTTCAAAAAACAGCCTTGAAATACCAAAATGGTACTGAGGTCTACTTTAACCCAGAAACCGGCGCAAAGTGTAGTAATTATGTAGAAGCAAATTCCGACACCGGAAACAACGAAGGCTGTATGAAATGGTATTCATTTAACGATACGCCACAAAGCGACGCTGTAAACTTGTTGTTGGATCACAACACAACAGAAGATGTAATGTGGAACTCGAGTGGAAGCAACGCAGGCCCGGATGAGTTAACTACTCAGCTATGGACAGACACAGACAGTTGGCATGCTTCATTAACAAGAAGTGATAGCTACACAGTAAATTACGGTGGGAAAAATTTCACAATAAACTACTCAGGACATAAAGCAAGACTAATAAGTGCAAACGAGATTGCTCAAATAACAGGACACCCAACATTCGACGAAACAACATCGACATCATCGCAAAGGATTTATTTTGAAACCAATACAAATAATTGTGGGGATTGCTTACCATTAGGCCAAGGAAACGCGAAATACGGCTGGTTGTTTGATAGAACGCACATTTCTGACTGTACAATATATGGATGCCCCAATAACTCAAATGTAGAAACACATGGATATTGGACTAGTTCTCCAGTATCCAATAGTATTGCCAATGCATGGAGGGTGAGTAGCTCCGACACAGGAGGCCGTTTGGAGAGTGGGAGAGTAGATAATGTGGTTCCCTATGGCTTGCGCCCAGTAATCACAGTATCCAAATATAGGCTTTAGTTTTCAAACGGAAAAGGTGCTTTAGGCTTGCCACAGCACCTTTCAAGCCCTCCCGTGGTGAAAGGTGCTGGGCTGCGCTTCGGCTTGCTTTTTTAAGCAGAATCGTGTATATTGAGTGGTGAGTTTCAAAGTGATTTATCAGTGCTGAAGATAACATCACTTAATAATGTATAATTTAACGAGGAAGGAATTGTTTTTTAGATTATGCCTACAATTAATCAATTAGTGCGCAAACCGCGTAAAATCGCGGAGAAAAAGTCCAAAGCGCCAGCGCTAGGGACGATTCATAATACCCTAAAAACTCGCACCTACAAGCAAAACGGCCCCTTAAAACGCGGCGTTTGCATCAAAGTAACCACCAAAACCCCGAAAAAGCCGAATTCGGCCCTGCGTAAAGTCGCACGTGTGCGACTAACTAACGGCCAGGAAGTTTGGGCTTATATTGGCGGGGAAGGCCACAATTTACAGGAACACGCCGTGGTCTTGGTGCGCGGTGGTCGCGTGCCGGATCTGCCTGGTGTGAGGTATCACATTGTACGAGGGTCGCTAGACCTCCAAGGCGTGGAAAAACGCGCTCAAGGCCGGTCTAAATACGGCGCCAAGAAAGGCGGTAAGTGATGCCTAGAAAAGTTACTAAATCACTGCAGCGCAAAATCGCACCCGATCGCAAATACGATTCTGTGTTGGTGCAGAAATTGATCAACAAGTCAATGCTCAACGGCAAAAAGCATGTAGCGGAAACGGCCGTCTATGCGGCCCTAGCTGACGCGGCGAAAAAAGTCAAAAGCGAAGAGCCGTTAGAAGTTTTCAAAAAAGCTTTTGAAAACATCAGCCCGGATTTTGAGGTGAAAAGCCGCCGTGTGGGTGGCGCTAACTACCAGATTCCTTTCCCGATAACAGGGTACAGACGCGAACATTTCGCGATGATGTGGCTGGTGCAATGCGCGCGCGAGAAAAAAGGCATGCCATACGCTAAAAAGCTAGCAGCCGAAATCGCCGACGCCTACGCCCAAGCCGGCTCTGCCTTCAAGAAGAAGGAAGACACGCACAAAATGGCAGAGGCGAACAGGGCATTCGCCCACTTCGCCCGCTAGTTTGAAATGCTACTGCTTGCTCTGTTGATGTGGCTGAAGTAGAATGGACAAATGGAGAGCGAAAAGTTTCATTTTGAGAACAGACAACAAAAGGAATTTGACCGGCTAGTATCAACTGGCAAGGTAGCTGTTGGTAATTACAATAACGGGTTGTTAAGCGATGTCCAGTTTGCGGAAGAAATCACCGCTCTTCACCGAAAAGTCTCAACCTTGGGCGTGGAGGGGATGTCTTGTGAATGGCGTTTACATCCGTGCGAACTTTGTGTCGACCCACTAGGCTGTGATGAGTGTGAATACGAAGATTCGCCAGATTCGTATCTTTCTGGCGAAGAAGGCGCATATAAGGGCATCGTGCCGCTTAAGTTACCAGGCAGTGAGCCGGGATACGAGGAAGTGGGGTTGTATAACAGAGTGACAACCTCGGCCCATATAGATGATCATCTAAATTACATGGACATGCGTCTACATTTTCAACTTGCCGACAGTGATGGAATTCGGTTTCTTGGTAATAGAGAGCCAGTTTTTGCTAATGAAGAATATTACGAGGCGCACAACTTTTTAGTGGCAGACTTGGACGCGGCTTACGAAGATTTTATTACTTCTGAAATTGGTGAAGATGACGAACGCAGGGCGTGCAAAGCGTTGTTCGACCAATTAATTAAGTCGTGGCAGCAAACTTTTGAGGATAACAACCCAACCTTTACCCCAGAGGAGCAAAGAAGCCTGCTACTTAGTTGGATGGATTATAACCTAGATAACGGGCGGTATATAGCGGTTTTTGCTGATAGTTTCTTGACGGTAGCTAGTGGTGGTAAGCAGATATATCGGGGTGACGAGCTAATCGACGGACATTTTGATGGTTTTAGTCAACAAGACTTTGCGGTTGACGACCAGGACGAGCAAGCGAAGTATACATTGTGTATTAAGATAAAAAACGAAAGTTCTGATAATCTAGTGAGAATCACTCACCATTTACCCCTAGAAGACCTTGACCACTACCATCTGTTTTTTGAATAGTTGTAAAACTTGTATAATCTGCTAGAATAGTAAACAAGAGTTTTTACTCCTTTGGTTTTTTGGCTTGCCCAGCACCTTTTTCTGATTTTGCCATAGTGTGAAATACAGATTAGGGCAAAGTAAGCAAAAAGGTGCTGCGGTGGGTGAGGCTTGGGGTGTTGTTTAATTTTAAGTTAACGAGAGGAAGAAATGGCGGAACAAAAGGTTGAACTAGCAAAATTTAGAAACATAGGGATCATTGCCCACATTGACGCGGGCAAAACTACCACTACGGAAGGGATTTTGTATCGCACGGGCTTAAGCCACAAAATCGGCGAAGTGCACGAAGGCGACACCACCACCGACTGGATGGAACAAGAGCGCGAACGCGGGATTACCATCACTAGTGCGGCGGTGACTTGTTTTTGGAAAGATCACAAAATCAACATTATCGACACTCCCGGCCACATTGACTTCACGGCCGAAGTAGAGCGTAGTTTACGTGTGCTAGACGGTGCGGTGACAGTGTTTGATGGCAAAATGGGCGTGGAAGCACAGAGTGAAACCGTCTGGCGCCAGGCGTCCAAATACGGCGTGCCGCGGATTTGTTTTATCAACAAGATCAACCAAACTGGCGGGGATTTTTACAAATCGTTGAAGAGCATTCACAACCGTTTGAGCAAAAATGCTCTGCCTATCCATCTACCAATCGGCTTTGAAAAAGACATCAACGGCGTGGTAGATCTCGTCGATATGAAGGCTTATACTTACGGCGAATACCACGACAACGAGCTAAAGTCAGGCGAAATTCCAGCAGATATGGTGGAAAAAGCCAAAAACGCCCGCACGATGCTGGTGGAAAAAGCGGTGGAGTATGATGACGCGCTGTTTGAAAGGTACTTAGACAAAGGTGAGGAAAGCATCACCGAAGATGAACTGAAAATGGCGCTACGTAAAGCCGTGCTGACAGGCGAGTTCTATTTGGTGACCGGGGGCGACGGCCGCGGGGTGATTGTGGAAAAACTACTTGATCTGATGGTGGAATACTTGCCAGCGCCGACGGACGTCGAGGCCATCTGGGGCAAAAACCCCAAGAACGGCGACGAGATCGACCGCAAACCTGACGAAAAAGAACCACTTTCGGCCCTGGCGTTTAAAATCGCTACTGACCCGTTTGTTGGTAAGCTGATTTTCGTGCGTGTTTACAGTGGCAAGCTGGAGGCTGGAAGTTACATCATGAACGCTACTACGGGCGACAAAGAGCGCATCGGGCGCATCGTCAGGATGTTTGCCGACAAGCGCGAGGACATTAGCGAAGTTGGCACCGGCGACATTGCTGCTGTGGTAGGGTTAAAAAACACCACCACTGGTACGACCCTATGTGACCCTAGTCACCCTATTCAACTAGAGAGTATTACCTTTGTGGAGCCGCCGGTGTCTATTGCTATTGAACCAAAAACCAAAGCCGACCAAGAAAAAATGGGCCTAGCGCTGAACAAACTAGCCGAAGAAGACCCGACTTTTCGTATTCACAGTGACGACGAAACAGGACAAACGATCATCTCTGGTATGGGAGAGTTACACCTAGATATTATCGTAGACCGCATGAAGCGCGAGTTTAGCGTGGAGGCCAATGTGGGTGAGCCACAGGTGGCTTTTCGCGAAACTATCCGCGGGAATTCGCAGGTGCAGGGCAAATATATCAAACAATCTGGTGGTCGCGGTCAGTACGGCGACGTCTGGCTGAGACTAGAGCCCAACGAAGCCGGTAAGGGTTTCGAGTTTATTGACGAAGTCAAAGGCGGCGTGGTGCCACAGGAATACCGCCCAGCAGTGCGAAAGGGTATCGAGGAGACCTTGGACGGCGGTGTAATCGCCGGCTACCCTGTTGTTGATGTGAAGGTAGCTCTGTACGATGGGTCTTACCACGATGTTGACTCTAGTGAGATGGCGTTCAAGATGGCAGGGGCCCTGGCTACCCGTGAGGGCGTCAAGCAGGCCAAGCCGGTGCTACTAGAGCCAGTGATGAAAATTGTGATTGTCACCCCAGAGGAATTTATGGGTGATGTGATAGGTGATATGAATTCCCGGCGTGGGCGAATCGATGAAATGGAAGATCTGATGGGCGGGGCAAAGCAGATTACCGCCTACGCGCCACTAGCGGCGATGTTTGGCTATACTACGGACCTACGTTCGATGTCCCAAGGTCGCGCCGCATCTTCGATGGAATTAGCCCAGTATGAAGAAGTCCCACCGAACGTGGCAGCGGATATCATCGAAAAACGAGCAAAATAGGGCACTGTAACAGTGTAAACTTGCATTTTTTGACAAAGTGTGATATAATTAGAAGATGGATGAAAAATTCATCGGTGAAAAGCAACCAACCCCAGAGGTAGAAACTGTAGGGGTGGGTTCGTTGGTTTCTATAAAATCTACCAAGGATAGCCTTGGCGGATATAAATATTTAGCCACCGAAGCGGCTGATATCGAAGATGGCCCGCTGTTAGACCATATCAAGCCTATCTCTCTTGGAACGCCATTTGGCGCAGCCATCAATAAGCAACAGGTGGGAGAAGAGTTTATTTATACTTCACCAAGTGGTTCTGAGGCAAAAGTCGTGATTAGCGCCGCCTGGGAGGTTTTACCTCATCAATTACTAGGGATTGATAAAGAAATTGGTGAGTTACTACATGAATCACTTAATAAACACAAGACCAACGCCGAACCTATCACAAAGTTAAGTTTAGACCCAACTGTTTTGAAGGTAAAGCAAGACTAACTCCTCACTACTTTGTCCCTCACCACTTTGTAGATTCTATACTACAGTGGTAATGTGGGGCCAAAACCATTTTTCGCTAGCACAAAGTGGTGAGGGATAGTATAATATGGCTTATGGCTAATTTTATTTGTGTGGGGGCGTTGGTGCAGGATGTTTTCCTTAGCCACTCCGACGCTTTGTCGCCGGTGAACGAAGACGGTACTTGGTTCCAACATTTGGAACTAGGGGGCAAGTTTAACGTCAACAAAATCAATTTTTCAACTGGTGGAGGGGCATCTAATGCCGCCACGACCTTTGCGCGCCAGGGGCATTCAGCAACGGTGTTGGGCGTGCTAGGGCACGACCCAGCGGCTGACTATGTGCTAGCAGAGCTGAATAGCGAAGGCATCTGCACCGAATACATTTCGCGAAGTGATGAATACAACACAGGCTATTCGGTGATTTTACTGGCTCCGAGCGGCGAGCGCACGATTCTGACTTACCGTGGGTCCTCTACCCATTACGAGCTCAAACATTTCCCATTAAGCTCGATATGTAAGGGTCCGACCCTTACATCTGAAGCGGGCTCAACAGAGAAAAATTCACGGGTCCGACCCTTACATAATGGGGCCTTAGGCAGTTTGGGCGGTTGGTTGTATGTGACGAGTTTGAATGGGAAGATGGATATTTTGCAGAAGTTGTTTGTGCTGGCGAAAGGCATGGGGATGAACATTGCTTTTAACCCTGGTAAACAAGAGTTAAAGAAGCATAAGGAACT
>Ga0123356_10006388_pt1 | contig 11877 bp, 9 predicted proteins | sample TergutEmb28metaG_2_FD_92546 | JGI IMG/M metagenome (GOLD analysis project Ga0123356, IMG submission 92546) | Embiratermes neotenicus P3 segment gut microbial communities from Petit-Saut dam, French Guiana - Emb289 P3 | ecosystem: Host-associated > Arthropoda: Insects > Digestive system > Gut ... | reverse complement strand
CTATATCTGTAAATAAGAATTGCTCATCTAATCCCGGACGAGGCGATATATTTCCGCTGAAATCAAGCTCAGCCGAGCTCAGCTGTTCAAACAATACATTCGTAGGGAGGATAACGACATTGAACTGGATGCCGAACAACTCGGTCAGCCATTCACAGAACATAGCGGCGTATCCGCCGATTTCACCGCTGCTCTTTATAAAGGACTCGGTTGACGGGATCATCCCGTAAGAAAAAGATTCATATTCTCTTTGCAATGCTTCAATATCTGCGATTTCTTTGTCTGTCACACCGGGAATTTCGCGGAATGACGAAAATGGGTTTCTTTCAAAAGACTGCTCCTGTTGTGTCTCCGTGGTACAAGCAGAAAAACCGGCAATTATATACACAAGAAAAAGCAACATAATTATACATTTAATTTTAAAATTCATTACACCACCCTTTTTTTAAGATCAGAATGAGATAATCGCAACAAGTCTCTTAATTTAATACTATTATAAATGCAAAGTTTTGCAAAGTAAATACTGTTGTCATGTGTAACTGAGTATATAAACAGCAATAAAATAAATTTTTGTGCGTCTTTGCGAGAAAAAATGGGAATTATTTTACATCAACTTCTGCAGCACCTTATTTCCCGTCCGTTTTCGCTTTGCAGTTGAGGCACTCTTTGCGTACACGGCTTTGCTGCCTCTGAACAGCGAGGTGCAAATGGGCAGCCTGGTTCCGGATTTGCAGGATCGCTGACTTTTCCGGGTATGGTAAGAAGGCGCTCTTTTGAATAATGGCTGCCAAATTGAGGAGATGCGCCAAGAAGCGCGCGGGTATATGGATGGCGCGCACTTTTGGTTATTTCTGCAGAGCTTCCCGATTCCATCACAAGGCCGCCGTACATCACCATAATACGGTCTGATATTTCTGCGACTAAATCGATGTCATGACTGATAAAAATAATCGAAAGGTTTCGGGAAGCGCGAAGGTTTTTTAGAAGTTCTACAATTTGTTTTTGAATAGTAAGATCGAGGGCTGTAGTCGGCTCGTCGGCAATTAAAAGTTCGCAGCCCTGCGCCAGGGCAAGAGCAATACCGATGCGCTGCAACTGTCCGCCCGAAAATTGATGCGGGAAATTGATGAGCCGTTCTGCGCCGTTGTCAAGACCGGTTTCTTCAAGCAGAGCTATTGCTTTTTTGTTAGATTCTTCTTTTGTTATTGCCGGATCGCTGTTTTTGAATGTTTCCCAAAACACACTGCCCATATTTTGAAGCGGATCGTAGGAACGCCCCGGCTCCTGAAAAATCATTCCAATTTTTTTCCCGCGGGATTTGCGCAGCGCTTCGATATCAAGCCCTGTTAACTCATAACCCTCGTAACAGATACTGCCGCGTACCGTTGCACTTTTTGGCAAAAGATCTGGAATTGCCAAAGTACTTACGCTCTTTCCCGAACCGCTTTCGCCGACAATACCTAATGTTTCGCCTTTTTGCAAATTGAACGAAATCCCCCGCACAGCCTGAACAGTGATCATATCTTTACCACGAAGAACCGAGAAATCAACTTGAAGATCTTTAACCATTAAAAGGGGGCAGGGATCAGGGAGCAGGGAATTGTTATTTGTTATCTGTGTGTTAGGAAATTGATTTGTGTTCAAACTTTTATTTCTAGTCCCTATTCCCCATTCCCTATTCCCTTTCTTTTTTCGATTAAATACTGTATGATATGGATCGAAGAAATCGCGCAGAGCGTCTCCGATAAAATTAAACGCTAAAGTTAAACCTAATAAAAACCAGACAGGATTTAACAGCCAGGGAAATGCCTGCAGGTTAGAAAGCGTTGAAAGGTCACGCCTTATAAGAGAACCCCAGCTTACTGCAGGGTCTGTTATACCCAGTCCAAGATAGGAAAGTACTGTCTCTGTCATGATATAACCAGGAACGCTTAAGGCTACGCTGACAATAAGAATGCTTGCTAACTGCGGAATTATATGTTTAAAAATTATCACCACAGAAGGGAGCATTTCCAGTTTTGCATTAAGGACAAATTCTTCACGCTTGATAGCATGAACCATTCCGCGAATTAAACGGGCGGATCCCGGCCATCCGACAAAGGAAAGAATTATTGTGATCATCATATAGGTCTGAGCCGGATCCATGTTGGCTGCCAATAGAGAGCGCAAGAATAATATCAAATACAAGGATGGAATCAACATTAAAAATTCAGCCGATCTCATGAGCGACCAGTCTGTTAAACCGCCGAAATATCCGGAAAGCCCGCCTGCAAGAGCGGCAAGGGCAAGTGAGATAAAGGCTGCCACAAATCCAATGGTAAGAGAAACGCGCGAACCGTAAACAATCCGTGAAAAAAGACACCTGCCAAGATTATCTGCGCCCATAAGAAAGACAGGATATTCTCCCTGCGTTGTTGTAAAAAGATGACGGTTTGCCGGGATAAAACCCCAAAGCTTATACGGCTCGCCTTTGGCGAAAAATTTCAGCGGTGAATAATGATCACGAATGCGCGCATAAGTAAATGATATTTGGTTTGTTACGCGAAACTCCTGTGCCTGCGGTTTTCCCTGATAAAAACGGACATTGGGCGGGTGGTAACTTTTATCCGCAAATGATGTATTAGGTAAATAAGGAGCGAAAAATTCTGCAAAGAGCATCATTAGATATAGAATTATAAGACAAAAGAGCGAACCCATGGCTAAAGGCCGTGTTTTTATATAATTTAAAAACTTTTTCATTTGTTCCTCTGGAGCATATGTTACTCTTTTCCGTATCTGATACGCGGATCTATCAATGCTAATATGATGTCAGCTAACGCCATACCGACAAGTACCAGGAATGAAATTATCATAATATTTGCAAGCACAAGATTTACATCCTGCTGAACAACCGCTTCGTACATAAGCCTGCCTATACCTGGATATGCAAAAATTATTTCCAGTATCAGCGAACCGGAAAAAAGATTTGCCAGAAGGTTTGCGCTGCTTGTAATGTATGGGTTCAGAGTATTTCTAAAAGCGTGGGCAAAATAAACGCGCCATTCGTTTATCCCGCGGGAACGCAATGAAGTGATGTAAGGCTGTCCAAGCTGATCAAGCATTGTAGCGCGGATCATTCTGAGTGAGCCGCCAATCCCGCCAAGAAAAGCAGACAAAAGCGGCAGGAAGATATGATGCGCATAAGAAAAAACAAACCTTCCCGGATCTGAAACAAATGGAAAAGACGGATAAGCTGTTACGGGAAAAAGCCCCGACACAGAAGCAAAAAGCTGCAGCAGTATAAGAAGCAAAAGTCCGGGAAAGGCATGCAATACAAGCGCAAAAAATGTAACGGCATAATCCGCTCTTGTTCCTGCTTTGGTGGAAAAATAAACGCCAAGCGCAAAAGAAAAAATTGTAATAAAAACAAGCGACAATAAATTGAGAATTAGTGAATTCCAAATGCGCGAAGAAATCAAAAACGAAACAGGCGCCCGGGAAATTAGGCTTACTCCCAGGTCCTGATGAACAACGACCCTATTTAGCCACCTGAAGTATTGCACGTAAAACGGCTGATCAAGACCAAGTTCTGCGCGGCGTGCATCAAGCTGGTCTGCGCTTAAAGCATTCCAGTTTTGTCCTGCCATTCCCTGATTTTCAGTGAATAATTGCTGCAGCATTATTTGATCGACAATGTCACCGGGCGCAAGCGCCATCAAACCAAATACAGCTAAGCCAAGCAGGAAGAGCATTATTAACATGGTTATAAATCTATTTACAATATAAGAGAGAAGAGGAAATCGCCGCTTGAAAATATAAAAGGGTTTTAATAAAACGCTTGTAATAAGGCGGATTTTTACTGCCATTGGCATCTCCCGTCAACATTTTAAACGCTTAAGTGCGTAAAGTCAATGAACTGCCGCCAATCGCTTTTAGAATAATTTTCTTTTGTTCAATAAATTCTTTTGATACTGGAAACTCTGCGTCTCTGGGACGGTTTGGCTGTACATTAATTTTTTGTGTTATCTTTCCGGGTTTGCCGTTCATAATATAAACCGTATCAGACAAAAACAATGCTTCTTCAACATCATGCGTAATAAAAAAAGTTGAAACTTTCATTTGTTCTATTATTCCTGCATACCAGGTCTGCATAATACGGCGTGTTATTGCGTCCAGCGCAGAAAAAGGTTCATCCAGGAGAATCACAGGGTTATGCAATAGACAGGTACGAAGGAGAGCGGCGCGCTGGCGCATTCCGCCAGAAAGTTCGTACGGATATTTTTTTTCATAACCTTCAAGCCCGAACATGGGAAAAAAGCCTGCTGCTTTCTCACGCGCGCTTTTTTTCTTTTCTCCCCGTATTAAAAGCGGCAAAATTACATTATCAATTACAGTGCGGTATTCAAGGAGCAGATCTTTTTGCAGCATATAACTCACTCTGCCTGTCTTTCCTGTGATATTTTCATCATTAAAGAAAACATTACCGCCATCGGGATTTTCAACGCCTGCAAGGACATTAAAAAGAGTGGTTTTCCCCACTCCCGAAGGTCCCAAAAGAGAAACAAACCCCCCTTGTGGAAGCTCAAGATTGATATCCTGCACAACAGGCTCATCATTGTAATTCTTTGTGATACTTTCACACTTAAAAATCATTCTTTAATTCACTCCGCGTTAATCCGCGAAAATCCGCGGACTCATTCCTAATTCTCTTCTGCGTGAACCTCTTTAGGGAAGGTATTCATTCGTGAAGCCGCCTGTGCCGATATTTGTTTCCAGTAATCCCTGCTCATACATCCAATGATAAAATCCGCCCCACCTCTGAGGGTCAATTTCTCCCCAGCGTCTAGCTGATCCCTGGTAGCGTGTTTGTAAATATTCCTGGCTTCGTATAACAAGCTGCCTGTCAAGTTCTGGCGCGTGTTTTAAAAGTATTTCCGCTGCTTCTCCCGGGTGTTCCATTGCAAAATTGTAACCTCTACTTACAGCTCTCATGAATTTTTTTGCAATTTCCGGATTGGAAGCAGCCCAATTTGTATTTGTTGCGATTACCGGTGTGTAATAATCTAATAAACTGTCAAAGGCTCCCAGATCAATATAATTAAATTCTACTCCTTTTATTTCTGCAGCAATTCCATCCCATGCATAATAAATCCAGATTGCGTCTACATCTGTCTGTAATGCAGAAATAACATCAGTCGCAAAATTTGGAATCATTCTTATAGAATTAAAATTTCCGCCGTCCTTTTCTACGATGTGACGTATTATTGCAGTTACAATAGGCATGTCCCACGAAGCATAACGCTTGCCGGAAAGATCGGCAGGTCTTTGAATGCCGCTTTCTTTCAGTGACATAATCCCGGAAGTGTTATGGCTGATAATTGCTGCGACTGCTGTTATGGGAAGCGCGTCATATTCTCCTGCGATTGCCGGTCCCATCCAATCCTGAAAAGTAATTGCAAACTCGGCTTTTTGCGCTGCTAAAAGAACCAAAGCATTATCTTCCGGCGGCTGGGTAATTGTTACCTTTAAACCTTCTTCTGCAAACCAGCCCTTTTCCAATGCAACAAATAACCCGATGTGATTAGTATTCGGTGTCCAATCCAATAACACGCGAATAGTCCCGTCATTTCTATTGCAACCAATAAAAATTAGAACTGAAACACACACCAATACAATAACTTTTTTATTCATTTTATAATCCTCCTTCAAAAATTATTTATAATTATTTACCACGAACTACACGAACACTACGAACTTGCTGTTCGATATCGAAATACAGGTTCGTGTTGGTTTGTGATGGTTCGTGGTTAAAATTCTTCCTTTTTTCTTTTCCAAGGCATACATTTTTTTTCCAACAGCGTTACAAGTTTTATTAACAACAAACTCAACACCGAAACCAAAATAATTACTGCAAACATTCTGTCAAACGAATATGTCCGCCGTACACGGATCATGTAAACGCCGAGCCCCATATTTCCTCCGAGCCATTCTGCTACGACAGCGCCGATTATCGAATAAGATGCTGCAATTTTTAAACCGGAAAAAAACGCAGGCAAAGCCTGTGGGATTTTTATATACCGGTACAACTGCCATTTTTTTGCGCCCATTGATTGCAAAAGACGCAATGCATCATTATCAGCTGAAGCAAATGCTCCCATCAGGCCGATTGTTACAGGGAAAAAACATGTAAGAAAAACCAGTGTAATTTTTGGCGCAAAGCCGTATCCCATCCACAGGATTAATAAAGGAGCAATTGCGATAACAGGCAAAGTTTGAGTTATTAACAAAACCGGCGTTAACGATTGTTTGAGAATCCGGCTAACGTCCATGATCACAGCGAGAATAAACGCTGCCGCCACGGCAAGTACAAGTCCTGTTATTGCTTCAAACAAAGTGAAAGACAGATGCCGCATAAGCAGGGAAAAATCATCAATAAGAACTGAGATGACGCGTAACGGGCTTGGCAATAGGAACGGCGGAACAATTCCGCTTGTACTTAAGATTTGCCATGTAATAAGAATGGCGGCAATAGGAATTAATGGAAAGAAGTTGTGTTTAGTCATATTTTCCCTCCGCTGGTATTATCCAGATCAGGTTCAAGGGTTCCGGGCAAAGCCCAATCTCAGCCGATTTTCTCAGCACCCCATAGTGTTAATAATAATCTTCCATACTTATTGAAAAATGTCAATATAAAAACGGTATCTTGACAATTCTGCTTTTTACTCATACCATAAATCAAATTAAATCTAATCTTTAAAGGGAGAAAAATCATGAAAAAAACAGGAATTATTTTACTTGCAGTATTGGTATTGCTGTCAGTAGCTTGTCAAAGAAAGACAGAAACATTCGAATTGGCGCTGATAACGGATATTGGCACCATTGACGATAAATCTTTTAACCAGGGTTCCTGGGAAGGATTGTATCAGTATGCCAGAGAGCATAATATTTCGCACAGATACTACCAGCCTGCCGAGCAGAGCGACAATGCATATTTAAATACAATCGATCTGGCAGTTAAGGGCGGAGCAAAAATTATTGTTACTCCAGGTTTCCTTTTTGAACCATCAATTTTTATAGCACAGGATCGTTATCCTGATGTACGCTTCATTCTTATTGACGGTACTCCCCGCAGTGCAGATTTTTCTACCTTCAGAACTGCCAATAATGCTGTAGGTGTTCTTTATGCCGAAGATCAGGCTGGTTTTCTTGCCGGTTATGCTGCTGTAAGAGACGGTTATAGAAGACTTGGTTTTATCGGCGGTATGGCAGTTCCAGCTGTTGTCCGTTTCGGCTACGGTTTTGTTCAGGGCGCAGAATACGCTGCCCGTGAATTGGGACTTGCTGCCGGCGGAATAACAATCAATTACAACTATACCGGCGGTTTTTCTGCAACACCGGAAGTCCAGACATTGGCAGCTTCATGGTACAATGCAGGTGTTGAAGTAATCTTTGCTTGCGGCGGCGCTCTTGGCAACTCTGTCATGGCTGCAGCAGAACAAACCGGAAGAGCAGTAATCGGCGTTGATATCGATCAATCAGGTCAATCACCTACAGTAATAACTTCTGCCATGAAGAGACTTCAGTATTCAGTTTATTCCTGTATTACTGCTTTTTATCAAAATAGATTCCCAGGCGGACAAACACTTGTTTTTGAAGCTGATAACCAGGGTGTTGGACTTCCAATGGAAACATCCAAGTTCCGGACATTTAGTCAGGCTGATTATGATGCCATTTATAGAAGACTTGCAAATCGTGAATTCCCCAGAATGGAAAATTTGGCAGATGGCGGTGATCCAAGCATAGTTCCTGTTAGTTTAGCTAGAGTTACATTTATCAGGTAATTTACCTACGTGGATTACCTGATTGAGATGGCCGGGATTACGAAAGTATTTCCCGGCATTATCGCAAACGATGATGTTACGCTTCAGCTTAAAAAAGGTGAAATTCACGCCCTATTAGGTGAAAATGGGGCAGGTAAATCTACCCTTATGAGTATCCTTTTTGGTCTGTATCAGGCCGAAAAGGGTACAATTAAAAAAAACGGAGAAATTGTCCGTATTCACGGGCCAAATGACGCTAAAAAGCTGGGGATCGGAATGGTTCATCAGCATTTCAAACTCGTACACAACTTTACTGTTCTGGAAAATATTATTTTAGGCGCTGAAACTGTTAAATACGGCATTTTAAAGCAGGACAGCGCACGCAAACAAATAACAGAATTATCGAAACATTATAAACTGGAAATTAATCCAGACGCTCTTATTTCCGATATAACGGTCGGAATGCAGCAGAGAGTCGAAATTTTAAAAATGCTCTACCGTGAAAATGAAATATTGATCTTTGATGAGCCGACGGCAGTACTTACGCCTCAGGAAATCGAAGAATTAATGAATATAATGAAGAATTTGGTTGCAGAAGGCAAATCGATTCTTTTTATCACACATAAACTGGATGAAATAAAAGCCATTGCCGACCGCTGTACTGTCCTGCGAAAAGGGAAGTGTATCGGCACAGTGGATGTAACTTCTACAACGAAAGAAGAATTGTCAGAAATGATGGTAGGCCGCAAGGTGAACTTTTCTATTGAAAAAACAGAAAAAAAGCCGGGAGAAACCATTCTTAAAGTAGAAAATCTTACTGTTAACAGCAAAGTTCACAGTAAAGCCCTTGTTAACAATGCAAATTTTGAAGTACGTTCCGGCGAAATTGTTTGTATTGCAGGAATCGACGGGAACGGTCAGCAGGAGCTTGTTTATACTCTTGCAGGGCTTTTAAATTCGGACGGCGGCAGGATTTTTCTTGAAGGGCAGGAAATAACTCATAATGATATCCGTTCAAGAGGATTTTCGCACATTCCGGAAGACAGGCATAAACACGGGCTTGTATTGGATTATAATCTTGCTTTTAATTTAGTACTGCAAAATTATTATACCCCGCGATTTCAAAGTAGAGGTTTTCTTAAGTTTGCAGAAATTAATAAATTTTCTGATAATTTAATCGAAACTTTTGATATTCGCTGCGCAGAAGGCAGTAATACCATAACCCGCAGTATGTCAGGCGGAAATCAGCAGAAAGCCATTATTGCACGGGAAATATCGCGTGAATCCAGGCTTTTGGTTGCAGTTCAGCCGACAAGAGGGCTTGATGTTGGAGCTTGCGAGTATATTCACAAGCAGCTTATTGCAGAACGTGACAAGGGCAGGGGAGTATTGCTTGTGTCTTTAGAACTTGATGAAGTAATGGATATCAGCGATAGAATCCTTGTTATCTTTGAAGGAAAGTTAGTTGCTGATGTTAATCCAAAAGAAGTCAGCTTCCAGGAACTTGGACTTTATATGGCAGGTTCTTCCAGGCAGGTTGCATGAATAAGTTACAATTAAAATTAAAGGTACCTAAATCAATTTTCGATATTATTTCGTCCGGAGTTGCAATTCTTGTCGGTCTTTTTGCCGGATTTATCATTATGTTGATAAGTAATGCATCACAAGCTGTTTGGGCTTTTGTTACAATCCTTAGCAGCGGTTTTTCTACCATGAATGATATAGGGCAGGTTTTGTACTTTGCCACTCCTATTATCATGACAGGTCTTTCTGTAGGTTTTGCAGCAAGAACAGGTTTGTTTAATATCGGAGCTGCCGGACAATTTATTGTCGGCGCTTATACGGCAATTCTTGTCGGCGTAACTTGCGGCTTTTTGCCCGGACATTTGCATTGGATTGTAGCTCTTTGCGCAGCTATGATTGCAGGCGCTATTTGGGGCGCTCTTCCGGGACTTTTTAAGGCTTTATTTAATGTGCACGAAGTTATCGCCTGTATAATGACAAATTATATCGGTATGTATCTGGTAAATTTTCTTATAACAAGAACAATATATGATTCTACCCGCAATCAAAGTATGAGCGTAATTGATACTGCAAATGTTCCTAAATTGGGGATGGATAAGATTTTTCGTGATGGTTTTATAGTATCAAGCGTTAATTCGGGTATATTAATTGCGATTACCTTTGCGATTTTGATATATTTTATACTGGAAAAAACTGCTTTTGGTTATGAGTTAAAAGCCTGTGGTTTTAACCGCGATGCTGCACGTTATGCAGGTATCAATGAAAAACGCAGTATAATTTTTTCTATGGTCATTGCAGGAGGATTAGCTGGGCTTGGCGGCGCACTTTTGTTCCTTTCAGGCTCCGGAGTTGCAATAAATGTTGTTGATGTGCTTGCAATGGAAGGTTTTAATGGTATTCCTGTCGCTCTTTTAGCTCTTAACAATCCAATCGGAATCATTTTTTCCGGTTTATTTATTGCATATCTTGGTGTTGGCGGTTTTAATATGCAATTATACGAGTTCGCACCTCAAATTATAGATATTATTATTGCAGTTATCATTTATTTCAGTGCATTTGCGCTAATTATTAAGGGACTAATAGTTTCTCTTAATAAAAGAAGGAAGGATGAAATACAAGCCTCGCTTTCTCAGAGCGCTGAAGGGGGGGAATTGTGAGCACGTTGGATTTTCTTGTTCAGCAGACCATGTTCTTTTCGATTCCTCTTTTAATAGTTGCTCTTGGCGGTATGTTTTCCGAAAGATCCGGTGTAATTAATATCGCGCTGGAAGGAATTATGATCCTGGGTGCATTTGCAGGTATTTTCTTTATCAATACTTTTCAGCAAATTATTCCAGTTAACGAAGAAAATATGGTTTTATGGGGAAAAATCGGGCAGCCTGTATTGTTATTGGCAGTGCTTGTTTCCATGTTAACAGGTGTTGCAGTTTCTTCTCTTCATGCATTTGCAAGCATCAATTTAAAAGCCAATCAAATAATCAGCGGTACAGCGATCAATTTGCTTGCTCCTGCCCTTGCAATTTATGTCGCCAGAACAATCCGCACAGTTCAGGGAATACCTTTTTCTAACCAGTTTTTTATAAATAAGGTTCCGCTGTTGGGCGACATTCCATTTTTTGGTCCGATGTTTTTTAGAAACACATATATCACTACATATCTTGGCTTTTTAATCCTTGTATTGTCTGCTTTCTTCCTTTATAAGACACGCTTTGGCCTTCGCCTGCGCTCCTGCGGCGAACATCCGCAGGCAGCAGATTCTGTCGGGATAAATGTATACGCCATGCGTTATACAGGCGTTTTGCTTTCCGGTGCGCTTGCAGGTCTTGGAGGTTTGGTATTTGTTATCCCGACATCGGTAGAATTTAATCCGGAAGTTGCCGGTTACGGCTTTTTAGCACTTGCAGTATTAATTTTTGGTCAATGGAGACCGTGGCGCATTCTTTTTGCAGCATTATTCTTTGGATTTATGAAAGCAATCTCTTCTTCTTATTCCGGAATTGATTTTATGAGGGGAATTCCCATTCCTGCTTATGTTTACAAGATGATCCCGTTCATTGCTACGCTTATAGTGCTTGCATTCAGTTCAAAACTGTCACAAGCACCAAAATCCGCGGGAGTGCCTTACGACAAAGGCAGAAGGTAGAGTATTATGGAAAAACAATATCACATAGGATTTGATGATTCTCATGGTGCGAAATATGCAATTCTTCCCGGTGATCCCGGCCGTGTAGAAAAAATCGCTTCTTTTCTTGATAATCCGCGTTTTTATCATCAAAACCGCGAATACACAACATGGCTTGGCGAATTATCCGGCAAAACTGTTATGGTAATTTCTACCGGCATGGGCGGTCCTTCAACAGCTATCGGTGTAGAAGAACTTTATAATACAGGTGTGCGTAATTTTATCAGAGTTGGAACCTGCGGAGGCATGGCTTTACCTGTTATAGGCGGAGATATTGTCATTGCAACCGGCGCAATTCGTCAGGAAGGAACTACACGCGAGTATGTGCCAATTGAATTTCCCGCTGTTGCTAATCTGGATATAACCAATGCT
>Ga0123356_10006387_pt1 | contig 11879 bp, 7 predicted proteins | sample TergutEmb28metaG_2_FD_92546 | JGI IMG/M metagenome (GOLD analysis project Ga0123356, IMG submission 92546) | Embiratermes neotenicus P3 segment gut microbial communities from Petit-Saut dam, French Guiana - Emb289 P3 | ecosystem: Host-associated > Arthropoda: Insects > Digestive system > Gut ... | reverse complement strand
GTTGACCTGCGCCTCTTTCTCCAGCTTGCGTTCCGAGTCGATGCCGTACAGGAACCCCAGCAGCAGCATTTTGATCAGCACGACGGGGTCGACCGATCTCCGCCCCATCGCGGGATACATGTGCCCTACCTTGCCGTAGACAAACGAAAAGTCCACAAGCCTTTCCAAGTCGCGCAAAAAATGCTCCTCGGGCATCAGCTGCTCCAGCGTCGTCACGATCAGCTTGTCCTGCTTCCCGTTGCTCCTGTTCAGCATTTTCTCGCCTCCCGTTTTATCTGCTTTTGCCATTCAATTATATCATGTTTTTCGGTGATTTTCAAGTAATACATGAGACTGCATGCGGGTATGGTGGCAGACCAAACCTGCCGCGGATTTCGTTGGCTTTGTCAACACGCCCTAGGCTAAAAACGTTTTTTGGGACGAACGCTCATGGACACTTATATCTGCGGGCATGGAGGAAGGGGCAATTGCCTCGGCCGTCTTCTTGAGAAAATTCACGAAAGCACTGGATTTTTCTGGGTTGGCGTGCTATAATGATAATCGGCGAGTTTTTGCGGAGGGCAGTACATATGGGATTTTACATTAGAAAATCAATCAATTTCGGCGGGGTGCGTTTCAACTTCTCCAAGTCCGGGATTGGCGCTTCCGTTGGGGTGAAAGGCTTCCGGGTTGGAACGAATTCCAGGGGCAACTATATCCATATGGGGCGCGGTGGCCTATACTACCGTGCTGCCATCGGCAAAAAGCAAAACGACCGCCGTGTTTCTGTACCCCAGTTGCCTTCGCCAAGCACAGCGCAGCAGCCTGTCGGCCCACAAATTCCGCAAGAGGAGTTGCACTTCAAGGACATTGACAGCGGGGATATTACATATATCGTCGATTCCTCATCGCAGGATGTGGTTAATGAAATCAATGCAAAGCGCAAGAAATTCCCGTTCTGGCCGCTCGCACTTGTGCTTGTCTTCATTCCCACCGTGGGGTTTCCGCTGGCTATTATTTCAGCGATTCTGTTGGCTGTGCTTGTGGACAAGAGGCGGAAAACCACGGTATTGATCTACGACATTGACGAAGACACGGAGCAGGAGATACAAAGTTTCTATAGTGCGTTTGATGAGCTTATCGGTTGTGGTGCAGCATGGCATGTTTCCTCACAGGCTTCCGTCCAAAATAAAAAATACCATGCCGGAGCAAGTCAGCTTGTAAACAGAGCTACAATCCACGTCAGCTATAATACACCAAAATACCTGAAGACAAATGTGAAAGTACCCGCACTTCCTGTAGGCAGTCAGACGATATACTTTTTTCCCGACAGGATTCTTATTGATGACAAGAAGGCTGTCGGAGGTCTGGCTTACGAGAGTTTCGGCGTTACCAGAAGAAATCAGAGATTTATTGAGAACGGCGCTGTGCCGCGCGATGGAACGATCGTTGATCATACATGGCAGTATGTCAACAAATCAGGAGGCCCGGACAGGCGTTTCTCGAATAACCGCCAATTACCGATTCTGCTTTATTCAGAGGTGTTTTTCACCAGCAACAGCGGACTAAATGAGTTGGTTCAATTTTCAAAGCAGACTGCGGGCATTGATTTGATAAACAAACTTGAACAATACAGAAGAAGTGCGGTTTTGAGCAAAGACGGGTTACCCCCTCAGATTTCTGGTGGAGCAAGCCAGCCTGTATTGGTTAATGCGTTGCCTGCAACGCTAAGCGAACACTTTGCCCCTGTGCAGCCAGCGCGAGTTTCCCGGGGCGGTACATACACGTCGGAAAAGATCATTGCACCGCAAGCAAAAGGCAAACAAGCAGATCCATATGCCATGTTCAAAAAAATGAAGCAGGTCGGGGCACGCCAGGGAAGCTATGTAAGTTACTATTCAGACGATGCCGATACATTTTATAGACAAGCAATGTTCATGAAGGATTTTACGGACGACTACCGCGAGGTTGTGCCTCTTGATACCTATTATAGTACATACGGTAAAATGAATGATGCTCAACTGCGTACATACTTCACATGGCGCACAAAAGCACGTCAAGGTAACATTGAAAACACATCGTTGTCTTATGTGTTTTGCTATATATTTGAATTGCTCAACGATGTCGGCGTAGCTAACCCCGCTGATGCCATTGAGAAGCTGATTGCACTATGGCTGGCTTTTCGTGAGTTCGACGATAAGATAGATCATTATCTGCGGAATTGGATTAGAGATTATTATGTTATGCACAAAGCAATGCTACCAATTGCGTTTACAGAGTACAGCCGACGATTTCCCGTTCAAAGACACGGTGAGGACATTGAAATACTGACGAAGGCAAAGCCTTGCACCTGGGATGACTTGCGCGTGATTGAAGCCTCGTCTTCCTTCAAGATAACAAATGGGCAATTCTATAAAGCGGGTAATCAGAAGATCATCGAAGAATGTGCCTGCTTCGTAATAAGGGAACTCGCAAAGCTCTTCAAGCGCAGCGGCGTGGACTTCCGGAATATGTTCATTGAGAAACGAAGTGAAAAGATTTACGCTCTTTATCAAGGCGCGGTGCATCGTGATGTTACTGTCCAGGCAGTCACCGTGGAACTCAGTGATTTCGAGACAATGAAACACAACAGTCGTGGATGGCACAGAGAGTATATCAGCATAACGCAGTATCGCACGGCGATTGGCTACATTATGAAGCTTATGGAAGTCAAGATGCGGCAGCATTTCGGCTATAAGCGCAGTTTGCAGGCTCCGGCTATCTCCGTGTTGGAAAATTGCTTCCTGAACAGTGAACCCGATAAGTTTGAATGGCCAAACCGCCCGACAATGGACAAGCTAAAAACTTGGAAGGGCAAAGCATTTGCTGTTATCAATAGCGTTGGCTTTGAGGCGGCAATTGCCCAAGCAATTTCTGATTATTGTAAAGCGGCGCACGTCGTCATCACGAACGGCGAAGTCAGGATTGTAAAGCCCGTTGAGATTGATATGAGCAAATTGCAGGATATTGAAAGAGAGCATATTGCGACAGCGGAAAAGCTCATTACAGAAGAATCTGATGAGACTGTGGTCGATATACCAATTGCGGTTCCGGCCTCGGATATCATCGTTCCAGAGGTAAGTGGAATTGTGGGGCTAGTGGATTCTCTGCCTACGGAGAGCCGAAATCTACTCCAGACAATCCTGCAAGGCGAGAATATCCCGCCCAACAGCGAACTACTTGTCGAAGCGATAAACGAAAAGGCCTTCACTGCAATTGATGATAATTTAATTGATTACTCTGAGGGAGTGCCGTATGTATATGACGATTATATAGATGATCTTCAAGCTGCATTGGGAGGAAACGAATGAGCGCAACTACTAAAATTCCGCCGCGTGTCGCCAATACACTGCTAAACGCCCTGAAAGGCGGCGTTGTTCCGCGCACCGGACTTGGGTATATCACGGTAGGACGCAAAGATGAAATAGACGCGCTGCTACACGATGTGGAGACCATCTCCATTGGCGGCGCTTCGTTTCGTTTTATTGTTGGGAAATACGGAGCTGGGAAAAGCTTTCTACTACAAACGATCCGTAACTACGCGATGGAACGCGGATTTGTTGTCGTAGATGCGGATCTTTCACCGGAGCGCCGCCTGGTCGGCAACAAGGGCGAAGGGCTTGCTACATACAAGGAGTTGATGAAAAATCTATCCACCCATACATCGCCTGACGGCGGCGCTTTGAGTTTGCTGCTTCAAAAATGGATAGCCGCGCTTAAAACGGAAGTGATGACTGAGCATTCGCTGTCCGCCAACAGCGAGCGGCTGAATGATCTGGTCGAACTGAAGATACATCAAACCGTCAACGATCTTGAAACCATCGTCCACGGCTTTGATTTCGCGCGAATTATCTCGCTGTATTGGAAAGCGACGGTCAATGAAGACGAGGAACTGAAGCGTAAGACCCTGAAATGGCTGCGCGGCGAATATCCCACAAAAACCGAAGCAAAGCAGGAATTGGGGATCGGCGTAATTATAACCGATGATGATTGGTATGAGTATATCAAGCTGTTTTCCATGTTCGTGGTGAGGGCCGGATACAAAGGGATGATCATGATGATTGATGAACTTGTCAATCTGTTTAAGGTCCCGAATTCAGTATCCCGCCAGAACAACTACGAAAAGATTTTGACCATCTACAACGACATCATGCAGGGCAAAGCGCAGTATCTGGGTGTTATTATGGGCGGCACTCCACAATGCATCGAAGACGCGAGGCGCGGTGTGTTCAGCTATGAAGCTCTAAAATCTCGTCTTGAAAACAGCAGATTCTCCGATGGCACAACTCGCGACTTGCTTGCGCCGATTATTCGGCTCAAAACGCTTACGCCTGAAGAGATGTATTTCCTTGTGCAAAAACTCGAAAGCATTCACGCTCAGGTTTACAAATACGAACCGAAGCTAAGACCTGAGACATTGCAATATTTTATTAAGACTGAGTTCGCTCGGGTTGGTGCCGGTCAGAACATCACCCCTCGTGAAATTATTCGAGATTTCATTGAGATATTGAACATCCTCCTTCAAAACCCCGGAAAGACCCTTGAAGGCGTTTTGGGCGGCGATGGCTTTGATTACGCCGCATCGGCGGAGAACGACGAAAAAATCCATGAGGAGTTTAAGGGGTTTGCCATATGAGCAACGCGTTTGAGAAACTAGCTCCGTTTATACAAGATTACATCTACCGCAACCACTGGGAAGAGCTGCGCGAAGTCCAGGTAGCGGCATGTGATGTTATCTTTCATTCGGATGCGAACCTTCTCATTGCCACTCCAACCGCCTCGGGAAAAACGGAAGCTGCTTTTTTACCTGTCATTACAGAACTATATAACAAGCCTACACACAGCGTTGGCGTTTTGTACATCGCGCCGCTGAAAGCGTTGATCAATGATCAATTCGTCCGAATAGAGGAATTGTTGGAAGAAGCGTATATCCCGGTTACAAAATGGCACGGCGATGCTTCACAAGCACTAAAGAACAAATTGCTGAAAAATCCAAAAGGCATTCTACAAACCACCCCAGAATCGCTTGAGGCTATGCTAATGAAACGAAAACAGCACGCGCTGAAGCTGTTTGCGGATTTGCATTTCATTATCATTGACGAGGTGCATAATTTCATCGGGGAGGACAGAGGCGTTCAGCTTGCTTCTGTTTTGGAAAGACTTCAAAGGCTGATCGGATTTGTGCCGAGACGGATTGGTCTATCCGCAACTTTAGGTGATGTAGCCGTTGCCGAGAGCTGGTTGAGCGGCGGAACGGGAAGGGTTTGTATTACCCCCAATATTAGTGCGGCAAGGCGTAAGGCAATGATCATGGTAAATCACTTTTATGTGCTTCCCGAGTCTGCCGACAAAGAACGCAAAAGCGCACTGTCTTACTTTGAATCGCTATATAATCTTACGCGCGGAAAGAAAAGCATCGTTTTTTCGAACTCCCGGTCTGCAGTGGAACGAAATATTGTTCACTTAAAAGAAATCGCGGAAAAACGCCGTGAGCCTGATATGTTTATGGTGCATCACGGCAGCATTTCCGCTTCAAACAGGGAATACGCCGAAACCCAGATGAAGTTTTCGGATATGCCGCTTGTAACCGGCGCAACAGTCACTTTGGAGCTTGGTATTGATTTGGGCGACTTGGAACGAATTGTTCAAGCTGGATGCCCGCACTCCGTGGCAAGCCTTTCCCAGCGGCTTGGTCGAAGCGGACGCCGAAGCTGCGTTTCGGAAATGTGCTTTGTCTTTGAAGAAGAAAAGACAGCAGCGTCCGTGGATTTTTTCAAATCAGTTAACTGGTCTTTTGTGAAATGCATTGCGCTAATTGAACTCTACCGTGAAAGCTGGCTTGAGCCGATTGCGGTTGATTGCTATCCGTATGGAATCCTATATCATCAGACGATGAGTTTTCTATATAGCCACGGCGAGGCAACTCCAGAATTCATTGCGCAATCCATGCTCAGCCAAGCAGCGTTTGCCCATATTACGCAAGATGACTACAGAGCGCTTTTGCTGCACATGTTGGAAAAGGAGCAGATTGAACGAACCGCTTCCGGCGGACTGCTAATTGGGGCAAAAGGCGAGCAGCTAACAAATCATTATGATTTCTATTCAGTGTTTGAGACTGAGGTTGAATATTCGGTGCGTGATGGTTCGCAGGAAATAGGCACTTTATCACAGCCAATGCCGCCCGGAACGACTTTTGTGTTAAGCGGAAAGACATGGTCTGTTATTGAGATTGATAAGGAGCAGAGAATTATATATGTAGCAAGTGCCAAAGGAAAACCGCCGACCGTGTGGGACAGCAATTTCGGTGGACTTGAATATACAAAAGTGCTTCATAAAATGCGAGAGGTTATTGCCAATGATATCGAATATCCCTATCTGCATCTTAGCGCGGCCCAGCGCTTGAGCGAAATCAGAGCGATTGTTCGGCAAGCACGGTTGCTGGAAAACGATCTGTTTGAAATTTCTCCTGATACATACGGCATTGCGATGTGGCTTGGAACAGCCGCATCGAATGCTCTGGATTTCGCATTAATCGCTTTGCTGCCAGATAGAAAATATGTCCCTCATTATTGGCCGTTCTTAATTGTTAAAAATGTAACGCATAGTGAGCTTGTTGATGCCTTGGCGCACATAAAATCGACTTGCTTAACCTCTGAAGATTTGTTGATTCCTGATGACATGAATATCAAAGGGAAATACAATGATTTCGTACCACCACAACTGTTGAAGAAGCAATATGTTGACAGGTTTGTCGATATTGCCGAGATGCAAGAGAAAATAAATATGAGTTTTCCCCATACCCAATAATTCTGCAGCGAAAACGAGGTGAGCGCATATGAATCAAAAAACGCTTGGCGGCAAACTGAAAAACGACATGGAGAACGTTGGGGCCAAATTAAGAGCCAACGGCGAAGCTCTGGGGGATAAAATTAGCGCCGCCCAAGGTGCTGTCGCGGGCAAGCTGAAAGCTGCCGGGCAAGCAATCCAGCAAACGACACAACAAGGAGTTGGTGCGGTACAAGCGGGCGTTTCGGGTGTTGTGAAAGATTTGGATCGCGTATCACGCGGTGCTATGCAGTCTATTCGCAAGAAGGTGAGTAAATCCTCCGGAAAAGGAACGCAGCAGCCCGATGAAGAAGCGCTTGCGGCGGATGCCAAAGCCGCCGAAGTTGAACTTGCCGTGCAGAAACTCAAAACCTATATCTCGAATGCGCTGGTAAAGGCAGGGGTTTCAGCCGATTTGCGTAAACAATACAGTGACGGCCTTGCTTTTGATTGCGCAACGGCGTACATCAAGCAGCGCAGGCGCAGTTTGGTGAACGCGCTCAAGGCTGCCGAAGCAATCGCAGCCGGGCGCGGTGCCGCGCTGCTTAACACGATAGACGATAACAAAGTGTCCCGGATTCAGGCAAACGACAAGCGCAAGAATGCAATCAGGAACGAAATGGAACGCCTCAGTGTGGAGTCAATCAACGAATTCAGCGAAGCAATTGCAACCCTACTCAACACAGACGCTCTGGCCGAGCGCTTTAAAAGCGAGAGTTTTGGCGTGACGGGCAAAAAGTTAGCAGCGGCGATTGTCCGCTTCGTGCAAGATGAAACACAGGCGATGTGTTTGGAACTGTTGGACAAGAAGGCATCTATACTTTCTACTCAAACACAGAAATTCGTTGAAGCATATACAGAGAGTCAATTCGTCATAGATGCGCCGCCGGAATTGACGCAAGCAGCAATTAAGTGCGAATCGTTGACGGAAGGAGTTTTGGACGGACTGGTGCTGCCGCCTGTTGGCTGGGAGAAAATCGCGGCGAAAAAAATTGTTCTGGTGTTTGATGAGAATGATTTGAGCGGAAATTATAGAGTACAGATTCGCGCCTTTTGGGCACAGAAGGAAGACGCGTTCAATCAATTAATCAGCACCCTAGACGAAGCGTGGGCGGCATACTTAGAAGACTTACGCCGTATGGCGAACACGGCAGGCCCCGGTGAAATCACGCGCCGGATTCTCTCGCTGAAAACCCTAATCAAACTGTATGACGACATAGAGAAAGGAGCTGCCTATGCTTAACCTGTTCAATGCGTACAAAGACGAGGGAAAAATCGTGCAGGCCGTTCTTGTGGGGCAAAATCTATTCAACCGCAATCCGCAGAACCATGAAGTCTTCGCGGCATATTTCGGCTATCTATGCGAACTTGCCGGTAATTTGCCCTCCTTGGCTGACCAGCAGAGCTTTACCAATCAGGCCAACGTTGCGCTTGCGTTTTTCTCCGAAAACGCGGAGCTTGACGAGGATCTGATGAAAGCCATTGCGGAGTATCAGCAACGCCTGACTACATTGATCGGCGATCTTGCGGCAGAAGAACAAGCGATCCGTACCGCAGCGCTCGCACAGGCGCAGACGCAAAATAGCGACAGTCTGGAACGGTTATATCAGCTAAAAGACGCGCTGCATCGAGCCAAATCGCAAGAACAATTCGACGAGGCGCTGCACGCGATCAGCGAAGCAGACGAAAAGATCGACAAAGACGCGCTTACGCAAGCGCAGGGCAAGGCGTATGAGGCGCTTACCAAAGAACACACCGATCTGATCAGCGAAAAAATGCGTGAGCTGGAGTTCAAGAAAAACACCGCCTACAACCAGCAGGCGGCGGATGCCTTTGCCAAGGCATTCAAACAATTCCGCGCGGACGAGGGGAAGTATAGGAACCAGACGCAGTTGTTCTCACTGGCGTCATCCACGCTTTTTGCCTACAACCCCGCGCGGCTGTTCAACGAGACGCTGATCTATTACAACCACGTCTATTCCTACATTTTCGGCAAGCTAGACGATGACGGTAAGCTTGCGCTAACACGCTTTTCCATTGAGTGCGAAAGAAAGTTGAGGTGAGTTTCGTGCTTTCGACCATGAAAAACAACCGCAGCCTGTCGTTCTATCAATTTAGCGACGAGCGGTTTCAGCCTGATTTAACTTCGGCTTATACCGGAGGGCTTGCATCAGTTGCGATTGCAAATACATTTTTCGTTACAGTCACAACCACGACAGGATTCAACGCTCAATATAGCGAAACTGCAACAAGGCTTCAAACACTTAGGACAAGCGACGCTTCGCGCCTGGACCTTACCACTTCAAATCAAAATGCCCGTAATACTGGCGTGAAGAGGGCTTGGCAGTATGAGCAAGCAGACATCGAAATGGGCGGCAATGGCTCCGTGCGCTGGAGCAAACAAGACCAGGCCGAAATACTGGAACACGGGAAAGTTAGGCAAAAAACAATGCCCGACGGAAAAAAAGACGGGCCCCAAGGCCATCATCAAAAAAATGTGGCAACTCACCCCGAGCAGCAAGCTAACCCTGACAATGTGAAAATCTATAAAACCCAGGAAGAGCATCGTCAAAAAGGGCACGGGGGCGATTTTCACAACGAGAGTGATGGCCCGATGATTGACAAAGACAAAATGCTCCGTCGAACAAACGCAAAGCGTGTAATCAAGAACGAAGTTGGCGGCCTCGGTATTGCCGTTGCCATCGGACTTGGCGTGGGAGTTGCCATCGGCTTTGCCGTGACTCTCGCACGGTCTGGCGTTTCCCCAGAATCGTTGAAGCTTGCCGCGATTGAGGGTGCCAAAGGCGGCGTTGAAGCGGGTGCCCTTGCGGCGGTGGGCTACGGCATAGGCCGCACCATCGGTGAAGTCGCATCAAAAGCGGTTGAAGGTGTGCTGACAAGCCTCGGCGTGGAAATTACGAAGAACATTTCCAAGATGGTCAGCATGGGCGTTGTCGGTACACTGACGATTGCGGTATTTTCTGCGTATCAATTCATCAAACTGAAACAACAGGGCATCGGCACTCGTGAGGCACTGCTGAAAACCGGGAAACAGGCGATGTTCTCTTTGTCGCTGCTTGCGGTTTCGATTGCGGCGCAGGGAATATGGGGCGGCCCGGCAGGCATGATAGTATCAGTGAGCATCGGCATCATCATGGTATCGTACACTGTGATCGACTCCGTACAACAGCGGCAATTCGCCGAAAAGATTCGTGTCTACACAATTGACAAATGCCAGCCCAAATTCAGTTATTAGGAGGACGCATATGGATTACACAGCGTTTGTGCGCAAGGCCAAGGAACAGGATTCGCGGAACATTTTCGAGGCGTATACCGGCAATCTGGACGTTGTGCCGAATGAGCTGAAGCCGTTTTATCGCGCCTGCAATCCTGTTGACGTGGAGCTTGACATCAACGATGCAGTAGTACGATTCTGTCCTGCTGTGGAATTGCCAGAAATGCAGCAGGAGTACAGCTATATAAACGCGCAGTTTGTGTTTGCTACCAGCAATGGTGATCCCATCTTTTTGCGTGAAGGCACAGTATATACCTGCGCCCACGGCATGAAAGAGCCGAAGTGGGAAAAGCTGAGTGACAGCTTTGAGCGATATATTGATGCTGTGCAATAGCTAGGTACGCCCTCCCCGTCGGGGAACAGCAGCACGGTGCTCTCCCTGACCAACATTCGCTGGAGGAATTAAAGGAAATAACTTAAATGCGTGGCAAAACAACTTAAATATTTGAGTTAATTCTCTTGAGATTTAAGTTATTTCGAGCACATAACCGAAAACAGTACCTTTGCGAGGTCAAGCGATATCAATTGAGCTCTCACAGAAAGCGAGTCCCCGCCATGCCGTCAACGCCAACCTACGAGCAATTGCTCACCGAAAATGCCGCCCTGCGCGAAGAAAACCAGCGCTTACGGCAGCGGCTTGGCAAGGATTCTGCGCCCACCCCCCAACCGCCGCAACCGCAGTTCCCAGAGGCAACGGTTCATCATAGAAGCCGTGTAGATGATAAGATCGACCTGTTCATATCGCTGTTTCGTGGACGAGAGAATGTTTATGCCAAGCGATATCACAACCCAAAAACCGGGGCCGAGGGTTATGTACCCGCTTGCCGCAACGAATGGGTTTATGGCGTATGCGACAAGAAAAAACACAAATGCGGCGTATGTCCCAACAGAAGCTTCGTACCGTTCAATCGGGATGTTGTGTACAATCACCTGAGCGGCAAAAAGGCCGACTTCACTGACGTTGCCGGGATATATCCTTTGACTGCCGATGAGTGTTGTTATTTTCTTGCCATTGATTTCGACGGCAATGCCTGGCAAAGTGATGTTACAGCATTTCGTACAACTTGCGGTGAATACGGTCTTATGCCTGCCGTGGAACGTTCGCGCGGCGGCAACGGCGGGCACGTGTGGTTCTTCTTTGAGGGCAAAATCCCTGCCGTCACCGCCCGCAAGTTTGGCAGTGCGCTGCTCACGCAGGCAATGGCCCGCCGCCATGAAATCAGGTTTAAGTCCTACGATCGCCTGTTCCCCAATCAGGACATCATGCCCAAGGGCGGCTTCGGCAACCTGATCGCGCTGCCGCTGCAGGGGGCCAAGCGCAAAGAGGGCAATTCCGTTTTTGTTGACGAAAACTTTGTGCCATACGATGATCAATGGGCGTTTTTGTCTTGCGTCGAAAAACTGTCGCTGGAACAGGTGGAGGGCTATATCAAGCGGCTGTGTGGCAATTCGGAGCTTGGCGTTTTGGCCTCGGAGGAGCCGAAGCCTTGGGAGCTCACGAAGTCCACGCCGGAGCTTTCCCTGTTGGACTTCACCGGCACAGTACAGATCGTGAAGGCAAATATGTTGCACATCAATACAGTCGGCATTTCGCAGAATGCGCTGAATCGGCTCAAGCGGCTAGGCGCGTTCCGTAACCCAGATTTCTATAAGGCACAGGCCATGCGGCTGCCTACGTATGACAAGCCCCGCATCATCGACTGCACGGAAGAAAGCGCGGAATATCTGAGTATCTCGCGCG
>Ga0123356_10006386_pt1 | contig 11880 bp, 10 predicted proteins | sample TergutEmb28metaG_2_FD_92546 | JGI IMG/M metagenome (GOLD analysis project Ga0123356, IMG submission 92546) | Embiratermes neotenicus P3 segment gut microbial communities from Petit-Saut dam, French Guiana - Emb289 P3 | ecosystem: Host-associated > Arthropoda: Insects > Digestive system > Gut ... | reverse complement strand
GGGCCGACGTTCGCGTTCGGCATCGGCACCCACTCGAGCTTCACGCCACGCGCCGTGAGCTCGCGCTCAAGCCAGCCGTCGCGCACGACGAGGGCCGAAGCCCCCGTCAGGCGCGACGGCCCGCTCGCGATGCCTCCAACATAGGCGATTCGAACCGCGGAGACCGCACCCGCCCGCGTCTTTGGCTTCCAAGCCAAAAGGGCCATCGCGACCACCACCACGGCGCCCAGCGCCGCGGCGCCAAGGGCGGCCCACCGCGCTTTGGTGCCGGGACGGCTCACTGCGCCGTGGCGCGATCGAGCGCCACCCCGGCCCCTTTGACCAGCGGGATCACCTCCTCGCCGATGCGCAGCGCTTCTTCGAGCGCCGGAGTGCTCGATAGAATGAAGCCGCGCACGCCTTCGCGGATGTATCCGTCGATGCACTCGGCGGCTTGCTCGTAGCTGCCGACGAATCCGAGCGGAGAACCCTGGCTGAGAAGCGCGCCGAACCCTCCCCACAAGTTCTCGACGATGTGGTCTTCGACCCGCTGCCCGCGCTGCGCGGGCGCGCGGAACGACCCGATGGCATCACCGCGGCCTCGGCCGCGAGAGCGCGCCTCGTGCGCGTCCCAGTCGACGGCCGCCCACGCGCGACGGACCTCGTCCCACGCCTCTTCGGCCGTGGGGCGCGCAATGATGTTGAAGCGCACCGCGGGCTTCACTTCGCGGCCGCCGCGCGACGCGAGCTCTCTCACGCGAGCGAATTTGCGCCTCAGGTTCTCGATCGGCTCGAGATGCGTGAGGTCGTAGTCGGCGTGCTTGCCCTGGGCGGCGAGCGCCGCGTCGGACGACCCCACGAAGTACATCTCTGGCCAGACCTGCCCGGCGAGCGGCGCGGGCAGCCGCGCATCTTCGACCTGAAAGAACTTGCCGCGATAGGTGAACGATTCGCCCTGCCAGACGCCCTTGAAGACATCGAGGAACTCCGTGGTTCGCGTGTAGCGGTCGTCGTGCGCGATTCGGTCGCCCCACCAGAGTTGCTCTCGGCCGCCGCCCCCCGTGATGATGTTGAAGAGGAGCCGCCCGCCCGAAAGCCGCTGGAGGCTTGCCGACACCTTCGCGGCGTACATCGGATCGAACCACAGCGGCTGGTAGGCGATCATGAACCGGAGCGTCTTCGTGTGACGCGCCAACGAAGAGGCGATGCACCACGGATCTTCGGAATCGGGAAACGACGGAACCAGGGCGCCGTCGAAACCGGCGATTTCCGCTGCGCATGCGACTTCGAGCAGATAGTCGTGGTACGGAAGCTCGTCGGACTTCCCGTCGACCCAGCCCGGCGCCTGATTGCCCGCGCGGGGTGGCCCCCACGTTCCGCGGCTGTATGCGGGAGTGGCGAGGTCGGCCTTGCAACCGTGAATGGGGATTCTCCAGTGAAACTGCACCATGAGGGGCTCCGCTACGCGTGGGGTGCTGGTCAAATCAAAGAGCAACGCGACGCAAGTCCGCAAACAAAGGGCGGGCGCGCGAAAGAAGCTGCTCGCCGACGCGGTAGGCCTCTTCGAGCCCCGGATTGGCGGCGAAGACGAACGTCGTGATCCCCGCGCGCGCGTAGTCGGCGAGGCGCTGGGCGAGATCGTCGTAGCCGCCGACCAGGCCCTGAGCGGCGCCCGGACGGAGCCACCCGAAGCCCTTCCAGAGATGATCGCCGGTCAAGAGCTCGTCGAATTCCGGCAAAGCGCGCACCGGTGTCGCCGACGAAATGGGCACCGTTGTGTCGCACGCCTGCCGCCACTGACGGCGCAGCTCGTCCCAGGCCGCCTGACGCGTGGGGCGCGCGAAAACGTCGGCCTCGATGCCAAAACGCAGCCGGCGCCCGAGCGCCGCCGCGCGATGGCCGAGCGCCTCGACGCGCGCGCGGACGACGGCGGGCTCGTCGAGCGGCAAGAGATGGACATCGGCGTGCCGGGCGCTCAGCGCCTGCGCGTCTTCGGGCCCGTCGGAGAGGTAAACGAGCGGAAACGTCTCGCCCTGCAGCGCGGGCGCGAACCCGCCATTTTCGACCTCGTAATACTGGCCCTTGTACGAAAATGAGGGCTTGTGCCAGAAGCCGCGCGCAACGTCGAGGAGCTCGCCGGTGCGAGCGAGCTGCTCGCCCACGCCCCATCGCCTGCCGTGCCAAGGGCGCTCGCCGTCCTCTTCGACAGACAGGTGCCACGCGAGGCGCCCGCCGGTCAGCCGCTGAAAGCTCACGGCGATTTTGGTCGAGTACACCGCGGAGAGAAGGGGCGCGCGGAACGAGACGACGAGCTTCGACCGCCGCGCTTCGCGCGCCAGCGCCCCCGCGACGATGAGTGGTTCTTCGCCCGACGCGGTATGCGGCAGCCACAGCCCGTCGAAGCCGGTGTGCTCCGCGGCGCGCGCGATCTGCGCCAGATGGTCGTAATACGTGTACCCATCGCGCTGGGGGCCCGTGCGCGCAAAGGGGTGCGGCGAGCGTCGATCCGGCGAGTAGTCGCCCCGGTTCCAGCGTTCCGTATCGATGGTGCGCCCGTCTCCGTGAACGGGTAGGCGCCAGAAGACTTCGAAGGTCATGGTTCGCTCCGCGGCGGGCGCATCCTAGCCGATCTGTGTCTCATAAAAAAGACGTTTGGGATAGACAGTGCGATGGGGCCGTGCGACAGCTTCTCGGCAGGAGAAACCATGGCCTCGATCGACACCCTTTGGTTCACCCGCTGCCCCGTCCCGACCGCGACGGGCCTCGCCTACAAGCTCGGCTGGCTCGATGACGAGTTTCGCCCGTCGGGGATCCGCATTCAGACGTTGCAAGACGCCGCGCCCGAGCTCGCGCGCCACCATTACGACCACGAGCTGCCCACCCTCGTTCGCGAAGGGGGCAACCTGCTCGCGATCCCAGCACGCGCGCAGGGAGCGCGCACGCGCCTCGTCGGCCTCACGTGGATCGACGAATGGCAATCGATTCTGGTGCGCACCGGCTCGGACATCTCGTCGCCCAAGGACCTCGAAGGACGGCGCCTCGCGCTCCCCGCATTCCGCGCGGCCGACATCGCCGAGAACCGCCGCGGCCGCAGCATCGCGCGCGGAATGAGCTTGGCCGGCTACAAGGGGGCGCTCGCCTCGGCCGGTCTCACGCTCGACCACGTAAAGCTCGTCGAGGTCGGCAGCGGCGAAGGCACCCGCGGGCGCCGCGACGGGCTCGGCGAGCTGTGGCAGGGAATCGAAGCCCTCGGCCAAGGGCTCGTGGACGCGGTCTACGTCAAGGGCGCCGCGGCCGCCGACTCGGCGCGCAAACACGGAGCGGTGGTCGGCATCGATCTCGACAAGCTGCCGGACCGGCGGTTTCGCATCAACAACGGCACGCCGCGCCCCATCACGGTGCACGAAGACCTCCTCGCGAGTCACTTCGACGTGCTTGTGCGCTTCCTCACGCAAACGCTGCGCGCGGCCGAATGGGCCAAAACGCACGTCGACGACGTCTACCGCGTTCTCGAAAGCGAGACGCGGGGAGGGCCTGAAGGGGTGCGCGAGGCGTACCGCGACGGCTTTCACCTCTCGCTGGCGCCGAATCTGTCGAAAGATCGTGTCGAGGACTTCCGCCGGCAGAAGGACTTTCAACTGACTTACGGCTTCCTCGACCGCGACTTCGACTACGACGCGTGGATCGACGAGCGCCCGCTCGAGGCGGCCGAAGAGCGCCTGCGGGTCTCGGCCCCAGCGCAGCCGAGCGCGAGCGCGCCGGCCGGCATATGAGATTGGCTTCAGACAGCAATTCGAACGACTCGATTGTAGCGTCCGCCCGCGCGCGACGCTCGCTTTGCTTCAGTCGTCGGCCCCGAGCGCGGCGTCGGGCTCGGGTGAAAGAATGACTCCCGTCAGCACGCCCGCCTGCACCTGCATCGAGACGCGGCTGACGGGGCGATCGAAACCGGGCGGTATGGCGACGACGTCGACGAGCCCCGGCGCGACGTTGGGAAAGATCGCCGCGGTGGTCGTCGGGCCCACGCCGAGCGCAATCGCCGGCGCCATGAGGCCGGTCAGGTAGATGGGCGCCGGCTCGTTCGGCCCTTCGAGCGCAAATTGCACGCCGGTCGCGGCCTCGCCAAAACAGTCGACCGCTGAGGCAATGACGAGACCGAGATCCGGAGAGGCGAGCGACGCCCAGCCGGCCGAGGCCCACTCTTCTGCCGTGGGAGCGTAGATCGGTGTCGCGATGACGCCTCCCGACAGTGGAAAGCCCCAGAAGATGTTCGTGGGATACACGTTCGACGTCGCCGTAGAAGGGCTGCCGCTCCTGACTGCAAGAAAGCCATTCAGCCCATAATAGTTCGGGGGCAGCGTCGCCGTCGTATCGACCAGATCGACGGAACCGTCGGAGGCCACCTGCGCCGTGTCGCCGACGGGTGTCGCGCAGGTCGGGTCGTCCGTCTGGCACAGGCTGACGGTGGCGCCGGTCACTGGGCCGTCCTCGAGGCTCGTCAGATCGGTCAATCGAACGGGCCGGGAGGCGCTTCCGACCGTCCACGGCCATTGGACCGAGCCGACGCACGCCCAGTTCGCTCCCGCTTTGCACTCATCGGGACAGGTTTTCCTGACCGCGGTGAAGAAGTCGAAAAAGGGGTTGTCCCCATTCACCTCGGAGCATTGGCCGACGCAGTCGCCGGTGGAGCAGTTGGTTCTGCAGAGAAAGTACTCCTGGCAATTGACCGACTGCCCGCACGCCGTCGCGCTCGGGCAGTCGTTTTGGCTCAGGCACGCGGCGCACGCAGATGCCGCATCCGGCGGTGCAATTCTCGAGAGGCCGCCGCACGAGAGCGCGCCCGGGCCCCCGGCGCCGGGCGGCCCGCATTCGTTTTGGCAATTCGTGGCGACACACACGTCGACGGCCGCCGCCAGCTGCACGTCGGGCCCGATGGGCATGCGCATGCCCGTCGCGAGGTCGGCATGGGCCGACAGCTTGTCGTTCGTCGTGCACGCCGAGCGGCACGCCGCGTCAGCGCAGCCCGCGGGACAGTCTTCGAGGGCCTGGCAGGCCGTCGATGCCATGCAGGCCGACCACTGCTCGGCGCATTGAGCGCTGGCGCACGCCCTGCAATCGTAGAGGACGACGTCGGCAATCGGGTCGATCCACTGGCACGCCGCAACGGCGGTGAACGCGCCGACCGCGAGAGCCGCAGACGCGTGCCGCATGCGCGTACCCATGGCCTACCACCGTCCCCGGAGCGAAATCGCCGCGCCCCGCGGGGTCGGCGTGGCGAGGAAATAGACTCCGCATGCCGTGGTGGCGACGCCCGCGAGAATGCCCACGTCGGCCACGTATGCCGCGACGCGTGCCGCCTGATTTTTGGCGTAACCCCCGGGGGAGCAGCGATTGGCCGGGCACTGCGCGCGGCTCTCGCGGTTGTCGGAAATGAACTCGACGCCGAAAACGCTGCCGACGGCAATCGCGCCGGCACCCACCCCGGCAAGCGCCCATCCGGCCGGCGTCTTCCACGCCTGCCACGCACCCGCGCTCGCCGCGCGAACATCCGGTGGACGGGGAGGGACCACCCCGCGGCTCGCTTCCACGTTCGCGCCGGTGGCGGCGGCGGTGGCGACGACCCGTGGTGCAAGCTCGATGACGACGCGCGTGCGTCCCGGGCCGTCGAGCTCGATGGTTCGCGCCGCCGGCTCGAACCCCGATTTGGTGACGGAAATGGAGTGCGTGCCGAAGTCCAGCACGAGGGGCTCGGGCCTGGGCGTGACGCCGGCGTCTCGACCGTCGACCGCGACCGAGGCGCCCGCTTCGCCGACGTCGAGATCGACTTTGCCGACGAGGTCCTCGAGCTGCGTCAGCGCGGCGTCTACTTCCGCTCGGGTTCCCGCGTCGAGGTCATTGGCGTCTTCCCGCTCGAAGCGCGTGAGAAGCGACCACGTCTGCCCGTAGGCGTGCATTCCGCGCGCGCAAAGTGCCATGTCGTAGAGGAGGCGCGCGTCCCCCGATGCGTCATAAGCGTCGCCGTATTTCGCCATCGCTCCCGCCCAGTCCTCATTGCCAAAGAGCGCGGTCGCTGCCAGATACGACTCTCGAGCCGCCCCCTCGAGAGAGGCGCCGAGAGAGGGGCGCTTCGCGGCTGGAGGCGTGCCCGCGTCGTCTTGCGCCGCAGCCGGCGCCGGCGCCACGGCCACCGCGCAAAAGACACCACCACAAGCCGAATACCATTCGAGAGCACGCATCACATCGGCCGAAGGCGCATCAGGGGATTCGAGGAGGGCGCGGGGGAGACCGGCGCGGTCGAAGACGAAGGCCCGCGTGGAGCCCGCGGGGCCGACGCAGAGGCCGCGGGCGGCGGCTCGACCTCGGGCTTCGAGGCCTCTTTCTGCGTCGTGACTTCGGACGCGGCCGGCGGCGGCAGCCCTCGTGAGGAAGCTTCCGGCGCTCCCGGAGCCTCAATCCGGTCGAGGGGTGAGGGGTTGGCCTCTCGCGAGTGTGACGATGGATTGACGTTTGCTTTCCGCACATGGGGCGAGGGCGATCCGAAAGCGCCCCAGGCGGCCACCATGCCGACCGCACCGAGCCCCGCGATGACGAGCTTGTTCCGATGCGCCCAAGACCATTTCCGAAAGCGCGAGCCCCACGGCGTCGCGGTAGCGTCGCTCGAGCGCCGGACGCTGCGGATCGCCCCCGGAATGGAATCCGAGCGCTCGGACAGCGCGCTGTCGGCGGGCCGCTCGCTGTCGTGCCGGCGCAGCGCGCTTATTCTCTTCGCTCGCGGCGCCGATTCTCGCCGAATGTGCGAGGCGATATGCCGGCTCTCGTCCGAACCGAAGACCGCCAGCACGTCCGCAAACCGTGCGACGTTCGCGAAGCGTCGTGCCGGGTCTTTCTCGAGGCAACGGTAGATCGCCGCCTGCAGCTCCGGGGGCACGCGCGCTCCTTCCTGTCCCATCGGCTCCGGCGGTTTGTGCAGAATCGCCGCGACGAGCTCGGGCGCCCGAACGGCCGAAAACGGAGGTCGGCCGGTGAGCATTTCATAGAGAATGACGCCGAGAGACCAGATATCGGACCGAGCGTCGACCTCGGCCGGAGACCACAGCTGCTCGGGTGACATGTACACCGGCGACCCGAGCAACTTCGAGCCGGTCGTGACATTCAGGTCGCCGGGGCGCTCGAACTTGGAGATTCCGAAGTCGAGCACCTTGAGAATCGGGTCCCCGTTGGCGCGTTTGGTGACGAACAGATTCGCGGGCTTGAGGTCGCGGTGAACGATGCCGTGCGAGTGCGCTTCGGCCACGGCGTCGCAGACCTGCACGATGTCGTCGGCGACCTCCACGGGGGTCAGCGGCGCGCGCGCGGCAATCACCCGCGCCAGATCCTCCCCTTCGAGGTACTCCATGACGATGTACGGCGCGCCGTCGTCGAGCGCCCCGACGTCGAGCACGCGCGCGACGTGCTCACTGGTCAGCCGCGCCGCCGCCCGCGCCTCGCGAGCGAAGCGCTTGACGAGGGAGGGCTGGTCGAGCGCCGCCGGCTGAAGGAACTTCAGCGCAACGCGTCGATCGAGCTCGATGTGCGTTGCGGCGACGACGATGCCCATCCCGCCCGCACCGAGCACCCGCTCGACGCGGAACTTCCCGGCCACGAGCTGTCCGGCCCGGATCGGACAAGGCATGTCGAGCACGCGGGACCATTCCTCCATCCGATCTGGGCCGGCAAAGGCGCCCCATCGACATAACACCCGCCCCGCTTCGAGCCAAGGGCCCGAATGACGACGCTCCGCACGCGGCGACCTCGCGGTGGGTGAAAACATCGTATCGTCGCGTCACGTGAACGCCGTCACAGCCCCCGAAGACATCCGCCGGCTTCGACTCGAACGGGATCTTCTAGCGCGTCTCGTCGAGCTCGGCGCTGCCGACGACATCGAGCCATTTCTCGAAGGCGCGCTCTCGCTCATCGGCTCCCTCACCGGCGCGCGCAAGGGATACATCGAGCTTTACGGCGCAGGCGATGCGGGAGCGCAGGTGCGAATCGCCACCGATCTGTCACCCGAGGAGCTGCAGGCCGCGCGGCATACACTCTCGACGGGCCTCGTTCGCGAGGCGCTCGAGACCGGGCGCGTCGTTGCGACGGCGAGCGCCGTCGACGATCCCCGGTTCAAAGACAATCCCAGCGTCCAGTCCCAGGGCATCCGTGCAGTATTGTGCGCGCCGATCGGCGAGCCCTCGACGGGCGTCGTATACTTGACGGACAGGCCCCGCGCGGGCCCTTTCTCCGAAGACGACGTCGCGTGCGTGCGCCTCTTCGCCCGCCATGTCGCGCCCGTGTCGCGCCATCTGCTCGTGCGCGAGCGCTCGGCCGCCGAATCGGACTTCACCCTCCCCTGGCGAAGTACCCTGCAAGTCGGGCACTTGGCCGGGCGGAGCCGCGCGCTGGCCGGAGTTTTCCGCCTGCTCGCCGTCGCGAAAGACGTCGTCCTCCCCGTTCTTTTCACGGGCGAGAGCGGAACGGGAAAGTCGGCGTTCGCCCGCGCGCTGCACGACAGCTCACCGCGCGCGCCGCGCCCGTTCGTGGAGATCAACTGCGCGGCCGTCCCCGAAACGCTCTTCGAGAGTGAGCTCTTCGGTGCCGAGAGAGGCGCGCATAGCACCGCGGATCGCCGCATCGAAGGCAAGATCGACGCCGCCCGTGGGGGAACGCTCTTTCTCGACGAGATTGGAGAAATGCCGCTGGCCGCGCAGGCCAAGCTTCTCGTATTTTTGCAATCTAGGCGATACTACCGCCTGGGGAGCACCACGGCGATCGACGCGGACGTCCGCGTGATGGCGGCTACGAACACGGAACCCGAGGAGCTCGTTCAGTCGAGGCGTTTGCGCGAAGACCTCTATTACCGCATCAACGTTCTCGCCGTGCCCATTCCGCCGCTGCGCCAGCGGCGTGCCGACATCGAGCCCATCGCCGAGGCCATCGTTCAGCGCCTCGGCGACGCGCACGGGCAGCCGATTCGGCTGACGCGCGCGGCGCGGGTCGCGCTCGCCGAAAGCGACTGGCCCGGAAACGTGCGCCAGCTCGAGAACGTGCTCCAACGGGCCTGGGCGGTCGCGCTGAGCGAGCACGCGGTGGCCATCGAGCCGGGCCACCTCTTCCCGGCGCGCCCCGCCTCGCAGCTCCCGCGCGACGACGAGACGTACGAAGAGGCGACGCGCCGCTTTCAGCGGGCGTTCATCGAAGAATCGCTCCGCAGGAACGGCTGGAACGTCAGCGAGACGGCACGCCGTCTCGCTGTCGCTCGCTCACACCTCAATGACCTGATCCGGATCTTTGGGCTCGTGCGGCCGCGGGAGTAGGGCGGCTACCCTCAGCCTCACCGTGCCAAGATCCGATCCGCGCTCCACCGGTCGGCGTCGCTCAGCCCCCCGCGATGTTCCCGTGCCCCTACTGGATGCACGCCCCCACGTCAGGTACTTGGACGCTAATCCTCACCGGAATGTCCGCGCCGTACATCTCCGCGGCCGCCGCCGCGCGCACGCTCGGGAACCCTCCGGGGAGCGTCAACTGCGGCGATGTGCACTGACAGTAGGGATGGATGAGCCCTTGGTCGATTGGATTCCACTGGCATTGCGTCCACCCCGAGAAGGCATCCCAGGTTTCGATGGCGACCGACGTATTGTCACAGTCGGTCTCATTGGTGATCTGGTTCGCCGGGCTTGCGAAAACCACGTCGCCGATTGCAGCCGCGGGGTAGTCGGCGAGCCAGGCATAACAATCGGGCGAGAAGTAGTTCCCGTCCGGCGACGAATACGAAACGGTGATGTTGGAGCATGACGCGGCCACCCCTTCGACGCCGACCTCGGCGCTCGTAATGGGATTGGACCCGCAATCTGCGTGGCCGATGCGTGCTCCGCTCACGCAAAAGCCGAACGCGGTGGCTGCAACGGTGAGCTTCGTGCCGAAATTCATGATGGTAATCTCCTGTCGTGGTTTTCGTGGCGGTTAACGTGGAACACAGCTGCTTCTTGCGATTCGCCGGCACCCGGGGTCGCGGGCTTTTCGCCCACGACGGCTATCGGGCGCTCCCGCTCGGCGCGCCCGAGGCGGCCGGCGCGGCGCTCACGAAACCCCTTTGCCCACTTCCGCCGAAGCCGAGGTCCGACCCCCGGGATCCAGGGGCTGCATGCACACCCTGCGTGGACCCGGCGACGCCGGGCTCGCTCGAGCACGCCGCCACGCTTCCCAACGCCATGACTGCGACCGCGGCCATCCACAATGTTTGAATACGCATGGGACACTCCTTCTCATTGGTCATTGTGATTGCTTCGTAGTTGCAAATTGCCTCTCGACGGAGGTTTGCCTCGGAGCGCACGGGCCCAGTGCAAGCGGTACGCCACGCTTCGTCGGACGCGCGCCCGCGCGAATGCGAGCCCCCCGGCGTCGATGGCGTCCGCTCAGGAGGACGGGAGCCCTCGGCGGTGTCCTTCAGCGGGGACGACGTCGTGGCGAGGGCGCGATGTGCAAGCGTTGAAGACGTCCCTGCTCGCCACGGGTGGGCCCTCGACCGCGATGGGAAGTGCTTCGGTTGCGAGGAGAGACCTCTCGATGGCCTTAGGAGAAGAATCGATTGCGAGGAGAGACGTCTCGATTGCTTTGGGAAAAGCCTCGGCTGCGAAGGGAGAACCCTCTATGGCCTCGGGAAAGCCATCGATTGCGAAGGGAGAACCCTCTATGGCCTCGGGAAAGCCATCGATTGCGAAGGGAGGGCCTTCTTCTGGCTCATAGGTCGACCCGCATGCCTTGGGAGGGCCTTCTTCTGGCTCATAGGTCGACCCGCATGCCTTGGGAGGGCCCTCTTCTGGCTCATAGGTCGACCCGCATGCCTTGGGAGGGCCCTCTTCTGGCTCACACGTCGACCCGTGTGCTTCGGGAGGGCCCTCTTCTCGCAAACATGTCGTCCTCCGAGCCTGATGTTCTGCTCGGTGTCCCTGTCACCATGACCCTACGAATGGTGACCCGGTTCTCCTCAGTGACAGCACGTATTCGATGCCCACAGGGGTGCGTTGCTCGCGCTGTACACGACGAGGTTCCCGTCGTCCTGGACACGAGTGTAGGCGCCCGGATTTCCCCACGTGTTGCTCGACCAGCGCGCTACGTTGTTCGTGTAGTCGACCAGGACGAGATTGCCGTCACCCTGCATCTGCAGAGCGACGAGCGGGCCCGACTGCCCGTTCGTGCCGGACGCCCAGAGTGCGGTCCCGAGGAAATCGAGGACGACATTCCCGTCGCCTTGCATCGCCAGCACGCTCCGGTTGTCGCACGAGGGCAGAGTTTGCCCCTGATTCAGCCCTTGGCCGGCGGTGAGGAGCCCGCAGCTGGTCGGCGGGTGGGCGCGGCTCAAGGCCCAGAGCACCTGCCCACTCGCGCTGACGAGCACCAGGTTCCCGTCGTCCTGAATGTTCAACTGGGCTCCGGGATTGCCCGGGGTGTTGGTGGCCCAGATCGGGGCGAACATGGCGTTCGAGAGGACGAGGTTTCCATCGCCCTGCATGAGGAGCTGCTGTCCTTCCCCCACCGTTCCGGCCGCCCAGCCGGGGGCACCAGGAGGTCCCGCGAGAACGAGGTTCCCGTCGGTCTGCATCCAGAGAGCGTATTGCCCCCCGCACGACTTCACGAAGGCATTCCCCGTCGAGCCCACGAGGCCCTGTCCAGCCTTCAGGACCCCGCAGTCCGTCGGCGCCGCAGGTTGCACCGGGGCCCCCGGAAGCGGCGGATCGCCCGGCTCGGGATCCGCGACGCACGAGCAAGTCGGAGTCGACGTGAACATGGAATCCTCGAGCGCCAGCGCTCCGGACCCGCAGCTGTGCAGCTGACAGTGCGTACCCGAGTCCTGGATCAAGTAACCCAGACAAT
>Ga0123356_10006385_pt1 | contig 11880 bp, 5 predicted proteins | sample TergutEmb28metaG_2_FD_92546 | JGI IMG/M metagenome (GOLD analysis project Ga0123356, IMG submission 92546) | Embiratermes neotenicus P3 segment gut microbial communities from Petit-Saut dam, French Guiana - Emb289 P3 | ecosystem: Host-associated > Arthropoda: Insects > Digestive system > Gut ... | reverse complement strand
TCAATGACTACAGCGGTGAGGAAACTTTTTATAACGCTTTTCAACGCTATTGTCAGGACTTGGAAGAGAAGGGTGGTAATCTGCATTATCCGATGGGCGGTTGGTGGGGCAACATGAATGATTTTATGCAAAATCCGGTCCGTCCGCCTCATTTTTATTCAACCGATCCGGACGGTCCGGAATCAAAAAAACCCGGTCGTTACCTTGTCGGTTACAACCGAGGTTTTTACGGCGAAATCGGCGACCTCCCCGAACGCATGCTCGCATTCGCCCTGAAAAATAATTTAGAATTTGCCGGACCAATGTTTAACCTGTTCCTACTCGACGAAATAAGCGTTAAAGAACCGGGTAACTATGTAATGCAAGCTTCGATTTTGCTGAAGTAAACAATAAAACCGGAACAGTCCAAAGGTAGCCTTAAAAATTAAAATTTTGGATTTTGACCGATCGCAGAGATTGGCAGGAGCGCTTCCCGAGTTAGGGAAAAAGGTATAGTACAAACTTGAAGCCAATCATGTGATATGTTAAAATACAAAATTTTAATTTTTAAGGCTACTTTTGGACTGACGGTTTTAGTCGTTGATTCGTATTACAGTATCATCGCCGGATGTGAAGTAGTCAGCGGAGGTCAGGTTTCTTACCAGGGGGCCTTCGGCTTTGAAGGTGCCGGGGTTTATTACTCTTGCGTAGTAATAGTAGGTGATCGGTTTGTCGAATCTTGAGTTGTAGTCGTAGAATGTGACTTTTCTTCCTTCTGTCATTGCGTAGGCGAAGTATCCGGAGCCGAAGTCGGTGCTTCTTTCCGATCTTGCAGTGTTGTCTGCGAATGCGAGACCGGCGGGGAGGTAGTCGGTTACGCTGTAAGAGCCGTGCAGGGCTTTTGCTGAATAGTCGATTTTCAGTTCGATCCGTACTAAGTCGCCTTGATTGAATGTTTCGGTTGGTATGCGTCTTTCTCTTTCGTTTGTGTTTCCCGATCCGGAGTGTTCTATGCGGTAGAAGGTGCGTGTCACGGTTATTTCGTCGTCGAAGCTTCCTGTTTCGGTCATCGGTACTTTAAAATGTGATACTGCGTCTATATCGCCCGTTACATCTGTTAGTTTGAATTCGTTAAATCTTGCTGTAGGTATACGAAGTGTATGGCTGCCGCCTTTTTCGAGTTCTCTTGTGAATGTTTCGCCGAAAAGTGTGTATGTGATGCTTCCGCCGGTGCCGGTTCGTGTTGCCAATTCTTGTTCGATATAGGAGAATCTTTCAACGCTTATTAAAATATCTGCAGCAGAGTTGACGGTTATATATTGGTGTAAGCCGTCTTTTTCCGGTTTGTTAAGCTTTGTCGCAAGCATTGCCGCTGCTGATGTTGTTGCTAAAATGTCGTCCTGATTTATACCGGTATTTATACGATACATGGGAGTTATTTTTTCAAAGTGCGGTGCTACGCGGCTGTCATAAATTTTGTCGGCGATTTCTCGTTCTCCCAATGAAAGGTATGCAAGTGCCAAATATACCGCGTCTTTTGCTGTTATCGCTTCAAGGAGCAAGTAATCGTTCAGGTCCGCCATGACCGGTTGACGTAAAAGCGCAAGGCCGTACAGAGCCGACATTTTATTTTCTGCGTTATCTCCTTCAAAGGCTTCGTACAAGTAGTTTATCATTGAACCGAGATTTATTTCATTGAGCACATACGGCAGTATTTTAACAGTTGTTATAAGATCGCTCTCTGAGTGGGGCAGATATGCGATCCCGCCGTCGGTGCGTTGATAATCTCTTATATTGAGCTTTGTGGGATTTGTGTGATCTTGATAATCGGGGAAGAATTTTGATAACATGTTTGCCGATTCACGGCTTATAAGAAGGGTTTCGATCCTGTTTCCGGTCACATTTTTCAAATGTATCAATTGCCACATCAATTCACCTCTGCCGCGATCGGTGAAGGTGATGTTTGTCAATCCGCCGTTGCCGATCTCAAACTCTGTGTCCGTTGTTACATCGTAGTGTACGGCTTTGAAAATTTCACGATGCGTTGTGAATACTTGGTATTGGTGGCGGACCATGTCGCTTGTGCCGTTTGATGCGGTCGCTTTGATTATAAGTGCGCCTATACCTTCGTTTTCCATTTCCCAAAGCGGTATATTGATACGCTCGAATGCAGAGCCGGACGCTCTGAACACGGCTTCGGGTTTATTTTCATCCCATACTTCAAAATCAACGGTTTCTGCACCTGTAAGAATTATTCCGTATACGTTTATACCGATCATCGGAATGTCACCGGTCAAAAATACATCGCTTAAGGTGTAATTCAAGAACATAGGATTTGTTACGATTATATGCTCGATCGCATTGCCGGCGTAGAGGGTTTCGCTGATGCCCGATGCGGTGAGTCGCCATGATGTGATGTTGTCGGGGAGCTTGAATGTGTGAGATGCTTCGCCTCGTGTGTTTGTCCGGATGGTTTCAAAAAAAGCGGTATCTTTGAATATTTCACGTAAATAAGTTTCGCTTCTTCCTCCGGTTTCGCCATCACTATCATACAGTGCTTCTGCTTCGGGAGCGGGCGAAGCAGACGGAGCATGCACAAAGTCATCATCAGAAGAAGCATCTCCGGGAGTGTAAAAGCGATGTGTCGCATGTGCGTATTTCAATCCTGTGCTTACAAAACTGTATAACGACATTAATGTTTCCACTCTGTAATCCGCCAGTGCAAACAAAGCTTCATCGACTATGCTTATATTCAAATTTGCTTGAACGGGAGCATTATTTTTATCTTTGACGGTAACGGTCAATGTACACATATCGCCGGGTTTGTATGTATCTTTGTCTTTTCGGATATCGATGGTCAAATCATTCGCGGAAAAGTCATAACGCAGATACGCTTGCATACGCCAACTGTCGGAGTGGTATCTGTAACCGTCGAAATGATAGGTCATTACTGCTATATTCGGGATGTGTTCGGGTTTGAATGTGAATTTATACGGATTGCTGCCGGTGTGGTATTCAAGGATGCCGTTTTGCATGTTTACGAATAAAAAGCCTCCGCGTGTGACAGGTTCGGTTTCGCGCATGACTGTTAATGTCACGTCTTGCCCGATTTGATAATTATCCGATGCACCATCAAGATAATATTCCTTTAAGCTTGCAAAATAAAAGAAGCTTGAATAATCTCTGCCGATATATGCGATTTGTTCGATCCTGCGACCGTTTCCGTCGGTTGTTGTTATTTTTGCGAGATAGCTTTCATGTTCACGGTCGGGTACGGTGAATTCACGTGTCGCAGTTCCGTTTCCGGCTGTGGTCATTTCAAAGCTTTCGATACGTTCTTCGCGACGTTCGTACCAATATAAGGGCATATTTCTTTTTTCAATAAAATCGTAGTATGTACCGGTTTGAATTTTTTCATAATATACTCTGTAAATGCCGATCGACATTTGTTTATCGGAAACCGGTTTGTCTATGTAATCATAATAATGGCTCGCTGTACCGTTATTGAGCCGGTCAAGAGTGATGGTGTTAACATCGATGGTTAATGTTGCTTTGCCGTCGGTGCGTGTCGCTCTTGCGTTTACATCGATATCGTTGACAAATGCGCGAACGTGTGCATACCTGTAAGTCTGTCCCATTTCCGGAAGGGTCGCTTCGGCTTCAAACCATAGCCATGCTTCACCTTGTGCTTCCTGTTGAGGTGATATCCTTTCGGAGACCTTGATGCTTCCGTCGATATCTGTTTGCCCGCTTGCAAATCCGGAAGTGTTGAGCCATGACCCGAGTATATAATATGAAACGTCAAGATTTGACACGGGTGTTCCGTCAAAAAATTCCGCATTGATCTCAAATGTGACGACTTCACCGGTAAACGCAGCAACTTTATCTGTCGATACGTTTATGGTGTACGGCGGTTTTACAAAATCATATATGCTTATATAAGCGCTTGCGAGAACTATGTCACCATGATTTACAATTATATTATATGAACCGGGGTCAAGGTTCGGTAAATTTATTTCACCCGAATATGTTCCGTTTCGGACGGGTACGACCTGTTTGTGTAATATATCTCTCGACCCGAAATGCCAAAATCTGAAACCTCTTGTCAATGTAACGGTTACATTATTAATTTCTTCCGAGCTTTTGCGATCTTGTACAAATCCGTAAAATGATACGGTGTCATCACGTTTAAACAGTGTACGATCAAGCTGGAGTGCAGTCCAATAAAGGTCGTTACCGTTTATATCGCTGCCCCAACCCCACATATCATAACCTCCGTACCAATGCCAAGGACTGAAGGTTGGTGTATTTAACCAGAGACATGTTTTTCCATCCGATGATGTCACAAGCAGGTGTTCGCTGCCGTCTGCAGCGGGGGAACGATCGAGGATCGCAATACCGTTTTCGTCTGTGCTGTAGGAATTGCCGGTGCTTACATCGAGAACGGTCGCATTAACCGCCGGTGCCCCGGTGCCGATGTCATTGACCCAAACGATCGCTTTGTTATCATCGGCTATGACTTGAACGGGAAGGTCGGTTATTTGTAAGATCGATTGGTCTTGCGATCGTTCGAGTTCCGCATTTATCAAATAAAAACCGGGTGATAAACTGTCGGGAAGTGATAAACTCCGTGTATTGGTATCATAGAGATCGATCGCATCAAAGGACATTATCCGGGTCATATTTGATGTATCGACCCGGCGGTCATTATTTGCGTACCACGACCATCGCGGTATTGATGTCAAGTCTGTTACAGCCTTCGTTGCTTCTTCAAAGCTGCCGAATGTATAAACCGTTATTGCCGGATTCGGTGTATCCGATCCGTGATTATTATACAGCCACATGTTGAGCACAGGAGCTTCGATCGTCGGAAGTTCTGTATATCTTGTTCCGAAGTGAACTGTTTCAGCCGGATAGTCATGTTCGTGTCCGACTTCAGCTTCTGTTTCAAATGAAAATACATGATCTGTTGTCAATTCTTCGTTTGTTCCGGCGAGTTTTATACCGGCTTTGAGAGTGACTGTATAGACGGTTCTGTATTCGAGTCTTACGGGTATGAAGACTGCGGTGTTTTTATGGTATTGAAAAGTTCCTTCAACATGCGGAGTGATGCTGAAGAATGTGTCTATCGGTGTGAAATTTTCGTTTGAAAATGTGATTTCGATCCCTGTATTTACGGGGACGTTTACCGCTGTGCTGTGAGGGTAATTTGATGTGATTTGGAATCTTGCGGCTGTTTGGAATGCCCATGAGATATCTTCACCGTCTTCACGGGTGATCCGTATTATATAAAGCGAATTGGGGAACAGTTCCATAGACGGGGTTATTATAAACTCGGTCGGTCCGATTTGTTCTATGTGTAGTGCCGGTTGTCCGTCGATGGAAAGGGTTTCGGCGAGTTCTTCGGCTGTTGTTTCAAACGGTGTCGTCAATGTGAATGAGCTTGATATTTCGACTCCGGTCGTTGTGTAGGAAAGCGGTGTTACGACGAATCCTTCTTTTTCCGTTTGAAAAACGGTATCGAGCGGTCCGGGCTGCGGGTCCCAATCGATAACAACCGTTCCGGGTCGGTCATTGGGAAGAAAGGGATCATTGTCGATCATATCATCATCGGACCGATCAATGTTTTTGATTACTAAAAAAACGGCAGGAATCGCAATTGCTGTAACAAGAGCTGATGCTATTAATATCTTATGCAGTTTCGTCATTATGATCCTCCTATGTTTCGGATTGATCTGTTTTTAGATATGACGTTAATAATTTATTAATGTTCCGTTACAGCTCAAAAGCAACCGGAAAGGGTATGTTATTTTTAATATAGTCGCTCAAACAGTGTGCGTTTCCTTAAAATTTATTCTTTCTATACTTGTGGACGCCCAAACTCGCTACAGCCTCGTTCGCGAGGCTGTGTATATATAAAAATAACATACCCTTTCCGGTTGCCTTTGAACTGTAATAATGTTCTGTTTAAAATTATAATGAGATTTAAAATTGACAAAAAGTATATAGAAGTATATAATCAATTTTGAAGTATATAGAAGTATATAAGCGTGATGTGAAGTATATAGAAGTATATACTGAATTGTATTTTGAGGAGGAAATGTGAAAAATCCTTTTAATCCTTCATTCGGCAGACGACCGGAGCGGTTTATCGGAAGAGAAGAAATTACCAGATCGATAATATCCTCTGTGGATGATATCAACAGCCCATGGAGAACGACTCTCATTACAGGAGTCAGAGGAAGCGGTAAAACAGCACTTTTGTCAGATATTCGGCTTAAATTGGATGATCCTGATGTGATAACATTATATATTGTTCCCAATGAAGCTTTATTAGACAGTATTTTATCACAATTATACAGGCAATTACCAAAATCTGCATCAAATGTTTTACCGGAATTTAAAGGTATTTCATTGAATGCAGGTATTTCCGTTGAACTTGAAAGAGATATAAAATCACCGGATTTTACCGAATCATTTCCGTACAGGATCATGGAAATGATGGATGTTTATATGAAGAATGACAAGCATATTGTTTTTTTGGTTGATGAAACACAAAAACATACAGAAAGCATGCGAATATTTATCAGCACATATCAGGATTTGGTCATGCGTGAATACTCTGTCAGTATGGTGATGGCAGGTTTGCCTTCAGTCGTTTCAAATATATTAAATGACGATATTCTTTCTTTTCTCAGAAGAGCAAAACAAGTCGAGTTGGAAAATGTTGAATTGGTCACTGTTGAATATGAGTTCAAAAGAGTTTTTATGACCTCGAATACAAAATTATCAATTGATATTATTTCTAAAGCTGCCGGTGCTACATACGGTTATCCCTATTTATTTCAACTGGTGGGATATTATCTGTGGGAAGAAATGCAAAACTATTCCGGAGAAAGTATACTCGAAGATGTGTTGATCAAAGCGAAAGCCGAATTGTTCAGAAATGTACATAAATTGATTTTTACAGATTTATCAAATTGCGATAAAGATTTTATTTTTGCTATGGCTGAAGATGATACTGCTTCAGTAACGGGAAATATCATAAAAAGATTGAACAAAGAAAAAAATCATGTCTCTCTCTACAGGGAAAGATTAATATCAGCAGGGGTTATAAAATCGTCCGGGTATGGTACGGTGTGTTTTGTATATCCGTATATGAAAGAGTTTTTAATGCAGAAAAAACAGGAATTGGGAATTGATAATATCTGAACAGGAACGTACCGGATAACGTTCGTTAAGCTTGTGGTTCAAATTCTGTGTTATAGCGGTCTATTATGGTTTTATAATATTTATTGTATAACGGAAACCTTTTATTGGTTTTCCGTTTTTTATTTTTTATATTGACCCTATACAATGGGCATGATAAAAAAAGTTTAAAACGAAGAATATTAATTATTTAAACAAGCCGGCATCGTTTAAACGGTGTCAGCTTTGTTTTAATTATATGAATCTATAATTGTTTTATGCTGAAAATCATGCTATAATCATCAAAACTAAAAGAAACTAAAAAGTTCTAAAAGAAGCTAAAGGGTTCTAAAAGAAGCTAAAAGGATGTTGTGATTTTTTAATTTGGAGTTCGAGGAGGGGAGTATGATGACTGATAAATTGAAGAATCCTTTTACACCTTCGTTTGGGAGTATACCGGTTCAGTTAGCGGGTAGGGATAAAATAATTAATGATATTTTAGAAGGTCTTGACAACGGACCCGGAGATCCTTACAGAGCAACTGTTTTTGTCGGTGCAAGAGGTTCGGGGAAGACGGTTTTACTGGCAAAAATCGCAGAGGAAGCTTCATCTGACGGATGGGTATGTGTAAACGTGAATGCGGATTCCGGGATGTTAGATGAAATATTGATTCAAATCAGAGATAATGCCAAAGAGTTTCTTACTCCCGAATCATTATCGCACATTACATCGATAAGCGTGGCAGGAGTAGGTATATCGAGGGATTTTAAGCAGAGCGAACGAAAAACCACTTGGCGTTCTGAAATGACATCGATACTTAAAGAACTTAATGAAAAAAATGTAGGGTTGTTGATTACAATTGATGAAATCGATGTGAAAATAGATGAACTCCGGTTGGTGATCACTACTTTTCAACATTTTGTAAGAGAACGAAGAGATATAGCTGTTATGATGGCAGGATTGCCACCCAAAGTATCCGATCTCCTCCGCAATGATTCCATATCATTTCTCAGGAGAGCTTTTCAACACAATTTAGAAGCAGTAGAAAAAAGCGAGGTCCGGTTTTCAATGAAAAAAACAATTGAACTTGCAGGACGGACGATCGATAATGACGCACTCGAAACAGCGGTGAAAAACACAAAGGGTTTTCCGTTTATGATCCAGTTGATCGGATATCATATGTGGAGACAAAATCAAGATAAAATCAACATTACCGGTGAAGATGCCGAAGAAGGTATTATTCTTGCTAAAAACGATCTTGAAAGGATGATATTTGATGTTACTTATAAAGAGTTGTCCGAAAAAGATATCGCCTTTTTGAAAGCAATGTTAGATGATAAAGAGTACAGTACAATTTCCGATATTTCACGTCGTATGAAAGTTACTCCGAAGTATGCCGGTATTTATCGAAGACGTTTGATTGAGCAGGGGATAATCAGCGGCAGCGGTTACGGAAAAGTGGTTTTTGATTTGCCGATGTTTCGTGAATATATTCAAGGTAAGACTATAGAACTATTCTCTACGGAATAAACATATAAGGGATAAATAGATATATAATATCTGAATCGGATTATGTCACATTGTATTATACTATGTCGGAGAGGGTATAAAGCGTAACGTTGCTATCGTTTCCTGCTTCAGTAATCAGTGCGTCGGAAAATCCGGATTTTGAAAACAATATATATTGTACCTTTGCACCCTGCTTGACGATAGAGGATTTCTCTTTCAACAAAACCAAGTCGGTGAAGTCGGCTTTCGTGTTGCGAAATTTGCACTCACAAAGAATATAATTTTTTAACCCTGAATCAGACGCAACAATATCAATTTCTGTTTCAACAGATTTATATTTCGTTTTTCCATCTTCGGTTACGATAATCTGCGTTATTTTCCCCCACCACCTACCCAACTTTGCTGCCCTAAAGCTGAGTTCACCGAACCGGTTCTTCCTGTGTAAGAACTCCAGACATATATGTTCGAACGCATGGGAAGCAAAGTCGTTAAGTTGGTGCCGGACAAAATGTTCGTAAACACCAATGGAATCTCCGGTTTCAAGATCAGTAAGATTAGTGACAACGAATCTGAACCAGAACCGAAAGAAGTTATCAGCTACAAAATACAATCCCCGGGTCGAAGCCGCTTTCTCTTTTTCTCCGGATAAAACAGAAAATTCGCGTTCAATTATCCCAAGTTCAATTAAATTCTTCAGATAAACACTTATTTTAGGCCTGTCTATCTGTGTTTTTAAAAATATATCATTGAGTTGGGTGTTACCGAGTGCTATTGCTTCTATTAATGTGTTGTACATAGCCGGTTCGCGCAACTCCTGTCGTGCCAGAAATTCAACTTCACTATACAAAACACAACCTTTTGTTAAAATGTTTTTTACGATATTTTCTTTTAGAGAAACAGATGGATCAAACTGTCGCAGATAGTGCGGAATACCGCCAAGAATCGAGTAAGTGAGAATTTTATCTTGCGCACAATAATCAGGGAAAAATTTAACGGCATCATTGAAGGGTAATTCATTCATTTTATAAATTCCGGTTGCACGCCCATATAGCGGATTTTCAGAAGACAATATTTCTTTTTCGATAAAACTCATTGAACTACCACATAATATTATCATTACATTTTGATTTTTTAATACTTCATCCCATAAAGATTGCAGCATAGAAGGAATTGATGGATTTCCTTTACATATATACGGGAATTCGTCTATAACAAGCAACTTTTTCTTATCATCTGTCGGAAGATCAATTATACCTTTAATAGCTGTTTCCCAATCAGGGAACACATTTGTATATCTTGCAGCCGGGCTTCCTGCACGAAGTATTCTCTCGGAAAATGCGACCAGCTGTTTATGATCGGATATTTCCCTGCTTGAATAAAAAACGTGCGGTTTTCCATTGCAGAATCTGCGTAGTGCTTCAGTTTTTCCTATACGACGCCTACCATACAGTACGATAAGTTGTCCTCCGGAAGCGGTGTATTTTTCTTCGAAAAACTGCAGTTCCTGTTCTCTTCCAATAAACATAGAACAAACCTCCAAATGTTATCAAATCATGATTTATCAAATCATGATTTGATAACATTATGCGCGAATGCTTCTTCTTTGTCAAGCATAAATGAAGAAGATTGATATGGTGAAGAGTTGTTGTGATATAATAAAATCATGATATAATTATCAAAACTGAAAAAAGGTCTGTAAAAACTAAAAGGTTCTAAAAAAATATTCACAACGAGGTAACCGGGTAGGGGAGATAAATGATTATGCGTGTGCTTGTAATAGTTGTATTTCTATTGATGGCTTCTTTCAGGTTTTTTTTGAAGTATCTTACGTATTCGCGGCGTAATGATGTGATCCCGGAGAATGTCCGGGATGTTTATGATGAGGAGGCTTATAATAAAAATCAGGCGTATAAAATGGAGACTTTGAAATTTTCGATTATTGTTAGTCTTGTCGGTACTGTTATTTCTCTGTGTTATTTATTGTTTAATTTCCATCATTTGCTGTATGAGTATATAACAATACAAACCGGTAACTTTTACCTTACGAGTGCGTTTATTTTTTTCGTACCGTTGCTGATGGAGGGTATTGTTCATAAAATCATGGATATATATGATACCTTTGTAATTGAAAAACGTTACGGATTCAATAAGACCACACCAAAAACGTTTATCACGGATATTATAAAATCTCTTATTATTGCGTTGATAATCGGAGGGGGATTGTTCTTTTTGTTCCTGTTTTTATATGATCGGATCGGCAATATGATGTTCGTTGCGTTTTTCTTCGTGTTGATCGCGGTTCAATTGTTTGCGGCGTTCATCAGTCCGTTGCTGATAAGAATTTTTTATAAATTGACACCGCTTGAGGACGGTGAATTGAAAGACAGGGTGATATCTCTTGCCGGTGAGACAGGTTTCAGGATAAAAGGTGTTTATTCCGTCAACGCTTCTAAACGCAGTACGAAATTGAATGCATTTGCTTCCGGTTTCGGTAAAACAAAAACGATCGGATTATTTGATACCCTTATAGAAAAAATGACACCGGATGAAATCATTGCCGTCCTTGCACATGAAATCGGTCATGCAAAGAAACGGCATATCCTGAAACGGATCCCGTTTAGTTTACTGATGACAGTTTTGATCTTGATCGCCGCTTATTTTATTATCACACTTCCTGCTGCTTCTCAAGCATTTGGGTTTGCGGATGTAAATATAGCGTTCGGTATATTTATTATGTTCATCCTGATATCACCGTTTATGATTTTATCCGGTATCCCTTTAAATATATTATCACGCAAGCACGAATACGAAGCCGATGCATTTGCTAAAGAATGTTCCGGTAAAGAAGCAATGGAATCGGCGTTGAAAAAACTATATCAAGAAAATTTGGGAAATCTCACACCGCATCCGTTCGTAGTCCTAATCGAGTACAGCCATCCCCCGCTGTCACAACGTCTTTCGGCACTTGAATAATTTGATTTAAAATCCGGGAGTATTATATAAATTAAAAAGGAGTTTTTATATGAAAGCAGGATGGGTTGGGTTTCCGAAAGGTGATGGGGATTTTTGGGGAGCGATGGAGGAATATGCGAAAATCGGTTATCGCGGAATGGAAGGCGGCGAGTCGTTGCTTGGTATGGGGAACGATGATGAAAGTGTCCGGCGGTTTTATGATCTTGGATTGGAGATATTGACAGTATCAAC
>Ga0123356_10006384_pt1 | contig 11881 bp, 7 predicted proteins | sample TergutEmb28metaG_2_FD_92546 | JGI IMG/M metagenome (GOLD analysis project Ga0123356, IMG submission 92546) | Embiratermes neotenicus P3 segment gut microbial communities from Petit-Saut dam, French Guiana - Emb289 P3 | ecosystem: Host-associated > Arthropoda: Insects > Digestive system > Gut ... | reverse complement strand
TTGGCACTCCTTCAAGAACTGCACCTATCCCATGCCACGGGACCACAGAGTTTCCAGAAAACATGAAGTCGTTTTCCAATAACATACTTGGCATATATTACCTCCTGATATTTTTTTTACCGTTAAATAGAACGGTTTGATATTCGTACATAGGTGTACATGGGAGATAATATATATGCCAAAGTGCAGGTTGTTACGTTTGCCCTGAGTTGGAATATGTTGTATGAAAGCAAATTCTGCTGTTGACTTTATCGTAATATTTATCTACACTTATTACAGTATTTGTAGGAGGATCAATATGCCCTGTATTAAACCAGTATCGGATTTAAGGAATTATACGGAAGTCTTAAAAGCCCTAACTGTCGGAAACCCGGTTTTTCTTACCAAAAACGGAAGGGGAAAATATGTGCTTCAGGAAATGGAAGATTATGAAAAAACACAGGCAAGCATTAGGCTGATGTCTGAACTGACAAAAGGCAGAAAATCCGGAGAGGAAGATGGCTGGGAATCAATAGAAAATGTTGAAGCTGCTCTCGCATTATAATGCGCGGTATTAAATGAATAAATTGTTGATCTCCCCTGAGGCAAAAAAAGACCTTGAGGGTATTAAAGCCTATATATCCGATGAGTTGGAAAACCCCATTGCTGCAGTTAATGTGGTTTCCCGAATCATTAAAAAAATCAAGGCTCTAAAGAAAACTCCCGGAATTGGTGCACCATTATCATCAAAGGTACTTTTTGAAACCGATTATCGTTTTTTAGTGTCCGGAAATTATCTGGCATTTTATCGTTATGAGAATAAAATTATTTATGTAGACAGGGTTATTTATGGACGGAGAGATTATGTAAAAATATTGTTTCCCGAACTTAAAGATGATGAGCTGGAAGCCGATTTATAAGTTTAATCTTTCCTACCCCCTAGTTATATACCTCCTTATTCTAACTACCCAATCTATGATTCTATAGTACTTACCTCTACTTTTTGCTGCTATTCCTATGGTTTCCTGCATGCTTTGAGCCTTTTCCATATTCTCACTTTTTGATGTAAACCTGCCCAACTCATTTAGTACCACTTCCTGCTTCTTATTCTCTTTTATAGGCTTCCTCTTTTTTAATTGTCCACCTGTATAACGTACTGGGTTATTCTTTTCCGCTTCCTTTATTATCTTGTTGAACCCTTTGTTTGCCTTACTGTTAACCGTGATACACTCACTTACATAATTATTGTAAATTGTAGCAAGTAACTTTATATGTCTATTAAAGATTTCCTGATAATCACCTTTTAGGTTGTCCCAATGAAGCCAAGGAGTGTTATCTGAATATAGACGGAACTCTGTTCTTATCGGTTTGCCAAAAGCTAAGATAACATTTTTTGGTATTTGATTTTCTGCCAAATCTTTTTTCTGTTTGTTGTAAATAATGAAAGATGAACGGTCGTAACTATTTAATGCTTTATCATTAGAGTAATAGGTATTGGTTATATTTCCTTCTTCATCTATAAAACGGTATAAACAATCGTTTTCCTTGGCTTCTTCTAAATTATATTTAAACATATCTTTATTTATTTCGATTTCATCTTCTTCCCAACTGCAATAAAATTCAATGCCGGTAACATTATGAATAAAATATTCATGGAATTTATATATAAATAATGGTATTAAGGCATTATCTGGAAAATTGATAATTCCTTGTTTTATAAGTTCATATATAGCACCTGCTATTTGAATTTGGTGATCGATGAACGGATTAAGATATTCCTGTTTGATTATTAATATTGTGTTGCCGTAAACATGACGCAGTATTAATCTGTTATAAGGGTCGATATGTGTCTTTTTACAATCTTTATTTAAAAACAATGGGTTTAATAATAAGCTTATTTTGTCTATATAATTTGGCGGTCTCATATTTGTTTCCTTCAAATGTTTAATCTTATTATTATGTTATCCACATTTATTTTTATAAAAAAGGAAAAACAAATAAGTATAAATTTTATGAATGGTATGTAATTAGATCTGAATTCTTAATTTTTTTTTAAAATTCTGATAATTTTCTAGTTACGAAGAATAATTTATAGGATATTTTCTTCATTTATTATTTCAATTTCTTCATTTGAAAACCATTCAAAATTCATTGCGGTTTTCTTAACATTGTCTACATTGCCTGTGTAAACAATCAGTGCAAGACTCTCTTTTGCTCTGGTACATGTAACATAGAACAGACGCATTGTTCTTGTTATAGAGTTATCTTCACCTCTTTCTTCATGTTCTCTATCTGTTCTTGAAAGTTCTTTTGCTCCAAATAATTTTTCATAGCTAAACAAGAAGCCTCCTGCGTTTTCGTCATCCATAATTACAGCAACTCGATCATATTCTAAGCCTTTAATACCTTGATGCGTTGAAAATTGAGTCATGTCATTTATATAATTCCAATATGCAATTAATTCTGTGAATTGTACTTTCAATCCTTCTCTTAATGCTATTATTGTTTCACTTGGTTCAATATTTTCATCTATGATTTCATCAACTCTTTTAGGTAGGTCTAATAACTTTATTTTTGCAAGTAATTTATATATGTCAAAACACGTAGGTATTTTATCATTCTCCCATAAAGATACAAGTTCATTTATTTTTTTGTTTATAGTTTTTAATAGTTGAGGCTGATCAGAAGATGTTGAAAAATATTTAGAATTTAATTCAATTGAACTTGCTCTGCATATTTTCATTATGGAAAAATTGTCTTTCGATTGTTTTGCAAGAACAATTGGATAGACGATATTCATTAAAAATGATAACTCAGCTAAAGTTCCATCACGAAAGCTTTGTGAAAAAGTTCTAGATAATGCATTATCAAGAGTTTCAAATCCTATTCTTTTTGCTGCCATACTGTGTTCAAGGACAAGAGTTTTTCTCTCATCAATATTTTTCCATTTTTCGTCAGAAGTAATATTGACCATTCTTGTATAAATATAATTCTCTACAGTATTTCTTTCTAACGTGTTATGAGCGATAAATAGTCTTACATATCCATCACCCTTATCTGCTCTTGCTTGTTGCTTGCGATTATCTGCGGTGGTTCTAATTGCATTTGCCAAATAAATAATACGTTTATTGCTTCGGTGATTCATTACTTTGTTAGGACGTTCCCAATCTAATGGTATATTTTGATCAAGATTTTCTTTTCCATCAGAATAAATACGTTGCATTACATCCCCAAACATTCCAATGATGAAATCACCAGAATTTGCTTTATCAATATTTAAAAGTGCATCAATAAGTTCTTTTTTTGTATCTTGACTTTCGTCAATTAATAAAATGGGATATTTACTTGTTAAAACCTTTTGCAAAGTTTCTTTTTCACTAATAAAATAAGAACCCATATATATAACTTCTGAATGGTTAAGAGAATTTTGTCCTACATTTTCTCCATTGGGATTATATGTAAATTTTGATATTTGCTCTAGCTTTTCTAAGCGTTTACTTAATTTGTCTAATTTTTCATAATATATTTCTGGTTTTTTGGCTTTAATCAACTTGTTTTTTTGCTCAATAATTTCTGATTCGATATCGCTTTTTACCCATTCTTTAATGTCTTTTTGAAATGGTTTTATAAGATCCCAAAGGAAGCTGTGAATTGTTGAAACAGCAAATATAGGATTATAACCAACACGTCGCATTATTTCATCACAAGCCGCATTTGTAAATGTTATTACCGCAACCCGTTTAGATTTTAATTTTAGAGATGAACCTTCTTCAAATAGAATGAAATTGAGTGCATTTTCCAAGCTGCGTGTTTTTCCTGAACCTGCACCAGCAAACATAAAGAAATTCTTCCTACTCTTAATGCAGGCTTTTATTTCTTCATCAACATGGTCATCTATATGATTATCAACATCATTCTCGTTAACAATCGTAGTATTGTTATTCATTGATTACGCTCCCAACAGAATTAATTACTTCTTCACTGCGTAATTTCTCCTGCAGCCACGTTAACCCTTCACTAATATACAATGGTGTGTTTACATTATTAAGTTTATACAATAATTCAATAGCGAAAGAAACTTTGTTATCAGATGTATTATGTATTGCATTAAAAATATCGGTATTAAAATCATCAATTTGTGTTTTAAGACATGCTTTCTTTACTTTTTCAACTATTCCGTCAAGATTTAGTTCAAGGATATTGGATAGATTAGCATATATTAAGGTTTCTTCAAAAGTTGAAGATAAAACATCACCTGATATTTTGTTAATTGAAATTGTGACAGGAGTTTGATAAGCCAATTTTATTTTATTATCTTGAAGAATTTTGTCATTATCCTTTAAAGATAATAAATAATCTAATGCATTATCTTTAATTCCCCATTCTTTTATAGATGGATTTCCACTAATTAACTTAGCGCCTATTTTTGGTATTGCTTTTTCGTGATATCCTGTTGGATTAACTGAATCTAGATCGGTAATGATTAATGTGGGTATTAGTAATTTATTTACCAAGGGCTTAAACTTATGCGAATGCCTTCCTCCAACTGGTAATATAGTGATATATCTACTATCTAATTCATTAAAATTATTTTTTATAAAATATGGTACAAGCACATTTTCAGAGGTGCCTTCAACAAAAATAACTGCATCAGCAAAAAATAAATCGCAATGAGTAACTTGAATATAGCGCTGTACGAATATTTCGGTTAATTCATCTTTTCCAAATGTATTTGTTAGGTTGACGACTTCTGCCGTAGGTATTCTTGTTTCAGAATCTGCTGTTATTCGTTTAAAATAGCGGATCTTATTAAAATCAACTTCTTTCGCAATATGACTTGAGTGTGTGCTAACCACAAGTTGTGTTGATAGCCATGAATCCAAACCTTTAGTAAGAACATCGTATGCCTTTTTAATTAAAACCTGTTGTACTTGTATATGCAGGTGAGCTTCCGGTTCTTCAAGTAAAACCAGGTGCAAAGGAGCTGTATAATCAGAATTGTCATCATTTAATGCTTTACCTTTGTAGATCCTATCATCACGAAAACTAATCAGCTTAAATACAATAGATATTAAATTTTGATAACCTAATCCGTTATACTTTTCTGGCAATCGAATATTATCATCCTCGTCTGATAATGCATATTGAACAGCAGAATCATGGTCAAATGCGGTTTTTTCTTTTATTTTCGACTCAATGCTAATTTTAGGATCAGTAATTCCTGGGTAGCCAAGAGATTTTAATTCGTTTAGTGCATCTGTAAATTTTTCTTTAAGTGTTCTATTAAAGATTATTGTGGCATTCTCTAATGCCTCGAGTGTTTCTAGATCTTCAGGAGATGTTTCTTTATCAATGTCAAGATGCTTGTCGTAATATGTTCTGAATTGGCGTGATAAACTTACAACATCATTTTTAGAATCTGGATCCGCAAAACCTCGTTGAGCATCGATCATATCAATTTTAATAAGTTTTTCGAATGGATTTTTATTATCACATTCGTTGTCAGAATCAGTTTTTTGTGATTCATTTATTTTGACAGGATCAAGAATAAAAGATTTAATTTCAAAGTGTTTGCTAATATTTTTTTCAATAAAATCACATAAATTAACTGGAAATAATTTATTTAATAATTTATTTCCGCCTTTACAATTCTCTGTATTTCTTGCTTGTTGATAAGTTGCTTTGAAATCATCAAAGAGCTTGTCTATATCCTTAGGTAGATAACTTAGACGTACTCCTAATTTGCCACCTGTCCAATCAAGAGTAGGGATAATGTGAGCAACATAGTGAAATTCATTATTGTTTACATCAAGCCAAACATCCATTGAAGGAACAATATCAATAAAATCGCTAAAATCAGTAGGTTTTACTGCATCCGAAATCGTCCAAGCTTCACCAATTTTATTAATCGGGTCACGAGTAGTTATAGTAAAGTCATTAATAATAAATTCACTTTTGATGAGAAATTTTCTTAATGCATCCATAGCAGATGTCTTCCCGCTGTTATTTGCACCAACAAATAAAGTTGTACCATCAAAGTCTATTTGCACATTTTTTAACTTGCGAAAATTTTGTATCCTAATAAATGATATTTTCATGCTTTTACTCCAACTATATGTTTTATCACAATTATTTATCGCTATTTCGTTTTAATCTACGACTTTGCAATTTTTTCCAGATAATACGACACTGCTTGCATATATCAGGTTTAATTCCAAGAATATCAATAAGCAGTTTTTTATCAACCATATCAAGTGCAAGCTCTATATCATTGCCTTTACGAATTACTTCATCAACATTTTTAAGTAATTCCTTACGCAATATTTTATCTATATCTTTGACAATTGGAATTAAGATGTTACCCATTTCTCCAGGTAAAATCTCTAAAACACCTCCGCCATAACTACGTCCGCATATCTCAGTAAAAGCAAATGATACGCTATTGTAATACGACAGCAGAATATTCTCTGCGTCTACACCATCATTAAATTTTATTCGATGCATTGTATCTGTAGAAACAGCATCGCAACGGTTTAAAACAAATTTTGGATATAGATTATTCCGTCTTAGGAAAAAGGCATCTGGCACCCAAACAGATGGTACAATGTACCAGCGGTCACGTATACCGCATTTATAACCATTATTCTGCTTGTGTTGTTCACCAAGTCTAATATATTCTTTGTGCTTCTTTGGGTATTTACTGAAAGGAGTATCAGGAAAATTTATAAGCATTGCTTTTTTATCTTCTGCTACATTGACTTTCCAGTCATCATCAGTAAAATAGATTCCATGTGCATGAGAACTACGCCCAATAAGTGGCAGCGTTACAGGTTCTAGAGCATATTTTTGTTCTATTTCTTCTGTGATAGAAAAGTAATCATTGTTTCCGGTGGTTATACCAACATTGATAATTCCAAATTCCTTAAACATTGCGAATCGTTTGTCTTCTCTCAGGCTCTGTATCAATGCAGTTTCTTTATCCGAGATAAAATACTTTGTCCATTTTTCTCGAACATGTTGTAATTTTTGATAGCCATTGCTTTCTAAATCAAGCGTTTTAAATCCATCAAGATTTTTCATTTCAACGATACGAATACCTTTTTCTTCTCCACCTTTTTCGCCGATTAAAACAATGACTTCCTGCTCTATTTCCGGAAATACTAATTTCTCAAATGTTATAAGCGTTATGCGGGTTAGTTGGTTAGATAAAAACAATCTTAAATCTTCGGCATATGCAACTTGTAAAATTTCAGATGGAATTACAAAAGCAATGCATCCATTATCTGATAACATTTGTACACAAGCAACAAGAAAGCAAACCCATGAATTGACAAGTTTATTTGCTTTCATTCCATGAGTAGTTAAAATCATGGATTGTAGCTCTCTTTGCTTTTTTGTTAGATATTGGTAGCGTATATATGGAGGGTTGCCAATAATTAAGTCATATTTATTATTTTTGTACGAACATTTATAGAAATCAAAAAAATCCTCATTTAAAACATCCACATTCGAATATGAGGCATATTGTTCTTGAACTTTTTTTGCCTCAATTTTATCAATTTCAACAGCTGTTACAGAAGTTGCCTTTTTTAAAATACCGTTTTTTAAGATACTGTCTAAAAATACTCCGTCACCACAGCTGGGTTCTAATACATGTTTAATATTTTTTTTATTTAAAAGATCTAAAGTAGAATTTGCCAATAACAACGGAGTGTAATATGCTCCGCGTAATTTAATATCTGTACTATCCTTTTTTAATTTCATATCATTATCCTATTAAAAATCCAAATTATAGATTTTTGTAGTTAGTGATTCCACTTCTGAAATTAAATTTTGTTTGCGATGAAGCAGACCCCTTTCCTCTGTTTTGCTCATTTCTTTTGCCAGCAAATCATTAAGACGATAAATTTCTTGTACTGTGCCAACGGTTTTTTCATAAAGTTTTTTCTGTTTAGCAGAATTTAAGTTTAGTTCAACAAAAGGCAATTTGGACAATATAAATGTTCCGCGAGCTATAAAACCTCCCTCAAAATCACTTCCTGAGATACGGATGATACGTTCTGTAATTGGATTGCTAAGCCATGCTTGAATATATTCAAGCTTATAATGATTCCCTTGTTTTTCACTAATAGCGCAATATCCTGCCGTCCCGCCAGAAGCTATCAACATATCATTTATATCATAAGCATACATTGGTTCCTTGCTTAACACACCAACGATTAATTTGGGCGTATTAATGAATGCAGTAAGAGCCTGTGTTCGTCCGTACTGATACCATGTTTCATCAGTGGCATTAGGTACATCTCTAGTGCCAGATGAAGATACAGTTTTTGGAACCAGTCTATCGTAATAATGTTTAAGGTAAGCATAAGCGCCAGGATATTTCTTTTCCATTTTTGCCTTGTATATTAAATTTCCGTTTTTTTCGTATGGGAAAATAATTTGTTTATTGGTGGATAGAATGCTGTATGAGTTCAATCCTTTTTCTGCTTTTCTAGTTGGTTTAAAGTAAGGCTTTAATATAGTTTTTTCTATGGTAAATAATTTATTGTCACGTTTTATGGTGACGGCTTTTGCTGTCTCTTTTATTATTTCATCATCAGAAAACCAATATATCGGTACAGGTCTTTCCGCGCTTGTTTGAATACCATTAAAAACTTCTGCATGAGTTTCTAGCAGAACAGAATGAGCTGATATTTTTTGTAATAGTGCAAGTATTTCCAAATCATCTGTCAATTTCCAGGGAGCTTCCCCAATTGTGCTGATGTCCATACAAACAGATTTTTCCATATTTCCAACCCATAATGCAGCAGGAGATGAAACACGCGAATAGATAAAATTGCTTTGCTCTTTTCGTTCCAGAAATAAAATAGAACTATATATCGTTTTATCTTCAAATAGTTGAGTATCACCAAAATCATCTATGCTGACAAGTATTTTTTGTGATGCAATTAGCTCTCGCAGATTTTTTCCTGATTCTATTTTGAAAAATTTGTTCGGAACGATATAGCAGACACATCCGCCATTATTTATTTTCTTTATTGATCTTTCAATAAATAGGAAATATTTGTCAAACTGTTTATAGGCAGTTGAATAATTATCTTCATTTTTATATGAATTGAATTCAATAGCTGGAATTAAAGCATGCATATCCTCTGTGCTGACATATGGCGGATTTCCAATTATTGCATCAAAAAGATTACCTTCGTTAATTGAGTCCCAGTTAAATGGAACGATTAATGTGTTATCAATATCACTGAGATTAGCACCTGCTAACTCTGAATCTGAAATTAACGAATTTCCATGAAGAATATTACTGTCTAACATAGGTAAGATCGGTTTGGAATCAACCACGGACGGAGATGTTTCATTTTCTATTAGTTTAACAAGCAATGAGAATTTAGCAACTTCAACAGCGTGAACATCAATATCTATTCCATAAATACATGAACATAGTATTTTTTTCTTTTCTTCAAGCGGCAGCTTATACAAACCATTACCAATTTCCAACAAATGCTTTGGGTTATTGTGTATGTACCATTCAACACAATGATTTTGCAAATATTCAAATGCTGCTTCCAGGAAAACACCAGAACCACAAGCAATATCTGCAATACGAAGTTGATATATCTCATTTGGCGTTTTGCCTTTGCAAAGTCGGTTTAATGCTTTATCCGTTATATAATTAACTATTTCATCAGGTGTTGTTACTACAGACCGATTAACACATTCTTTCTTTTTTGAAAGGGTAATAATTTCATCAGAAAGCAGTACAAGTTGTTCTGTAAGAAATAGTTCATATACTTTTCCGAGCAAGTTAGATTCAATAATATTGAATAAGTAAGGACTTTTCGGGTAATAAAGCCCTTCAATAATATCTGCGATAACAGCATTGCTTAAATCAAATACAATTGAATTTTCTACAAACAACTTCGAATTATATCGTTTGTCAGCTTTTTTAAAGAGTTCTGATATTTTTTCATTTAAGCTTGCTTTATCAGTAATAGTATCAATCAATTTTTGATAGGTCGGTAAATATTTATCTTCACATATACGAAGAAAGACAATCTTATTAATAAAATCCTGAACAACATCATTCAAGATTTCCAGCGAGCGATATTTTGTGTCTTTTGTATACAGGTCATTGCTGAGAGCGACACGCCAGCGGTTAATTTCGTTTAGAAAATGAACATCTACCTTTTGCTTATGAGCCGTTTCATGCATAAGCTCTTGAGCAAAAAATGAATCGAATGTGCCGGAATAAACAGAATCCCTTGAGATTAATTTGTATATTTCATCATATTTATTATAATACTCAGAGTAATGATACTTTTTATACAGAGCAACTGCACTTCCATCACCTTCTTTTGGTACTACAGTGGTATCATAAATAATCAGGTATTCAAAGTTTGTGAGAACAACAATGCTGTGATTGGCATTCCATCCGTATTTCCGTGCTTGATGGGCAGATTCAGGCAGGTTTATAATGTCTACAGACGGTTTCTTGACTTCGACGAAAAACTTTGTAACACCCCGTAAGGTTAGAGAATAATCAGGACGGTCTCTTTTTGCTGAATAATTTTCTGCTATTACTTCCCGATATTGCGGCGGCATATTACTACAATTTGCAACATCCCAACCAAGAATTTGCAAGAAAGGGTCAATATATTCCATACGGCAAGAATGTTCATTGTAAGCTTGCCGTGGATCTTTATAATAATGCAGACTTATCTCATATTTTTCTATTAAAGCTTTTACGTGTTCTCTGCAACTATTATAATAGTCGCATATCGTATTTAAGCTGTGTTCAAATTTGCAAATATTTGCCGGCATTTTATATCTAATTAACCATAAAGTTGGTTAATTGCCCCCCCATGTTTATATGATATATTATATCCTGTGTTTTCGTAAGACATGAAAAACTCCTTTATTTTCCTAAATCCTGTCAAAATACCCCTTCACTTCCGAAGGGCTTTCCTTGTTTTTTGCCATTTCCGTATACTCCCTTATCGCATAGTCAATAAAAGCATCCCGCAAAGACACCCCCTGACCAATCTTAGATGCGATAAAATCGACTTTTTCTTTGGATTTCCCCTTGTCTTTCTCAGCCAGCATCTTCAATTCATCCTCACCAAAGAACACATACTTATTTAGCATCGAAAACACAGGTTCGGCATATTCATCTATAAAAAGCCCGTTATCAAGGCTGTTGACCTGAATATAAGTGGTTTTGGCATCATTACCCAATTTGTGCCCTATGTAGTACTCAGCAAGGTCGTTTTTTAAACCCAGCATGGTTCTAAAAGTTTTTCTAAATGAATAAAAAGTGATGCCTTTTCCGGCATCCTTTATTTCTTTTAATTCTTCTTGCAGGGCTTTTATATTTCCCGTTACTTTTATCAGTTCTTTCTCATTGAAGAAGAAAGAGGAGAAATCATCTTTATGCTTTATCAGTTTAAGAAAAACTAAGACTACTTTGTCAAAAAGCTTGGGCTGCACAAAGCCGTCCGGTTTACCTGTGTCTTTATCTATTATGGATTTGCCAAATAAAAAATCAGCATCATTTATCGTACCGTAGAGTTCTTCTTTTTTCTGAATATAGATTTTAATAGCTTCAACGGTAAAGCCATGAAGCGGAATTTTGCGATATTTGCTCTCACTGGTTTTATTGAAATACTCGGTTTTTTTGTTCCATACCCGCAATAAAAAGGTTTCTTTCTCTTTTACTCCGATAAAATCTTCCCTTCTTATTCTGCCTACTTCGCTGTTCCTCATGCCCGTATTCAAAGTTAAGATACCGATTGTAAAGGGCAAGATAAAATTATTGAAAATCGCTTTCCGCTCATTAAGGCTCAAATTTTCATTGGTTAATAGAGTGGTAGCCAAATTCATAAAGTTTATC
>Ga0123356_10006383_pt1 | contig 11883 bp, 6 predicted proteins | sample TergutEmb28metaG_2_FD_92546 | JGI IMG/M metagenome (GOLD analysis project Ga0123356, IMG submission 92546) | Embiratermes neotenicus P3 segment gut microbial communities from Petit-Saut dam, French Guiana - Emb289 P3 | ecosystem: Host-associated > Arthropoda: Insects > Digestive system > Gut ... | reverse complement strand
GCACTGTAAACAGCGAGCCTTTGTTCGGTTCGCTTTCTACGCTTATTCCTCCATCCATGAGGTTTGTCAGGCTTTGTGCAATTGCCAGTCCCAACCCTGTGCCTTCGACTGATTTGTTGTTTTTTTGGTTAAAACGCGAGTACTCATTGAACAGTTTGTCCAGCTGTTCCTTTGTCATACCTTGTCCGGTATCCTGTACACTCAGCACAAGCACAATACTTTCCCCGTCAGGCTGAGGTTCAAAATCAACCGACAAAACAATCCTGCCGGCATCAGTATACTTGAAAGCATTGGAAAGCAAATTGTTCAAAATCTGTTTTATGCGGAGTTCGTCGCCAACAAGGTTTGCAGGGATATTCTCGTTAATCTGCAGTTTGAACTCGATGGGCTTCCCTCCAATTCTCATCATGTTCAGATGAATGGCATCATTTATCAAACTTGCAACTTTATAAGGAGCAGGTATTATATCCAGTTTACCGGCTTCAATTTTGGAAAAGTCCAGTATGTCATTGATAATACCAAGAAGCAGATTGCACGAGCTGTAGATTTTATCCAGTCCTTCTATCGTTTCTTCGGAGAGAGTTTCGTTTTGTATAAGAATTTCCGTAATGCCCAAAATTGCGTTCATTGGGGTGCGTATCTCGTGACTCATGTTGGCCAAAAAACTTGATTTGGTCTGATTTGCCTGTTCCAGATCGTGTGTTCGTTCCTTGACAAGCTTTTCCAGCCGTTTGCCGGTACGGCGGTTTCTGACAAAAATAACAGTAAGGAGAATAAGGACAATCATAAGTAAAACTGATGAACCAATAAGCAGCGGAAGCCGTTCTTCAGCCAGCTTGCTCCGGTAATCGTAAGTTTTACGCATCCATTGTTCAGAAATTCCAATTGTGTTAATAGATCTCAGCGCTTTATCAATAATTGATCGCAGAACATCTGCGTCCCTGTAAAACCCAAATGTAGATCCTATGGAATAATCAAACATAAAATTGATTTTATAACCCGGACGTTCCAGATAATGCGTCAGAATTAAAAGATCGTGAACGCTCAGCATGACCAAATCCACTTCACCATTGTCTAAAGCATCAAAGGCAGCCAGGTTGCTTTCATATTCCGTAGTAAAGAGATGATCCGGAAACCACTTTCTGAAAAAATCTGTATGGGCATAATACCTGATTAAACCCACTTTGGTATATAAAATTTCGTTTAAAGAAACTTCGTTAAAGTCCAGTTTGGATATCAATGCGAAGTTAGTTTCCATTAAAGAGGTATCAGTCCACACAAAAATCCCTTCGCGTTCCTTTGTCCGCATTAAGTCAGACAGCATGAAGGCTCTTCCGTCTGACAACATTCTAAGCAGATCGGAAAAGCTGACATTTTCGTCGTTGACCCGTTCAAAGCGCAGCCCGGAGAGCGCTTCTACTTCACGCAGTACATCAAAGGTGATGCCCTGCCATTGTCTTTCCCGTGTGTTGTAAAAGCTGAGAGGATAATTACTTGCCTCAAAGGCAACCGGTATAACGGGATTTGCTTGTATGTAACGGCGCTCTTCTTCTGTAAGCTGTACAGACAATTTATACTTAAGATACTCCTGATATCCTGCATTGTATAACTCGGCAAAAAAGTGGGTGCCGCCGCTTCGCAGAACTTTTTCTACAACCGAGATTACAGGTTCTAACACAGCTGCACGGCTCGATAGAGAAACCGGCATAAAAATCAGCGGATAAAAATCATAAACGACAATATCGCTGTACTCAATAAAGTTAACTTCAGCAGGCGAACTGTAGTAAAACGAATCAATTCTCCCGCTTTTCAGCGCATCATAAACGAGATAAAAATCATCTATCAGAACAACTTCATAAGTACCGGGTTCGAGTTCGGGAATAACCCTGTTGATTGTAGCGGCGCCGGTTATAAACCCGCAGCGCAACGGGCGTTCCTGGGCTATTTCTGCAATGGGTCTTGAACCTGCAAGACGAAAACTTTTTACAGAGCGCGCAGCAATGGCGCTGGTCATATGGTAGATTCGCAGGCGTTCTTCTGTGGAAGTCAATTCGCCGGAAAAGGAAATTTCACCTGTCTCAAGACCTATGATTAAATCCTGCCATTCATACAGCTCCGGTATAAATGGAATACCGAAAAACCCCGTTAACCATTCGCAGAATAAGGCGGTGAATCCCATGATATTTCCATCTTCGTCTTCAAATGCCTCGGTGGAATGCGGCATACCGTATACAAAAAAATCGTAGTTGCCTTTAAGAGCTTCGATTGCCCTAATTTCTTCTTCTGTCACACCAGGAATCTCAGTATATGAAGAAAACATATGCTGATTCTCCGGCTGTTTTTCTCCGGAAATAACACATCCGGAAAGTATAACGCTTACAGCGACGACTGCAGCGAGGCTGGCAGCGACGCTTACAGCAGTCAACAACGCTGTCAAAGTAAAAAGGTGTATGGACTTGGTAAAAAATTTCATAGAAAAACCCCGTGTTATAAAACTTTGCTGAACTAACGCTCCTTGTTATAAGTCATACATTATCCGTCTTTTATTGCAGATAATTTTTTTATATACGCAGCCGCCTCCGTTTCGGCGTTTTCAAATTCACTGTGAATGACATGCTCCTTGATTCTATCCAGAACAACTCTGGTTTCTTTGGAACATTTGTCTATTGCGGCAATAAAGTCCAGAACTCCTTTCCTGTCATAATCTGATGATTTTTCGGCAATGACCTGCATTTTTTTGCACAGGTCTCCGGTATCTTCATCATAATAACATACTTCTGTCTCAATCTCCTTTTCAAGTTTACCGAGCAGTGTGTAAAGTTCAATAAAAAATCCCGGGCCAAATTCCTTTATCAAATTGATATCACGCTCCCGCCCGCCTTTTTCCAGTTTGTGCGCAAGTTTGGAAAGGTTTGCCTCACCGATATTTCCCAAAGAACTTTTCATGCCATGGACGGTAACGATAAACTTTTGCATGTCATCCCCGTTTTCCAGCAAGCCTGTCTTTTGCAGCGGATCTTTCAATCCAAGTTCTTCAAGTAAAGCGACAGCCTTGCGGGCATCCCTGACAAAAGATTCCAGTAACAATGAATCAATCCGCGGGGTGTCTTTATCCGGTGTTTCGCCCATTTGCAGGTAAGCCTGTTTGTGCGCAGCTTCAATCACCTCCGGCGGCTGTTTGTCACGGATATGTTTATTCAGGATAAAGTTTAACTGACGTACATCTATCGGCTTGGAAATAAAGTCATCAAATCCATTCTGTAAAAAAATGTCTGCCTGCCCAATCACCGCATTTGCCGTCAGCGCTACAATATTTATTCTCTCAAATCCGGATGATTCACCTTTTTCATTCTTTTGTTCGGGAAACTTCGCTGCATGTTGCTCTTCTTCCCATTCGCGTATTTTTTTTGTCGTTTCTATTCCGTCCATTTCCGGCATCATATGATCCATAAATACGATATCATATGCTTTGCCGCTCTTTATCTTGCCAATCGCTGCGCGGCCGGTCATAACTGTATCAATTTGCAGCATATACGGTTTTAAAAGACCTGCGGCAACATACAAATTTGTTTCGACATCATCAACAATTAAAACACTCCCGTACGGCATTGGATCGCGCACAATCTGGCTTCTCTGCATATGCGGAACAAAATTCTGCCGGAATTGTTTAAGATTCTCTGCCAGTTCCCTGCCCAGTATTTCTTTGTCTACAATTTTTTGCGGCAGCCGTACGATAAAATGCGAACCGACATCGCGTTCGCTTTCTACATATATATCTCCGTTCATGAAGCGTATCAAATGCTGCGTAATTGAAAGACCCAGACCCGTACCTTCGATGGTTTTTGATTCCAGATCAAAACGGGAATACTCGTCAAATAACTTACTAAGCTGATCATTCGTCATGCCATGACCTGTGTCTTTAACACTGAAAACAAGCGCAACTTTTTCTTCGCCGGGTGTTTTGGACTCCGGGTCCGTTAAGGGTTCACATGTAATGGACAGCGTGACATTGCCGCTTTCTGTATATTTAAAAGCATTGGATAACAGGTTGTTTAAAATCTGCTTGATGCGAAGCGCATCGCCGATCAGCTTTGCCGGAATATTTTCGTCTATCTGAAGTTCAAAATCAATCGGTTTACTGTCGATCCTCATCATGTTCAGATGTACAGAGTCATTGATTAAACTCGCAACAATATACGGAGCAGGCATGATATCCATTTTTCCCGCTTCAATTTTGGAAAAATCCAGAATATCGTTGATTATTCCAAGAAGCAGATCGCACGAGCTGTGTATTTGATCGAGCCCTGCTTCGGTATCGTTGGGCAGCCCCTTTTGCATCATCAATATGTCTGTAGTGCCGAGGATCGCATTCATCGGCGTCCGGATCTCGTGGCTCATATTTGCAAGGAATGTTGACTTTGCGCGTGAAGCCGCCAGCGCATCTTCTGTCGCTTTCATAAGATTCAGGGTCATTTCGTTGCGAAGAACACAATTGGCAAACAAAAAACTTATTGTCCGCAGAATTGCTTCTTCTGACAGGGAAAAAACGCGCTCTTTCCGGCAGTCGCCGAAGCTGACAAAGCCCCAGAATTTATTGAAAAGAAATACCGGGACAACAATGATAGAAACAAAATTCTGCGCTTCCAGATGCTCACGTTCCGACGGCGAAAATTTCCAGACAATACCGTTGACGCATTGATTTGCAGATAATTTTTTATACCAGTTTTGGTGAAAGGGAGCAGGATGTATCGGTTCACTTCCCTGCTCATTCTTAAAGCTGCTTGACCATTCAAAAATTTTCTTGTAATTCGGCACTGGGGGAAGATCGTCATCATACTTTTGATTTGACAGCTCAGCTCCTTCCGTACTCTTGTTTTTCCAGATGTGTACACTGTCAAAATACACTGCAGTACCGACTGTGTTCATGGCCTTCAGCATGTTGTCGTCAAAACTGTCTATATCATAATTTAATGGATCTACCGTGAGCTCATTTATGGTTTGCAATAGCTTGTGATGCTCACGCATATCCTGCGTATACCCTATTACGACATCGTCGTCCTCATATTTGGCGCGGACAAAAGTAACCTCTGCCGGTATGGGTGTGTCGTCGAAAGGCATTTTATGTATCCAGTCGAAGCGACGGTAGCCTTTTTCAAATGCCTGTTTAACAAGCAGAATAATTCTTTCTACAGAGCGTTGTCCGTCTGGTTGATATATTGGGGAACAGCTCTCAAGAAATTTTTCTATGTACTCCTGTTTATTTTTAAATCCGTATAGCTTAACTGCAGCTTCATTGCAATCTATTGTATTGAATTTACTGTCCCATATCTGAACGCAAAGCGGCGATGTGTCCAGCATCAGCATTAAACGTTCCTGCGACAACCTTAATGATTCTTCCATTTTTTTTGCTTCGGTAACATCCGACGCAATGGTTGCGTACGTGTTTTTTTCTACCATGAACGACGTTCCGGCAATTGTTCTGTATTCGCCGTTCTTCATTTTTCCTTTATATGCGAACTGCGCCAAACCATTTTCCATCAGACTGTTTTTTACATCAGCCGAATATTCATCTGCTTTTCCGCCGAATAAATTGTCAAGATAATTATCCATTAGTTCATCACGCGTAAATCCTGTAAGTACGGATGCTGCAGGGTTTACATATAGACATTTTCCGCCCAATTTCTTGTAAGAAATAAAGTTCGGCGAATTATGTACAATGCTCGACATTATCATCAACTGGTTTTGCATTTGTTTCTTTTCATTTATATCCAATAAAGCGCCGGCTACACGCAGCGGAACGCCCTTTTTGTCTCTCAGTGTAGTTCCAAAAGCGTGAAAATAACGGTATTCACCGTTTTTCAGCATAAGCCGGTATTCAATGTCGTAAGGGGTTTTTCCTGTATAGTCGTTAAGATGCGCTGCGAAAGCGTCAAGAGTCTTCTCCTTGTCCTCGGGATGCAGCCTGTCGCTCCAGCTGTGCGTTACATTGGGGAAGTCCTGTTCATTATTAAAACCGAGCATATGCCGGAATTCTTTTGACCATGTGAATGTGTTGTCCGGATTGACAGGGTCTGAGCTCACTACGTCCATATCCCACAATGCTATGCCAAGAGCGTCGCTTGTGAGCTTATATTTCATCAGGTCATATTCTGTTGCTGCTCCATAATTTTTGATAGCATTATTAATCAGCAGAATATCCAGTTTTTCTTCGTGAGATAGTCCGTCAAAGTTAAGTACAAAATCAAAATTACCGTTTTTTCCGGCTTCAACTAGCCGTTCCAGCTCATCAGATAGTCCCTTTTTATTCTGTTTTACCTTTTCCTTCATTTTGGTAAAAAATTTAAACATATGTGAGTATAACATAATATTTTGAAAAATACTAGAAATTTATATATCTACATACAGCTAATGATCGGGATTTTCTCGTAATGTTTTTTGAGTCATTATTAATTATTGATAGTTGTGAAAAACTATCGCAAATTATTAAGTTTATTGGAGCTTTCGAACCACAGGTTCGCGGGGAATTGCCTTCCATTCGCAAACATCCTGTTTGCTCATTACAGGCCGCCTCTGTCCGCTTCCGGCGCCATCCGTGGCGCCTCATCCTCGCATTCGCTCGGCGCGGACTCCGGTTCAATCCCCCTTAGCTCCTGCAGCGTTTATAGAGTTTCAATATATTTTTTTTTCGTGATGAAAGCTTCTCTACTGAAAGAAAAAGTTTTTTGGAGCTAAGGGGAATTGAACCCCTGACCTCTTGAATGCCATTCAAGCGCTCTAGCCAACTGAGCTACAGCCCCAAGTTTACTCACTGTACAAAATTGACAAGAGTGTGTCAAGGTACTGTTGTCCTCTGTCTGCCGGGATTGTACAATACCACTTATGATTATCAGCGTATCCCGCCGGTGTGATATTCCGCGTTTTAAATTTGACTGGTTCATGGAGCAGCTTGATACAGGGTTTTTCGAGGTAGCGAACCCTTACAACGCAAGCCAGATAAGACGCATTTCACTTCTTAAAGACGATGTCGATGTGTTTGCGTTTTGGACACGGGATCCTCGTAATATCCTCGCCAACGCCGATGAACTTACCAAGCGGGGTTTCCCTTATTACGTTATGGTTACAGTGACAGGCTATCCAGCTGTACTTGAGCCGGACATGATTCCCGCTCAGGACGTTTTATTATCTATGAAAAAACTTGCGCAAAAAATAGGAACAGAGCGAGTTATATGGCGGTACGATCCCGTCATTTTCACAAGCGATACAGACGGAGAATTTCATCGCAGGAATTTCAGCTCCATAGCGGAAAACTTATCGGGTTCTGTCACCAGGGTTATTATCAGTGTTTACGATGACTACCCAAGAGCGGCAAAGCGCCTTAACGAGCTTGAAAAAAAAGGAAAGCTGCGAATATTAAACACAAACGGAGATGATCTTAAAGAGCTGCTTGCAGTTTTTTCAAAGAGCGCCGAAGCTGCCGGCATGGAAATACAAAGCTGTGCCGAAAAGGAAGATTACTCTTTAGTTGGAATAAAACCAGGCGCCTGTATTGATGCTGCGCTAATTGCAAAATTGTGCGGGCGGGAGACAGACGGCAAAGACAAAAACCAGCGGCCTAATTGTTTATGCTGCAAAAGCGCAGATATCGGCGTTTATAGAACCTGCCCCGCCAAATGCGTTTACTGTTACGCGTATTAGTTTGGTTTTCGCTGGCGCCTGACTTCGTAAAGCAGCACGCCGGCAGCGACTGAAACATTGAGCGATTCTATTCTCCCGTACGAAGGGATTCCCACCATTGCATCGCAGCGTTCGCGTAACAGGCGTGATATGCCGCTTCCCTCGCTGCCAAGAACAAGCGCAACCCTGCCGTTAAGATCTTTTGTATAAACGGGATCTCCCTCCATGTCGGCGCTGTAAATCCAGAAGCCCGCTTCCTTTAAATCGTCCATCGCCCGGACAAGATTCGAAACCTCCGCCTGTGCAACCCATGATACGGCGCCTGCGGATGTCTGCGAAATTACTCCGGCATTTTTTGCGCTGCGGCGGTTTCGCCCAATAACAAGGTCAACTCCGAACTGATCACAGCTGCGAAGAATCGCGCCGTAATTGTGCGGGTCGGTTATTTCATCAAGGATCAATACGAGCGAATCGCAGCGCTCTTCCGATCCTTGATTTTTTAAATCCCGATTTTCCAAATTGGCAAGAAAATCTTCCAGGCTGATATCCACGCTGTCCGATTCGTCTTCTGTCTGCAGGGCGATCCCTTTGTGATCGGGAGCAAGACCATCCAGATCAAATGTACCAACCCGGTCTATGCGGACTTTTTTTATAATAGCAAGCGAGACAATTTCTCTTGCGCGAGGTCCTGCTTTTGCAACAAGCAGGGGACCGCATGGACGGCCGGATTTTATTCTTTCTTCAATTGCATGAAAACCAGTCAGGTATGTCATCTTTATTGTAATCTCCCTGTGTATTTTCGCACAAAATCACATGGACGGTAAGTCATCTTCGCTTGACGTATACCTTCATTGCCAATATCCTGTTCGCGGTTAATAAGCGTAAAAAAACGGGGAAGAGAAGCGGCAAATGCCCTGTTTACATATTGATAAATACCTTTGTATTCTTCAATTGCCTTTTCAAAATGAATGGCGAACATTCTTCCTCTTGCGATACTTTCGCCAAGACAGTAGGCAACAGGTTTGCCTTCAGCAAAGAACACAGAACCCCTTAGTGCAAGGGAATCAAACATTTCAAGCGCTTCTCTTGCCGCCTTATAATCGCCGCCGCTGTCTCCAATGTGTGCCCTGTCATTCTTCCACCGTTCAAGTACTTCAATGGCTGCGGGAACAACAGCGGCGTTCATTGGCTTTTGTTCATGATCCGGGAATGAATGCACAAAATGGTTAAAATGGTTTTTCTTTTTATGGAATTTTTTCCCCGATAATTCAGCCAAATCCTTACGGTGATATAGGTAATCAAAATTATCCCTGTCCTCAGTAAAAACAACACCGCGTTTTTCCAGAGTTTCCCTGACCGGATTCAGGACAGACTCGGGGATATTTTTCCAGAAATCGTGGGTATTAAAAAGCGCTTTAAGTGTTTCCCAATCCGGCGCCCTGCATGGAGTCATAAAAAATTTCTCTGGCTGCTGCAAAGGCTGCAAGTTTCCCTGAAAGGGCTTGAAGCTTCCCTGAAAGTGCTCCCCGGAAATTATAAAACTGCCTTCTTCATCAGAACCATTTTCGCCGAAGAGACGCGAAATCCGGTATTTGTACTTGTTTCTAAAAACATAAAGACTGGAAAAAGTAAATTCAGAGACGCCGTCATAAGTCAGGGAAAGGCGGGGATGCAGAACATCTTTTAAACTGATGTCTAAAGGAGTAAATTCGGGATAACATGGCATCGGCATTTAAGTTTCTTGCTGCTCTTGTTTTTCGAGTTTTGCACGTTCTAATTTTTCCTGTTCCAGTTTTTTTGCCCGGATCGACTTGTGTGTCCCAAGGAGTACAGAAACAGGTTCCATAATGGGGATGTTTTCGCAGATAATCCTTATTATAACCATCATTGGAACCGCAAGAATCATTCCGACAAATCCCCAGATATAACCCCATACTGCGAGTGAAATTAAAACTACCAGCGCAGAAATCCCAACATGGTCTCCGACAATCTTCGGGTCAAAAATATTACAAAGAAATAAGTTAACAATAATTATTATGGCAACTACGATGATAATCGGAGTTGGATCCGGCCAGAACTGAACCAGAGCGAAAAAGGAAATTGCAACACCTGTGACAATGCTGCCCAGGTTGGGGATAAAGTTCATGACAAACTGAATAATTCCCCAAAGAATTGCAAACTCCAGACCGACCAGATGAAAGGCAACCGCAAAAATAATTCCATTAGCCAGCGATATAAAAAATTTGGCAGTTAAGTACCTGGTAACCTGAGACATCAGATCATGCCCCATCCTGTGGATACGATCGGTGCTTTTTTCAAATGCAATTTCCAGTTTTTCCTTAAAGTAGCTTGCTTCAAGCAGTATGAACACGACAAAGAGAACCACGAGAACTGCGTTAGAAATAAAATTAAGAAAAATGCTGGAAAAAGAAAAAGCATAATGACGTACCCATGTGCGTATCCCAAGTTGACCCCAGAGATTTTCAAAGAAAGTCAATGACTCATCATACGGAAGTTCGAACAATTCGGCGACCCAGATATAGATTTCGGTTAACCGGGTTTCGTATTTTGGATAAATAGATAAAATATTGCTTCCTGATGTAAAAAGCACCATGCCGAAGATATACAAGCCAAAAACAATTATAATAACAACCAGAAGAATTGATATAACGCGCGGAATCCGGATTTTGTCCAGCCATTTTACTATCGGGTACATTACAAATGCCAGTAAGACAGCAATTGTAAATGGCAAAATTACGCTGGCGGCGAGTTTTAATACAGCTGCCGCAACTATGCAGCAAATGAAGACCATAAGAAAAAAGACGGCGCGGCCGGAATTAAAAGCCCTATAAATGTTTCTCACGTTTAGATTATGCCATAATTGTAAAAATTGAGCAATAAATTGCTGGACTCCGGGCGGAAAAATTCTTATTTTTAATATACTGATGATACGATGTTTTGGATTCTGCGGATACACCCCAAATCGTCCGCTGGTTCAATCTCTATTGAGTAATACTGACGTACCTCAGCTGCCTCCCGGGTTTCCTCACCTCCTTTTCCCGGGAGGTTTTTTATGGCTTAAAGCTGGAACCTGAGCCCTAAGGAAGCGCCGAAGTTGCCGCCTAAAATGTTGTACATTGCGGTTAAATCAAGCCTTACTACTGCCATATTGAACGATAATCCTCCAAAAGCTCTTATGTTAAAATTGGCATTATTTACAATGGATTCAAATCCGTTTTTACTTGCATTAATACCCAGATCCTTTTCTACATCTTTAATAAATTGATCGAGAGCACCGCCAGAAATAGCTAAATCTGAATCTGAATCAACTTTATATCCGGCATGTGTCCAGGCATAACTAGCGCCGACACCTGCATACGGGGTTATAAAGAAAACCGGGTAAGAAACCTGTACTTTTAGCTCAACAGTTGAAGTTCCCCATAAAAAGCCGAGGTTCGAACTGCCAGCAGTAATACCATAAGAATTAAAGCTGAATGATTGCCCGGGAATATCTCTGGAAATTCCTCCGCTCAGGTAGTTATAACCCACGCCAACAGAAAGCTTGAGCGGGAATAACTTGCTGTCTATAAGTGCATAGCGGAAATCCGCTCCTACCAGCAGGTAATCCAGTTTCATGTCGAATATATTTAATCCGGGAAGGTAGCCGATCTTCACTCCAATATCAAAAGGAAGTACAAACCCTCCGATTCTCCCTTCCACAGTGTAAGCTGGTATGGGAAAGCCAAATCTTTCCAGGAGTGGAATATGGACTTCGTTTGTTCCAAACTCTTTTAACAGTTCGTTAATAAACTTAATGTCCATTGTAGTGGCTCCGGCAGAAAAACCAACGCCAAAACGCGGAGGTTTGGAAAGCAGTTGTCCGATATAGGCATCAGACCAGTTCAACCCGATTGTAGAATTGAAAGGCAATACCCTGGAGATTTTTTCAGAAAACGTATCCACATGTTTTTGCAAATCACTCAGATCAGCCGAAAACGCCGGTGAGGCAAATATACATATCATCACGCTGACAAATAGAATTTTCACAATCTTCTTCATAATATCCTCCTGATGTTATCAGTTAAACTAATAATCATTAAAAAATAACTGTTCTTCTATAATTATACAACTGGAACTCAAAAAAATCCAATAAACAGCCTGAGACTTGACCAGCAGTCAAAGGATGTAATACCATGAATTGCTCCGCGT
>Ga0123356_10006382_pt1 | contig 11883 bp, 12 predicted proteins | sample TergutEmb28metaG_2_FD_92546 | JGI IMG/M metagenome (GOLD analysis project Ga0123356, IMG submission 92546) | Embiratermes neotenicus P3 segment gut microbial communities from Petit-Saut dam, French Guiana - Emb289 P3 | ecosystem: Host-associated > Arthropoda: Insects > Digestive system > Gut ... | reverse complement strand
TACGACTCGGGGCCGAAAAACGCGCCGTTTCTGGCGGCGGAAAAATGACAGCAAAAACGTAGCCGTGCCAGCTTGCCTGCCGCACGGGGAACGCTGATTTCGCCCGCGAAGGCCGTGATCGAGGTCGCGCTCGACGGTAAAACCCAGGCAATACCTACTCGGGGTCCTTCGCCGGCTTGCCGCCTTTCACCGGACGTTGCCAGTCTTCGACGGTCACCTGGCGCGCCCGCGCCAGGGTCAGCTTGCCGGGGGGGACCGAGTGCGTGACGGTCGAGCCGGCCGCAATGGTGGCGCCGGCGCCCACAACAATGGGGGCCACCAGCACGCTGTTGGAGCCGGTGTGCACGTCGTCGCCGATGGTGGTGTTGTGCTTGTTGACGCCATCGTAGTTCGCCACGATCGTGCCGGCGCCGATGTTCACCCGGGTCCCCACCTGGGCATCGCCGACGTAGGCCAGGTGATTCGCCTTCGAGCCGGCGCCAAGCCGGGAGTTCTTCACTTCGACGAAGTTGCCGATGTGCACGCCGCCGGCCAGCCGCGCGCTCGGGCGGAGGCGGGCAAACGGCCCGATGAGGCACTCGGGTCCGATGAGCGCGCCGTCGATGACGCAGTGCGCGAATACCTGACTGTCCGCGCCGATCTCGCTGTTGCGGATGAGGCAGCCCGGGCCGATGCGCACGCGGTCTCCCAGCCGCACCTCGCCTTCGAACACCACGTTGACGTCGATGGACACATCGCTCCCGTGCGTCAGGACGCCGCGCACGTCGACGCGCACGGGGTCGGCGAGGGTAACGCCGGCCAGCATCAGCGCACGCGCCCGGCGCGCGCGGCACACGCCCTCGAGCTCCGCGAGCTGCGCCTTGTCGTTCACCCCCAGCACCTCGGTGGCATCGGGGGCCAGCAGCGGATTGACGGTCACCTTATCCTTCACCGCCATGGCGATGACGTCGGTGAGGTAGTACTCGCGCTGGGAGTTGTGGACCTCGAGCCGCCCCAGCCAGCCCTTGAGCAGCCGCGCCGGACTCACCAGCACCCCGGTGTTGCATTCCCGGATCGCCAGCTGTGCCCGGCTGGCATCCTGCTGCTCGACGATCTTCTGCACCAGGCCGCGCGTGTTCCGCACGATGCGCCCGTAGCCCTGCGGGTCTTCGAGGAGCACGGTGAGCAGGCTCAGACGCTCACCGCCGCACAGCGCCAGCAGCTGCGCGAGCGTCGCGTGGCTGATGAGCGGCACGTCGCCGTAGAGCACCAGCACCGTGTGACCGTCCGGAATGTGCGGCATCGCCTGCAGCACGGCGTGCCCGGTGCCGAGCTGCTGCGCCTGCAGCACCCACGAGACCGGCTCTGCGGGGAGCGCAGCGCGCACTCGCTCGCCGCCGTGGCCGTACACCACGTGGATGGCGTCGGGCCCGAGCCTCGAGGCCGTGTCGATCACGTGCTTGAGGAGCGGCTGTCCGGCGAGCGGCTGCAGCACTTTCGGCAGAGCCGACTTCATGCGCTTGCCCTCGCCGGCGGCGAGAATGACGATCGACAGCGGCGCGCGGCTGACCGCTGCGGCCGGTGCGCGTGCCGGCCGCCGCCTCCGGCGGGAGTCGGGCTCAGCAGCGGCGGTCGACTCTGGGTTCCGCTGGCGCATGGAGCGGGATTGTACTCACCGCGTTACCGGGTACGCAGGTCTGCGGTGTACGCGGGGGCGCCGGGTCCGGACCTGCTGCCAGCGAGCCCGGCGAGCTTCTTCTGCATGAGCGAGCCCACGTACAGCTGCGGGTTCGAGTGAACCTGGTGGGCGGCGTCCTCGCGGCGCGCGATCAAGGCGGCGGCCTTGCGGAAGGCGTCCTGCAGCGAGGCACTGCGCGGCAGCGAGTCCTTGAGGAAGGCCTCGCCGAACCAGGTGAGCTCGCGGTTCTCATCGCAGCCGAAGGAGCTGTGCCCGGCGTCCGCCGCCGTGATGACCGCGGAGGCCTCGCTCTTCAGCGCGTCGAGGAACACTCCCGCATAGCAGGAAGACACCACCACCACGCGCCAGCGGATCCCTGCGGCATCGAGCGCCGCGCGCACCTCCTCCGGCGCCAGCTGCGCGAGGGGCAGCGTACCGTTGGCGACTTCCAGGCCGTCTTCCGAGCCGTGCGAGGTAAGAAACAGCACCAGCACGTCTTCGTCGAGGTTCATGCGCGAGGCCAGCACCTTGAGCGTCTGCTCGAGGCCCGCGACGCTCGCCAGCGGATAGGAGTCGCGATCCTCGGCATCGTTGATCAGCAGCACCGTGCGCTCGCGCGAGCCGTAACGCTCGCCGAAGACCTCGGCCGCGAACTGTGCCTCGCGCCGGAACACGCCTGAGGCGCCATCGCCGGCGAAGCCGACGAAGAACACTCCCGGCTTGCCCGGTTGTGTCGGCTGAACACGCGCCACCGCGGCGGCGATCCGCGCCGGCTGGTCGTAGAACAGCGCCTCGGCGTCGTCCGCATCGTCGGCGTCCTGCGTCTGCTCGGTCTGTTCGGCCACCCACAGGCGCGTATCGAGGTTCAGCAGCGCAAACACCCACGGCGAGGCGAGGATCAGCACGACGGCTGCCAGCGCCGCTCCCCAGCGCACGGTTCCATAGGCGGCGCCCAGCACGCGCACCGCGAGGCACACCAGATAGACGACCGCCACGATCGTGGCGGTGAGCGGCCAGCGGTCGATCACCGGCAGATCCAGCGCCAGCCAGAAGAGCGTGAGCACGAAAGGTGAGACAGCGAGCGCCGGCACCAGCAGCGCGCGTGTGTCCCCGGCGCGGCTCTGCACGCGAGCCACGAGCGCGCAGGCCGCAAGACCCAGCAGCACGTAACACGCCCAGGCGAACAGTCCATCGAGTGCCAGCGGTGCGTGCGGCGCCGCGTGCAGGAAGTCGAGCAGCGCCCACACCGCGAGATTGACGACGACCAGCGCGGCGAGCTGATCGAAGCTCACCACGAAGCGCGGCGGCCAGCGCCGGCGCAGCGCGAGTAACGCCACACCGCCGCTCAGGTTGCGGAACAGGCCCGCCAGCAGTCCGGTTGGCGCCGCTGCGGGCGGCGTAGCGGACGGTGGCGGCACGGAGGGAGCGGCCGACGACAGCGGCGCAGGCGGCGGAGCCGGAGTTGCGGCTGCCGCGGGAGGAACCGGGCGATCCGGAGACGGGTCCAGCGCTCTAGCCTCGGAGCTTGCGCAGTCGCTCGATGAGTTTCAGCTGGGCAGCGGCGCGCGCGAGCTCGGCGAGCGCTTCCGCCTGGGTGATGTGCCCCACCTTGTCCCTCAGCGCTTCCTCGGCACGTTGCTTGGCGGCGAGCGCGGCCGCCTCGTCGATGTCGCGGGCGCGCAGCGCGGTGTCGGCGAGGATGGTGACCTTGCTGGGTTGCACCTCGAGCGCGCCGCCGCCGACGAAGAAATGGTGCTCCTCGCCATCGGGTGTGCGCACGCGCACCTCACCCGGCTTGAGCAGCGTCAGCAGCGGCGCGTGCCGCGGGTAGATGCCGATATCGCCCTGCGAGGCGGCGGCAACGACCACGGCCGCGGCACCGGAGAACAGCTCGCCCTCCGCGCTGACGATGTCGACCTGAATTGTGGGAGCGTCGGCCATGTGTTTGCCCGGGTTGGCTTACTGCAGCGTCTTCGCCCGCTCGACCGCTTCGTCGATGGTGCCCACCATGTAAAAGGCCTGCTCGGGCAGGTGGTCGTATTCGCCGCCGATGATGCCCTTGAAGCCGCGGATGGTCTCCTTCAGCGGCACGATCTTGCCGTCCTGGCCGGTGAACACCTTGGCGACGTTGAAGGGCTGCGACAGGAAGCGCTGCACCTTGCGCGCGCGGTACACGGTGAGCTTGTCCTCTTCCGACAGCTCGTCCATGCCGAGGATCGCGATGATGTCCTGCAGCTCCTTGTAGCGTTGCAGCACCGCCTGCACGCCGCGCGCGGTGTTGTAGTGCTCCTCGCCCACCACCAGCGGATCGAGCTGGCGGCTGGTGGAATCGAGTGGATCGACCGCCGGATAGATGCCGAGCGAGGCGATCTGGCGCGACAGCACCACCGTTGCATCGAGATGCGCGAAGGTCGTCGCCGGCGAGGGGTCGGTGAGATCGTCGGCCGGTACGTACACCGCCTGGATGGAGGTGATCGAGCCTTTCTTGGTGGAGGTGATGCGCTCCTGCAGCACGCCCATCTCCTCGGCGAGCGTCGGCTGGTAGCCCACCGCGGACGGCATGCGTCCGAGCAGCGCCGACACTTCGGTACCGGCGAGCGTGTAGCGGTAGATGTTGTCGATGAAGAACAGCACGTCGCGTCCCTTGCCGCCGGAATCGGGGCGCGTCTCGTCGCGGAAGAATTCCGCCATGGTGAGCCCGGTGAGCGCCACCCGCAGGCGGTTGCCCGGCGGCTCGTTCATCTGGCCGTACACCATCGCCACCTTGGAGTTGGACAGGTTGCCCTTGTCGATGACGTGCGACTCGATCATCTCGTGGTAGAAGTCGTTGCCCTCACGGGTGCGCTCGCCGACGCCGGCGAACACCGACAGGCCGCTGTACTGCTTGGCGATGTTGTTGATGAGTTCGAGCATGTTGACGGTCTTGCCGACGCCGGCGCCGCCGAACAGGCCCACCTTGCCGCCCTTGGCGAACGGCACCAGCAGGTCGATGACCTTGATGCCGGTGATCAGCAGGTCCTGACCGCCGGCCTGTTCCTCGAAGGACGGCGGCGGCCGATGGATCGGCAGGTATTCGCTGGCCTTCACCGGTCCCTGGTTGTCCTGCGGGTGACCCAGCACGTCCATGATACGGCCGAGCGTGCCCTCGCCCACCGGCACCGCGATCGGCGCGCCGGTGGAGAGCACCGCAAGGCCGCGCTTGAGCCCCTCGGAGGAGCCCATGGCGATGGTGCGCACCACGCCGTCGCCCAGCTGCTGCTGCACTTCGAGCGTCAGGTCAATGTCCTTGAGCTTCAGCGCCTCGTACACCTTTGGAATGGACTCGCGCGGAAACTCGACGTCGATGACGGCGCCGATGATCTGGGTAATCTGTCCCTCGGAAGTGGCCATGGTGTCGTTTTCCTCAAACCGCAGCGGCGCCGCCCACGATCTCCGAAAGCTCCTTCGTGATCGCAGCCTGGCGGGCCTTGTTGTAGATCAGTTGCAATTCGTTGATGAGCTTGCCGGCGTTGTCGGAGGCCGCCTTCATGGCCACCATGCGCGCCGCCATCTCGGAGGCGACGTTCTCGACCGCGGCGCGATAGACCTGCGACTCGATGTAGCGCATGAGCACCCCATCGAGCACGCCGGCGGCGTCCGGCTCGTAGATGTAATCCCAGTGCTCCTGCAGCCCTTCGGTGTCCAGCGCCTCGATCGGCAGCAGCTGCTCGACGGCCGGCTTCTGCGTCATGGTGTTGACGAACTGCGCGTTCACCAGGAACAGCCGGTCGAGCCGGCCTTCACGGTACGCATCCAGCATCACCTTGACGGTGCCGATCAGGTCCTTGATGTGCGGCCGGTCTCCGAGGTGCGCGACGTTGGCGAGAATCGGCACGGACAGGCGGCGGAAGAAGTTCATGCCCTTGGTGCCGATGATGCACAGGCTCACCTGCGCGCCCTTGCCCTGCCACTCGCGCATCAGCAGCAGGGTCTGCTTGAACACGTTGGCGTTGAGCGCGCCGGCGAGCCCGCGATCGGTGGAGACGACGATGATGCCGACCGCCTGCGGCTCGCGGGTGACCAAGAACGGGTGCCGGTAGTCCGGATTCGCCTCGGTCAGGTGGCCGATGACGTTGCGCATCTTCTGCGCGTAGGGGCGCGCCTGCCGCATGCGCTCCTGCGCGCGGCGCATCTTGCTGGTGGCCACCATCTGCATGGCCTTGGTGATCTTCTGAGTGCTCTTGACACTCGCGATCTTGGAGCGGATTTCCTTGGTGCCGGGCATGCGCTTGAGTCAGGTTCGGAGTGTGTCTTCTACTATCAGTAGGTGCCGGTGGCGACGAAGTCCTCGATGCACTTCCTGAGTTGCGCCTCGTTCTCCTTGGAGAATTTGGGCGTGCGGTTGAGCTCCTCGAGCATCGAGGGGTAGTTGGTGTGCGCGAACGCCTGCAGCCCCGCCTCGAACGCCACGATCTTCTTCAGGTCCACCTTGTCCATGTAGCCGTTGTTGACCGCGTAGACCGACAACGCCATCTCCGCGACCGACATCGGCGCATACTGCTTCTGCTTCATCACCTCGGTGACGCGCTGGCCGCGCTCGAGCTGCCTGCGGGTCGCCTCGTCGAGGTCGGAGGCGAACTGTGAGAACGCCGCGAGCTCGCGGTACTGCGCGAGCGCGAGACGGATGCCGCCGCCGAGCTTCTTGATGATGTCGGTCTGCGCCGCGCCGCCGACGCGCGACACCGAGATGCCGGCGTTCATCGCCGGGCGGATGCCGGCGTTGAACAGATCCGTCTCGAGGAAGATCTGTCCGTCGGTGATCGAGATGACGTTGGTGGGCACGAAGGCCGTCACGTCGCCTGCCTGGGTCTCGATGATCGGCAGCCCGGTGAGGGAGCCGGTCCTGCCCTTGACCTTCCCCTGGCTCACTTTCTCCACGTACTCCTGGTTGACCCGCGCGGAACGCTCGAGCAGCCGCGAATGCAGGTAGAACACGTCCCCCGGGAACGCCTCGCGTCCGGGCGGCCGGCGCAGCAGCAGCGAGATCTGCCGGTAGGCAACCGCCTGCTTGGAGAGGTCGTCATAGATAATGAGTGCATCCTCGCCGTTGTCCATGAAGTACTCGCCCATGGTCACGCCCGAGTAGGCGGAGATGTACTGCATGGCGGCCGGGGTCGAGGCCGAGGCGGCGACTACGATGGTGTGCGCCATGGCACCGTGCTCTTCCAGCTTTCTCACCACGTTGGCGATCGTGGATTGCTTCTGCCCGATCGCGACGTAGATGCAGCGGATGCCGGAGGATTTCTGGTTGATGATGGTGTCGACCGCGAGCGCCGTCTTGCCGGTCTGGCGGTCGCCGATGATCAGCTCGCGCTGGCCGCGGCCGATCGGCACCATCGAGTCGATGGCCTTGTAGCCGGTCTGCACCGGCTGGCTCACCGACTGGCGGTAGATGACCCCCGGCGCCACGCGCTCGATCGGGGCGGTGCGCGTCGCCTTCAGCGGACCCTTGCCGTCGATGGGCGCGCCGAGGGCGTCCACCACGCGCCCGAGGAGCTCCGCTCCCACCGGCACCTCGAGAATGCGGCCGGTGGTCTTGACGGTGTCGCCTTCCCTGAGATGCTTGTACTCTCCGAGCACCACCGCGCCGACCGAGTCCTGCTCGAGATTGAGCGCCAGGCCAAAGGTGTTGCCGGGGAACTCGAGCATCTCGCCGTAGCGCGCGTCCGCCAGGCCGTGGATGCGGGTGATGCCGTCGGTGACCGACACGATCGAGCCGACGTTACGGGCCTCGGTGACCGACTTGAAGTTCTCGATCCGCTGCTTGATCAGGTCGCTGATCTCGGTTGCCTTGATGGCCATACTGGCTAATCCCTCTGAAAATTCTCTGTTGACTCGCTACGCAGTCAGTTGGTAGGCGATGCGCTCGAGCCGCGTGCGCAGCGAGCCGTCGATGACCAGATCGCCCGCGCGCAGCAGCGCGCCGCCGATCAGCGCCGGGTCGACCTCGCAGTGCAGGCGCACCTTGCGCTTGAGCCGCTGCTCGAGCGCCGCCGCGATCTTGCCGCGCTGCGCGTCGTCGAGCGCGGCTGCGGAGGTTACGGTGACGTCCGCCACGCCCTCGGCGTCGTCCTTGAGGGTATCAAAAAGCGTGGAAATTTCCGGCAGGTAGCTGAGACGGCGATTGTCGGCGAGCGTGCGCACGAAGTTCGCGCCCGCCTCGCCCCACTGCCCGTCGGCGACGCCGTTCACCAGCTGCGCCAGCTCCGCCGGGGTCACGCGTGGATTGCCGAGCAAAGCCGCGACGCGCGGATCCGTCACCGCCCGCGCGGCGGCCTGCAGCGCGTCCGACCACGGCGCAAGGCCACCGTTGCTGCGCGCCTCCTCGAACGCGGCGCGGGCGTAGGGGCGTGCGATCGTGAGTCTGTCGGCCATGGCTCAGCGCTCAGATCTGCGTCGCGAGCTTGTCGAGGAGATCGGCGTGCGTGCGCGCATCGATCTCGCGCCCGAGGAGCTTCGAGGCAGCGCCGACCGCGATGCCGGCTACCTCGCGCCGCAGGCTCTCCTTCGCGCGCGTGGTGTCGAGCTCGATCTGCTGCTGGGCCGCGGCCACGATGCGCGCGCCTTCGGCGCTCGCGGTGCCCCTGGCCTGTTCCACCACGTCGTTGGCGCGATGCTGCGCCTGGTCGATGATCTGGTTGGCGCGCTCGCGCGCCTCACGGATGATCGCGTCCGCCTTGCCGCGCGCTTCGGCGAGCTCCTTCTCACCTTCCTCGGCAGCTGCCAGTCCCTGCGCGATCTTGCGCTGGCGCTCCTGCATCGCCCCGAGTATGCCTGGCCAGATCCACTTCATCGTGGCCCAGATGAGCGTGGCGAACACGATCATCTGCACCACGAGCGTGAGATTGATGTTCACGGTGCGTATCTCCCGTCGGCGAAACCCGCTCGCCCGTGCTCAGTGCGCCGCCTGTACCGCGCCCAGGAACGGATTCGCGAACGTGAAGAACAGCGCGAAGCCGATGCCGATCATCGCCACCGCGTCCAGCAGGCCCGCGACCAGGAACATCTGCACGCGCAGCACCGGCAACAGCTCCGGCTGGCGCGCCGAGCCTTCGATGAACCGGCCACCGAGAATGCCGAAGCCGATCGCGGTGCCGAGTGCGCCCATGCCAAAGATGATGCCGACGGCCAGCACGGTCATGGCCTGGATGTGTGCAACGTTTTCCATTCAGTGTCTCCTCGAAACAAAAGTCAGATAACCATTATCCGCATGCCGCCAACGTGCGGCCCTCGCCAGTTCAGTGATGCTCGCTCGCCATGGACAGGTATACGACCGTGAGCACGGCGAATATGAACGCCTGGATCGTAATGATCAGAATGTGGAAGCCCGTCCAAACAACCCCAAGGACGATCTGCCCGATGATTCCCAACCAACCGCTCACGCTGAACAGTGCGTCCATTCCCCGCGCCAGCGTCAACACTGCGATGAGCAGGAAAATCATCTCGCCGGCGTACAAGTTGCCGTAAAGACGCAGCGCCAATGACAAGGGGCGCGCGAGGAAGGTGACCGATTCCAGTACGAAGTTGACGGGTACGAGAAGTGCCTGCACAAACACGTTCTTGGCCCTGAAGGGGTTCAAGGTCAGCTCGCTGATGAATCCGACCACGCCCTTCATCCTCAGGCTGTAATAGATGATGAGGATGAACACCGTAAGGGACATGGCGAACGTCGCATTGAGGTCAGTGCTCGGCACGATTTTCAGATGCTCGAGGCCGATGCCGCGTCCCACCAGCGGCAGCAGATCGACCGGCAGCAGATCCATGAAGTTAAAGAGCCAGACCCAACAGAAGATGGTCAGAGCGAGAGGCGCGATCAGACGACTGGTTCCGTGGAAGGTGTCGCGCACCTGCTCGTCGACCTTCTCGACGATCCACTCGATGATGCTCTGCCCGATCCCCGGTACGCCGGTCGTCGCCCGTCGTGCGACCAGCCAGAAGAGACCGAAGAACACCACTGCCAATGCCAGCGAAAAGAAGACTGTGTCGTAATTGATGACGGAAAAGTCGACGATCCCGTGCGGCGCCTTGTTTGTCAGGAACGTCTCGTGGTGCACGATGTAATCGGTTGGTCCCATGCCGTGCTCCGCTGCGGCCATCGTCGTCACTCCACTCACCACCGGTTCACCCACCACTCAGGCACCGCGGCGCGTGCCACCCATGCGAGGCAGCGCGCCGAGCAGCGCAATCCAGTACACCAGGAAGGTCGCGGCGAACGCGGCGAACATCGCCAGCGGTGCCACCCTCACCATCTTCAACACCACCACGAACAGGATCACTACGACCGCGAGCTTCACCGCCTCGCCGACGTAGAACGCACTCAGTGCGCGCTGCGCCGAGCCCGCGTCACCGAACACCAGGCCCGCCATCACCAGGCTCCCCACGGTGGCGATTCCTCCTCCAAGAAACGCCGAGAGCCCCGCTACCTGTCCGCCAAGCAGCCACGCACACAGTGCCGCTATCGCGGTCACGGCCGCCTGACCCAGCACGAGGCCGAAGGCCAGCCGCCGCGCATGGGGCAGATCGATCGCCGACACCTTATATAAGTCCCGCTCGAGGGGCTCAAAAGAGCCGCTTGCCTTGCGCCTTGAGCAGACGCAAGTGGCTTTACAATTACTTCGACCGTTCAGTCACTTAGGCGACCACGGCGAAAAAGCCGCGGGATTATAGAGACCGCCCGCGGCGCCGTCCACAACACGCGCAGGCGTTGCCGTACGCCGCACGTGCATCGGGCGTGCGCATCGGTGCCGAGCTCAGGTCAGCGTGCCTGCAGGCGATTTCGCCATGCCCACTCGTGTTGCGCGCGAGCGCGACCTTCGGCCTCGCGCGAGCCTACTGGATGTGAGCCAGGATGCCGTCCAGCTCATCGAGACTGTTGTAGCTCACCACCAGCTTGCCCCTGCCACCGCTGCCCTGCTGGATCGCGACGCGGGCGCCGAGCTTCTCCGCGAGCTCCTGCTCGAGGCGCGCGACGTTCGGATCGTGCGTGGCTGCCGCCTCGCCCGAATTGCCTCCAGACGGGGTCTGCAGGCGCCGCACCAGCGCCTCGGTCTCGCGCACCGACAACCCCTTGCGGGCCACCAGCAGTGCGACCTCAGTCTGCTGCCGGCGCTGGGTGAGGGCCAGCAGCGCCCGCGCATGGCCCATCTCGAGCGTGCGCTTCTCGAGGAGCTCGCAGACTTCCGGCGTCAGCTCGAGCAGGCGCAGCAGGTTGCTGACGCCGGCGCGTGAGCGGCCGACCGCCTCGGCGACCTGCTGGTGCGTCAGGCCGAACTCACTCACCAGGCGCGACAGTGCGCGCGCCTCTTCCAGAGGGTTGAGGTTCTCGCGCTGAATGTTCTCGATGAGCGCCACGGCAATGGCCGCTTCGTCGGGGATGTTGCGGATGACGGCCGGAATCTCGCTGAGACCCGCCATCTGCGCGGCGCGCCAGCGCCGCTCGCCCGCGATGATCTCGTAGCGCGGCGATTGCCCGTCGGCGGGCACGTCCACGGGGCGCACGACGATCGGCTGCACGACGCCCTGGACCCTGATGGAGTCGGCGAGCTCTGCGAGCGTCTCGGTACGCATGTCCACGCGCGGCTGGTAGCGGCCGCGCTGCAGCAGGTCGAGCGGCAGTTTTGTCAGCTCCTCGCTCGCTCGAGCGGCTGGCGCGACGGGAGCGAGGGTAGCCGAGCGAGGGCCGAGCAGGTCTGCCAGGCCGCGGCCGAGGCTGGGTTTTTTGTGAATCATGTGTGAGTGTCCTCGCCGAGGGCGCTGTCGCCAGGCTCTGTCCCGGGCGTGCGGGACGTGCCCGGCTCCCCTCCCGATTCGCTGTCTTCGGTGCCGGCGGCGATCTCGGAGGCCGCTGAGCCGTCGGCAGCAGCGGCCACGACCTGGGCGTCGACCGGAGCCTGGGCGTCGACCGGAGCCTGGGCGTCGACCGGAGCCTGGGCATCGACCGGAGCCTGAGCTTCGACCGGAGTCTGAGCGTCGACGGGAGCCTGAGCGTCAACCGGGGCCTGAGCGTCAACCGGGGCCTGGGCGTCAACGGGAGCCTGGGCGTCAACGGGAGCCTGAGCGTCAACGGGAGCCTGAGCGTCAACCGGAGCCTGAGCGTCAACCGGGGCCTGAGCGTCAACCGGGGCCTGGGCATTCACGGGAGCGCCGATCTCCGCGGCGGCATGAGCGTCGACGGGGACTGCGGCTAC
>Ga0123356_10006381_pt1 | contig 11883 bp, 9 predicted proteins | sample TergutEmb28metaG_2_FD_92546 | JGI IMG/M metagenome (GOLD analysis project Ga0123356, IMG submission 92546) | Embiratermes neotenicus P3 segment gut microbial communities from Petit-Saut dam, French Guiana - Emb289 P3 | ecosystem: Host-associated > Arthropoda: Insects > Digestive system > Gut ... | reverse complement strand
CGTTTTGAATGGGGGCTGACTGCAGATATTCAGTCGCCGGATATCGAAACGCGTATTGCAATCCTTCGCAACCGCGCACAGTTGGAAAACAGCGCGGTAGGCGATGATGTCATTGCCTTTATCGCGGAACATGTGCAAAACAACATCCGATTACTGGAAGGGAGTCTAAATCGGGTCATTGCCTTTTCCAGGCTTCGCCGCGTACCCGTCTCTCTGTCCCTGACAACGGAAGCGTTAAAAGACCTTCTTCCGCCAGTGACCCGGCAGGAGCTTACGCCTGCACGCATTAAGGAGTGCGTGGCGGAGTACTATGGCATTTCGGTTGAGATGCTGATGAGCCAGCGAAGAGACAAAGAGGTGGTCGTCCCGCGTCAGGTTGCCATGTATTTATGCCATACTCTGCTTGCGCTGCCCTATCTGCGCATCAGCACCCTGTTTGACCGAAGCGATCATACGACCGCCATTTCGGCCTGCAACCGCGTTTCCTCCATGATGGAGAAAGACAGTAACTTCCGGGACCGCGTTTTGGATTTTTCCGGACGGCTTGGGAAGCGGGAGTCCATTAAAGCAGGTTTTAATGGTTAACAGGGAAAAGGGTGGATAATTTTCTTTTTTACCCACGCCTGGTGCACAGGGTTATCAACAGCTTTTGTTGAGAGATTTAAAAGGAAATGGAGGTTTTCCATAACTTCCACATCCCCTACTAATACGACTACTACTATACTAATCCTGAGGAGTGTTTTGTTATGAAAGTATACCTTGACTTAAAAGAGCTGAACGCGGGAATCCAATCGGTTATCAAGGCCATGCCGATCCGCACTATTATGCCGGTGCTGGACGGAATTTATATGGAGGCCACTTCTCGCGGACTTCGGCTTCGGTGCTCGGACCTGATGATGCAGAAGGAGTGTTTTTTGCCCGCGACAGTAGAGCAGGAAGGTGCTTGCGTTATTCCGGGCAAGCTGCTAGCTGAGTATGTCCGAAAACTTCCGGAGTCCATAGTACAACTCTCTTTAGAGGGAGCCGTTTTGACGGTGAAATGCGGAACAACGCAGAATAACATGCAGAGCATTGCGTGTGAGGAGTTTCCGGAAATGCGTTTTTTAGGGGACGCGTTTTCGATAAAAATACCTTCCTCCGTTTGCAAAGAGATGATACAGTCCACGGTTTTTGCCATAAGTGTGGACGACAGCAAACCTGTGCTGTCCGGCGCTTTTTTGGAAGTGAAAGAGGATAAGCTGACGTTGGTGGCGACAGACGCCTATCAGTTTGCAATGTATACCTGGCGAATGCCCGCGCAGGAAGAGGACAAGGGCGCGATATTGCAGGGCAAGGCGCTGACAGAGATTGCGCGGATGATGGACGAGGCGGGGGAGGAGGTGGAGATCACCTTCTCTAAAACCCACGCAAAGGTGGATTTGGGTCATACCTGTCTGGTCAGCAGATTGATTGACGGCAATTATATAGAGTATCAGAGAATTCTGCCGAAAGAATATAAAACCAGGGTTTTGGTCTCGCGCAACGCGCTGATGGAGGCGATCGACCGCGCGTCGCTGATCGCGCGGGAGGGAAACAATAATATTGTCCTGTCTTTTTCCGAGGAGGGCGGCATTGTGTCCGCGCAGAGTTATGTCGGAAAAACCCATGAGGAGATAGAAATTCAAATGACAGGGGATAATTTGGAGATTGCCTTTAATCCAAAGTATTGCATGAACGTGCTAAAGAGCATGGATGACGAAAAGATATACCTGGAATTTAACAGCAGCATCAATCCCTGTGTGGTGCGGCAGGTGCAGGAGGAGACGCGCTTTTATCTCATTGTGCCGATGCGTATTTACTAAATGAAAATTATTGCCGTTGCCAATCAAAAAGGAGGGGTAGGCAAGACAACGACCTCCGTAAATCTTTGCGCATGTCTGGCGCAAGCGGGAAAGAAAATTCTGCTTTTGGATATTGATCCGCAAGGAAACGCCACCGGAGGACTTGGCGCGGGAAAAGACAGCGGGCAGCTATCCATGTATGATGTTCTGATGCGGGGACGCTCCCTTGCCGAAGTGGTTGTGCCGACGATGCTGGACACCCTTTTTCTGGCAACTTCCACCATTGAGATGGCGGGAGCAGAGGTAGAGCTGGTCAACACAATGGCCCGGGAACAGAAGCTAAAGCAGGCCATTGTTCCGTTAAAAGGGGTGTTTGATTATGTCTTGATCGACTGCCCGCCATCGCTGGGGCTGCTGACCTTAAACGCGCTGACGGCCGCGGACGAGTTGTTGGTTCCCATTCAATGCGAATACTACGCACTGGAGGGGCTGTCGCAGTTGATGCATACCGTAAAACAGGTTCGGCGGAACTTAAACCCTACGCTGGATCTGCAAGGCGTTGTGATGACGATGTTCAGCATGCGAGCCAAACTCTGTGCCCAGGTGGTGGCAGAGGTTAAAAAATACTTTAAGCAAAGAGTCTATGATACCATGATCCCAAGAAGCATTCGCTTGAGCGAAGCGCCGGGCTTTGGGCTTCCCATTTCCCTGTATGCGCCCAAGAATGTGGGCGCTCGGGCCTATGCGGAGCTGGCAAGGGAGTTTTTGGAGAGGGAGGGGCAAAATGTCTAAGAAGATAGGGGGGCTGGGTCGCGGGTTGGAGGCGATCTTCCCCGGGTTTGACAGCGAACCGGGCGCGGGCGCGGTTATTATGGCGGACATTCGGGACGTGGACACAAGCCCGAATCAGCCGCGAAAGAATTTTGACAAAGAGACTTTGCAGGAACTGGCTCATTCCATCCGACAGCACGGTATTGTTCAGCCGCTTCTGGTGAAAAAAAGCGGGGAGCGCTATGTCATCATTGCGGGGGAGCGGCGTTTTCGCGCCGCGCGCATGGCGGGCCAACGCGCTGTGCCCGTATTGTTGTCTGACTTAAACGAACAGGAGACGGCCGAGGTCGCGCTGATCGAGAACATCCAACGTGAGAACCTAAACCCCATTGAAGAGGCCGCGGCGATCTCCTTTCTGATGCGGCAGCACGACCTGACCCAGGATGAGGTTGCGCACCGGATCGGAAAAAGCAGAACGACAATCACCAACAGTCTGCGCCTTTTGACGCTGCCCAAGCGGATCATTTCGGCCGTAGAAGAGGGAAAGATCGCTGCGGGCCACGCAAAGGCACTGGCGGGCATATCCGATGAAAAGAGATCCCTGCGCTTGCTGGAAAAAACGCTTACCGAAGGCTGGGCGGTGCATCGGCTGGAAGAGGAGATCCGCGGCAGTCGCGTGAGAAAAGCGCGACGGGTCAAGAAGGTAAAAACCCTCAGCGCAGACATGCGCGAAGTCTTGGGTGAGCTGCGCATGCGATATGTTTCGCGGATCGACATGACGGGTACCGAGGACAAAGGAAAGATAATTTTCTCGTATTATTCTGCCGAGGAACTTGACCGACTGTATCAGCTGCTCGCAGAACGATAAAAACACAATAAAAATAAAAAATGTTCCACGTGGAACATTTTTTGTTTTTCCCTTATGTGGCGGGCGTTTCAGCCGATTTTTTGGTCGTTTTCGGCGTCGTTTTCGGCGTTGATTTTTTCGGTTCTTTCTCCGGAACGATGCCCAGCAGATCCTCGTATAGTTGCCGATAGGTGCGGGCGGAGACCTTCCAGCTGAAGTCGGCGCGCATGGCGCGGCGCTTCAGCCGCTCCCAGGCAGGGTTGTCGTCGTAGTAGAGTTGTACCGCGCGCGTCGTCACCGCCAGCATCTCGTGGGCGTTGTAGTTGCTGAAGCTAAAGCCGTTGCCCGAATCGGAAAATTCGTTATAAGGCCGAATACTGTCACGCAGGCCGCCGGTCTCACGCACGATGGGAACGGTTCCGTAACGCAGCGCGATCATCTGAGACAGCCCGCATGGCTCGAACTGAGAGGGCATGAGAAACATATCGCTGCCCGCATAGATGCGGTGCGCCAGTCCGTCGTTCAACTCGCAGCGCAGAGCGAGCCGACCGGGATACCGCCCCTGTGCGCTGCCGAAGAACTGCTCATAATGCGAATCCCCCTTGCCGAGGATGACCAGCTGCACATCCATATGCATGAGGTCGGGCAAGACGCATTCGACCAGATCCAGCCCCTTTTGTGGCGTTAAGCGGGAGATCATGGAGATTATCGGCACCTCGTCCCGCACCTGCAGTCCAAGCTCCCCCTGCAGCTGTTGTTTTAGGATTTGCTTGTTGCCGGGCGACCGGGCGCTGAAATGCACGTTCAAGAACCGATCGTCCGCCGGGTTGAAAACCGTATTGTCGATCCCGTTTAAGATGCCGCTCAGCACGCTCTGTCTTTGCCGCAGCACGCCGTCCATACGTTCGCCGAAATATTCCGTGCGGATCTCTTCCGCATAGGTGGGGCTGACGGTGGAGACGCGGTCGGCAAAAACAATGCCCGCCTTCATAAAGGAGACCAGCCCGTAAAACTCCAGGTTGTCGGGGGAGAAATACCCGTAGTTCAAACCCAAAATGGGACCCATGCGCTCCCAGGTATACAGACCCTGGTAGCGCAGGTTGTGGATGGAAAAGACCGTTTTGATGTTCCGGCACCTTTCGTCCCAGCCGTATTGCTCCCGCAGCAGCACGGGGATTAAGCCCGTCTGCCAGTCATGGCAGTGCAGGACGTCGGGAAAAAAATCAATGCGGCTTAACGCTTCCAGCACCGCGCGGCAGAAAAAGGCAAAGCGGAATCCATCCTGCTCCTGCCCGGTGTATAGCTCTTCTCCGCCAAATACGGCCAGATTATCCACAAAGTAATAGGTCACGCCATTGTCTTCGATAGAGTCGATTCCGCAGTAGATCTGCTGGCTGCCCATCAGCACGGAAAAATGGCCGACATGCTCCATGCGGCTGACCCAGTAATAATCGATCACGCGGTATTTTGGCAGGATGACCCGTACATCCACGCCCTCTTTCTTGAGCGCAATGGGCAGGGAGCCGGCCACATCCGCCAGGCCCCCCGTTTTGACAAAGGGGACGCACTCGCTTGCGGCAAATAACACCTTCATAGTTAAACCACCTGATTCTTTTTGATAATAATGGGGAAATTGTCATAGCCCACCAGCATGCGGGAGGGCCGGATGGTGACCCCTTTGTCCAGGATAACGTGGTCGAGCACCGCGTTCTCCCCGATTGTCACACCCTGCATGATGATGCTGTCCTTGACCTTCGCGCCTTCCATGATTTTCACGCCCCGGAAGACCACAGAGTTCTCCACCGAACCGTCCACCATACAGCCGTCCGCCAGAATGCTGTGACAGACCGAAGAGCGCGATCCGTATTTGGCGGAAAACTCGTCCTTGACCTTGGTGAAGATGCGATCCTTGTCAAACAAATCGACCGCTACCTCCTGCGCCAGCAATTCCATACTGTGCTTAAAGTAGGTCAAAAGGGAATCCAGGCGCGCCACATAACCGTCGTAGCGATAGCCAAAGGTCTTAAGCGTGGTATATTTCTTGAGCACAACGTCGCGCAGGAAGTCATACTCGCCGCGGGCGCAGGCTTCTTCCACCAGGTGCTCGAGCAAGCCCTTGTCAAAAATAAACACATCGCAGCCCTGCCAGTCGGTCTTGGGGCGGTAGGCGTTCAGCTCCATGTCGGTGACGCGTCCATCCGCGTCCAGAGTCAGGCGCAGGTCGCCGCTTTGGGCCTCGGGATCCAGGGTTGGTCGCCCATTGTAGAGAATGGTCAGATCCGCCCCGGTGCGAATATGCTGGTCAAGCATGTCCGTAAACCGCATATTGAAGATGGTGTGGCTGCCGGACAGGATGACATATTGCTCCGCGCTTCTGCGGATATAACCGATCGCGGCATGCAGGGCGTCCACCGAACCCCGATACAGGCCCACATTGTTCTTGGTCATAAAGGGCGGCAGAATAAACAGGCCCTCCCGCTTTCTGTGCAGATCCCACTCCTTGCCCGCGCCCAGATGGTCCATCAGGGAATGATAGTTGCGCTGCGTGATCAGTCCCACGTTGGTGATGCCAGAGTTGACCATATTGGACAGGATGAAGTCGATGCAGCGGTATCGGCCGCCAAAAGGCACGGCCGCGACGGCGCGGGAATGGGTCAGCTCCTTGAGCTGGGGCGTGTCCTCGCCCGTATAGATAAGACCGAATGCGTTGCTGATCATGTCGGTTGCCCTCCCTCCTCGTTCGGATAATAGATCTCGTGATCCAATGACATGCCGCTCGGCAGATAGGTGCCGTCGGGCACAGTCAGATCATTGCCGACGATCGTCAAATCGCCGGTCAGCTCATTGTCGCAGGTCTCGCCCTCGCGCAACGGGCCGCCGAGGGTCACATTGTCGCCGATGACCACATTCTCCCCGACAATGGCCTTGTGGATCCTGCAGTTTTTCCCGATCTTGGCCCGGGGGAAGATAATGGAGTCGGAGACCTCACTGCCCTCGTCCACCAGTGTGCCGCAAAACAGCACGGAGTGGGAGACGTTTCCGCGCACCACGCTGCCCTCGGTGACCAGGCTGTCGCGGATCTGCGCGTTTTTGCCCACATAATGAGGGGGCATGACGGGATTGCGCGTATAGATGCGCCAGGTCGGGTCGTTTAAATCCAGCTCCGGCGTCACGCCCAGCAGATCCATGTTCGCCTCCCACAGGCTGCCCAGGGTCCCCACGTCCTTCCAGTACCCCTCAAAGGGGAAGGCGATCATCCGCTCGTCGTGTTCCAGCATGGAGGGGATAACGTTCTTGCCGAAGTCTTTGTCCGAAGCGGGGTTTAATTCATCCGCCAGCAGATAGGATTTCAAAACCTTCCAGCCAAAGAGGTAGATGCCCATCGAGGCCAGATCGCTTTTGGGATGCTTGGGCTTTTCCTCAAAGTCCACAATGCGGCCCTTTGCGTCTGTGTTCATAATACCGAAACGCGAAGCCTCTTCCATCGGCACGCGCAGTACCGCGATGGTGGCGGCGGCCTTGGTCTGTTCGTGATGGCGCAGCATGGCGGCGTAGTCCATCTTGTAGATGTGATCGCCGGACAGGATCAGGACATAGTCGGGATCATACTGGTCGATAAAGGCCTGGTTTTGAAAGATGGCGTTGGCCGTTCCGCAGTACCACTGGCCGACGCGCTCGGTCATATAGGGCGGCAGGACAAACACACCGCCGTCGTTGCGATCCAGATCCCAATACTGGCCCGTGCCCAGATAGGCGTTGAGCGCCAGAGGCCGATATTGGGTCAGCACGCCCACCGTGTCGATATCCGAATTCGTGCAGTTAGAAAGAGGAAAATCAATGATGCGGTACTTGCCGCCGAAGGGAACGGCGGGCTTTGCCATCTCCGAGGTCAGCGTGCCTAAGCGGGTTCCCTGCCCGCCCGCGAGCAGCATGGCTACCATTTTCTTTTTCATTTCTTCGATCCTTTCTCCTTATATTCGAAGTACGCGGCCCCATAGGGCGGCAGTTTCATCATCAGACTGTGGGGAAAACGATCCATCGGCTCCTCTTTGGTTCGCAAGGTATGGTTTTCATATTGTCCCGTGCCGCCAAAACGCGGCATATCGGTGGAGAGCGCTTCCGTATACCTGCCCGCGCCGGGCACGCCCATGCGGTAATTGTCCCAGGGCACAGGCGTAAAGTTGAACACCGCCAGGATCGCGTTGCCCTTGTTGTCCCGCCGCAGGAAGGAACAAACGGAGTGCGTACTGTCGTTTACCGTGACCCACTCAAAACCAAACCAGTCATCATCGCAGGCAAAGAGGGAGGGCGTGCTGCGATAGAAATGGTTGATCTCCTTGGTAAACCGTTGCATCTCGGCGTGTTTGGGGTAATCCAGAAGCAACCAGTCCAGGCTCTCGTCAAAGCGCCACTCGATAAACTGTCCCAGTTCCATGCCCATAAAGGTCAGTTTCTTGCCCGGGTGCGCCAGTTGGTACGCGTACAGCAGCCGCAGCTGGGCGAACTTCTGCCAGTAATCTCCCGCCATTTTGCCCAGCATGGACAGCTTGCCATGCACCACTTCATCGTGGGAAAAGGGGAGGATGTAATGCTCCGAAAAAGCATACAGAAGAGAGAAGGTCAGCTTGTCGTGGTTCCATTTTCTAAAAAAGGAATCCATCTGCATATAGGACAGCATATCGTGCATCCAGCCCATGTTCCATTTGTAATCAAAACCCAGGCTATCCTCGTGCTTATTGGTCACCTTAGGAAACGCCGTGCTCTCCTCCGCGATAAAGAGCTTGTGTCCCGGCAGTTCGTGCACAGCCTTCCCGATCTTTTGAAAGAGGGCGATGGCGTCCAGGTTTTCCTTGCCGCCGTATATGTTGGGGACCCACTCGCCCGGTTCTCTGCCATAGTCCAGATAAAGCATAGCCGAAACCGCGTCCGAACGCAGCCCGTCGATGTGGAACTCCGAAAGCCAGTATACCGCGTTGCTGACCAAAAAGCTCTGCACCTGGCAGCGGCCGCAGTTGAACAGCAGGGTCCCCCACTGTTTCATATCGCTCCTGCGCGGATCCGCGTCCTCATACAGCGGAGTGCCGTCGAACCGCGCCAGCCCGTGCGCGTCCCGGGTAAAGTGCGCGGGCACCCAGTCCATAATAATGCCCAAACCCTTTTCGTGGGCGCGGTTGATAAAGTATTTTAAGTCATCCGGCGAGCCGTAGCGGGCGGTGGGGGCAAAGTACCCCGTCACCTGATACCCCCAGCTGGGCGCATAGGGATAGCACATCAAGGGCATGAGCTCCAAATGCGTATAGCCCATTTCCACAGCGTAGTCAACAAGCTCGTGCGCCAGTTCCCGATAGGAAAGTCCCTTCTTCCACGACCCCAGGTGCACTTCGTAGATGTTCATGGGACGATCGTGAGAATGGCCCGCTGCCTTCAGGTAGGCCGCATCTGTCCAGGCGAAGGGCTGTCCGGACCAGATCATGGACGCCGTGCCTTCGTTCTCGCAGGCAAAGGCATAGGGATCCGCCTTTAACACAACCGTGCCGTCCTCCGCGGTGATCGCGTATTTATATAGGTTTTGTTCATGGGCAATGCCGATAAACATCTCCCAAACCCCCGTTGCGCCCACGGGCGTCATCACATCCGCATCCTGCGACCAGCCGTTCCAGTCCCCACAGATCGCGACACGTTTGGCGTTCGGTGCCCAGACGGCAAAACGGTAAGCGGGCTGTCCGTTAAACAACACGGGGTGGCAGCCCAGGCTCTCATAGGCGCGGGCGGCATTGCCCTCGTTAAAATAATACAGTTCCGTCTCCGTTAAATGTGACATAGAGGATCCTTTCCGACCAAAAATTCCCTAATTTCTCTCCCCATCATACCACGGAATGCGGGGAAAGAAAACCATCATTTATGAAAATTATTATGAATTTATAGCCCCCGTCTTGCTTGATGAGGGAAATCTGGTATAATGGGGGGCATGGCAAAGACAGTTTCCTCCATTTTGTTCATACTCGCCACCTTTGTTTTGCTGCTCTGCATGACCTTCACCGCCGTACAGCTCGTGGTCGCGGACGAGCCTTTTTTTGAACGGGAACACAAGCGTCTCGGGATCCATGCGGAAATGGGCATGAGTGTGGGCGACCTGGCCAAGAGCACCAGACAGATGCTTGATTTCATGCGCGGCAGGGCGGACAGTCTGTCTGTGGAAGTCACCATTGACGGTCAGGTCACGCAGATGTTCGACCTGCCGATCGAGACGGTGCATATGGAAGAGGTGCGGACGCTCTGGCGTTTCTTTGTAACCGCGCGGAATTTCGGCGTTCTTTTTGTGCTGGCGCTCTATGCCGTGGCGGCGTTGTTGTGCAGGGAGAAGGTGTTGCTCGCCTGGAGCCGCAGCTATCTCTTTGCCCTGGCGGGCTTTGGCGTGCTGGCCGTCATCATGGGGATATGGGCGAGCAGCAGTTTTTCGGATTTTTGGTGGATCTTTCATCAAGTGATGTTCCCGGGCAGCAGCAATTGGCTCTTGCCTGCCGAGTCGCGCATGGTCCAAATGCTGCCGGAGCCGTTTTTTGCCGCTGTCATTGCCCGCGCTGCCCTCACCGCCGCTGCGGGCATCGGCGCGCTGCTGGCGCTTGCTGTGGGAACGCAGCTCTCCTCGCGCTGGCGGAAAGCGCGCCTTAGCGCGATCGCAGAGCCAGCGGGCTGGGTGCAGGAGCCGGAACCGGAGGGGCCGGACCTGCTGGTCGCGCACAAGCTGCGCAACGCGCCGATTCGCAAGCGCAGACAGATCGAGCAGGAAGTGGAGGAGGACGCACGCATCAGGGAGGAGATGGAGTCTTTCGGCGACACGGTGCAGATCTTTGAGCCCGCGCCCCGAAAGACCGAGGAATAGGGTTTGGATGGAGACACGTATTCTGGCGATCGAAACTTCCTGTGATGAAACCGCAGCCGCCGTGGTGGCGTCGGGGCGAAGCGTGCGTTCCAATGTCATTCATACGCAGATCCCGCTGCATCAGCGCTATGGCGGCGTGGTGCCCGAGCTGGCTTCCCGCAACCATGTAGTTCGGGTCGGAGAGGTAGTGCGGCGGGCGATTGCAGAGGCAGGGCTAAAAAAAACCGATCTGGACGCCATTGCCGTGACCTATGGACCCGGTCTGGTGGGCGCTTTGCTGGTGGGCGTGAGCTATGCAAAGGCGCTGGCCCTGGGCGGCAACCTGCCGCTGATCGGCTGCAACCACATCCTGGGCCATATCGCGGCAAATTATCTCTCGCATCCGAACCTAACGCCGCCCTTTACCTGCCTGATCGTGTCCGGTGGCCACACGCATTTGATTGAGGTGGAGGATTACAATAAGTTTCGTCTTCTGGGCCGCACGCGGGACGACGCGGCGGGCGAAGCCTTTGACAAAGCGGCACGAGCGCTGGGGCTGCCTTATCCGGGCGGCCCGGAACTGGAGCGACTGGCGTTGGGCGGCGACCCCCATGCCATCACCTTCCACTCTGCGTTTAATGAGGGCGAGGGGTTTGACATGAGCTTTTCGGGAATCAAGACGGCTCTTATCAATCGGCTGCATGCGGCCAAGCAGCGGGGGGAGAAGGTCAAGCCCGCGGATTTTGCCGCAAGTTTTCAATTCGCCGTAAATCATACGCTTATGCAAAAGGCGGTGCGGGCCGCCAGAGAAAAATTGGCGCTGGCCGGCGGGGTTTCCGCGAACCGGAATCTGCGGGATATGCTGGCGCGGGCTTGCAGGCAAAAGGGGATCGGGTTCTACTGCCCGCTGCCCGAATTCTGCACCGACAACGCCGCCATGATCGGATCCGCCGCATACTATCAACTTATGGCGGGGGAGCGCAGCGGTCTCGACCTGAACGCCGTTCCCAACCTGTCTGTTTTTGAGCAAGAGGTTATCGCATGAACATCCGCTTTCACAACGCACGCATTGTGTCCGTGATTCCCGAGATCATCGAGGGCGAGCTTTGGGTGCAGGGCGACAGCATTACGCATGTTGGCAAAGCAAGAGGGGAAATGCCCGCTTGGGAGCGGGAAATAGACTGCCGGGGCAATCTGCTGCTGCCCGGCTTTAAAAACGCCCACGCCCATTCCGCCATGACCTTCCTGCGTTCGCTCGCAGACGACAAGCCGCTGCTGCCCTGGTTGCACGAGGATGTTTTCCCCCGCGAGAAGCAACTGACCGCGGAAGACGTTTACTGGCTGACCAAACTGGCGATCCTGGAATATCTCACCTCGGGCATCACCGCGGCCTTTGATATGTATTTTCATTTGGACGCGGTCGCGCAAAGCGCAATTGACGCAGGCTTTCGCCTGGTCATCTGCGGTTCGGTGGACGATTTCGGCACGAATGTGCAAAAGACGCACGCAGACTTTGTAAAGTTTAATCGGCTGCACCCGCTTATCTCCCATCGGCTGGGCCTGCAGGGCGAATACATCGCCGG
>Ga0123356_10006380_pt1 | contig 11883 bp, 13 predicted proteins | sample TergutEmb28metaG_2_FD_92546 | JGI IMG/M metagenome (GOLD analysis project Ga0123356, IMG submission 92546) | Embiratermes neotenicus P3 segment gut microbial communities from Petit-Saut dam, French Guiana - Emb289 P3 | ecosystem: Host-associated > Arthropoda: Insects > Digestive system > Gut ... | reverse complement strand
TCGTCGCGCCATACCGCAGCCTTGCAGCACGAGCACGACTTCGTGATTGTCGATCGACGGCGCCTCAAAATCGGACCGAGAATGTCGATATATTTTGGCGTAAATTCCACCGCCGGATGCTATCGGCGTCTCAGCAACTGGGGCTCTCCGCAGAGGGATATCGAAGTCCTCCATCATGGAAATCTCCTGTAAATCGGATTCTGGATCGGGCTGCCTTCCGCGTTGACGCCACGTGGCCGCTTAGCAAGCTGGCGAGAATGTCGTGCGCTAGTTCGCAAAAATCAAGTGACCGCTGTAGCGCAACTTTTGGCTCTGCCGGCGGCGGCTCCGGCTTCGGAGCGCCATCATGGCGCTTGATCACTTGGGCCTTCTTGCGAAGCTGGAGGTTCTCCTTCGGGAACTTAAGTCTAGCTGCCGAAAAGCCCCAGGCAAGGTCGCCGGACGTCGCGAAGTCCTCATGGTCTGGGCCATTGAGGTGCACCGGTTATATGGCGCCGCGCTACCTAATCTCGATGGGGAGGCCTCTGGCACGTGATAGAGCGCCTGGGCGACTGCGGCTTGTGAAAGCCAGAGCAAGGCAAGCGTGAGCGAATCCGTCGCCGGATAGAAGGGCGCCGAGCGTGACACGAGCGTGGCGGGAGCCGCATAAGCGCGCGCATCCATCAGACGCGAATGCTATCGTCCGCCCGGAGCGTCCCAAGAGCAGACACATTGAGCAGGTGTTGGTATGCGTGTTCGTGAGCTGATGCGTACGCCGGTGGTGACGATCGGATCCGACGAGTCCGCGGACGAGGCCCTGCGCCTGATGCGAAAGCACCGGATACGACACCTCGCGGTGACCTCCGACGGCGAGCTCGCCGGGATGATCTCCGAGCGCGACTTGGGCGGACCCCATGGCGAGGCAACCCGGAGAGGACGCTCCGTCGAGGACTTGATGGCCTCGCGCGTCGTTAGCGCCGAGCCGACCATGACTCTCCGTAACGCGGCAAATCTGATGCGTGGCCGCATGATCGGAAGCCTCCCGGTTGTCGAGGACCAAGAGCTCGTGGGGATCGTGACGGCAACGGATGTGCTTGATGCGCTGGGCTCGGGATCGACACGCCCGACACGGCGCCCGGAGCCGCGAAGCTTGCGCATGACCGAGAGCCGTAGGCAGTCCAAGGGGCGCAAAGTCCGCCATCACGCACGCGCCAACATGCCGGTCGGACGTGCCCGCATGCGCAAACCAGATAGCGCGAGACGAGCGCCCTTGGCAAGCGTCTTGCCCAAGGACCTGAAGCGCACGCCCCCAAGCGAGGTCGCCGAAACCCAGCTGGTTCCGGCGCATATTCGCGCTGCAGGACGGGATCTCAGTGCCGACGATCGCAGGTACATCCGGCGCAAGCTGGGTAGACGCCTCGGCAAATTCGCAAGCGCGATCGAGCGAGTCAGCGTTCGTACGGAAGACGTGAACGGCCCGCGCGGTGGTGTCGATCAGGTGTGCCGCATCAAGGTCGTGCTGAGTGGCTTGCCAAGCGTCGTATTCGAGAGTCGAGACGCCTCGCTGACTGCTGCAGTTGACGGCGCATTGGCGGGGACCGAAAGAGCGGTGCGCCGCGCCCTGGGGCGCCGGCGCATGAAGCCGCTCAGACACGCGGCACTGAGGCCTGAGAGACTCAGTGCCCTTGCCGGCGGTGCTGAGACGTAGTGTGCGCCGTTGGAGTTTCTCGGGCCCTCAGTCAGCCCCAGTGCTTGCCCGCCCCACCACCACTTGGCCTGCCAGCATCACCCAGAGCGGCCTGCGAAGCGCGCTTACGCTCTGGAGCGGGTTATCCTTGACGAGGAATAGATCGGCGTCGTGACCCGCCGCAATACTGCCAAGCTCGTCAGCCATCCCGAGATATGCGGCGTTGTTCGCGGTGGCAAAAGACAAGATCTGCGCTGGCGTGAATCCCGCCTTGGCAAACTCGTCCAGCTCGTCCTGATAGCCGTCGCCCATCGGCACCAGTGGAGCGTCGGTACCAACCGTGAGCGGAACGCCGGCCGCCGCCAGCTTGCGCACCAGAGCGTACTTGTCCTGAAGCTGTCGCTCGACATCATCTGGCTTGGTGCGCGCCAGCAATAGCGCAGTTCTGTATTCACCGAAGGTCGGATCGGCAAACGTATGGTGCGCGAGCATCGTCGCAACCAGGGAATCGGGCAGGGCCTCAATGGTGGCCACATGCTCGACCCCGGTGGCACCGGCTTCCACGGCGTCGCTTGCCTCTTTTGTCGTGCCTATATGGAAAACGCTCATCAGATGCTTGCCCTGTGCCCACGCCACGGCACGCTTGAGGAGATCCTTGCTGATCTCTTCCCTGGCCATGCCGATCGTGCCATAGATGATCTTCACCGCATCCGGCGGGCCCTCCCTGTAATTCTGCTCGAGGCCTGCAACGAGGCTGTCCGGGTCCGTCGCCAGGATGGCTCCCTGGCGGGTGACTTCCCCAGTCCAGATCGTGCTGACCGGGTGGCCGTGCGGCGAGGTGACGAGCCTGCCGACTTCAAGCATCCGCGGGCCGAGCAGCTCGTGCCGCGCAATCGCCGCGCGCAGAGCGAATCCGTGCTTCGCTGGACCGCCCAGGTCGCGAATCGTGGTGACACCGTTTTCGAGGAGCCGGCGGCGTTGGGGGGCATAATCTCCAAAGATAGACTGTATCAAACGAGCTGGAGCTCGGCAACGCCGGCCAACTGCTCTGGTGCGGTGGAGCCCAGCCAGCACTGTTGCCAGTCGCGAAGCTGCCGCGGCCTACGCCGACGCCGTGATCTCGGTAGACCGTGCACAACGCCCTCGCCGGGGGGTATCGCCGTGATGTCGATCGACGGGTTCGATATCGGGGCGCACAGAAAAGGACGCCACAGGGCTCGGCAACTTGGCGGGCCGGTTGGTTTTCAATTGCGCGCAATTCCGTGCTCCGTTCGGCAGAACCACTGGTGTGCAAGATCGGCGGCTGGCCCTGATCCCGGCCTACATGACGATGCTCCGCCGTGCAGGGCCAGCCGTCCCTATAGTTGCCTGGGGCAAGCGCGCTGGCGACCGATATCGATCTGACGCCCGTGCGCTAGCTGAATGTCCATGATCTCTCGTCTGCAGGGTCTACCGACTCGGCACATCGATATGTTCACGTGTGTTCAGTCGAAGCGCCGTCACGAACGCGCTGGGATTGGTAAAGCATGCGAAATGTCCTCCGTCGATGGCGACGAGCGCTCTACGCGGCGCGCGAATCTCGGCTACATATTGCTCAGCCGCAGCAAGAAAGCCGACGTGATCATCTCGCCCTTGAATCAACAGGATGGGCAGAGGGAGATCAGTTCCCAACGCTCTTGCGTCGAATGAGAAGACTATCGGCATTATCCGTGGCACTGTGAACCCACTTCCCGCGATCCAATCCGCCGCGTCTTTCTTGTCCGGCGGGCCCGGCGACCGCGAAAAAGCGTCCTGCATGCTGAGATAAGTAAGATCTTCAGGTGTCATACGATATTTCGCGCTCGCCTGAAGACGCCGCAGATCATCGAACGGCAGCAACGCTGCCTCGTCAAGCGCCTTGAGTGTTGGCTCATCGTGTGCCGCAAGGGCCTGGTGGCGAGCCCAAGCTTCCGAAGCTTGGAGGGATTCTTTCCAGCTCACTGGAAAACCCGTCGCACAGAATGCATCAAACAAATTCGGCCGGCGATTCACCACATGAAGCCCCAGGATTGCTCCCCAGGAATGCCCAACAAGAATGAGTTTTCTCTTTGAGAGGCGTCGAGACGCGTATGTCGCAACCTCTATCGCATCCGCGATCAATCGGTCCAACGCAGCAGAGGGTGTGTCCATACCCGGAGTCGCGGGGCCGTTCTTGCCGTACGTTCTCCCGCTGCCTCGCTGATCCCAGTTCACGACGGTGAAGTCATTCTCCCAGGGCACGAACTCACGAAGGAAGGGTGATTGGGCATTTGCTGGCCCGCCATGAAGGAAAAGAAGCGCCGGATTGGTTGAGTTTGTTCCCTGAATAGCTACCCACTGCTGGATTCCGCCGATATCCACAAATCCAGACTCGTCTATCGATCGATCGCCTGCGCGTGGGGCCGGAATATTTGCGAACGTGGAGGAGCACGCCGCTGCCGATAGCAAGAGGACATGTCTTCGAGAGATCATAATTTGGTTCTTCCGCGTGTTAAGGTCGAAGCGCTAGCCTGCCGATACGCCTTCAGGCAGCGGGACAGCGCTTCGGACAATTGGTATGCTTAGCAGCCCTTTAGCATCGATGCGCCCCTGTCAGTACACTGGGTTGCCGCGCTCGGAATGGATCCCTTCGCCATTGATACCCGCGAGACGACGGGCCGGTTTCAGCCGAAACGCGGATCAGCGTCATTAGGGGACGAAGACGCTCGAGTGCTCAAATGTGGCAGTACGGCGGCACTTCACACTACCCGGAAGCTGACGTTCGCTCGGACCGACACGGCCTGCCCCCCAACGACCGGATGAACTCACGCCCGGCGGGACGTCTGTGAGACACCGCGCGACGGTGCCAACGGCTCAACCGATCCCGGTGTGGCGGGCTCGCGCCCCGAATATCGGCGCGGGGCGAGCCGGCGGGTCAGGTAGCCATGAACGGGAATCTCGGTAGAAGGTAGCCGGTGACCGTCCGCGAGCACCTGCTCGTCACAGGACCGCTCGCACTCGCCGATGAGCCATTTCCCAAGGCACCAGGCGAGTGGGTGAGACCAGATGAGCGGGGCTCTTTGCGGGGGCAATCAATCCCAATGCTGGCCCCCTTGGGACGCCTGCTCTCCCTTCCCCCGCGCCTTCCGGTACCGGCGTTCCGCCTTACATCTGCGCTTGACCTTCCTTCCGTGTAGCGCTACGGTTCGTAGCGCTACCGTTGATCGCCTAAAGGTGAGTCTTGGGTTACCGCATCACGGATCTGGGTGAGCTGGAGCGCGAGGTGCTGGAGCTAGTGTGGGCGCACGGGCCCTCGACCGGCGAGAACGTGCAATCCCGGCTCAGCCGCCCGCTGCGGGAATCGACGGTCCGCACGGTGCTGTCGAGACTGGAGGCCAAGGGCTTTCTGACGCACTCCACGGAGGGAAGGACGTTTATCTACACCGCGACGGAGACGCGCGGCACTGCAGCGGCGCACGCTGTGAAGGGGATCGTCGACCGTTTCTGCAACGGCTCCATCGAGCAGGTGCTGGTCGGCATGGTCGATGCCCAGATCCTCGACCAGCGCGAGCTCCAGCGGCTGGCCGAGAAGATCGCCAAGGCGAAGCGCGGGGACAAGAAACCGTGATCCCGCTCGTCCTTCCGGCGGCGGTGCGCGTCGCGGTGCTCACCATCCTTGCCTGGCTCTGCCTTGCCCTCCTGCGTATCCGCAGCCCCCATCAGCACAAGTCAGCCTGGACTGCCGTCTTCGTGGTCGCGCTGGACATGCTGTGGCTCATGAGCCTGCCGGGCGCCGCGGCGATTCACGCCCCCCTCCAGATCCTGGTGCTCCCGCAGAGTGCGGCACTGCTGGCGCCCAGGATGGCGGCGGTGCACGTCTTCGCGACGACGTATCTCTTGGTCTTCATCCTCCTCTTGGTGCGGTATCTTCTTGGCTGGGCGCGGATTTGGCTCATCCGCCGGGATGCGTGCCGGATCGATGCCCCCTGGGCATCAGGATCGGACGTGCGCGTGAGCACCCGGCTCAACACGCCGGCCGTCTTCGCCGGCACGGTGCTCCTGCCGTCAGGGTTTGAGGGGTGGGACGCAGACAAGCGTGCCGCTGTCCTAGCGCATGAGCGCTGCCATGTGGCGGAACGCGACAGCCAGCGGCTGTGGCTCGCCAACCTTCATACATGCCTCTTCTGGCCCAGCCCAGTGGCATGGTGGCTACGCAGGCGCCTCACCCTGCTGGCCGAGGAGACCAGCGATGCAGCGGCGCTGGCGGCCGTGGGTGACCGGGCCCTCTACGCACAGATCCTTCTCGACTTTGCCTGTCAACCACGCACGTATCGGGGAGTGATGTCCATGAGCAGCCATGTGGCGGCGCGCATCGAGCGAATCCTCTCTGAGACTCACTCCGTCCAGCCGCCAGGTCCCTGGCGGCGACGGCTGCCTTTCGCGGCGGTTGTGCCGGCCGCCCTAATGCTTGCGGCCCTACAGCTGGCATCACACGGCACACCGAGTGAGAAGCCCCACATGGTTGACTACCGCGCGCTCATGTCCGGGATGAAGGGGTATTACCCTGCCGAGGCCGCCGGGAGCGGCACCGAGGGCGCAGTGGTCCTGCCTGCAACCGCCAGCGAGTACGTCGCTCATCACATCACCTTCCTGACCAACAGGGCGCCCCAGAGCCTGTTCGACTTCCACACTGTCAACCTTGATTCCGTGCTCTTCTCCGTGCTGCTCGCGCTGGTGTTCGGCGGCAGCTTGTATTGGGCCGCAAGACATGCCACCAGTGGCGTTCCCGGCAAGTTTCAGAACTTCGTCGAGTGGCTGGTCGAGGCCTCACTGGCGCTGCGTCCTTACGGCAACCTCAGGTTTCGCCCACGCCGGGGCGGATATGGTCCGCGCCGCTGTGGCCGGATTGGACCTGTGGAACTGTAGCGATGGCTACCGAGCAAATTGAGTCGCCCAGGGCATACGTCAATCACCACTTGACCCACCTAACGGTTGGCCATGGCTTCTCGACCTGGCATGTTGACACGCTCGCCGTGTCGGCCGGGCTTGCCGTGTTGGTGGCGTCGCTACTGTGGCTAGCGGCACGCAGTGTGCGCGACAATAAGCACCCCACCAGACTTGCCGCCTTCGTGGGGTTCGTCTACGAATGGGTGGACGGCGAGGTCGCCTCGATCTACCACGGCAACCGTCGGTTCCTGACGGCGTTTGCGCTCACGGTGTTCACCTGGATTGTCGCCATGAACAGCATGGACCTGCTGCCGCTGGATGCACCGGCCGCTGCGGCCGGCGCCCTGGGCGCGAAGTTCTGGCGCGTGCTGCCGACGGCCGACATCAACGGCACCGCGGCGATGGCGGTGTTCGTGCTGCTGCTCGTGGTCTGGGCCGGCGTTCGCTCCAAGGGCGTCGGCGGCTACCTGCATGGGTGGATCAGCACCCCCTTCGGCACTAGTCCCGCGCTGTGGCTCCCAAACCTCGTGCTCAATCTGATCGAGCTGCTGTCGAAGCCTATCTCGCTCGCGCTACCGCTGTTCGGCAACATGTTCGCCAGCGAGCTGATCTTCATGCTGATTGCGCTGCTTGGCCTCGGCGTCACAGGCGTCTCCACCGGCGGCCTCGCGCTCGTCGCCCTGCAAGTGATGCTAGGCAGCGTCTGGGCGATCTTCCACATCCTCATCGTCCTGCTGCAGGGCTACATCTTCATGGTGCTGCCGATCGTGTACATCTCGATGGCCGAAGAGCACCACTGAGCACCCACCACAAACATAGGGTCCGACCTGGGGAACACTAGATCGTGGACGCAGTCACGACCATACAAGCGCACCCTGCATCGGCATCGGCATCATGGCATCGAAGTTCCTGGAGGCGGGCGGCCGCCAGCCGGAGCTGATCCCCCTGCTACAGACCAAGATGTTTCTCGCCATGGGGCTGATCGATGCGGCATTCCTCATCGGTGTGGGCCTCGCGATGTTCTTCGCCTATGCCAATCCGTTGATCGGGTCGCACTGAGCGGCACAGGTCCGCCTACGGGAGACGGGTCAATGCTTACGATCAACGCGACCTTTATCGCACAGTTCACAATGCTGCTTGTGCTGCTGTGGTTCAACTACAAAGTCATCGTGCCGATGCTGGCCGGCCCCATCGAGGAACGGCAGCGCAAAATCGCACGGGGGCTGGCCGCGGCCGACGAGGGCCGCAAGGCCTACGCCGACGCCGAGGTCCGCGCCAAGGCGGTGGTCCGCGAGGCGCGCAAGCGCGCCACGCACCTGGTGGATGCCGCCCAGAAGCAGGCCAACGAGCTCATCGAACAGGCCATGGGCCAGGCTAGCGCCGAAGGAGCGCGGCTGCTGGCCGCTGCCAATGAGCAGATCGGTCTGGAGGCCGCGCGTGCCCGCGAGGCACTACGCAAGGACGTCGCCGCGCTCGTGGTGAGGACCGCATCAAATGTGCTGGGACGCGAGGTCGATGCCGGCCCGCACGCCGACCTGATCGCCAGGTTCGCCTCGCAGATCTAGGACGCAGCAGGCCCATGGCAGACCGGACCGCCCAGCCCTGCCTACGCCCGCGCCTCCTTTGCCAAGAGGCGCCTGTCCGCGCAATCAGCGGCGTTGGCCACCAACGGCGGTGTCTGCAGCGCCATCACCTGCGGTACCGAGTTGGTACTCACCCAGTGTTGTACTATTCGGCAGTCATGACGACGAGTCTCCCCCTAGCATCTCGTCAAGGACATACAATCACAATCTCGGCGTGAACCTTGTCTATGACGCTGTAGTCCACTGGTGCCCTGGGTGACAGGTCTACCACTAACTTATGTCCGCATGGGAAACGGCTGCCCAGCTGCAACATCCCCCCGCCGTCATCGACCGTGAATCCGGCGTTCCGAAGAATTGACTCTGCCACGTCGAACGAGCTACCCACGGGAATATGCTTCGTCACGAGCGACGTCAGGTCGGGGCCAACACAGCACTTGGTCGTCTTTGCAGCCTTAAAGCTGGCATAAGCCGCCTCAATCTCCTTGCACAGATTCTGTCCACGCTGCACCGTGGAATCCATCGTGCTTCCTCCAGGCAACGGCGGTCCGCTCGCTGCACCCCCGGACTCGGTGGTCCGGGCGCACATCGATGTCGCGCCGCCGGCTCCACCCCCCTGCGAGCACGCCCCCAGAAGCACGAGCGCGCTCGCGTGCACAAGCAGGACACTACGGTTCATACCGTTCACGGGTTCCTTCTACCACGCGCCCGCGCATCGAGCGCCAGCGCGCGTACTGCGCGGACTTGTCGGGCGCGCCGTCCTCGTGGCCATTGAGCCAGAAATCAACCCAGTCCACCAGCAGATCCTCGTGCGCCAGCACCACCAGGGGACGCGCGATGTTGTGCTGTCTACCGCGGATGTACTGCAGCTCGACCGGGCTTGCCCAGGTCGCACAGCGGGGCGTAAACCCCCCAGAGACTCAGCAGGTCCTGTGGGTCCGCGGCAGAGACAAGCACGTGGCGCCTGGATGCGATCGGCGAGGAATCCAGGAGCCCGCCCTAGCATCAGACCCGTGGGCTTGTCCGCGACGTGCTCCGCAACGGCAGAGTTCCCGTGCCGACTAACCACCCGGTGCGCTGGTGTGAGCTGCAGGTCCTGTGCTTTTGTCTGCCGTTCAGGGCCTGGAGGATTCGACGATAGCCTACAGATTGCTTTGATGAGCGACCCTGAGCAACACGGATATACTGTCAGCGCTGAGATGTGCGCTTGCGACGGGTAGCCACAGTCGTCGAGTTCTGCTGCGCGGCACGCGCCAGGTCGGAGGTCGAACGCCCGACGCGGCGACGGAACGCGGTTAGTGCACGCAGCGTGAGAAGCGGAGCAGCTCGCCGTAGTGGGAGCCGCTCCGCTCTCAGCCTCAGCCGGCACCAGCGATGCCGCTGCGCATTACAAGGCTCAAGGATTTATGGTTACCTCCACGCCGACCGAGTCGTTGGGGTAGCCGTTCGGGTCATCAGCGGTATAGGCGAGGATCCCCCCTGTGGTAACGGTGGGAACGGAAGCAGTGTTGACAGTGAAGGTCGCTTCGCACTGACCTGCAGGCACGACGACGCTCGGCACGGTAAGCACATTCACATAACGTCCGTTCTCGAGTGCCCACGCTTGGGCCGCAAATTCCACCGTCACAGGGAGGGAGACCGGCACGCAATCGCTGCCGCCTGGGGTGGTGGCCATGCGGACGGTTGCAGTCATCGATGCGCCGCCGGTGAGGGTGGCAGGGAACGGGGTCATGGACCCGACGTAGAGTCCCGAGGAGAAGCCCGTTCCGCTGAGCTGGGCGGACGCGTCCACTTCCTGGGGGGCCTTCAGCACCTGAAGAATGGCCGATCGGGGGCCGTCGTCTTCGGGTGTGAAGACGATGGTCACAGTGCAGCTGTCCCCCGGGGCCAGGGTGACGGGAAACGACCTTCCGTCGGTGCAGCCTTGAGAGGCCTGATTGAAATCGCCGGAGTCGCCGAGCGGGTCCGTGGGTGATTCACCCACGAGTGTATAGATGGCCTGCGAAGTGCTCCCCGTATTGGTGATCGTCATCGGTTGGGGGGTGGATGCGGAGCCGTATTCTATCGCTCCGAAGTTCAGCGACGCCGGCGTGATCGAGAAGCTCGCCGGGGGCGGAGGCGGGGGCCCTTTCTTGGCGCGATCGGCCGCGGCGGCTGCGGTGATCGCCGTGGCGGCAACGGCCACGGCGATCGCTCCGACGATCAGCGTCCGTGCTCGTGCAAACAGCAAGCGAATCGGGATGCATGAATCTTCAGACATGACAGTACCTCCTCTAGCTTTTAGGGAGTGGGACTGGTTGTGACGGCGGGATCGCCAAGCGATCTGGCTCGCACGTCCAGGATGGTCCGGGACAACCTGCAAGCACTTGCGTGACAGAACCGTTCCACAATTGCTGCAACAACTCAGCATTCGAGCCACATGTATGATCAGCACACCGATGGGAACATTCGCGACCTTCGTAGCGATAGCGTTGGCCACATCGGTCACGTCCAACTTCTCGATCTACGCCTGGCTCTCGTGTGCTGCTACATCGGCGCGCACACGCCCGAGAGGCGCCCGTTCGTGTGCCGCGGCGCGGGGGACTTGATGGCATATATAGCTGTCACAGAACGATGGGAATTTCACGTTCCCAGCCTCGGCGCCTAGTTCTTCCTGTCGTGGGCGTCGGCTGTTGCAGACAGCATGACATGCGGAAGCTGAGCGAATCAAGAGTCGTTCCCGGAAATAAAGTTGTAGTTAGGAAATTGTGGCGTTCCCGCGATGCCGGCAGCGGCGGCCGGCCATAGCGTTCCGGGTGAGAATCACGTCAGAAAGGCAAGGACCACTGCGTTCCGATTTCACAACTTCTCCAGCCATCTGCAGGTCATGCGATTCACCGAGCTCGTTTGAACTCCCCCGCTGCGCAGGGGGTAAGCTGACGCTGTCGCACGCTCAGCGCCCTCCTGAGCTGCGAGGACCGCAGTGTAACTGACTGTAATGATTGGCTTGGTGAGCGCGACGACCCTTATTCAGGATGTCAACTTCGACATGAGCCGGCCCCCGTGACGAGGCTGTCAGCGCCTTGTCAAGCTCTGCACTCCGCGACGGCCCGCAGGCAGACGTTGGTACGCGACGGTCTTACGCACTCCACGATGAACTGCTGCACCGCGTCTGCACATCTGCAATGAGCTCGCGGTCCAAGATGCCGCCGCCGACTGTGACGATTCCAACAATCCGTCAGTCTAGGCCGGCATTGCCGAAACGGGCATTGCCACAGTACGGTCAGAGCGGGCCGCCTCGTTCAGTCGGAGATAGGTGGCGTGCAGACCCGTCATCAGAGCAAGTAACGCAAACGCGACAATCGCCGTTGGGGTGGTGAGAATCGTCTCGGAGGGCCTGCGCGAGAGCGCCTTCTTGGCGGTGCGCGGTGCTATACAGCTCTGCCCGGGAACGGAGTAGGCGAGGCATCCGTCCCCGCCAGTCTTGACACATAAATTGATTCAATGCGGGTCCGTCTGGCGCGCGCTCACGATACAAATGCCAGAGCACGCTCAGCCGGTAACATGACTGCGAATGGATATCGTCGAGTCCGACAGTCTCTGGCCCGGGTGCGCCCGCCCGGGGCAGAGAGCCCCCGACAAGCGAAGCACATCGGAGATCATTGCGGCGCATCTAAGCAGCCAGCGCTACAACGACAGGACGAATTCGCCTGA
>Ga0123356_10006379_pt1 | contig 11884 bp, 10 predicted proteins | sample TergutEmb28metaG_2_FD_92546 | JGI IMG/M metagenome (GOLD analysis project Ga0123356, IMG submission 92546) | Embiratermes neotenicus P3 segment gut microbial communities from Petit-Saut dam, French Guiana - Emb289 P3 | ecosystem: Host-associated > Arthropoda: Insects > Digestive system > Gut ... | reverse complement strand
TCATCGGCAAAGCGGACGGGCAGCGAGTTGCGGTCGGCCTCGCTGTAGATGACGACCGTGCGCACCCCGAGTTCCTTGCAGGCGCAGATGACGCGCAGTGCAATTTCCCCGCGATTGGCAATCAGAATCTTCTTAAACATGAAAAGCTTTCAGTCGCCTTGAAATGTCTGTGGGGACAGCCGCCTCGGCCGCCCGCCGGACGCAGTCCGGCTCTCTGCCTTGCACCTTCGAGAAAAAACGAGATGAGCACGCAAGAGGCGCGCTCCGGAAGCTCTATCTTCACTTCTTCGGCCTTATCGCAAACAACTCCTGCCCGTATTCGATCGGTTGGCCGTTGGCCGCCAGCTTTTTAACGATCTCTCCGGCAACGTCGGATTCAATCTCGTTGAGCAACTTCATCGCTTCGACGATGCAGAGCACCTGGCCGACTTCCACCTGATCTCCGACTTTAACGAAGGGGGGCGCTCCTGGCGAGGGGGCTTCGTAGAACGTGCCAACGATGGGAGATTTTACGGCCTGAAGACTTTCTTCGGGAGCAGGGGCTGGGGGAGGCGCAGGAGCGGGGAGTGCCGACGTACCGGGCACTGGAACTGCTCCAAACTCGGGAGCGGGAGCCGGCGCAGCAGGCACGGCATAGAACCGCGGCTCCGCGTGCGAATGCACCACCATGTGCTCACCCGCACGCTTGATCTTCACCTTAACATCGCCGCGCTCCAGTTCAAACTCGGCGATATCCTTCTCGATTAAGAACTCGATTAGTTCTTTCAGCTCTTTTTGATTCATTCGTATACGGTGGGACCGCTTACCTGTTCCTGCCCGCGCGTCCGAAGGACACGCAAACAAGCCGGGCATCGATCATCGATCCTGCCCGGCTCAATTCACCGACTGAAGCTAAGAAGGCTAGACTGCCACTAAATCCTTGCTCGTCGGAGTCAGTACCTCACACCCTCCGGCGGTAACGGCGACCATATCCTCGATTCGCACGCCCCATTTGCCGGGGAAGTATACTCCCGGCTCGATCGTGATGACCATTCCAGGTTGTAGAAGCTCCCGCTGCCCGTCTGCGATTCGCGGGCTTTCGTGAATCTCAAGGCCTACGCCGTGGCCGGTGGAGTGAGTAAAATAACGACCCAGTCCGGCCTTGCGCAGCACCTTGCGGGCTGCAGCATCCACCTCGCCCACCGGAACGCCGGGCCGCACGGCATCGATTGCCGCCTGCTGCGCCTGGCGCACCGCCTCATACACCCGGCGGGCGTCCTCCGGAATATCGCCGACCCATACGGTGCGGGTCTGGTCGGAACAGTAACCTGAGAGTATAACACCGAAGTCACAGACGACGAATCCTCCCGCGGTAATCGGTTGCGCCGAAGCCCGTCCGTGCGGCAACGCCGATCTGGCTCCGGAGGCAATGATGGTCGGAAACGACATCTCATCGGCTCCGCCACGTCGGGCGGCGAGTTCCATTTCCGCTGCGACCTCGACTTCCTTCATTCCCGAATGCAGCACTTCCATCGCCCGGTCATAAATGTTCGCTCCCAATATCACCGCCGCGCGGATCCGCTCCAACTCATCCTGATCCTTTATTATCCGCAGGCGCTCGACCATCGACGGAGCGTCTTGCAATCGCGCTCCCACCGGCCGCACCTTGACCAGACGCTTTTTTTCAGCAATGGTGAAATGCTCGGCTTCGATGCCAATCGTCCATCCTCGGGACCGCTTGCGGCGTCGCGATAAGAACTCCCCCAAAGCCGGCAGCACCGCCTTGCGTGCGATCACAACTTTGGCTCCCTTTACCTCTTCGCGCGCTTGCGTGTGGTAGCGGACATCGGTAAAGAAGACACTCCCGGACCCTTCGACGAGCAATAGCCCGGCACTGCCAGTAAACCCGCAAAGGTATCGAATGTTAGGAAGATGGCTGACCAGCAATCCGTCAAAGCGGGTGGTTGCGAGGTGTTCCCTAAGTTTCTGCTGGCGCCCTTTGAAGTCCATTCGCCTTGGAGTTTAACAGGCCAAGGAAGCAAGTTCTTACTCACTACCAAAAACGCGACTCAAAATCAGGCACTTCCAAGAGAAGCCGGGATGGCGGAACTGGCAGACGCAGCGGACTCAAAATCCTATCAAGAGCAGCAACAATTACCTCATCCTACTGAAATAAATAAACCTATTGACATGCTGCCAGTGTGAGCATAGCTTACACATGTATTACACACTTTCGGGTTCCTCGCGCCGCTTCCAACGAGGCAAACCAAGATGCCGGAACAGCACACCATCCTTGGCGGCAAGGTTTACATCTACAAGCGTCCCAACAGCAGCCTCTGGCAGTGCTCCACCTATTTCGCCGGCAAGAATCGGCGGACCAGCACCAAGGAAGAGAGCCTCTCCAAGGCCAAGGAAATCGCCGAGGATTGGTACCTCCAGCTTCGCGGAAAACTCCGCGCCGGCGAGATCAAGAGCGAAAAGACCTTTCGCGAGGTGTCGGAGCACTATCTGCACGAATACGACATCATGACCCAGGGACAACGCAACCAGCGATACGTGGATGGCCAGCACTGGCGATCGCGGGTCCACTTGGTTCCGTTCTTCGGAAACCTGGGCATCTCAGAAATCACCGCGGGAAAGATTCAGGAATACCGACTGCACAGACACCAAGAGGCGATTGCTAAGCGGGGCAAGCCGCCGGGTCACAGCACCCTTCATCAAGAAATTGTGACGCTTCGCCAGATTTTAAAAACGGCGCTGCGCCACGGTTGGCTCGATCGGCTTCCCGACTTTTCCGAGCCCTACGGGTCCTCCCCCAAGATCTCCCACCGGGCGTGGTTCTCACCCGAGGAATACAAGAACCTTTACGAAGCGACACGAAAGCGCGCCCAGGAGCCAAAGAAAAAGGGGTTCAACTGGGAAGCGGAACAACTGCACGACTTTGTGCTCTTCGCCGTCAATACCGGACTGCGGCCGGACGAGGCCTGGCGCCTTGAGTTCCGGGATGTCACCATCGTGGATGACGAGGATTTGGGTAAGACGATCCTGGAGATTGAAGTCCGGGGAAAGCGCGGGGTTGGATACTGCAAGAGTATGCCCGGCGCCGTGAGGCCTTTTGAGCGACTTCGAAGCCGGCTTCGCCCGGCGCGCATTTCTGGCGTGAACACGCCCCCAGAACAGTCCGTGACCTCGGCTGAATGTGGGCACCCAGGTTGCATCCCAGGAGCGACGGACCTTATTTTTCCCAAGTGGCAGCGCGAGCTTTTCAAAGCCATCCTCGACGAACAGAATCTTCGCTTCGATCGCGACGGCCGACCGCGAACGGCGTACAGTTTGCGGCATACTTACATCTGCCTGCGGCTGATGGAAGGTGCCGATATCTACCAAATCGCGAAGAACTGCCGAACTAGCGTGGAGATGATTGAGAAATACTATGCAGCGCACATCAAGACCTCGCTCGACGCCGCTGCCATCAATGTCATGCGGCCGAAAAAAAGCAAGAAAGGCAAACCAAGTCATCGAAGCTCACAGCCCTCACCGCAACCTCCAGATGAGCAGGCAGGTGACGCTCATTAATCAAAACCCATAAAACCCCATTAGTGAGCCTTATTCCATGACATCCGGAAAAAAGCGTGTCGAAAAGCGTGCGCTTGTGCTATCTGATTGCAACGTGTCCTTTCGGCAAGGGTGCATGACTTGAGGAGACCGACCTTGGTAGGTTGAGACAGTCGCCTAGGCGGCGACTGATCATGCCCAACCCAACGGCCTCGTTTTCAGAATCAATCACAGAGCTTCAACTCGGGCCAGGCTGCCACAATCACTATGGCAATCGGCAGCCGATTTGGCCCGGTGCCACGGCCTCAACGCGGTGGCACGTTCGCTCAACCTGGGCTACTGCACCCTAAAGAAACACGTAAGCGGTCCGGAACCTGCTCCCCGTGTACATAACAAAGCCCAACCGAAGTTCGTGGAACTGATCGGCGCGACAGGCCAGAGCACAGATGAATATCTGATTGAATTCGAGTGTGCACGCGATGTAGGCTGCGCCCAGATCCACGTAATAGGTCCGCGGCAGCCCATGCTTGAGGATGGCCTGCTTGAAGCCGTACTCCTGATCGACGGCGGCTTCGGAGAGGGCGAAATAGCTGTGCGGCACAAAACGAGTAGCGCCGTCGATCTGCGAGAGTAAGTACGCTTTCCGCACCTTGCCATCGGGAGCGATTACCAGCGGCCCGTGCAGCGCATCCCCAACCCAGAGATCGCCAGCGTGTTCGGGCAAGAATGAGCGCCGTTCCTGGGTCGCGCCGCGCGTCGGCCGGGCCGAGATGCCAGCCGTGGTCAGCAGCCGATGCACGCTGGAGCGATGCAGTGTCCCTGTGCCCACGATCCCGGCGCGCTCCAGCATGCGGATGATGCGCCGGATGGAGCGGCGGGGCCGCTCGCGCTTGACCCGCAGGATCTGCTCGGCCACTTCGGCGGATATCGCACGGCTGTGCCCCCGATCGGAGCGGTCCTGAGGAAACAGCGCGTGAAAGCCGCCGCGGCGATAGGCGTAGTACCAAGACTCGATGGTACGTAGCGAGAGCTGGATCCGCGTGCCATCCGGCCGCTCATGCACGCGCGCGGCGGCTTCCTGGAGAAGACGTTGCCGGTCGCCGTGCTCCAGGCGCGCACTGGTGAGCGGACCCAGCACTGCTAACCGCCAAAGTGCGATCGTTTGTTTGTCGTCATGCTTCATGACCGCTGGTTATAGCGAGTGGCCGCGGCCATTTCTGGGGGGATTTTTGCCCTGTCCCCGCGCTGTCCCAGAGGGCGTGGGAACACACCGCGGGTTACAGGAGACGGACCTTCGGTTGTAATCGATAAAGGAGCGCCGCTAACCCGGCCAGCGGCTCCCCACTGTGGCCAGGCGCAAACCTCGCGACCAGATGGGCGCAGGTGGCGTCCACGGGTAACCCCATCGCGAGCGCGGTCCAGGCGGAGCCGGAGGTGGCCAGGATCTGAGCCCATGCCAGAGCCGGCCGTGACCACCGTTGTCGCCATCGCCGCACCGTGCGCGGTGGCACCTTCGGCCAGGATTGCCCCGCGCTGCGATCCGGCATCAGCACGCGGTGCACGACCTCCCAGGTCCGCCACAGATGGCGAGCCAGGAACAGGGGCAGAATCTGCCAGATCGCTTCACAAGCAACACATACCAGACGCACAATCGTGGTCACCGGCTTGCCAGGTTCTGCACGCAGCACGCGCTCGCGGTAATCGTGCACGTGCAGCCGTCGTCCTCCGCAGCGCGCGCAGAAGGCGCCTCGCCGATAGCCGTCGGGATCGCAGATGCACCGCTCGTGGGTGGCGTGGTCGGTGACTTCTTCGGCGATGAGGGTGCCGCCTTTTTGCGTGGGCGAACGCAGCCGAATCAGGCAGGCTTCATAATAAGATGTAGAGGGAGGGAGTCGATTCTGACTCATGAGACGCTCCAGTGTCCTTGGAAGAACTCTGAAGTGTCTCACCTCCTCCTACAATCTCGCCAATAACTCACGCCTCCCGGGCTTGTTCACGCTTCACGCTTCTGCTCTTCGCCGCCTGTCCCGTTCCGCACTACGCTCGGCGGGTTCCGGTTCGCTTCCGCCATTCCCACGCATACCAATGCGCGACATTCCCACTTGGAATTGACGTAAACAAATCACGACGGCACACGGGCATGCCGTTTTATCGTCTGCAACATATGCAGCAGAACCTGGGCATTCCGTTGCCGGCGTCCACCCAATGGGAGATTGTGGAAGAAGCGGCTGAGCTTATCAGACCAGCCCGGGATGAGCTGATTCGGCAGGCGGCGCAGGGCGAGGTCCTGCACAACGACGATACCAGCATGAAGGTGTTGGCGTTGCGACGAGCCATTGCCGAGGAAGACGGGGAACGGACAGGTATCTTCACCTCTGGCGTAGTCTCGACAGCGGAGGGGCGCAAGATCGCGCTGTTCTTTACTGGGCGACAGCATGCGGGGGAAAACTTGGCAGAAGTCCTGAAGCGGCGTGCCGCGGAGTTGCCCATGCCGATTCAGATGTCGGATGCCTTGTCGCGAAATGCGCCGAAGCCTATCAAGTTGTTAGTGGCACACTGTTTAGCGCATGGAAGGCGACTCTTTGTAAAAATTACGCCCAACTTTCCGGAACCGTGTCGACATGTGCTGGAAAGCCTAGGCGAGGTCTACCACCAAGATGGAGTGGCGCGCGAGCGCGGGCTCTCGCGAGTCGAGCGGTTACATCATCACCAGCAATACAGCAAGCCGGTGATGGACGATCTATACCAATGGTTGGAGGCGCAGCTAAAGGAAAATATAGTGGAGCCGAACTCCGGTTTAGGCAAAGCTATCGCCTACATGCTGCGGCATTGGCAGGCACTGACTCTGTTTTTGCGAGAGCCAGGTGCTCCTCTGGACAACAATCTGGTCGAACGCGCCCTGAAGAAAGCGATTCTGCATCGCCGGAACTCGCTTTTCTATAAGACGCTGAATGGTGCTGATGTGGGTGATCTATATATGAGCTTGATTCACAGCTGCGAACTGAACGACGTCAATCCCTTTGACTATCTCACCGAACTGCAGCGCCATGCCGAGGAGCTCGCCGCTAAGCCAGCCGACTGGATGCCATGGAATCACCGAGCCACACTGGAGAGAAGCCTCTCAAAGGCCTGATGCCGACTGTGCAGCCTTGCCGAAAGCACACGGTGCACTTGGTTCCGTTCTTCGGAAACCTCGGCATCTCAGAAATAACCGCAGGAAAGATTCAGGAATACCGACTGCACAGACACCTAGCCCAAGTTTCCGGGTTATAGCCGCTTGTGGACTCGGCAAGCGCAGAAAACATCAGGACTGGTGCGGCTGTGAGGCCTATCGAAAGGGTTGAACCGCGTATTTACTAACGCGCCTTCAGGTCGTCCAAGCGGAAGATTTCGGCGAGGCGACTACACTGGCCAAGAATTGGGATTCGAGTTGGGAGTTGGACCGGCTATATGATGGGCCACCCATGTTGAATGATGCCAAGGTCGCCGAACCTCTGGACCAACACAGCATCTTTGGCGGCCGCTTGCACGAGCTCATTCACGGGAGGAATTGAAACCCTACGTGGGCCGAAGAAATAGCCAAGTAGAATACCCTTGGTGACAATTCGGGCGACCACTCCGGTCGCATATCCACCGCTTCTGAGCGGTACTGCAAACCAGTCACCTTTAGAGTATCGCTGCCATTGCGCTCGTTTCATCGGAAGGTCATTGTACCCTTGACACGATTGATGAAAAATCCCCATCAGACTTAACAGCTCAGCCCATAAACCCGACAGGAATCTGCAAACCGTACCAGAAAATTGGTTGTGGGCATAGGTTTGCTGGAGGAAGCCAGAAGCCAGGTCTCACGGTTTCGAGTCAAGGCGGTCAAGGAGATTTTCATCGGGACCGAACACCCAAACCTGAACATCGGGGGGCACCTTTTCTCGCGTCTCGCGCGGTCGTCCGCACAAACTAACCGGCCCTCCCAGTCTCAACTACAAAAAGTCACTCTACGCGTAAAGAGGTCGCGGGATCAATTGCAACTATGCGAAATGCAGAAAGGTAAGAAGTGATACCCACGCCCGCGACCAGTATCAGCGCCGAAATACCGAAACTGAACAAGTCAAGTGGCGTGATGTTGAAAATCAGGTCAGCCGGTACGCGGTTCACAAATGTGGCCACAGGAAGCCCAACCAGAATTCCACAAGCGCTCAGCCTTAACATCCGACCCATCACACTGCGCATGATTTCGGCAGGCGTAGCACCAAGGGCAAGCCGGATTGCAAAGTCCTTAGTCCGGTCGCTGATGATGTAGGCAACGATACCCGCAACGCCGATCAACGAAAGAGCGAAAGCTAGAACCGACGAAATCGTGACAAGAAGCGTTGCAAATCTTGCGTTACTTGTGCAACCACGGATGATTTTCGCGATGGTTTCCATATCGTGCGTGGCCGCTTCCCTGTCGATTTCCGCGAGAGCGGAGCGAATGGAGACCTCAATCTCAGAGGGAGGTATTTCTGTACGCAGAACCACAGCCATGTCCAAAAAAGTATCTGGCTGGTAGGGAACGTATATCTCAGGTTCCGCAGGCTTAGAAATCGCGACGGATCGAATATCTTGAACGATTCCGATTACTCTAAACGTTGTTGGTGCGGTATCCAAAAAAACAAAAACCTCTTTCCCGATCGGATCTTCGTGCGGCAGATATTCCTCAGCAAACCTACTATTCACAATGGCAACGCGAGCATTGGATTCCTGGTCAGACGCACTGAAGTTGTCGCCTGCAATCCGAGGTATACCCAAAGTTTCGAAGTATTTGTCACTAACGACACGCAAATAGACTGTTGGAGCCGTAGTTGCGGATTGGCCTAGTTTAACCGATGTCGGAACCATGAAGTCGGTGTTGAGTGCCGTCAATGGAACACTTGAAGTAAGAGCAACGGAATGTACCCCAGGAACGCTGGCAATCTTCTCGGCGAATCCTTCAAGAGTAGCGTGCGTATGCATCGCATCTGCGTAACGCGCTTGAGGAAGATCGACGCGCAGGCTCAGCAGCTTGGCCGTCTTAAAACCTGGGTCAACGCGCAAAAGATTAAAGAGGCTCCTTGAGAGCACAAGCGTCGCAATCAGGAGCGGTAACACGGCAGCGAGCTGAGCCGCAACGACGATGTTTTGTGTTCGTTGCTTGAAGCGACTGCTTCCCGAATAGAGATTTGGTAACAATGGGTTGGAAACAGACTCTACCAGCAGGATTCGTAGGAAAGGAACGGCGCCAACAACCAGAGCCGCAAACAACGCCAAACCGAAGGCCAAACAAATCGTTCGAATGTCTACCACTGCAAGTTCGAGCCCTCGGATCGCCCCTGCTGCAACATGACGGAGCGTCGAGACGACTATGTGCCCCAGAAACAATCCCCCCGCTCCGCCTATTAAGGCCAAAAGTAGAGATTCGCCCAAAAGCCACAACACAAGATCTCTTGGCTTGGCCCCGAGCGCAACCCGTATGGAAACGTCTCGTACACGAGAGCTTGCACGCACAAACTGGAGATTTGCGACATTCGCACTAGCAACAATCAGAATAGCAAACGAAACCCCTAGGAGCAGAAACAATGGCTGATAGAGCTCACCGAACATTTGTTTACGTAACGGAGTCAGACGTACGCGCTTACCAGCATTCGTTTGTGGAAACCCTGCGGCGAGTTGTGCTCCTATTAGGTTCATTTCGGATGAAGCGCTGCCGAGGTCCGCTCCCGACTTCAATCGTCCTAATACCCTAAGAAAGCGGGCGCCTCTCCCCATTCTTTCGAAGCCTTCGATTGGTCGCCAGAACTCAGCTGTACGACTCCAAAGCGGTTCGGGATGCGAGAAGGACTGCGGCATCACTCCTATGATCACGTATGGTTTTCCAGACAATATTGCAGTTTCTCCCAGGACGGATGCCCGACCACCAAAGTCACGCTGCCACAGACTGTACGCGAGAACAATAACAGATGTATCCTTGTCTTGCGGACTGAAGGTGCGGCCCAGCGCCGGTTGGACTCCCAAGACTTTGAAGAAATTCACAGTCACTAAAGCCCCAGCTATCTGTTCGGCCGCAGTAGGCCTCATCAAATCTGCAGTCGAAATATTGTAGGCAGTCATTTCCGAAAACGATTTGTTACGAGATTCCCAATCATGAAAGTCAGGGAATGAAACGGTGCCCAATGCGTCGGGATGTTCAGGAGTAAATGACCACAGTTGAATTACACGATCGCTATCGGCGTACGGAAGGGGGCGGAACAAGACGGCGTTGGCCACAATGAACACGGCGGAATTCGCCCCCACTCCCAAGGCCAGAGTCAGAACCACGGCTGTACTGAACACCGGTCTGTGCAACAAGGACCTGCTGGAGTGGTAAAGAGTGCCAAGTATCCGCATACGCGAAGAATACTCTCTTGTCCTCTGGTGCTACAATGCCATACTCTTAGGCGCCTGTCGCAGGGGTCGCGTTCGGCCAGCTTCAAGGCGCGATACGATCATTCGCCAAACGGGCATCACAATCATCAGTGCTATATTCCAAAACATGACGAGAAGAATCAGGCACGAAAAAATAGACTGCAGTGCCAAGCTCGTCTGGCTCCAGGTCGGTAAGTTGCCCGCAACGATCGGAGCTCCAAACACGGCGAGAGCTCGGCCGCCTGCTTTTAGCTGCCCTGCGCACAGTGGGCCAATCCGCAACACAAACCAAACCCAAACGAGCTGAGCAGCCGCAGAATAGATGAGGAGAATTCTAGTGATCGATGCACGCCAAGGGAGCTTTTTTGCATCTCGCCGACAAATTCTTTCCAGTAAATGCGTGGCAATGCGCTTGCGCTGATTCGCAAGATTAGAAACCCCAAGAAGGTCCGACAACATCCAGTAACCATCGAATTTAAAAACAGGATTAAGAGAAGTCAACGCTGCATATAGGCTAAACACAACGATAACCCGGAGAGGCGCCCAGTGCGTCCAACAAAACACGACAACAAAAAGGGCTGTCACTATTCCTTGGAAGTAACATCCTCCGAGATCGACAATCACGCGCTGTCTTCGGCTCAGTCCCCATGCAGCACTAACATCGCTATAAAACGCAGGATAAATCAAGTAAAAAGCAAACCCAATGCTGCTCGGGCGCTCTCCAAAGAAATAACAAGCCGAGGCATGGCCTAATTCATGCGCAATCGCCAGAAAAAGAAATGGGCCAAGCGCAGGGATAATAGAATCGCCACTAAATGCCAAGGAGAGTCTAAAGTGCAATGCCGCGAAAATTCCAATGGCCATGAGGAGGAAACAGAATAAAACCCCAAGAGGATCATACAGATGCGATAAAATCGCTGCAATCGCAGTTACCGCGTGCTGTGGAATGAGAACTACGCGAGCCCAAAACCCCCAAGGTAGCTTTTGTTGCGTTCGGCGTTCAGTAATTTCGGTGAGCTGCGCGAGAACAGCGCAATATTTTAGGCTGAGCTCATCTGCTGAAATCAATGAGCCCAGCCTTCGCTCGTTCAGACGTTCTGCAAGCTCCGCGAAGGTCCGCACTCCGACACATTTTTCTTGTCGCTGTACGATCTGACCGCTGCAGTGTACACGCCAAAATTTGGATAGCTTGTCCATCCGCGAGACACGAACATTTCGGCAAGCTCTGGGAGGTTTTCGACGTTTCGTCGATCGATGTTCAGCCTAATGCTGACTGACACACCCATGTCCAACGCCATGCTGATGTTACTCGCAATTGCTCCAAACGACCCCGACCCGTCTTCGTGGATTCGGCGGCGGTCATGTTCGGAGGGAACACCATCAATAGTTACCTGAATGTTGGACAGTTTCTCACGTGATAAAAGCGGACGATATGCGTCCAATTCTGTCGCGTTGCTCACCGCCCAAAACGTAGCGTGTCCCAAGTTCAGGGCTTTGTTAACAATATATTCCACCACCCGAAAGTTAGCTTTCAGAAAGGGTTCGCCGCCGTAGAATCCGATGTTGCGACGAAATTGAGAGTCTTCACCTATGCCGTGAGCCGCCTCAATGTTGATAATGCCTTTGAAAATGCGTTCTACCATCTCCATGGACATGGGTTGCAGAAGGTGCTGGTAATGAGGATCGGTGCGCATGTGATCTTGAAAGCAGTAAGCACATCGCAAGTTACAACTATAGGTTGGCATAAATACGTAATTTCAGTAGTGTCCGGGGAAAAACTCGCCACCCCGGCCTAAGCTCCTGATTCCAAAGGCGTTAGCGGGTGTCGAGGTCGGGAACGATTTGAATTCAATTTGGCCGAAAATGACGGTTCTGGAGACGTTCGGAAGGGTTGCGACAATGGCCCATGAACGTCGGCCAAACCGTTTTCTCG
>Ga0123356_10006378_pt1 | contig 11884 bp, 10 predicted proteins | sample TergutEmb28metaG_2_FD_92546 | JGI IMG/M metagenome (GOLD analysis project Ga0123356, IMG submission 92546) | Embiratermes neotenicus P3 segment gut microbial communities from Petit-Saut dam, French Guiana - Emb289 P3 | ecosystem: Host-associated > Arthropoda: Insects > Digestive system > Gut ... | reverse complement strand
GACGACAAACGCTCTCCCAGAGCGCAACCTTAATTCACGCGCAGCTCAACGACCCCCTGCTGCACGTGAAACCTCGGCCGGCGACTTCAGGTCGCCGGCCCTTTTCAAGGGACTCAGGACGCAGGAGCACGCCGCGCCCGACCGCGTGGTCAGCGCCGCGGACAGCCGTCGAGCTCACGCTCGCGAGCGACCCGGTGGCCGCAACAGGCTCAAGCGATGCAGGTCCACCGTCGCTCCCGGCCGGATCGTCAACCAGGTGCAACCAAGGTCCGATAGCCCGCAGCGCCGCGGCGGGCTGAGACTTCCGGGGTCCGGGCCTGAAGCAAGGAGCACCTATGAGGAAGATCAACGTTCTGAAATCGCTGCCGCTGGCCGTGATGCTGGCCGGCATGGGCAGTTACGCGTGGGCACAGTCACAGCCCGCCGTCACCAGCAATTTTGTGAGGGTGCAGGCTACCGTCCGGTCCATCGACCAAGCCACCCGCACGGTGACGATCGAGGGACCGCAAGGCGAGGTCACAGTGGTGGTCGCCCCCGAAGTGAGGAATTTCAACAACATCAAGGTCGGTGACGTCGTGAACGTCAGCTACTACGAGAGCGTCGCGGCGCAGATCGCCAAGGGCAAACAGAAGGTAGCCGACCCGGCGGCGTCGAGGTTCGCCTATGCCAGCCCGACCGCGATGAGACCCGGTGGGGGAGCCGGGGCGTCGGTGACTGCAACCGTCAGGATCGATGCCATCGAGCTGAGCACCAACACGGTCGCCTTCAGGGACCGGGACGGGCGTACGCACATCGTCGCGGTGATGTCACCCAACATGCGCGAGTTCATCCGCACACTGAAGCCCGGCGACCATGTGAACGTCACCTACACCCAATCGGTCGCCGTGGAGGTGCTACCGGCTTCCTGAGCCGCGGTCGGGGGGGGTGCGTCAGGGCTTCGCTGTGACCTCGAAGTGATCCGGCTCGGTCCATGGATCGGCGCTCTGTTCCGTGGCATCGAAGCGCACCATGGTTCCCCGCAGCTGCCCGCGGTCCAGAATGAAGCGGATGAAGTGGTAATTGACCGAGGTGTGCAGTTTGGACAGCTCGCCAAAGATTCGCACGGCGGGCACCGGCTTGGCGCCGCCGCCGCCGCTGACGAGGTAAGTGACGCCATCCTTCCTGTACCGCTCGTAGTTGTGGACGTGACTGCCCACCACGACCACCTGAGCGCGCAGCGATCTTGCGCGCCTGGACAGGTAGCGGCTGACTTCTCGCTCGTCCCGCATCGAGGGATAGATGGGATCGCGCACCGGCGGATAGTGCAGCATGATGAGTACAAATTTGATGCTACGGTCGCTGTTGGCTTCGGCGATCTGCCGTTCGAACCAGGCGCGCTGCTCGCTCCCGCGTTTGAGTGCGGAATCGGAATCCAGGATCAGCGCCCGGAGCGTCGACCCCAGGGTCACCGAATACCAGCGGTGTGAGCGCAGCGAGTCGAAGGTGTGCCACCAGTTCTCGAGGCACGGGTCGGCGTCGCCCTCGCAGCCCTTGAGCTCGTGGTTGCCGAGCACCGGAAACACCGGGATGTTCTCTTCCTGCCAGCGCGCCGTCTCGCCCCGATACACCCCGTAGTCTTCCCGGTCGCTGCCCTGGTAAACGAGATCTCCGCCGATCAGGACCGCCGCCGGGTGCTCGAGCGCGATTTTCTCCACCAGGGCGCGCCGCACTATCGGATTGACGACCTTGTCGTTGCGGTTGCCGGTGAAGCGCGTGTCGCCGTATACGACGAACGTCATCGCATCGCCCGGATCCGACGCCGGCACGTCAAAGCGCGGCGGCTCGGAGGTGCTCGCGGCGCGGGCGGCGGGAGCGGAGACCGACAGAAAGAGAGCTGACACGGCGGCAAGCAACCCGGACGCCGTCGCGAACACCGTCCCATGCTTCACGTCAGACCCGCGCATCACGTCTGTCCCTTCGCATCCTGTCTGTCCCGCAGCACGTCTGTCCCGCAGCACGTCTGTCCCACGCATCACGCATCAGGTCGGTCCCAAATCACGTCCGTCCCGCCCCATCACACATCGCCTTGGCACCGCTCTTGTTCTGCCAGAGGCGCACCTCAACGCGGTCTGCGGCGGGGGCGCCGCCCGCCGACTCTGGCACGGTGCGCGAGGAACGCCTGCACCTGGCTCCTCACGAAGCGGTGGATCTCGTCCTGCGAGCTGGGCGTGACCGGGGTCGGTACCGCGAAGGGCCGGCCACCGGCTGCGCGCCGCCAGTCGCGGGCCAGTTCGCTCATGTAATCGTCAGCGGGCGCCTGCGTGGCATCGAATCCTGCCAACTGCTGCGCGCCGGGCGTAACCAGCGTGGCGGGCGTGTCCGTTCGCGGCACGGCGAGCAACAGATCATCGAAGGCGGCCGCAGCGGCGTCGCGCTTAGTGAGCGATCCGGTGATACCGAAGAGTTTGCGCACCGTGGCCAGCACGCTCGTGTGCTGCAACCTCTTCGACCACACCACACCCTTTGGCACATAGGGTGAGGCGAGCAGGGTCGGAACCCGCAGCCCCAGCCGGTCGAACGCGAAGCGCGGCGCGAAGGATGCCTTGTCACCGGGTGCCGGCGAGTTGATACCGTCGGGATTCACCGCCGCGGGCGGGTCGGCATGATCGAAGTAGCCGCCGTGCTCGTCGAATGTAACGATGTACAGGCTCTGCGGCCACTGCGGACCGCCGCGTAAGGCGGCGTACACGTCCGCGATCAGCTGGTCCCCGGGACGCACGTCCTGCGGCGGGTGCATCGAGGTCGGCGGCCCGTCGCTGGCGGATCCGGCGAAGCGCGGGATGATGAAGTTGTAGCTGGCGAGCTTGCCGGCCGCCGCGTCCGCAGCGAAGCTGGACTCGTAGAGTTTGAAATTCGCGCGCTGCGTGTTGATGCGGCTGTATTGGGCGACCTCGTTCTGATCGCTGTAGTACACGGCCCAGCTCCGCCGGTGGTTCTGCAGCTGCTCATAGATCGTCACGGATTTGAGCGCCACGCTCCAGTCGTTGCGCGCCCAGCCCGCGGAAGTTCCCGCGTGGAGGTACAGCCGATTGGGCATCGTGGGTCCGGGAACTTCCGCGTACCACTGATCGCACAGCACGAAACTCTCGGCCAGCGCGCCAAGCGCCGGTAACTGTCCGGCCGTGAACGTCTGCATGACGGCGGTGAGATCCACGCCCGTGCCGCCGATGCCGTCGGTCGCCAGCGCACTTTTGTAGTTCTGCACAAATCCCCGGTCGTTCACTGGCTTGAGCGCCGCGCCGGGGGCAACTACCCTGGTCGTGAACAACTGCACGTTGGTGTCTTCGACACTATGGCCCGGACCCTGGCCGTGCGTCACCGCAAAGAGCGCTGGCTGCCCCGCGGCGATCGCCGCATTGCCCGGGGCGCTGGCCGGCAGCGCCGGATTCGGCCGGTTGGAGAACGGACCCTGCGCGAGCCCTGACACGCCCGGCCACTTGCCGAACAAATGATCGAGCGAGCGATTCTCCTGCATCAGAACCACCACGCATTCGATCGGCGGGAGTGCGCTCGCACTGCCCGCTGCGGGTCGCGCGGCTGCTGCGGCGCGTCTGGCCGCCGGCGAGCGCGCCGCGCGAGCACGGGCGGGCATCGCAGCTCTCGCGGTGCGCCGTGCGGCGCGTTGCGCTCGTGCCCTCGATTTAGCCAAGTGCGCCTCCTGTCAAAAACATCCTCGCCTCGGGACGGAACGCCGCCCTGCAGCAGACGCAAATCCCTGCCCTTCAGGGGGAAGGCGTTAATCTGCACCGTCGCGTCCGTAGCGGCGCGCTACCGCTCACCACAGTGCGCGCAGGTGCGTTACAGCATGATGACCGCCGTAAGCTTACCGGATGGTGCGTCAGGCGGGCGTGGGTGCTGAAGCCTGTGTTGCGCCCGGCACGGTTAACGCGGGCTCGCCGGTGCGCTACGATCGGTGAGCGCAGCATGCGGTCCGGGGTCGCGGCCTTCGCCGCGATCCGGGTTGCGCTTGCGCGTGAGGCTGTTTGCTGACGCTATGCATCAGATCGGCGTGACGGTAATGCCCGCGCAGCAACCGGGGAGCGACGATGAGGCGACCCGGATGAGCCGGCGCGAGCTGATCAAACGGATCATCGCCTCCGGCGCCGTCGCCTCCGCTGCCTCCTACCTGTACGGCGGCCTCAGCGGCTGCGTGCGCGAGGCCGGCGCCGTCAACGGCGCCGTGGAGCGCCTGATCTCGATCAACGTCAACGGCCAGGTGCGACGCGTCGACGTGTTGCCGCAAGAGACACTGGCGATGACCTTGCGTTACAAGCTCGGCCTCACGGGCACCAAGCTCGGCTGCGACCGTGGCGAGTGCGGTGCCTGCACCGTCATGCTCGATGATGTGACCCACTACTCTTGCTCCGTCCTGACGCATAGCGTGCGTGGGCGCAGCGTGATCACCGTCGAAGGCGTCGGCGGCCCCAACGGCGAGCTGCATCCGGTGCAGCAGGCGTTCATCAACGAGCTGTCCCCGCAATGCGGCTTCTGCACGCCCGGCCAGGTGGTCGCGGCGGTGGCGTTGCTGAAGCGCAATCCCAGGCCCACCCGCGAGGAGGCGCGCGCGGCACTGGCCGGAAATCTCTGCCGCTGCGGGGCTTACGACAACTATCTGAACGGCGTCATGCGCGCCTCGCGGCAGGGCTCGGCCACATGACCTACCGGCTGCTCGGCAGGGATTTCACGCCGCCGGACGTCTACGCCAAGGTCACCGGACAGGCGAAATACGCGGAAGACTTCCGCGCCGACGGCATGGTGTTCTGTCGCCTCCTCACCAGCCCCATGCCCCATGCCAGAGTGAAGAGCATCGACGTCTCGCAGGCCTTAGCTGTGGCGGGCGTGGTCGGCGTGCTGCTGCCCGGCGAAGTGACGCCGGTCCCGGAGCCCGATGCGCCGATTCTCAGCGCCGAGCCGCAGTACGTCGGTGATCCGATCATGGCGCTGGCGGCAGTCGACGAGACGACCGCCCAGGACGCCCTCGACAAGGTGCGGGTGGATCTCGAGCCCCTGCCGTTCGTGCTCGATCCGCTGCAGAGCCTCCATCCCGACGGACCAAACGCGCGCGCCGACGGCCACAACGTCGGTGGCCGCGGCGTCGCGCCGCGGTCGCTCAAGTGGAGCGCCGCGGACTTCGAGCAGGCCGGCGCGGGCAAGCTGCCGCTCGGCAAGGCCGTGGTGGAGTGGGCGTACGGCGACCTCGCGGCGGGTTTCGCGAAATCCAAAGTCGTGTACGACGACACCTTCGTTACTGCCAGCAACTCGCATCACAGCATGGAGCCGCGCACCACCCTGGCCTACTGGCAGAACGGCAAGTGCATCCTGCACGGCTCCACGCAGAGCCAGTCGTTCGTCGTCCCGGGGCTGGCGCGCTACCTCGGCATCAAACCCGAAGAGCTGGTGTACATCGCCGGGTTCTGTGGTGGCGGCTTCGGCTCGAAAGGCTCTGCCTACCCCAGCATGGCGATCCCCGCGCTGCTGTCGAAGAAGCTGCGGCGGCCGGTGATGATGCGCGTGAGTCGCGCCGAGGAGTACTACATCGGCCGCGCACGCAGCGGTTTCCAGGGCCGCGTGAAGCTCGGCTTTGGCGCCGACGGGCGGCTGCTCGCCGCCGACATGTACATCGTGCAGGACGGCGGCGCCTACACCGGCTTTACCGACTACCGCAACGCCGCCGACCTGCTGTCGATCGTCTACACCCCGGAGGCGATGCGCTGGCGCGGTGTGCCGGTGTACACCAACTCGCCGACGCGTTCGGCGCAGCGCGGGCCCGGCGAGAATCAGATCTCCCTCATCCTCGAGCCGCTGATGGATCGCGCCGCGCGCGACCTGAACGTCGACCGCCTGGAGATCCGCCGCGTGAACGCGCCGCAGACGGGCTCCGCGGTGGGCAGTGAGCGCCGCCCGGTCACGAGCGCCTGGCTGCGCGAGGCGCTCGCCATCGGCGCGGCGCGCTTCAAGTGGGAGGAGCGCAGGGCGCGCAGCGGGCAGCGCCGCGGCCCGAAGGTCACCGGCATCGGCATCGGTCAGGGTTATCACCCCGCTGGCTCGCACGGCTTCGACGGCCTGCTGCGTATCACCCCCGACGGCAAGCTGCACATTCACACCGGTGTCGGCAATCTCGGCACGTTCTCGCACTCGGCCACCGCGCGCATCGCCGCCGAGGCGCTGAAGTACGAGTGGAGCGATTGTGTCATCGAGCGCGGCGACACGCGCAAACACCTGCCCTGGAACAACGGCCAGTTCGGCAGCAATACGTCCTTCACCATGGCGCGCACCAACTACGTGGCCGCCATGGACGCCCTCGACAAGATGAAGGAGATTGCCGCCCGCGATCTCGGCGGCAAGCCGGGCGACTACGACATCGACGGGCGGCGGATCTTCGCGACCGGCCATCCGGCGCGTCACCTGACCTACGCCGCGCTCGCGCAGCGCGCGATCGAGCTCGGCGGCAGGTACTGCGGCCACGAGCTCCCGGGCGATCTCAACCCGATGACGCGCGCCTCCGCCACCGCACTGGCCGGCACCGGGCTGGTCGGCGTGGCGAAGGACACGCTCCCGGTGGGCGGGGAAACGGCCGCCTTCGCCTGTGCGTTCGTCGAGCTCGAGCTCGATGTGGAGACCGGCCAGCACCGCATCGTCGACCTGCTGTGCGTCGGAGATTGCGGCACCGTGATCCATCCGATGGGCCTGGCGACCCAACTTCGGGGCGGCTCGGTGCAGGGCATCAGCGTCGCAACCCTCGAGCACATCATCTTCGATCCGCAGAACGGCATTCCCGGCCACATTGGCCTCTACCAGGCGAGACCCGCCACGTATCTCGACGTACCCCCCCGCCTCGAGGCGGCCTGGGTCGACAAGCCCGATCCGACCAGCCCGATGGGCACCAAGGGCATTGGCGAGCCGCCCCTCGGCGCCGCCGGCGCGGCCGTCATCTGCGCGCTCTCGGACGCGCTCGGCGGACACGTGTTCAACCGCACGCCCGTCAAGCTCGACATGGTGCTGAACACCGTGAGCGGCAAGCCGGCTGCGCACACGCCGCTGCAGGTCAACACGCAGTAAGGAGCGTTGACGCGTGCACCGCGACATGATGCCGTACTTTCAGCTGTACCAGCCCGCGACGCTGGACGGCGCGCTCGAGCTGGCGCAGCGGCTGGGTCCCGGCGCCTGGTTCCTTGCGGGCGGCAACGACAGCCTCGACTGGTTCAAGGATCGCAACAAGCGCCCTGCCGCCGTCATCGAGCTCGCCGGCATCGAGAGTCTGTACGGCATCCGTGACAGCGCTGCGGGCCTGGAGATCGGTGCGCTGACGAAGCTCGCAGACATCGAGAGCTCGTCCGTGGTGCGCGCGCGCTACGCACTCCTCGCCGCGGCCGCCGGACGCGTCGCGACCCCCCAGATCCGCAATTCCGGCACGCTTGGCGGAAATCTCTGCCAGGACACGCGCTGCTGGTACTACCGCTACGGGGTCAGCTGCTATCGCGCCGGCGGCAACACCTGCTACGCCGACACGCCGCAGGGCATGAACCGCGAGCACTGCCTGTTCGGCGCGAGCCGCTGCGTCGCGGTTTCGCCGACCGACACCGGCCCCGCGTGCGTCGCGCTCGATGCCCGCATGGTGATCCGCGGCCCGCAGGGCGAGCGCCTCGTTCCCGCGGAGGAATTCTTCGTCGGGCCGGCGAACAACATCCAGCGCATGACGGTGCTCGAGCCCGGCGAACTGCTGGTGGCGGTGCGCCTGCCACGTGAGTGGTCGGGTGTGAAGTTTTATTTCGAGAAGGTCGCGGACCGCGGCGCCTGGGATTTTGCCCTGGTGAGCGTCGCCGCGGCCATGTTGGTCGAGGGTGGCTCCATCAAACGCCTCCGCATGGCCTGCGGCGGCGTCGAGTGCGTGCCGCGGCGGCTGCGCAGCGTGGAGGAGCTGGTGACGGGCCGCGCGCAGAACGAGGACACCGCCGCGCTCGCCGGCCGCGCGGCGGTCGAGGGTGCGGCACCCCTCAACTTCAATCAATTCAAGGTGCCGCTGCTGGAGAACCTGGTGCGCCGCGCGGTTCGCGACGCATAGCTGGCGCGTCCGCAGGAGAGTAAATGGATATCTTCCGCACCGGTCACGACATCTGGGGCCGCCCGGTCATCGAAGGCGTGTCGTGGGATCTGCTGTGGCTGGCCATCGTCAGCGGCGCTGCCGTCATCCTCGGCCACGCGCTCTGGCGGCTGCTGCGCCGCGACCGCCCGGAAGCCTGACCCATGGCCATCGCCGCCGACCGCCCCGCGGACCTGGCAGCCGTTGCCCAGCGCGTGCCGCGTCACGCCGGCATCGACCGGCTGTTTCACTGGCTGACCGCGCTGGCGGCGCTCATCCTCATGGCCACCGGGCTGCTGCCGCAGGTCGGCGTGCACTTCGACTGGGTCGTCATTCACTGGATCACGGGCCTCGCGCTTACGGTACTGGTGATTTTTCACGTGGTGCGCTCGCTCTTCTGGCAGCGCCCGCGCACCATCTGGTTCTCGCTGGCCGAGATTCGTGGCACGCGGCCCGCAAAGTACTCCGTCGCGCAGCGACTCATGCATCACGCCATGGGACTCATGGTGCTCGCGGCAGTCATCTCGGGTCTGCTGATGCTCAAGAAGATCCGCACGCCGTTCCTGGTGCGCGACCCGTACTTCCTCGGTGCCGATGCCTGGGGCGTGGTCTATTTCATCCACGGGCTGGCGGCCGTCGCCGGCGTGTCGCTGGTGATGATTCACGTGTACTTCGCGCTGCTCCCCGAGAATCGCCACTATCTGCGCGCCATGATCCGCGGCTGGATGAGCCGCGAAGAGCAGCGTGCGCATGCCGGTGGCGGCCGTCCGCGTGGCGGGAAAACCGGGTGATGGCCGGAGTGGACGAGCTCACGCGCAACATCGACACCATCGAGCGCGGCTACGAATATCTGCTGGCCTACGCCGCGCAGGGGCGGCAGGACGATGCCGGCAGCGAAGTTCGCGACATCCTCGTGCGTATGCACGCCGCGCTCGCGCAGCTTCCCGAGCAGTTGCGCGCGGCGATAGCTGCCGACTCAGCCGTGGCGGCGCGGGAGGCCGGGGCATTCCTCGGAGCGGTGGTCGATGATGCCCGCAAGGCGCGTGGCGCGCTCGCGCTCGTGTTGAGCCGCCCCGCCATCGGCTCGCTGCTGATCGACAACCTCAACGCCTCGATCCACGTGCGGACGCTTCTCACCGACCTGTTCCTGGCGGAGCAGGCCCTGCGCCAGCGCTGAGACAGTCGCGCTGCCGGCAGAGAGCACGCCGGTGTCCGCGTGCTGCGCGCGGCCCTTCACGGCTCCTTCACGCTGCGCAGCCGCCGCGGCGCGCTGCGCCCTCACCCGGGCGCCGTCTCCTGCAGCAGCACCAGCGATCTTCCCTGCAGGGCGTAACTCTCGCCCGGCAGTGGCTGGCACGAGAACGGATCGCCCTCGAGCGCTGTGTCGAGGACCGTCTCCCACGCCTTGGCCGACAGCGCTTCGGCGATGTGAAATATGATCGTTTCGTGGTGAGCGTTGAACAGCACCAGGAAGTTGCTGTCCCGGATGAGCTCGCCGCGGCGGTCGCGGCGCTCGATGGCCCCGCCCGCCATGTACACCCCGAGGCAGCGGGCAAACTCGTGGTTCCAGTCGCTCTCGTTCATCTCCCGCCCGTCCGGGGCCAGCCAGAGGATTTCCTTCAGCCGCTCGGCCGTGAGCGTATCGGCCCGCACGTAGCGGCGACGGCTGAACACCGGATGCTGTCGCCGCAGATTGACCAGGCGCCGGGCGAAGCGGAGAAATTCCTCGCGGCGCGCATCTGCGCTCCAGTCCGTCCACGACAGCTCGCTGTCCTGGCAGTAGGCGTTGTTGTTGCCCCGCTGGCTGCGATTGAGCTCATCGCCCCCGAGGAGCATCGGCACCCCCTGCGAGAGCAGCAGTGAAGCGAGCAGATTGCGTTTCTGGCGCCTGCGCAGCGCCACCACGCCCGGGTCGTCCGTGGGGCCTTCGACGCCGCAGTTCCACGAGCGGTTGTCCTGCTGCCCGTCGCGATTGTCCTCGCCGTTGGCTTCGTTGTGCTTGTCGTTGTAGCTGACGAGGTCCTCGAGCGTGAAGCCGTCGTGCGCGGTGATGAAGTTGATGCTGGCGTGGGGCTTGCGGCCGCTCGCCTCGTAGAGGTCCGAGGAGCCGGTGAAACGCCGCGCAAAATCGGCCATGAGGCCGCCGTCGCCCTTCCAGTAGCTGCGCAGCGTGTTGCGGTACTTGTCGTTCCACTCGTTCCAGCCGGGCGGAAAGTTGCCGACCTGGTAGCCGCCGCTGCCGATGTCCCAGGGCTCGGCGATGAGCTTCACCTGCGAGAGCACCGGATCCTGGCCGATGGTGTCGAAGAATGAGCCGAGCCGGTCGACGTCGTGCAGCTCGCGCGCGAGCGCGGCGGCGAGGTCGAAACGAAAACCGTCGACGTGCATCTCGGTCACCCAGTAGCGCAGGCTGTCCATCAGCATCTGCAGCACGTTCGGATGCTGCAGGTTGAGCGTGTTGCCGGTGCCGGTGAAATCCATGTAGTAACGCGGATTGTCCGCGGTGAGGCGGTAGTAGGAGGCGTTGTCGATGCCGCGGAACGACAGCGTGGGTCCGAGCTGGTTGCCTTCGGCGGTGTGGTTGTAGACCACGTCCAGCAGCACTTCGATGCCCGCCGAGTGCAGCACCTTCACCATGGTCTTGAATTCGCTGATGCGCCCGGTGCTCGAATAGCGCGTTTCCGGGGCAAAGAAGCCCAGCGTGTTGTAGCCCCAGTAGTTGCGCAACCCCCGCTCGAGCAGATGGCGGTCGTCGGCGAAGGCATGCACCGGCATCAGCTCGATCGCCGTGATGCCGAGCCGCACCAGGTGATCGACGATCGGCGCCGTCGCGAGCCCGGCGTACGTGCCGCGCAGCGGCGGCGGCACGCCGGGATGACGGATCGACAGGCCGCGAACGTGCGCCTCGTAGATGACCGTGTCGTGCCAGGGAATGCGCGGCGGCCGGTCGTCGCCCCAAGTGAAGGCCGGATCGACCACACGGCACTTCGGCGTGCCAGCGGCGCTGTCGCGCCGGTCGAACGACAGGTCCGCCTTCGCGTGTCCGGTCCGGTAGCCGAAATGCGCATCGCTCCAGGTCAGCGGGCCCTGCAGATGCTTGGCGTAAGGTTCGATCAGCAGCTTATGGGGATTGAAGCGATGTCCGTGCTCGGGATCATAGGGGCCATGGACGCGGTAACCATAGAGCAGTCCGGGACGCGCCTCGGGCAGGTAAGCATGCCAGTTGGCGTCGGTGCGCTCGCGAATGTCGATGCGCTGCATCTCGTGCCGGCCGGTGGAATCGAAGATGCACAGCTCGACCTTCTCGGCATGCGCGGAGAACAGCGAGAAGTTCACGCCCTCGCCGTCAAAGGTTGCGCCGCGCGGGTAGGGCTCACCGGGCCATACCGCACTCATGAGGAGATCCGGCTTCATACTCACCGCTCTCTCAGTCGTGTGAACGGTACTCTCATCGTCAGCTGCGATGTCCACGCTGCAACCCCCCTTATCGCAAGACATCGATACTAGGGGGATGCAAGCGGTCCGTTCAACTCTCAACGCAGCGACCCCGCACAGCGACACGCAAGGCGCAATGTCACAGCGACAAGCAGCTGCGGCGGCGTAAACACGCTGTCAACGCGAGTATAGTTAGCCGCCCCAGGGGTCGGTCGAGGACAAGGGCATGCGCGCGTCACGGTTTGTCGTTCGGGTGGGTCGACTCATCAGCGCCGCGGCGCTGCCCGGCGCCACGGCGCTGCTGCCGGCCGGCGCCACGGCGCTGCTGCT
>Ga0123356_10006377_pt1 | contig 11886 bp, 7 predicted proteins | sample TergutEmb28metaG_2_FD_92546 | JGI IMG/M metagenome (GOLD analysis project Ga0123356, IMG submission 92546) | Embiratermes neotenicus P3 segment gut microbial communities from Petit-Saut dam, French Guiana - Emb289 P3 | ecosystem: Host-associated > Arthropoda: Insects > Digestive system > Gut ... | reverse complement strand
GGGGGCGGCTCGGTGTGGACGTGATCGCGCTGCTGGCGCTGGCGGGCGCCGTCGCGGTACGCGAACTGCTGGCCGCGGCGGTCATCAGCGTGATGCTCGCCAGCGGCGGCGCCCTCGAGGCGTGGGCGGCGCGGCGCGCCCGGCGTGACCTTGGCGCGCTGCTGGACCGGGCGCCGCGGACCGCGCGGCGCTACCGCGACGGCAACGTCGAAGTCCTGCCGCTGGACGATGTTGCCGCCGGTGACCTGCTGCTGGTGGCGGCGGGTGACGTGGTGCCGGTTGACGGTACGGTCGCCTCGCCGGCCGCCATCCTGGATGAGTCCGCGCTGACCGGTGAGGCCCGGCCGGTGGACCGCATCCGCGGCGAGGTAGTTCGCAGCGGCGTGGTGAACGTGGGTGACCCGTTCGACCTGCGGGCCACCGATGACGCCGCTGACAGCACCTACGCGGGCATCGTCCGGCTGGTCAGCGAGGCGGAGAACTCGCAGGCGCCGTTCGTCCGGGCAGCCGACCGGTACGCCATGTGGTTCCTGCCGCTGGCGCTCGCCGTCGCCGCCATCGCGTGGGCGGTCGGGGGTGCGGACCGCGCCGTCGCGGTCCTCGTGGTGGCCACCCCGTGCCCGCTGATCCTGGCGGCACCGGTCGCTCTGGTCTCCGGCCTGTCGGCGGCGGCGCGGCGCGGCGTCGTGGTCAAGAGCGGCGGCGTGCTTGAGCGCCTTGCCAAGTGCACCACGCTCATCCTCGACAAGACCGGGACGCTCACCGTCGGGCAGCCGGACGTCACCGCCGTCATCCCGGCCCCCGGCACCCTGGACGCTGACGAGGTGCTGACCCTGGCGGCGTCGCTTGACCAGGTGTCCGCGCACGTGCTCGCCGCCGCGATCGTCCGGGCCGGAGCCGAGCGTGGCTGCCGCCTGACCCCGCCGTCGGATGTCACCGAGGTGGCGGGGCAGGGTATCGGCGGCACCGTCGAGGGCCGTGAGGTCCGGCTCGGGCGCGCCAGCTGGGCGGGGGCGGTGGAATCCGAGCCGTGGGTACGGGTGGCGCGCCGCCGGTCCCGGCTGGACGGTGCGCTCACCGTCTTTGTCGCCGTCGACGGCCAGCCTGCGGGCGTGCTGCTGCTTGAGGACCGGATCCGGCCCGAGGCGCGGCAGACCCTCAGGGCCGTGCGGCGCGGCGGTATCAGCAGGGTGGTGCTCGCTACCGGTGACCGCGCCGAAGCGGCCGGCACTGTGGGCGCGCTCGCCGCGGCGGACGAGGTGCTGGCGGAGCTGACCCCGGCCGGCAAGCTCGAGGTGGTGCGCGAAGAGCAGCGCCGGGCGCCGGTGATCATGACCGGCGATGGCATCAATGACGCGCCGGCCCTGGCGCTGGCTGATGTCGGGATCGCGATGGGCGCCCGCGGCGCTACCGCTTCCTCGGAAGCGGCGGACGCGGTGCTCACCGTGGATGAGCTGGGCCGTCTCGGTGAGGTGGCGGCGCTGAGCCGCCGCACCCGGCGGATCGCCCTGCAAAGCGCACTGGTCGGCATGGGCCTGTCACTGGCCGCCATGGTGGCAGCGGCCTGCGGACTGCTGCCCGCGGTGTGGGGCGCACTGCTGCAGGAGGCCATCGATGTCGCGGTGATACTCAACGCGCTCCGCGCGCTGGTCCCGGTACGGCCCGAGGTGCGGCTGACCGCGGCGGACACTGACCTGACCCACCGGTTCAGCACCGAGCACCAGGCGCTTCGCGCGAACATCGATGAGCTGCGGACGGCCGCCGAGGCGCTCGGCCAGCCAGGCGCGATGAAGCAGGTCAGGCGGGTACACGAGCTGCTGACCCACGAGGTCTGGCCGCATGAAGAGGCCGAGGAGTCAACCCTGTACCCGGCGCTGAACCGGGTACTCGGCGGCACCGACCCGACCGCCCCGATGAGCCGGGCGCATACCGAGATCTCGGTTCAGATCGATCGGCTGGGGCGGCTCATCGAAGACATCGGTGACCGCGAACCCGACGAGGCCGACATCGCGGACCTGCGGGCCAGCCTGTACGGGTTGCACGCCATCCTGCGCCTGCACACGGTGCAGGAAGACGAGGCCTACCTGTCGCTGGGCGACACCACCGGCGCCGGAAGCCATGCGGCCTGACGCCATGCGGCCTGACGCCGGGGGTCCTGACGCCGGCCGTTCGGCAGGCTTACTGCGCCGGGGCAGGTCGTTCAGGCAATGGCGCCACGGGCTTGTGCTGACCAGCAGGGCGATCCGGGGCGCCTGCGCGGAACGGCGGCCCGCGAGCCGAGACTCGCGGGCCGCGCCGCCGGGTGGCCGGCTATCCGGTCAGGGGCGCTCCGGTGGGGCCGGTGGCTTTCGCGATGGTGCTGGCGGCGAGCTGCTGGACCGCCGGGGGCAGCGGGACGTAGCCGAGATCGGAGGCGTAGGCCTGGCCGGCGTGGGTGAGCCAGCTGAGCAGCGATACCAGCGCCTGGCCGGCAGGCTGGCTGGGCTGCCGGGCCGAGATCAGCACCCAGCTGTAACCGCAGATCGGGTAGGCGGCCGCACCGGGCTCGTTAACGATGGAGAAGTCACTCACGGAGATGGTGGGCTTGGCCGCGGCGTCGGCCTTGATAGCGGCCGGGGTGGGGATGGTGTAGACGCCGGCGCGGTTGGCGATGGCGGCGTAGCCCAGGGTCGTGCCGGTGGTGTAGGAGCGTTCGACGTATCCGATGGAGTAGGGGGTGTCCTCGAGGGCGGTGGTCACACCGGGATTTCCGGTGCCGCCGATACCGGTCGGCCAGTGCAGGCTGCGTGCCTTGCCGACCTTCGAGGCCCAGGCGGGGCTTACGTCGGACAGGTAGTTGCTGAAGATGTAGGTGGTGCCGCTGCCATCGGAGCGGTGCACCACGGTGATGGTGGCGGCGGGCAGGTGCGCGCCGGGGTTAAGCCTGGCAATGGCCGGGTCGTTCCACTTGGTGATCTGGCCGAGGAAGATTCTGGCCAGCACGGGGCCGGTCAGCCGCAGCGCGGTTTTGCCGAGGTGCAGGCCGTTATAGGCGACGGCCACGGCGCCAAGATCGACCGGAACCTGCAGTGTGGCACCGCTGGCGCCGGCCAGATCCGACGTGCTGGCCGGGACGTCGCTGGCACCGAAGTTCACATTCCCGGCGTCGAACTGGGTTATGCCGTCGCTGCTGCCGACCGCGTCGTAGCTGATGCCAACGTAGATGTTGGCCTGCTCGTAAGCCGAAAATGCCAGGTCGAAGAACGGCGCGTCAAAGGTCGACCCGGCACCGGTCAGTTGCGCGACGGTGGTGTCCTCCACCACCGGTTGCGGAGCGCCGCTGACGGTCACGGTGTTGAAGACAGTGCTGGTGACAGCGCTGGTGCACGCGGTGAGCCCCGCGGCCAGGGCGAGAACGGCGGTCGTCACCAGTACCCGGCGCGACCGGAACGGCATTAAACAGAGCATCATCGCCGTCCTCTCCGGAAAGGATGACGCGGCTTTGGAGTGGGTGCCAAGGCAAAGGTAATCAGACCCGTTTGATAAATCAATGGGGCAGCGGTTACCTTGACCCGCGGGAAAATCCATTAACCTGATAGAAGTAATGTGAAAATACCTTTAGCGGCCCCGGAGCCAGCGCACAGCAGGCACGCCGCTCCCCCAGGAGCCGCGTGCCTGCCGGTTGCGCCGTGCCGATCAGCCCTTCTCGGCGTTGTCCTTCAGGCTGGAGTTGAGCATGTCGGACATGCCGGCTGTCCCGGCCAGGCCGGGGATGCCGCCGAAGCTCTGGGCATGGTGCGGATGGTTGACCGGCGCCGGCGACACCGACTGGACGCTGCTGGCCGAGCAGATCGCGGCAGGGTCGAAGGACGCGGTGCCCTCCAGCACCTGAAGCAGCGACTCCGACGGGGTGCTGATCGCCGGGCCGATCACGTCCGAGCTCGCCGGGATGGCGGTCGGCCGCACGGCGTCGTTCACCGGACTGGGGAGCAGGATGTCCTGGATGTTGCGCGCGTTCTTATCGCGAGCGGTGAGGGGGTTCAGGCCGAAGGTGGACTCGATCAGCGCGAGGCTGGAGCAGTGCTCGAACGGACCCTCGTGCACAACCCGGTGCGGCCGCGCGAGGTTGGTCACCACCAGGGCGGGAACCCGGAAGCCGAGTTGCCGGTAGTTCGGGTACAGCCGTCCGTCCGTTGGCGTGGTGCTGTCCCCCGCGTGCATCACGTTCGCCGGGTTCGTGTCATCGATGACCTGCGGCGGCCGCACGTGGTCGTAGAAGCCGCCCCATTCGTCGAACGTCACGATGAACACCGTGTCGTCGAGGTAGCCGTTGTCGGCGAGGGCGTGGTACGCGTCGGCGATGAAGCGCTCGCCGAGCCGGATGTCTCCCTGCGGGTGATCATCCCCGGACGTGCCGACGGTCTCGTTGTCGAAGGCGGGGTCGATGTAGCAGACGTTCGGCAGCGTGCCATTCTCGCAGGCCGCGACGAAGGAGGTGCCCGCGGACAGTGCGGCCGTGGAGGCGTCCGCGTCGGAGAACGGGTGGAAGAACGCCTGGTACTTGAACGTCGCGCCGGGCACGATCCCGGGGCTGGCCCACAGCGCGAGGAACGGGGAGTCGCGATAGTAGTAGCCGCCGGTGGGGATGCCCTGGGAGTTGGCGATGGGGGAGAGCTGGTCCCAGATGGTCGGCAGGGTGGAGGCCACCTCGGAGTTGTGGTCCCGGTCGGTCTGGCCCGCGTGCTGATAGAAGCGGTTGGGGAAGGTTTCCCCGGCGAAGGCACAGAAGTAGCGGTCGAGCGTGGTGTAGTGCTCCGCGAGCGCGCCGATCACCGGCAGGTCGGGCAGCCGCTTGCGGGTCCCGTCGGGGTTGAGGTTGGTGTAGTAGCCGATCGGGAAGGTGTTCGCCGCGGCGAGCGTCACCCCGGGGATGTTCGCCGGCATCGTCGGCCGCTGAAGGAAGCCGTCCATCTTGCCGTAGTTGTGCTGGACGAGCCAGCCTTCCCAGCTGTGGTCCGGGTCGCTGTATCCGCACCCCTGGAAGTCCGGGGCAAGCGGGTAGTTCGGGTACCTGTTGCCGTCGACCGAGGATACGAAGGTCAGGTCGTGCCTGCCGTCTGCGCCGGGCAGCCAGCTGAGGAAGTGGTCGAACGAGCGGTTCTCCATCATGAGGATGACGATGTGCCGGATGCCGCGCGAACCGTTGGGACGGAGCGTGGTCGAGGCGTTGGCGACCGCCTGAGACAGGAGGTCGGTACCGGTGATTGCGAGGCCTGAAGAGGCGGCCGCTATCTGGAGGAACCTACGACGAGACAACATCAGGCGAAGCTAGATCCCCAAGGCAGACCGGAGTTCCCCAACACGTTGAACACAAAGCAAAATCGCGAGTACATCGTGGAAAACGGGCTCCGGGCCGGGTCAATCAAGGCTCCGGGCCGGTCAATCGAGCAGCACGCGAGCTATCTTCGCGGCAGCGGCGCTCCTAGGCGCGGTCGCTGCCCCCCGCTACAGTTGGGGCGAAATAGCGTGGCTGTTGGCTTCGTGACGCCTTGGGCGCCCGGACGGGGGAACGACGTGTCGGACGGTGCGGTCAGTCAGCCGGTTACTGATCTGCGGTCCGCGCTGGACCGCTTGCGCACGGTTTCCGGCCAGCTGATCGAGACCGACCGGGAAATCGATCCGAATGGGGAGATCGCCGGCGTGTACCGTTTCGTCGGCGCGGGCGGAACGGTGGAGCGGCCTACGCGCATTGGCCCGGCGATGCTGTTCAGCAACATCAAGGGGTTTCCGGGTTCGAAGGTCCTGGTCGGGCTGATGGCCAGCCGGGAGCGCGTCGGCCTGCTGCTCGACACGCCGCCCAGGCGGCTGACGCAGCGAATGGCCGACGCCTATCGCGCGGCACTGGACCCGGTGACCGTGAGCGCTGACCGGGCACCATGCCAGGAAGTCGTGCACCGCGCCGATGACCCCGGCTTCGACCTGCGGACGTTGCTCCCGGCGCCGACCAACACCTACCAGGACGCCGGTCCGTACTTCTGTCTCGGTCTCGTCCTCGGCAGCGACCCGGAGCTGGGCACGGACGTAACGATCCACCGGCTGTGCGTGCAGGGACGGGACGAGATCTCGATTTTCTTCGCCCCCGGGCGGCACATCGACGTCTTCCGCGAGCGCGCCGAGGCTGCCGGGAGGCAATTCCCGATCTCGGTGAACATGGGCCTGGACCCCGCGGTCTACATCGGCGCCGAGTTTGAGGCGCCCACCACGCCGCTTGGCTACGACGAACTCGCCGTCGCCGGAGGCCTGCGCGGCACCCCGGTGGAACTGGTCGAGTGCGTCAGCGTTCAGCAGAAGGCGATCGCCCGGGCCGAGATCGTCATCGAGGGCTATATCGTCCCGGGCAAGCGTGTCGCAGAGGACCAGAACACCGGGACCGGGCACGCGATGCCGGAGTTTCCCGGCTATGACGGTCCCGCCCATCCCTCGCTGCCAGTCATCAAGGTCACCGCGGTGACTACCCGCGAGAACCCGATCTTGCAGACGCTCGTCGGCCCCGGGGAGGAGCACGTCAGCCTGGCCGGCATTCCGACCGAAGCGAGCATCTTCAACGCGCTCGACAATGCGATGCCAGGGCTCGTCACTGAGGTCTACGCGCATAGCGCCGGCGGCGGCAAGCTTCTTGCCATCCTGAAATGCGACAAGCGCAGCGCCTTCGACGACGGGCGCGCCCGGCAGGCCGCACTTGTGGCGCTCGGGGTGTACCGGGAACTGAAGAACGTCATCGTCGTGGACGCCGATGTCGACATCTTCGACACCGATGACGTGCTGTGGGCCATGCAGACCCGTATGCAGGGTGACCGTGACATCATCACGATTCCCGGGGTCGCCGGGCACGTCCTTGATCCAAGCCAGCGGCCCGAGTACGACCCGGCGTTGCCGGCCAGGGGCACGACGTGCAAAACCATCTTCGATGCGACCGCTCCGTTCCGCATGCGGGACGCGTTCGAGCGCGCGCACTTCCCCGACGTTGATCCCCGGCCGTACGCGCCCGGCCTCGACCTGCAGTACCCGTAGGCTGGTCTCGATTTCGTTGTTAACACCGAGAGGTACCTGGATTGGCGGAGGCGGATCCCAAGCCGCGGCTCGTTGTCGGCATGTCAGGCGCAAGCGGGCCGCAGCTCGCGATTGCGGCGCTGCAGCAACTCCGGAAGCTAGATGTCGTCGAGACCCACTTCGTCATGAGCGACGGCGCCCGCCGCACCGTCGAGCTCGAAGCCGGACTGGACCCTGACGAACTCCGGTCACTGGCCGACGTCAGCTACGACCCGAACGACCTCGGTGCGGCGATTGCGTCCGGATCCTTCCCGACGATCGGCATGGCGGTCATCCCCTGCTCCATGCGAACGCTGGGAGCGATCGCCAGCGGCAATTCACAGGGACTCCTCACCCGCGCCGCCGACGTCACGCTGAAGGAGCGGCGCCGGCTGGTCCTCGTCACCAGGGAGACCCCGCTGAACCTGATCCACATCCGCAACATGGAAACCGTCACGCTCGCGGGCGGGGTCATCTTCCCTCCGGTCATGGGGTTCTACCAGCAACCCCGAACCGTCGATGACATTGTCCTGCAGATCGTCGGCCGCATTCTCGACCAGTTCGGTATTGCTAACGAATTGTCCAGTCGCTGGCGTGGCGCATCCGGGTGAGTGCGTTTTCCGGAACCTGGACTATGAGTTTCCGGCAACGTGCCTCTAAGATTTCTATGAGATTCTCGGTGCGGGAATAGCGCGGCTCTTCGCCGGCCGGTTCTCGCCTGGGCCGGTTCTCTGAGAAATGATGCTTGAGCTGTGCAGAGGTAGTTTCCAACTTTGCCGGCGAGGATTTTGACGTGCTTCCCCGTGGGCAAGTTTCCGAGCCTGACCCGATCCAGATCCAGTCGCAGATCCAGTCCCAGCGAAGGGCGCAGGCGTTGAGCGAGCCGGCCCGTCCCGCACCCGTCTCCCGCTCCGCTTCCGCCTTCCGCCTCGCCCCCGCGCCCCGTCCCGTGCTGGTGGACGCGTTCGCTGCAGTGGCCGGGCTCGGGTTCGGCGCCGTCCTCGCCACCGTCATCCTTGCCGAGTCTCGCAGTTTGCTTGCCGCGCCCGGCGGGCTGTTGTCGGCGGCTGGCCGGCTGGCCGGCTTTACCGGGACTTACCTTGTGCTGATCATGCTGGTGCTGGTGGCGCGGCTGCCGTGGCTGGAACGCTCAGCGGGCCAGGACCGGCTCGTCCGCTGGCACCGGAAGGTCGCGCCCTGGGCGCTTGGCCTCATCGCGGCCCATGTCGTCCTGATCGTGCTCGGCTACGCCCAGGCCGCCGGCAGCGGAGCATGGCACCAACTGCGGGTGCTGCTGACTTCCTACCCCGACATCCTGGCGGCCACGGTCGGCTTCGGCTTGCTGTTGGCGGCCGCGATCAGTTCTTACCGGGGTATCAGGCGCAGGATCAGGTACGAGACCTGGTGGGTCATGCACCTGTACCTGTACCTGGCGCTCGCACTGGCCTTCGCCCACCAGATCGTTACCGGCGTCCCCTTCATCGGTCATCCCCTGGTCAGGGCGCTGTGGATCGCTGTCTGGGCGGCCACCGCGGGGATGGTCATGCTATACCGAGTCGCACAGCCCGTCTGGCGGAGCCTGCGGCATCAGCTCAGGGTCGTCGCGGTCCGCCCGGAGGCGCCGGGGGTCGTCTCGGTGGTCTGCCGCGGTCGGCACCTGGACCGGCTGGGGGTGGCCGGCGGGCAGTTCTTCCTGTGGCACTTCCTTGTCCGGGAGCTGTGGTGGCAGGGGCACCCGTACTCGCTGTCAGCGCTGCCGCAACCGCCGTACATCCGGGTCACCGTCAAAGGGCTCGGGGACCAGAGCAGGGCGGTAGCCTGCCTGCGCCCGGGCACCTGGGTGGCCATCGAAGGCCCGTATGGCGCGTTCACCCGCCACGCGCGGGTCCGCCGCAAGGGGGTAGCCCTGTTCGCCGCGGGCGTCGGGATCACCCCGGTGCGCGCGCTGCTTGAAGACCTGCCGACCAGGACCGACGTGGTGGTCGTGGTGCGCGCATCGACCGTCGCGGACCTGGTCCACCGGGATGAGGTAGCCGCACTCGTCCGGCAGCGCCACGGGCGGCTGCGGGAGATCATCGGCCCACGGCATCAGGTCCGGCTCAATGCCCGGACCCTGCGGTCGATCGTGCCCGACATCGCGCACCGCGACGTGTATATCTGCGGACCCGATGGGTTCACCACGGATATTTCCCTCGGTGCGCTGGAGCTCGGGGCGGAGCGAGACCAGATTCACACCGAAACATTCGGATTCTGACGTCCAGAAGGGCGAAAGCGAAATGCGCAGCGAAAGCCTGGCACCATGAGGCGCGCGCCGATCGTGATCACGGCGACAGTGGCGGGTCTCGTCGGCGTGCTGGAGTTCCATACCAGTCCGTCCGCCGTCAGCATCGGGGCGATACCCGCGGCCGGGACGACGGCCGCTCCGGCCAGCAGCGGCCCGGCATCGCCCGCCCCGCCCCGGCCAGGTTCGACCCGCCAGCCAAGCGGCGCTTCGGCCACCCGGCCGGCCGCCGCACCGTCCGCCACCGCACCGTCGGCCGGCTCCCGGACGGCGGTCGGGCCCCCGGTCAGCTATGGCTACGGCGTGCTGTCGGTTTCCGTCACCGTATCCGGCCGCAAGATCACCAAGGTGGGGATAGCGTCGATCAACGACGGCGGCAATCCCCGCTCGCAGTTCATCGACCAGCAATCCATCCCGATGCTGGAGCAGCAGGCCCTGCAGGCGCAAAGCGCCAGCATCCAGGGCGTGTCCGGGGCGAGCTACACCAGCGCCGGGTTTCACCAGTCGCTTCAGGCGGCGCTACAGCAGCTGGGCGTCGGTTGATCCCGCGGCCCGGTTCCGCGGACAGGCCGCCGCTGCGCATCGTTCACCATCTGGAGGAAGTGATGGGGACGGTCGTGGTCATCGACGTATATGCCGCCGCTGACCTGGTTGCCGCGGACGGTGCGGCGGAGCGGCTAAGCGGCGAGGTCAGACGGCAGCTCGCCGAGGCGGTGGCCATTTTGCACCGCGCCGACGCGACCTTCAGCACCTGGCGGGCCGACAGCCCGGTCAGTCGGCTGCGCCGCGGAGAGCTAACCACCGCGCAGGCTCCGGTGGAGGTTGCCGAGATCCTCGACCGCTGCGCGGTCGCCCGTGACCTGTCCGATGGGTGGTTTGACCCGTGGGCCGTCCCTGGCGGCTTCGACCCGTCCGGATACGTCAAAGGCTGGGCAGCGCAGAACGCGCTCGCCGCGTTCCGTGCCAGCGGCATCTGCGGCGTACTGGTCAACGCCGCCGGTGATATCGCCAGTAGCGGCGCCATGGGTGGCGGCAGGCCGTTCCGGATCGGCGTCGCCGACCCCCGGTCGCCGCTGCGCCTGGCCGAGATCGTAGAACTGGACGGAGCGATCGCCACGTCAGGAACCTATGAGCGGGGCATGCACCTCATCGATCCTCGCTCGGGGCGGCCAGCCGCCCGTGCCGCCTCGGCCACCGTGACCGGGCCCGACCTAGGTCTCGCGGACGCCCTGGCTACCGCGGTTGCGGTGGCCGGAGAGCCTGGACTGGCACTCATCGAGAAGATCGACGGTTACCAGGCGCTGGTCATCAACTTCGACGGCAGTAAGCCGCGGACGCGACGGTTTCCAGTCGCCGCGGCCGGACCTGCGCCTGATCAGCCGTCTGCCTTCGCCGATCAGGAACGATAAACTCTGATCACCCGCTATCGCTTCACCGCCTTCGGTGGCTGGGCGGGCGGTGCCGTGCGGGTGGCCGGATCGCTAGGCGGCGGCGCAGCAGCAGGGCGCCGACCGCGGCCGCGCAGCACAGGGCGGCCCCGGCCAGCCAGGCGACTGTGCCAGCGGATCCTGGCGGCCGCCCGTTAGCGGCTCGCGCCGTCATCGTGCCCGGCACGGCGGGTCCGGATGCCCCTTCCGTGCTGGGCGTGGCTGTCGGAGCGTCCGCCTTGGCAGGCCGCGCGGCGGACGCCGGGGGAACTCTGAAGTCCGCGGTCTCAAGGGCGGCCCCGTCCTGGCCGGCAACCACGACCGCGGTGAGCAGCCCGCCCTGGGTGCGCGCGAGCTCCAGCTTCTCGCCGATCTCGAAAAAGCCTGGACCGGGCGGTGCCGGCGTCAGCGCAGTCAGCCCCGTCGAGTTGACCTTCGGCCCCCGTCCGGTTGCGGCGACATCGGCCCAGCCGTACCCGAGGCGGTCGCCGAGGCGGGTGTGGACGGCGCACAGCAGCCGCACCTCGCCAGCCGAAAGCACGCCAAGCGCGGGCAGCAGCAGGTCGCCCCCGCCGGGCGGGCTCACCGCCGTCTGCTGCCACCCTCCCCCCGGGGCGCCGGTGGCCAGCTTGATCACGCTCCGGCCCGACACCCAGAAAGGCGCCGCGACCACCAGCTTCCCGTCCGGGAGTGCGGCGACGTCCCCCGCAGGGAAGTCGTAGAAGCTCGCGCCCGGCAGGTCCAGCGGCGGCCCGTCGCCGGTCAGCGCCAGTTCCGGAGCCCGCGCGCGTCCGTCGGCATCCAGAACTGAGACCAGCACCGCCTGGCCGCCGCTCGCCGTCGTCTCCGTCCAGGACACCGCCACCTGCCCGCCGGGCAGCGGCGCGAGGCGCACGCCGAACGCGGAGTGGCCGCCGTCGGCGGGCATTGCGACCGGGCTACCGAAAGTCCGGCCCGCGTCATTGGAGACGGCGACCTCGATCCGGTCGCCAGTGCCGATATCCTGGCAGGCGTCCGCGTCCGGTCCCTGTGACCACGCCACCCAGACCATGCCGTGCTGCCCGATCGCGACCATCGGCCGGTCATCGAAGCTGCCCGTACCCCGCTGAT
>Ga0123356_10006376_pt1 | contig 11887 bp, 12 predicted proteins | sample TergutEmb28metaG_2_FD_92546 | JGI IMG/M metagenome (GOLD analysis project Ga0123356, IMG submission 92546) | Embiratermes neotenicus P3 segment gut microbial communities from Petit-Saut dam, French Guiana - Emb289 P3 | ecosystem: Host-associated > Arthropoda: Insects > Digestive system > Gut ... | reverse complement strand
CCGTTGTAAAACCTGAAATTCTTCATTGCTGCTTCTCCTTATCTTATTTCGTCATGAGTTTCGACTTATCGGCGCTCGCTTGAGCGGCCTTTTTCACGGTCTCTGTGAAGTTCGACTCTTCAAGAACTTTTACGGCTTCGATCGTAGTGCCGCCGGGGCTGCAAACATTCGTGCAGAGCTGGCGCGGATCCGCCTGCCCGAGGTTTTTGAGCACCATTTTCCCGGCCCCGAGCATCGACTGCGCCGCCATTATCGTGGCGGCTTCCTTTGTAAGCCCGTTATCCATGCCCGCCTGCACAAGCCCTTCTATATATAAGTACGCATATGCCGGGCTGCTGCCGCTGATTCCAGTCACGATATCCATTTGCTCTTCTGGCACCCATACTGCCTCGCCTACTGCCCTAAAGAGCTTTTCGGCCCCGGCCTTATCGCTCTCAGCAAGCCCTTCCGACGCCGACATGGCGCTCATGCCCTCGCCGACCATCGCCGGCGTATTTGGCATCACGCGTACGACCTTCGCCGCCGCGCCGAGTTTCTCTTTGATAAAAGCTATGCTGATCCCCGCCGCGATCGAAATGACCAATTGCCCTTGATAAAGCTCCTTGAGTTCGTCAAGCACCTCGCCCATCACGTTCGGCTTCACGCACAGGACAAGAGCTTCGCTAGCTCCCGCGAGCTCCGCGAGACTGCCCGCTATCCTGACCGGCAGCCCCAGAGCCGCCAGCGCGTCAGTTTTTTCAGGATCGCTGTCGTATACAAAAACCTCTTCAGCGTATCCCTTTATGATCGCGCCGCCCATATTGCCGGCCCCTACAAAACCTATCCGCATCATTACCTCCTATAGCCTGTTGGATTGCTTCGCTTCGCTCGCAATGACGGCTATTTATATTCCGGTGCGAGCTAGTTTATGGTACAAACACTGTGCAGCGGCCGCCCGCGGCGACGTCCGCGAGCACATTCCCCCGCTTGCCGTTTACGAGCAGCATCGGGATCCCGTACGCCCCTACGGTCTTAGCCGCCTCAAGCTTGCTGTCCATGCCCCCGGTCCCGAAACTGCTGGAGCCGCCCGTTACGATCATTGCCCCGAGGGCGTCCACGTCCGTGACCTCCTCAATGAGTTTGGCGTCGGGGTTTGTCGCGGGGTTGCTCTCAAATACGCCGTCGACGTCGCTCATGATGATGAGCAGGTCCGCGTACCAAAGGTTTGCCGTCAGCGCCGCCAGATTGTCGTTGTCGCCAAACGAAAACTCCTGTATGCAGACGCTGTCGTTTTCGTTGATGACCGGCACGACGTCCTCGTCAAGGAGCGTGAAAAGCGTATTGCGGATATTGAGCATGCTGTCGTCGTCGTGGAAGTTTTCTGTCGTAAGCAATATCTGCCCGACATGCCTGCCTTGTGCTTCAAAGTATTTTTTATAAGCCATCATCAGCTCGACCTGACCCACAGAGCAAAGAGCCTGCCTGTAATGCACGTCGTCCATGCGGTTGAGCCTGCCTACTATTGCCGCGCCGCTTGCGCCCGCGCCGGAGCTTACGAGTACGACGCGTTTGCCGTCATTCATCAGGGCGAGCGCCTGCTCGGTTATCTGCTTTACGTTTTCTTCATTCAGCACACCGTTTTCGTCGGCGAGTACATTGCTGCCGATTTTTAGTACTATTTTACGGCTGTTCGCAAGTATTTCCGCTGCTTTGCTCATATTCATCACCTCATACCTTACCAAGGTCTATCTTTGCTTTGTGGCCGTTAAGGTCGTATTCTTCACCGCCGGCTTCGTTTGACTGCCGGATGCCGTCGGCGAGCGTTTCGACAGCGATATATCCGTCCCACGCCTCTACCGCTTTTTTAACTTCTGCGTCCGCTTCGTAAACTATTTCGATGCGGTCCATCATTTCGAGGCCCTTTTGCTTTCTGAGCTGCTGCACTTTACTTACGAACTCGCGCGCCAGCCCTTCCTGCACAAGTTCGTCTGTCAAAGCCGTATCAACTATCACAAAGACGCCGCCCTCCATCCCGACGGCATAGCCCTCTTTCGCGCTCACGCGGATATCGAGCAGATCAGGCGTTATGTCAACTTCGCGCCCGCCAATGGTGACCGATGCCGTGCCTGCCCGCGCCAACGCGGCAGTCTCCTCTTTCGGCATCGCAGCCAGCGCCGCCGCGAACTCTTTTACTTCTTTTCCGAAAACCGGGCCCGCAGCCTTGAAATCCGGTTTTATCTCGTAGTCCATATAGCCCGCCGCGTCGGCGAGAAATACTACTTCTTTCACATTAAGCTCGTCCATGACGAGGTCTGTCATGCCGCCTATGAGCGGTTCGTGAGAACTGTCGGTGAGCACCCTTGAAAGCGGCTGCCGCACTTTCAGGCGTTCCCTCTCGCGCACTGCGCGGCCGAGGCTTACGATCTGCCTCACGAGTTCCATCCGTTCTTCGAGCACGGGATCTTTGTCGTTTTCCCGGGCTTCGGGGAAATCGCTCAGGTGTACGCTTGCCGCCGTGTCATCCGCGTCCGCGCCCATGAGGCAAAGATACAGTTCGTCCGCGAGGAAAGGCGCGAACGGCGCCATAAGTCCCGCGACTGTCAGCAAAGCGTCGTACGTCGTGTCGTATACGGACTGCTTGTCTGCCGCGCACTCGTCCTCCGGCGCCCAAAAGCGCCTTCTGCACCTGCGGATATACCAGTTCGACAAATCTTCTACGACAAAATTTTGTATCTTGCGAACGGCCCGCATATGTTCGTAAGCGTCCATCTCGCGTCTGACTTCCGAGGCGAGATGCGCCAGGCGCGACAGCAGCCATCGGTCGGCCTCTGGCCTTCCGGCAGCAGTATCTATCCGTTCCGGCTTTACGCCGTCTATATTCGCGTAGAGCGCGAAGAACTGGTAGACATTTCTCAAAGTCCCGAAAAACTTGCCCGCCACATCCGCCAGGTCGTCTTCGTTGAACTTGGTCGGAGACCATGCCGGTGAAGTGTAGAGAAGGTACCACCTGGTCGCGTCCGCGCCGTACTTGTCAAACAACGGGAAGGGGTCAACGACATTGCCCTTAGACTTGCTCATCTTCTCCCCGTTTTTATCGAGTATGAGGTCGTTTACGAGCACGTTCCTGTAGCATGCCCGGCCCTTGTCCGAATGTGCCCGCTCACCGGACACGATCACCCTGTCTTTTTCGATAAACGTAGATATAGCCATCAGCGAGTAAAACCATCCCCGCGTCTGGTCTATCCCCTCGCAGATAAAGTCCGCGGGGAACATATCAGTGTAGAATTCCTCTTTATGCTCGAACGGGTAGTGCTGCTGCGCGTAAGGCATCGAGCCGCTGTCAAACCAGCAGTCCATCACCTCCGGGATCCGGTTCATCACCGCTCCGCATTTTTCGCATGTGAAGTGTATGTCGTCCACATATGGCCTGTGCAGCTCTATATCCCGCGTCACTTCTTCTATGGCCCGCTCGATCAGTTCTTCACGCGACCCCGCGCAGGCAAGCTCACCGCAGCTTTCGCAGCGCCAAACGGGGATCGGAGTACCCCAGTAGCGCGTCCTTGATATCGCCCAGTCGTTTACATTTTCGACCCAGTTGCCAAAGCGCTTTTCGCCGACGAAATCCGGATACCAGTTTACGGCCGCGTTGTTGTTCACAAGATCGTCCTTGAGCTTTGTCATCTCTATATACCAGCTCGGTTTGCCGTAGTAGATGAGGGGGGTGTCGCACCTCCAGCAGAAAGGATAGTTGTGATCGACTTTCTCGCGCGAGAATAACTTCCCTTCCGCGGCAAGCCACTTGATTATATCTATGTCGAGCCCGTCTTCTACGACAAGCCTGCCCTTCCAGGGAGTCGTTGTATATTTGCCTTCCTCGTCGACAGGGTTTGGCGCGGGAAGCCCGTAACGCCTGCCTGTACTGTAGTCGTCCTCGCCAAATGCAGGAGCCGTATGAACGATGCCCGTGCCGTCCTCGTCAGTAGCGTATTCAGCGGTCGTGATGTAGAATGCCTTGGTTCCCTCTTTGACGCCCGGTGACGAATATACATCTACGAACGGCATCAGCTGTTCGTAGGTGATACCTTCGAGCTCGCTACCCTTTACCTCTTCAAGCACTTCATATTTATCTGCGCCGAGCACCTTGTCCGCCAGCGCCTTAGCCACCCAGACAATATACGACGGCGAGTCGCCGAAATTATCCGTAGATTTGTCTCCTCTCTGCGACAAATCGGAGGAAATTTCGGGACGAGCTGCTTCCGTTTCCTGCTTAAGCCTTGCCTTCACATATACGATATCCGGCCCGACCGTCAGAGCCACGTTGCTGGCGAGCGTCCACGGGGTGGTCGTCCACGCAAGGAAGTACTCGTCCGCGTCAGCTCGCTTGAACATCACGATCGCCGTATTTGTTTTTACTTCTTTATAGCCGAGCGACACTTCGTGGCTCGCAAGCCCCGTCCCGCAGCGCGGGCAGTACGGCAGTATCTTATGCCCCTCGTAGAGCAGGCCCGCGTCGAAGAATTGCTTTATGATCCACCATCCAGTTTCGATATAGTCATTTTCGAGCGTGATATAGGGGTTGTCCATATCAGCGAGAAATCCCATTCGGCGGCTCATCTCCCGCCACATCTCCTCATATGTAAAAACGGACTCACGGCACTTCTCGTTGAAAGCGGCGATGCCGAAATTCTCTATATCGTGCTTCGTTGAAAACCCAAGCGCTTTCTCCACTTCGATCTCAACAGGCAGCCCGTGAGTATCCCAGCCTGCCTTCCTTGGCACGCGGTATCCTTTCATTGTCCAGTATCGATTGACGCTGTCTTTAAGCGTCCTCGACATGACGTGGTGGATGCCCGGTTTGCCGTTGGCGGTAGGCGGCCCTTCGTAGAATATGAAAGACGGCCGGTCTAAGCGTTCGTCAACGCACTTCTTCAGCAGTCCGCCTTTTTCCCAGGACTCAGCCTGGCCTCTTTGCACATCCGCGATCGGTTTATCGCTAAAATTACGAAACATCTTCTTCCTCTTCTATTCTCACAGCGCGTACAGCGCTTCCTATCACATCCCAGGTAAACCCCAGTGACGCGAGCCTCCTGCTCACTTTCGCCGTTTTCTTATGTATGTCTTTCTCTTCGCTCAGCCCTTTCAGGCAGCGTTTTGCCGCGTCTTTTGCCATACATAGCTCATCTTCAGCGGACAGCCCGTCATCGATAGTGTTTCTCACGAGTTCTTCCCCAAGGCCTTTCATGCGCATATCCTGAGCTATTCTAAGGCGTCCCCGCCCCTTAGCCATGAGCGCCTGAAGATACCGCTCCGCGTAGCTTTCGTCGTTTATGAGCCCGTTTTCCCTAAGTCTTTCGAGCGTTCCCGAGACAGTCTCTTCCGAAAATCCGGCTCCGCTCAGCTTGCCATACAACTCCCGTTCGGTTCGGTCCCGTCTCTCGAGAAACGAAAGCGCCCTCTCGTATGCCCTGTCCGCCTCGTCCATAGACTGCTCACATCCCTCTTTCAGCCCTGCATATCGAGTATACGACGTGCGGGGCGTCTGTCAGGCAGCCTGTCTCTATACTCACGCCCGGTAAGCTAAACACGGAAAAAGCGCGAAACCCCTCGGCAAACCCTCTGCCCGTATATTTCATATAGGCTTCCTTCGCAGTCCATATTTCAAAAAACCTCTTCACAGAATCACCTGTGAATTCTATCTCATCCTCAGTGAAACACCGCCTGGCGATATCAGGATACTTCTCCGCGATGCCCTGCCGCGCTTCCGTGTTTTCACAGTCTATACCTATCTCGCCGTCCGAAAAGCACAAGACCTCATGGCCTTTGCTGTGCGAACGGGAGAAAAAAATCCCTTCAAGTTCCGGATCGGAAAAATACGGCTTGCCGTACGGCCCTTTCCTGATCCCTGCCTGTTCGCGCGGAGCCGGCCCGGTAACGCTAAGACCCGACTCCTTTAGATGCTCTTTTAAGGATTCAAGGAAAAATTTCTCGCTGTCCGCCCTGCCTCCGCTGAAGTGATATATTTTCAATCCTCGAAGACGGCCTCAACCTCTTCCTCATCCGGGCGCCGGTATGTGATTTCGTCCTGAACGATCTCCTCTGCGGCAATCGAAATCGGCACGTTGTTTTCTATATCGACCAGAGCGGGCTTTTCAGCGACCAGGTCGCGGGCGCGTTTCGCTGCCATAATGACCAGTGTGTACCGGCTGTCAGCTTTTTGTTTGATTTCATCGATTGGCGGATGTAATAGCATTCGTCTTTGCCTCCTGTTTTTACTTTTTATCTCTTATGAGACATTTACTTATTATCCCTTTTGTGTCTTCACCAACACGGAGTTTTTCAGCTTTCATTATCGCATGTATGTCGTCTATCGCGCTCTCGAGGCTGTTATTTATAACTAAATAGTCGTAATTTTCTATCTGCGCGACCTCCATCGATACACGATCAAGCCTTTTCTCTATTCGCTCGGGCGACTCAGTCCCGCGTCCCTCAATGCGCTTTTTCAGTTCCTCGAGCGAAGGCGGTGAGACAAACACGAGTACCGCCTCGGGCATTCTTTCCCTTACCTGCTTCGCACCGTGAACCTCGATTTCGAGGATTACATCCCTGCCTTCGCAAAGACTGGCAATTACAGGCGCTTTAGGAGTCCCGTAGTACTCGCCAAAGACTTCAGCGTATTCTATTAAACCGTCTTCCGCGATTGCTTTGCTAAAACTGTCCTTGTCTACAAAGCAATAACTCTCACCATCGACTTCATTTTCTCTTGGCGCCCTCGTCGTCATCGAAACTGATAACATCGCGTCTGTTAACGTCGACAAACCGGCGCATATCGCACCCTTACCGGTCCCCGACGGTCCCGAAAGCACAAACAGATTTCCACGTCTCTTTCCTTCCATAACAACTAATTATCTTAACACATCGACATGTCTTACGGCAAACTGATAGTTTCTATAGCCGTTCCATATGTTTATTTCGGGGCAGCCTGTTATGTGTACCGTACCCTCGCCCGTGAAACGTGTTTTCGCGCCGCCGAAGAAGACGCAAGGCACCCCGTCCGCTGTGAACCTTAGGTGTTTTTCCTCCTGCCCCATAGCACGTATACCGGTGATCTTTTCCGCCGGTACGCTTAAAAGAAGCGCCGGGCTCGGGTTGCCCACTCCGAACGGAGCGAGCCTTTCGATCGCGACAGCCAGCTCCTCACCCAGATCCCCTTTTTCGATCTCAAGCTCGGCTTCCTCAGTCTCATCGAGCAAGCCCGGATCCTTTTCAAGCATCGCCGCGACATCCGCCGAAAGAACCTCCCGTAAAATGTCTTCGTTTTTCTGATCTATCGTAAATCCGGCTGCTGCCGCATGACCTCCGAGCCTTTCGAACAATTCTTCATGTTCGCGTAATAGAGATATTACATCCAGCCTTCCTGCGCTGCGCACGCTTCCTTTATATAATCCTTTGTCCTGCGTTTCCGTGAGGACGGCGCACGGAAGCCCCATCTCATCGCGTACTTTTCCCGCGACGATGCCCGCAACCCCTTCATGTGAATCCTCCGGCTTGAGTACAAGAAAATTCGACCCCGAACGCGCCAGATCCATGCATTCACGAAAACATTTCTCCTGCATTTTCCTCCGCTCGGTGTTCAGCCGATTCATATTTTCAGCAATTTCATTTACTCTGGCGTCATCGTCCGTGAGGAAAAACTCTACAGCTTCCTCCGCGTCTCCCAGCCTTCCGAGCGCGTTCAGCCGCGGAGAGATCACAAAGGCGACGTCGCGCACACTCAAAGCCTCAGCGTCAGTCCCGCTAACCGCGAGCAAAGCGCTCAAAGCCGGCCGCGAACCCTTCCTCAGCCTTGCCAGCCCGTACTTCACAAATGTCCTGTTTTCGTCCGTAAGAGGCATCACGTCCGCGATCGTCGCAATACATACAAGATCGATCATATCGCTTAGCATGGACCGGTCTTCTGCCTCCATAAGTGTCAGGATAGCGGCGCAGAGCTTGAACGCAACGCCCGCGCCTGCAAGCATCTCAAACGGATAGCATATGCCGCCGGTTTTGATCTTCGGGTTTATCAGGATGCAATCGGGCAGCTTGTTCGGATCCGGATCGTGATGATCGGTGATAACGATATCAAGTCCCAGCTCGCGCGCGTACGCCGCCTCCCCGGCGCTGACACTGCCGCAGTCAACGGTCAGGATTACCTCCGCGCCGTCATTCAGGATCGCGCGAATGGCGCTTTCGTTAAGGCCGTAGCCTTCTTCGATACGCGACGGGATATAGTAGGTGATTTCAGATCCGCTTCCGAGTAAACGCGCGGCCTCGCGTAAAAACGTAACGAGGATCGCTGTCCCGCACATACCGTCAACATCGTAGTCCCCGTAAACGCAGATATGCCTGCTTTCCGAAAGAGCGCCGATTAAAAACTCCGCCCCTTCTTCCATTCCGGGCATCAGCATTGAGTCGTATGTCAGTTTGGGCTTATCAGAAAGAAATTCGCGGACGTCTTCCTCTGAGACGATCCCGCGAATTTCAAGTATTTTTCTTATGATCTCATCCGGCACGGGCTCTATCAGAACCAGCCGCGCGGATTCTGCGGCGTACCGTTGACGCGTACTTCGAAATGCAGGTGCGGCCCTGTGCTATTACCGGTCGAGCCGACATAACCTATGATGTCCCCCCTGTAAACGATCTGATTGGAGCTCGAAGCGAAACCTGAAAGGTGCGCGTACATCGTAACAATGCCGGAACCGTTGTCTATCATTATGAGATTCCCGTATCCGCCGTTGTTCCAACCCGCGAAATAGACGATACCGTCTGCCGCCGCGTGGATCGGGGTGCCGCTCGGCGCGCCGATGTCGATGCCATTATGCATCGTATACCTGCCTGTGATGGGATGATAACGATTCCCAAACTCGGAGGTGACGGGACCCAATACCGGCCACGCCATCGCGCCGCCGCCATAGTCTCCCCACCGGCTTGTCATATTGAGCAATTCCTGCTCTATACGCTTGGATTCCTGCTCCAGGCGTTCTATCTCAGCCGCGGCCTTGTCGCGGATCTCTTTTACGCGCCACTGCGCGGCAGCGAGCTCGGCCTTGTCTTCGTCAAGCTGGTCTTTGTACGCCTGCAACTCCGCATATTTATCTTTAAGCCCTTTTTCAATAGCCTCAGCCTCGGCCTTTTTCTTTTCAAGGTCGTCGAGTTTTTTCTCAAGCTCGGCAAGGAACGCCTTGTCGCTCTCATGGATCTTGCGTACCATCTCGAGGTTTGACATCATATCTACAAAATTCTCGGAACCGAATATTACGGCAATCATATTCTGCTCATCAGTCATGTACATGATACGAAGCCTTTGATTAAGCGAGCTGTTTTGGTCGAATATTTCCTGCTCAAGCTCCTGGACCTGCTCGATCAGTTCAGCCAGCCTCGCCTCGGCTTCCGCGATCTGCTCAAGCAGTATCGCTATTTCTTCTTCCGCTTCCGCGATCAGTTGGTTAAGTATCGAGATTTGGCTTTCGAGGGCTTTGAATTCTTTTTCGGCGCTGTCGTATTCGCCTCTCGCCGCCTCAAGATCTTCCCTGACGTTTGAGAGGTCGTTGCGCAGATCACCGATCGTTGTCCCCGAGTCAAACGGGTTCGCGGAAGGTTTTGCTTCCGCTTCAGCCTCTTCCGCGTAGGAGCCCGGAGCCATTGCGCATGTGGTTATTGCCAGCACAACCGCGAGCACCGCAACTATCTGTCTTAACCATATTTTTTTAGTTATCAAAACTTTTTTATCCATATCAACATACCTGTTTAACAACTATAACCTATTATTTACCAAAAATACAATCATTTTTCAAGGAACCTGCGCATCGATATTATCGCCCCGCACGAGCCTATGCTGACTCCCAGTGAAATGAAGACTATCGACAGGTTTTCGATCATGAACCATAGCGGCACAAAGCCTGTTGTCATAAACATGGCAAGATCAGCTCCGAGGCGGTCGATCGCGTAGTAATAAATAAAGCCGATCGCCACCGAGCTTATCACGGCCGCGATGATGCCGATAAGTATACCCTCGAGCAAAAACGGCCCGCGTATGAACCAGTTCGTCGCCCCTATATAGCGCATTATGACGATCTCACGCTCGCGAGCCATTACAGTCAGTTTTATCGTATTAGAGACTACCGTAATAGAGATAATGACGAGCACGATGATAATGATGAAAGACACGATCTGTATAAGTCTCGTCAGGCGCAGCAGCTGATCCACAGTGTCCTGCGAATAATTGATTTTTTCGACGCCCGGCATCGCGCGCACCGCGTCAACGATAGAGCTGGCATACTCTATATCAGTCATCTTGATGATGATCGCGTTCGGCAGTGGATTTGTAGGCATACGATCTAAAAGGTCGGCGTTTTCGCCCCATTTTATTTTCCAGTTTTCGAGCGCTTCTTCTCGCGTCTGATAGTAAGTGCTCTCGACGCCCGACATCCGGTTGATCTTGCTCATCATATCCGCGCTTTGTTCGGTCGTGACCGCGTCGAAAAGGTTTACCTGAATCTGATCGAAATCGCGTTTGATGTCTTCCGACATCGCATTGATATTTACGATCAGAAGGAAGAAAATACCGAGCACCAGAAGGATGGCCGTGATAGAAAAGAGAGACGCCGTCGTCATCATCTTGTTGCGGTTCATTTGCGACATAGTCTGCCTGAATATGGCTCCGAAAGTCATAGTGGCAGCGCTCCTTCCCGGTCTTCCGGCGATGGCCCGCCAAACTCTTCAGGATGGTAAAAACCGCCGACTTCGTCGCGAACGAGGCGCCCGTCTTTGATCGCTATGACGCGTTTGTTCATCGCGTTTACTATCTCGCGGCTGTGCGTGACCATTATAACGGTAGTGCCGCGCCTGTTTATCTGCTCAAGCAGGCGCATTATCTCCCAGCCGGTATCAGGATCGAGGTTGCCAGTCGGTTCGTCCGCGATGAGCACGCGCGGATTGTTCATGATTGCGCGCGCGATCGCGACCCGCTGCTGCTCTCCTATTGAAATCTCGGTCGGATACTTTTTCGCCGAATCGCTGATGCCTACGAGTTCAAGGATCTGAGGTACCTGCTTGTTGATGAGCCGCCTTGGCTTTTGCACGATCTCCATCGCGAAAGCGACATTTTCAAAAACCGTTTTCTTCGGAAGCAAAGAAAAGTCCTGAAACACTATGCCCATACTTCGCCTGTGCTGCGGCACGCTGCGCGGCCTCAGCTTTGTGACATCGTAGCCGTTGTAAATGATACGCCCTTTGTCTGCGTCGACCACCTTAAGCAGCAGCTTTACAAAGGTTGATTTTCCGGCGCCGGACGGGCCTACAAGAAACACGAATTCCCCGTCTTCGATTCGAAGACTGATATCCGCCACACCGATATTTTCTTTGTATTTCTTACTTACTTTCCTGTATTCGATCATAATCAAAAAAATCTCCCTTAGTATTATACCTTTGGGTTTTCGATGGTTTGCGAAGTAGCTGTTACGCTCATGTTACATGTTTGTGATAGTAATAATTAGATATATTGGTATATAATGGTTGACAATACATTATATGACTGTTATGATGTGATTGTGCCTTCAAGTCCGTTGCATGATAGCGCAGGCACCTGAAAGGGACGGTTGTAATTCCTGACTTATTTAGCAATAAGAAAGGACTTACCGATATGGAAAGGATATCTATCGTTTTCACCATCGTCCAAACGCTATTTTCTTTTGTCGTGATGCTGCTGACTTGGTTGATCTACATCCGACAAAAGAAATAGCCGCCTAAAGCAAGGCGGCAATTTCTACACTCTATAAAAGTAGTCAGGAATTGCTTGCCGTGCCGACGGCAACCGTCCTATATGATATTATAACAACCTTTTTTTATGCGTCAATGTGTAATGTCTATT
>Ga0123356_10006375_pt1 | contig 11888 bp, 12 predicted proteins | sample TergutEmb28metaG_2_FD_92546 | JGI IMG/M metagenome (GOLD analysis project Ga0123356, IMG submission 92546) | Embiratermes neotenicus P3 segment gut microbial communities from Petit-Saut dam, French Guiana - Emb289 P3 | ecosystem: Host-associated > Arthropoda: Insects > Digestive system > Gut ... | reverse complement strand
GAGGCTTCACTGGTGGCTGCCCTGGAACAGCGCGGTATTGGCCGGCCGTCAACCTACGCCTCGACCGTCTCGGTGATTGAGGACCGCGGCTATGTCAGCCGTCGCGGCCAGATGCTGGTACCTAGCTGGTTGGCCTTTGCCGTGACCCGCCTGCTGGAACAGAGCTTCACTCACTTGGTTGACTACGACTTCACGGCGGAAATGGAAGCCGGCCTTGACCAAATAGCCACTGGCCACACCGGTCGGGTCAAGTGGCTGCATGACTTCTACTTTGGTCTTGATGGTCCTGGCGCCGGTGGCGGGCCGGCTCACGCCGCAGGGGGCTTGAAGGGCTTGGTGGACAACCTGGGAGAGATTGACGCCCGGGACATCAACACCGTCGAGTTGGGTGAAGGCATTGTGCTGCGGGTGGGCCGGTATGGCCCGTACGTGGAACAAGCCGGCCAAGAAGGCGAAGACGCCAAACGGGCCTCTGTCCCAGCCGAGTTGGCGCCGGATGAATTGACCGTGGCTAAGGCTCGTGAGCTACTGGCCGATGAAGGGTCGGCCGACCGGGTGCTGGGCAACGATCCCGCCAGTGGCCTGCCGGTGATGGTGCGGAAGGGTCGTTTTGGCCCCTATGTTTCGCTGGTGGCTCCTGAAGACGGCGGTTCGAAAAAGGCGCCCAAGGCTCACAACGCTTCGTTGTTCAAGTCAATGGATCCAGACACCATCACCTTGGAAGAAGCCTTGTCTCTGCTGGCGCTGCCCCGGACGGTGGGTGCAGGGGTCGATGGCGCGCCCATCACAGCCTTGAATGGGCGCTATGGCCCTTATGTCAAGTGGGGTAAGGAATCACGCTCGCTAGGCAGCGAAGAAGAGCTGTTCACCATCACCGAAGAGGCGGCGCGCGCCCTCCTGGCGGCTCCTAAGCCAAGGCGAGGTGCGGCATCGTCCACTGCCCTACGTGAACTGGGCGCCGACCCGGCAACCGGCCAGCCGGTGGTGGTAAAAGACGGGCGTTTCGGGCCCTATGTCACCGATGGCGTGGTCAACGCCACGCTGCGGAAGGGCGACGACCCAGCCCAAGTCACCTTGGAGCGGGCGGCGGAATTGTTGGCCGAGCGCCGTGCCAGGCCGCCAGCCAAGCCCAGGGCTAAATCACCGGCTAAGAAGACCACCACTCGCCGTCGCAAGTAGATGTTTGACCTGGTCTTCTACGCGCCGTGTATCCCAACAAACACCGGTAACGCCATTCGGTTGGCCGCGGTGACTGGTGTGCGGCTGCACCTGGTCGAGCCATTGGGTTTTGACCTGAGTGACACCAAACTGAAACGGAGCGGTCTGGACTACCACGATCTGGCTGTGATGCAGGTTCATCCTGACTGGGAGGCGCTGCTGGCGCACCTGGGCGCTGACCGGCGCATCTGGGCGTTCACCACTGGGGCGGCGCTGCCCTACACGGCGGTGGCCTATCAACCGGGCGATGTGCTGCTGTTTGGCCCCGAACCCAACGGTCTGCCAGAGGTGATCAAGGCCGATGCGCGGGTCACAGGGCAAGTGCGCATCCCCATGCTGCCGGCGCGGCGTTCGTTGAACCTGGCTAACTCCGCGGCCATTGGCGTCTACGAGGCGTGGCGGCAGTGCGGGTTTGCCAGCGGCGTCTAATGGGGCTTTGCGGCTAACCGCTGGGTCCAAGGCTGTTCACTGGAATGCCAAGATTGACGCCAGCCAGCATGTTGCAGAGCACGACCTGCGGGTTTGCTATCCAGAATCCTGGGAGAGGTCAATCTCGACTAGGTAGGGGTGGGCCCTCGCCTGGCGATCCACCGACCGCAGGCCCCACGTTGGCGGCGGATTGGGTGGCAAATGGTGACGTGTCGGTGGCGGGTGGCAGACTTGATGCCATGACCCGCGGCGTGTTTATTGCCCTGGAGGGGGGCGACGGCGCCGGCAAGTCACTGCAAGTTGACCTGCTGGCCAAACACCTGCGCGCGGCCGGTTGGGCCGGCGTGGCTGGCGGCCGGGAACTGGTGGTCACGCGGGAACCAGGCGGCACAGATTTAGGTCAGGCGGTGCGCCAGGTGTTGCTGCATGGTCAAGAGATGGTGCCGGTGGCCGAGGCCTTGTTATACGCCGCAGACCGGGCCCAGCACGTGGCCCAGGTGATTGCGCCGGCCTTGGCGCGAGGGGCGGTGGTGATTACCGACCGCTACGTCGACTCTTCGCTGGCCTACCAGGCCGGTGGGCGTGGCCTTGGAGTGGATCAGGTTGCTAGCGTCAACCACTACGCCACCGGTGGTCTTGTGCCAGACCTCACCGTGGTGTTGGACCTACCGGTGGAGGTGGCTGCCAAGCGCCGAGCGGCGGCTGGAGTGACACCGGACCGTTTGGAAAGCGCCGGAGAGGCTTTCCACCAGGCGGTGGCGGCGGGTTATCTGGCACTGGCGGGCGCCTGCCCGGCCCGCTACGCGGTGGTGTCCGCAGACGGCTCGCCCGAACAGGTGGCCCAGCGGGTCATGGCGGCGGTGGCGCCTTTTGTTAGGACAGCCGAATGACAGTGTGGGACCAGGTGGTGGGCCAGAGCAGCGCTGTCCACGAACTGCGAGCGGCGGCTTCGAATCCCACAGAGATGACCCACGCTTGGTTAATCACAGGACCTCCCGGGTCGGGACGGTCGGTGGCGGCCAGGGCGTTTGCCGCCGGCTTGCAGTGTTCCCAGGGAGGGTGCGGGGAGTGTCAGCCTTGCCGGGCGGTGCTTCGCCGCACGCACCCGGACGTCCTGGATGCCGCCACGCAAAAGGTGATTATCGGCATCGGCGAGGCACGTGAATGGGTCACGCTGGCCGCCCGTTCACCAGCCATGGGCCGTTGGCGGGTGTTGTTGGTGGAAGACGCGGACCGCATGTCAGAACGCACCGGCAACGTGGTGCTAAAGGCGCTTGAAGAACCCCCGCCGCACACGGTCTGGGTGCTGACGGCGCCCTCGCCAGGCGATGTTCAGGTGACTATCAGGTCGCGCTGCCGGCTGGTCTCTTTGGGCATACCGCCGCTGGATTCGGTGGCAGAAGTGCTGGTGCGCGGGGGGGTTGAACCTGAGGCTGCCCGGTTGGCAGCCTTGGCAGCCGAATGCCACATCGGTTTGGCGCGGCACCTGGCCACCGACCCGGTGGCGGCGGCGTGGCGCCGCTCCGTGCTGGAGGTGCCAGCCAGGGCGGCTTCGGTGGCTTTGGCGGTGCTCAGCGCCGGGCGGTTAGACGAGGCAGCCAAGGCCCAGGCTGAGGCGGTGATGAAGGAGCGACATAACGAACAGCGCGACCAACTGTTGAGCCAGATGGGTGAGGCTTCGCGGGGTCGGATGTCCACATATGGCCGGGCCAGGCTGAAGGAATTCGACGAGGAGTCCAAGAAACGCGCCCGGCGTGGCCAGATCGACACGCTGGACCGAGCCCTGGCCTACCTGCTGGGGTTCTACCGTGATGTTCTGGTGGTTCAGTTCGGCGCTAAGGTTGACCTCATCAACGCCGACCATGCCGCGTTGATCACAGCCAGTGCAGGAACATCCACCGTAGATCAGACCATGAAGGCTTTGGTGGCCATTGAGCAGGCCAGGGCCCGGGTGGCGGGCAACGTGGCGCCGGCGCTGGCTTTGGAAGCCATGGCGGTAGCGTTGGCCATGCCTCAGTTAATAGCGGCTAAGGAGAACCAGTTGTGAGTGGAAGATCGGTGACCAGACGGACCTTGGTTGTCACGGCGGTGGTGGCAGCGGCTGGCTTGGTGCTGTCGAGCTGTACCACGGGAACCTGGCTTGGTCTGCCGCCTACCACTGCCCCACCCACGGTTGATCCAGGCGATCCGTCGCTTTATGGCCAATCGGTTTTGTGGGAGCCCTGTAGTGAGGTGGCCTTGGGTGCAGAATGCGCCACCATCCAGGCGCCCATGGATTGGGCCCAGCCTGAGAGTGGCAACACCATTGACTTGGCCATAGCCCGTCTGCCAGCGCGTGAGCCTGACCAGCGGATTGGCTCACTGCTATTGAACCCTGGTGGGCCAGGTGCCAGCGGCGTTGAAATGCTGAGTTACTTCAGGTCACTGGCGGGCGCGCCAGTGCGTGATGCTTTTGACCTGGTGGGCTTTGATCCGCGCGGTGTGGGGTCCTCTACCGCGGTGGTCTGTTATCAGACCACAGAAGAGATGGACCAGTTCTTTGCCGCCACCTGGCCTGCCACCCTGGAAGGCTTCGAAGCCTCTAGGGCAGTGGTTGAGCCTTTTGCCCAGGCTTGTGCAGAGAACACCGGCCCAGCTCTGGCTTACATTGACACCGGTTCATCAGCCCGGGACATGGATCTGATCAGGGCGGTATTGGGGGACAGCGAACTGTATTACCTGGGCTATTCCTATGGCACTGAACTTGGTGCCACCTACGCCGAGTTGTTCCCGGACAAAGTGGGCCGCCTGGTCTTGGATGGTGCGGTTGATCCTTCTTTGCCAGCTGCAGCCCACGACATTGCTCAAGCCAAGGGCTTCCAGCAGGCACTCGAGGCCTACGTGGCAGACTGCCTGCAGGGGGGCACCTGCCCGTTGGATGGGCCGGTCGATCAGGCGCTGACTCAGATCAACGCATTGTTGCGGCAGATTGACGCTCAGCCACTGCCGGGCGATTCCACCCGTGAGCTGACTTTGCCTTTGGCCATGAATGGTCTATTGGTCACCATGTACGACGAAACTGCCTGGTCGTACTTGACCGATGCCTTGGAACAGGCCTTTGCCGGCGACGGTGGCGGGTTGTTGGGGCTCAGCGATTGGTACCTGGACCGTGATGATGTCAATGGTTACATCAACAACACAATGGAAGCTTTCGTGGCTTACGGTTGTCTGGATTCGCGGGCCCCGGCCGATCCAGCCTCGGTGGAAGCCCATGCCAAGGACCTGGCGGCGGCGGCGCCAACCTTCGGTGAGTACTGGGGTTTTTCAGAGATGTTGTGCGAGGTCTGGCCCTACCCTCAAGTCGGCTCACCCGCTCGGGTGACGGCTCCGGGGGCAAATCCAATCCTGGTGATTGGGACCACTGGTGATCCAGCAACACCGTACGAATGGGCCCAGGCCTTGGCAGATCAGCTCGAATCTGGCGTGCTGTTGACCTACGAGGGCCATGGCCACACCGCATACGGTCGTTCCAATCAGTGCATTGGTGACGCAGTCGACGCCTACTTGGTTGAAGGCACCTTGCCCGCTGTTGACACCGTCTGCTGACACCGGGCGCTATGGCTGGGTGGTAGATCGGCCGCCAGGCTTGGCGCCAGCGCTGGTCAGGAGTGACTAACCGGTCGCGGAGCCTTGTCTGGTCCTGACATGACTACCGGAGTCCAGTCGCGGCCAACTGCTTTGGTTGCTCTGACCTCGCTGCGCTAAGGTAAGACCCGCCCAAGTCAAGCCGAGGTAGCCAGCGGAGACTGTTGCCTGCCGATGGCACGACGCAGGTAATGCCTTCGGCCCAGCGGGCCGGCGCCAGCCGCCAACCCGCCAGTTCGGCAGGCAGGCCGCCTTAGCTCAGTCGGCAGAGCGATTCACTCGTAATGAATAGGTCTGGGGTTCGATTCCCCAAGGCGGCTCCACCAGCACTTGGCCCCCGCGAATGGGGCGTTTGTACTGATCAGAGCCATACCAGGAGTCTTTCTCGCTGTTGGATGGTTGGTGTGGTTGGCGGGAGATTTGCCCCGCAAAGGCCCGAAAAGGCCGCAAAAAGGCCGCATAAGGTGTGATGAGTTCACTTGGCATGGTCTGCGGTAACGCGGTCTATGCCTTCGGCCACTTTGTCCGGTTCGGTGTCATACAGGTGCGCATAGACGCGTGAGGTGGTGGTGATAGAGGCGTGGCCCATAGTTTTTTGGATATATCTCAAGTCCGCCCCGCCAAGACGCGCCAGGCTACCAAAGGTCCGGCGGAGATCGTGTGGTGTTACGTCTTCAAGTCCCAGCTCTTGACAGACAGTGTCCCAAGAGGTTCGCCGCCTGAAGTTGCCAACGCGGTCTGGTCCGCCGCATGGCGCCGGGTAGACCAAGTCACTGGGGCGCTTGTTGGCCAGCCGGGTCTCCAGGTCTGCGGCCAGAAGCTTCGGAATGGGAACCTTTCGTCTGGAGTTGGTGGATTTCGGACCGCCCAGGTGCAACTTGCCGCCGGCTTCGGTGGCGCCTTCGATGACGTGAATGCGCCTGGCCTTCAGGTCCACGGCTCGGACACGCAGAGCCGCAAGCTCTGACCAGCGAAGCCCAGCAAGACCCATGGCCAGCACCTGGCCGCGGCCGACCTGACCCAAGCCATCAGCCAAGGACAACAGTTCGTCACTGGTCAAGATTCGCTCCCGTGGTGGTCTGGCGGGCGGGAGACGTACTCCTTTGGCCACGTTCTGCGCGACTATGCGGTTGCTCACCGCATAGTCAAGGACTAACGAGAGCACCCGATAGGCCATCCTGACAGTCTCGGCACCCTTGTCCAATTCGGTGACGAAACGTTGCACGTCAGAGTGCTTCAGCCGGCCCACCGGGTGATTGCCCAAGACCGGCGACACATTACGCCAGGCTGCCCGGTAGTTCTGACGAGTGGTTGGGCGTCGCTGTGGCAACAGATCGCGTTCGAAGTCCTCCCAAAGCGCTTCAAGGTGGGTCCGACCAGCGCGCGGGTCGACCCATTGACCTGACCGGGTGGACTCGCGCTGTTCAGCCGCGAATCGTACTGCTTCACGCTTTGTATCAAAAGTGCGGTTTCGCTCCAACCCGGTCGGGTCGTAGTAGCGTGCTCGCCACCTGACCCGACCGGACTTGGATACTCGGCGTTGCACCGCCATGGGTTGTTCACCGACCCGCCAGCACTTGAGATTCCACTCGCCGTGCTCTAAGCCAGTCCAGGACGTCACGCCTCATGTACCTAACATTTCGTGCGCTGAGTCGGCAGAAAGCAGGGCCGTCGCCGCGTTGTCGCAGGTCCGCTAGGGTGCTTGGGGCCAGGTCTAGCCAGTCGGAAACCTGTTTGGGTGTCAGGTATTCGTCTTGGGTGATCATGACTACACCTCCGCCGTCAACTCGGGTTGGCCCGGATGGAGTTCGTCTTCATCAACGCCCGCCACCCTTGTGTAGTAGGTCTGATAGTCCAAATAGTCCCCGCGGAAGCGGCGGACTTCGCCTTCCGGGGTTGACGCGTAACCTTCGCCGGGGCGCAGTCCGGCGCCGCTAATACCTAGCTCAGCGGCGGAAGGCCACAACATTCTGAATCCTTCGGCGTCTTCCTGCCGAAAGGCCACTCTGGTAGAAATTTGTGCCCGTCGGTATCCGCCAAGCACGTCAGCGTCAGCACGTTGCGCCACGATCATCACGACCATTCCAACCTTGAGACCCTCGGCTAGGAGACGCTGTACTAACATGTCAGCCCTCGCCTTGAGGCGCTCACCAGGCTTCCGGCCGTTCGCCGCGTCAGATGCCGCACACGCTGCCAAGAAACCTGGCCATTCCTCCAAGACGACCAGGAGAAGCGGCGTTTTCGGAGAAACCTCTCTAAGTGCATCCATCCGCGCCCGCCTCAGCGCTTCCAGCCGGTTCTCCATGCAAAAACTGACCAAGTCATCGAGCAATTTGACACCTTCGATCAAATCAGTCTCAGTTGCACCCAGCACAATCGGGACATCCGGAAACCGCCTTACGAACGGTGCCAACAAGATCCCAGTTGGGTCAATCCCAACCACGCCCACGTCAGGCATCATCTCGAATTGGTTCAGGAGATTCATGGCGGCCACAGACTTCCCTGACCGAGTGCCCCCGGCTAGCACAATGTGTGAGGGTGGTGATAGTGGACGCCATCTGATTTCTCGGCCCAGCTCATCCCTACCAAGACGCACCCCATCTCGACACCTTGTCTTTCCCCACTCAGGCATGAGTGCCCGATCCGGTGAACTCAATGGATCCTCCCGACTCCAAACCAAATCCACGACGCCAGGCATCACTTGCGTAACCGTGACCTGAGTGGCGCCTAGAGAATTGCCAATCGGCTCGAGTTTGTGCTGGACATCACTGAGGGTCTTACCGATCGGCAGAGTCCAGCGAGTAATGAGTCTGTCCTTGGTTGAAACGACTTTCAGCGGGGGAACATAGCCCCCTTGTGGAACCAAGTCGCACAACTGAACAACAGCTGGCCAAGACTTCTTGGCCCACCGACGCAACCGGTAGGCCCGCAATGGACGTGGATTCCAGCGCAAGAACCGCGGCCGCCAGAGCGGTCGGGTAACCCTGGCCATCAACGCTAACGCCAGGATCACCAAGAACGGCACAGGCTTCATCAGGAAAGCCGGTAGGGCCGCGAAGAAAACGACGACCTTCAATAGGTGACGGCGCAGCATATACAGCAGCCAACCGACAACCGGCGGTCCAAGCGCCCACAGGACTATCATGCTGCTGCCCGCTCCGATTGCCGATACTGCGGTTCAACCCCGGATGCGCGCCAGTAAATACGTTCGGTTACTCCCGTGATTTGGGCGTTGCGTCCGCTTCCCACCCGATTTGTCCGGGTCGAAACGGTGGCCGAGAGGTCTGCGAACTTGGTCGGTCCCGGCTTTACCGTGGGCTTGCTGGGTGCCTCGACCCGCACCATGCCGACATCTGTACGTTGGCGACCGAATTCTTCGATGACCTGCATAAACTCGACATCCCAAAGGGGGACATTATTGGCTGATCGTGCCTGTGGGCGTTCCTGGCCGCGCGGCACATCCACGGACAAATCTCGCACCGGCTCAACTATTCCGGTGCAGTTGAGGGCCTCTGCGAATGTTGCGGCATTGAACTCTAGTTGCACTTCCTTCACCTCCGTCGATCGCGGCAGTATGCCGCTTACGTTCAGATACGCGCTTGCGTTCGATAACAGAACACAGTACCATACGTCATCGACGTTCGCATAGTCCAGGGCCAGAGCGTACAATGACCAGATGGACAGGTTGCAACGGTTCGAGGACGCCAAGGCTGAGTATGAGGAAGCCCTTCAAGAAATCGAAGATACAACTCTCGACTTCTTCATCAGTTCAATACTGGCGCTTGCTGCCCAGTTGAAGCGCTACAGGAGCCTGGGCGGTACTCAGGGCGATGAACGGCGAGACCGTTTGTGCGAAGCACTTAATGTTCTCTCGAAGACAGTCCGGTGGGCCGACTGCGCGAGACGGGACTTGGTCTATCACGCAGTCATGAATCGCGGGATGCCGTATTCGGAGGTTGCCAAGGCCGCTGATATCGAGAAGTCGACCGCCCACCGTTGGGTCAAGAACTACAAGCCTGACTACATGGCTGAAGTTGAAGTCCCGGTGCCTTGACGCGTCTCCCGAGGTTGGGCAACCAAGAGCATTTGCGCCACAACTCCTTGCGCACACCACAGCAAGATGCCAAGCTCACCCCATGACTCGAACTTACTCGGCAAGCGGTAGATGCCCTGCCTGTTTCGTCACCCAGCCCGGCTACGATCACATTCACGTACTAGGGAATCAGCGCCCAAGGCAAAGGCGCACAGATGACCGCGTGGTCACCAAGGGGTTCGCTACCGAAATTCTTGGGAGCTACGGCGCCGTCTGGGCGTTCTTTGGCGACCTAGAACCTGCTCTGGCTTTCGGAAGGGCGGCGCGTATGTCCTGGGATTCAAGTGCCTTTGGAGTGCACGACGCTTTCCACGATAAGCAGTTCGATGCCAACCTAGGACGTGACATCACGACACTCTTGGTGGACCGGGACCCGGCTCACCGGACGCGACCCGATGAGCGCGAGGTATTGCTTCGGTGGGTCGACGGTTGCTGGTCGAAAAGTTCGTACTTCTGTCCGCCCGAGCGCCGGTGGTAGATCGAGGGGCACGTCGGTTTCAGCCTGCGTGAGGCGTTCCTAGACTCAAAGGTTGATCTCGAGCCATACCAACATCGACGAAGCGACCCAGCCAATACTAGAGGTACGCCCGAACGGCGGCGATTGAGGCGTCGTCCACCGGGATACGACGGGTTTCCCCCGCTTTTGATAGACCTCTGTTTGCTGCGCGCAGCGCGGTTCGGATGTTGTCGTCGGTGGGTGGAGGCGGGTCGATACCCATGCTGCGCGCGACTTCGCCAGCGAAGCGCATGGTGGTGGCGACGGTGGCGAAGTCGTCCTTTGACTTCTTGGCAAATCCAATGGGTTCCATCTCCTGCACCTACGTTAACAGCTCTGGTGGTGTCGAGGCAGAATGTCTCCGATCAAGGCCCAATGAGTCATGAAGCAGAGCTCTGACGGCGGTTGCAGGGTCAGGGGCGCGCTCTGCAACTTCTAGGCAGCGCCAGAGCAGGTTCGACCGAATGATTTGACACCAGACGGGTCCTTCGAAAACCAATGTTGACTCATCACCTTGGTTCACAGAGGCGGCTTCGGTGTCGACGTCTGCGGCGTCGTCGAGCGATGCGGCAACTTCTTGGTCAGATAGGTCCTGCAATAACCCGAGGTCACGCTTGAGGCCTCGTGACCAGGTCATTTGTCTTCGTCCATGTGATCCTTCTTCCCATTCGGTCCAGAGGTCAAAGTCGTCGACGTTGCCGGTTTCGGTGGTGTCGAACAGGATGGCCATGGGTGTGCGGCCACCACGTCGGGCGGTCTTGGCAGTTCCGCCGGCCATCTCGGCAGCGGCGTCCCAGCCGTTTTTCCGGAAGTAGCCATGCAACTCTTCCTCGGCTTCGCCCAAAGTCACCGGTCGAAGGTCTAGAGCCTCAACCACTGCGTCGAAGCCCTTGCGTCGGACGATGCGTCGCCAGGCTTGGAGGACATCCCCGCGCGCCACAAAGGCGGCGAAGTGGGACTGAAACTGGGCAGGACCGGTCACTCCGTCCCAGGTTTCTGCCGTGTTGGGATCGAGAAAAACTAGGACGTGTAGGTGAACGTGCCAGCCGTTCTTATGGCTGTGTGTGGTTTCGGCCACTCGAACGAAGCCGGCAACTCCGGCACGGTTCTTGAATCGCTCCCAGGGTTTTCCGGCCACTAGGCGGCTCCAGGATTCGGCCACACCGTCCCAGAGCGAGGCCAACCGCTGGCCCTTGTCGTGACGGATTGTGAGGGTTAGCAGGCATGCGGCGCCACCACGTTGGTGCCACACGGCCAGTGCTTCTCTCAATTCTTCGGCGCGCTTCTGGCCGATCACAGCGGAGCACCTGGGGCAGGCCCAGACCGATCCACAAGTGGTTAGGCCGCGCCAGCCGGCAATTCTTTCGCCTGCGGCCCCTTGGGAGACCACTAGGGCCACTCCGGCTGTATCGCACCCAGTTTTCCCGCACTTACGGACGCGGTCCAGCGATGACAAGTCCCACAAGGCCCGCCGGGCAGCCAACCGGGAACGCCGCCGACGATCCCGAACTGAAGCGGGGGGATTATTCGCGTAAGGATCAAGAAAAGGGGCTCCGGCTGCGCCGTCGCGGCAGGCACCTCTGGCACTGTCGCCCACTCGGCCTGCGCGCGGCTTGTCGCCGTGCTCGCCCTCCTGTTCGCCCGCACCACCATGCCTGCCCGGGCAGGGTGGTAGCCCGTCACTACTTGCGAAGTCTGGTCCCATCATCGGGTCACCAGAAGCGCCCATGGAGCTGTCAGCGTGGTTGATGGTAGTGGTCATGATGCTGTCCTCTCGGCCCGCCTGGGCGGGCATTGGACAGCGAGAAAGACAAGGCCTTCAGACCAAGCTGCGAGGCCGTAAAAAGGCCGCATCCCGGTCGAGCACAGTATTTCGACTAGTCCTGTCCCGGACGAAGGGGCCAGGTAGCGCCGGTCCATCCGAGCCGATCAGGCTATGCCATCGACTCGTAATGAATAGGTCTGGGGTTCGATTCCCCAAGGCGGCTCCCGCCCGGGGGAAGCGAACCCGTGAGGGCACGACTACCG
>Ga0123356_10006374_pt1 | contig 11889 bp, 8 predicted proteins | sample TergutEmb28metaG_2_FD_92546 | JGI IMG/M metagenome (GOLD analysis project Ga0123356, IMG submission 92546) | Embiratermes neotenicus P3 segment gut microbial communities from Petit-Saut dam, French Guiana - Emb289 P3 | ecosystem: Host-associated > Arthropoda: Insects > Digestive system > Gut ... | reverse complement strand
TGGTGGACGTGTCGGCCAAGCAGCCCACGGTCAGGGTGGCCACGGCTTGTGCCGCGGTCAGCATGGCTCCCGCCACCTTGCGCATGGTCATGGCGGGGGAGATGAAGAAGGGCGACGTGCTGGCGGCGGCGCGCATTGCCGGCATCATGGCGGCGAAAAAGACGCCGGAGCTGATCCCGCTCTGCCACCCGCTTCTGATCGAGAGCGTCAAGGTCGAGCTGGTTTGCGACGAGGAAACGAGTTCGGTGCGCATCACCGCTGTTTGCGCCGTTTCCGGCAAGACCGGCGTGGAAATGGAGGCCCTGACCGCGGCAGGCGTGGCTGCCCTGACGATCTATGATATGTGCAAAGCGGTGGATAAGTTTATGGTGATCGGCGACATCAAGCTGCTGCAAAAAAGCGGCGGCAAGAGCGGCGATTTCAACCGCCCGGAGGATTTCGGGTATTGAGCGGGACGCGCCGTTAAACACAGGCAAGAAGTTAAACGCGGCCAGCAGAGCAAGGCGATTGACCACTCCAATAAACCTGCGGCTTGTCGGGGAACCGGGTGCCGGCGAAGCCGGTTTTGCGAAGATAATTTAAGGAGGATGAAAACAATGGCAAAGGTTTTGGCTTTTAATGTCAGCAAGGAGAAAGGCGTGCCCAAGGAGGAGGTTGGCGCGGTCGTTTTTGTGGAAGAGAGCGGCATCGAGGGCGACGCGCATGCCGGGCCGGGTTTGCGGCAGGTCAGTCTTTTGGCCAGCGAGAGCGCGGACAAGATCCGCGAGGTCATGCCGAAAATTTCCAACGGGCGTTTTGCGGAAAACATCACCACCGAAGGAGTCGACCTGCATAACCTGCCCATCGGCACGGAGATCCTGCTGGGCGGGAAAGTGCTTTTGCGTGTGACGCAGATCGGCAAGGAATGCCACGGCGGCTGCGCCATCAAGCAGATCGTGGGTGATTGCGTCATGCCGCGGGAAGGCATTTTTGCCCGCGTGCTGAAAGGCGGGGCGGTGAGCGCCGGCTGCGAGCTGGTGATTATGCCGTCGGCAAAATAAGCGTCGCATAGCCGTGTCAGCCGCTTCGCCGTGATCCTCGGCGTACAAACGAGTACGCCTGCGTTTTTGGGGTGGGGATTGCCTCCTTGCAGGCACTTGTGTGGTCGTTCGCCTCTGCAGCACTTATGATATTAAAATAATGAAATTCAAAAAACCGAAAGGCGGGAACTCATATGAAAAAACTTTTGGTTGTTATTCTGGCGGCGGCGCTGCTTTTGGGCCTGGCGGCTTGCGGCGGGGGAGAGGCGGAAAAATTTACGATCACCTATGACCCCGGAAGCCACGGCAGCGGTGCGGTGGCCGCGGGGACAAAAACCAAGGGCCAAGATTTCACGCTTTCTTCGCAAACCTTCATCCGCGACGGTTATACGCAAATAGGCTGGTCGACCTCGGACGGAGGCGCGAAGGCTTATGATTTGGGCGGGAAATACATGGCTGACGCGGATATTATCTTATACCCGTTTTGGGAGGAAGTTTGGGAGGAAGACATTTTGCCGGGTGTGACAATAAAATTCGGCGGGATAGACTGGCTGGTGCTTGAGGTTCAGGATGGCAAGGCGCTGATTTTGAGCGAAAAAATTCTGGAAAAACGACCGTACCACGAAAGGGAATATATAACATGGGAAAACTGCTCTTTGCGGGGATACCTGAACGGAGAGTTTTATAACAACACCTTCTCGGCGGCGGAGAAAGCGCGCATCGTTGAAACGGCGGTGAAAAACGACGACAACCAATGGTACGGCTCGGCGGGCGGAAACGATACCTTGGACAAGATTTTTTTGTTGAGCCTGGAAGAAGTGGTGAAATATTTCGGCGACAGCGGGCAGTTGGCTAACATGCCGGGCGATTTGACTTTAGGCATAAACGACCAATACAATTCCGCGCGAATCGCCTATGACAAAGACGGAAATGATTTGAATTGGTGGCTGCGGTCGCCCGGCTATGCGGACAGTCTTTATTACGCCTACGGCAGTCTTAGTGCCGCCTACGTCCGTGCCATCTACCTCGGTTCCGCCAATAGTGATGGCGGCATGGTCCTTGTCGTTGGCTTACCTGTCTATGTTGACTACGTCGGCGTCCGCCCCGCTTTGTGGCTCAATCTGTAATAACGAACACGGTCCAAGGCGCGGGAAATTATGGTTTACTTATGAAAGAGGATGTTTTATAATATAATTCAACGCTGAATAATGATTTAGGAGTTGACATTATGGCTGAAACTCAATATTTCATGCTGCCCGGCCCGACTCAGGTCCCTCCCCGTGTCCTGCGCGCCGCTTCCATGCCCATGATCAACCATCGCGGCCCGGAGTTCAAAGCCGTTTTCACCGAAGTCACCGCGCTTTTGAAGAAGGTTTTCAACACCGAAAACGACCTCTTCATCTTCACGGCTTCCGGTTCCGGCGGCATGGAGGCTTCGGTGAGCAACTTCATCAACCCTGGCGAGCGCGTGCTGGTGGCTTCCATGGGCAATTTCGGCAGCCGCTACCGCGACGTCTGCCGCAAGATGGGCGCCGAGGTGGATTTTGTGGAGTTCCCCTGGGGGACGCCGGTGGACGCGCGCGTGATCGCGCAAAAGCTGGCTGAGGACAAAAACCGCGAGATCAAGGCGGTCTTTTGCCAGCATAACGAGACCTCGACCGGGGTATATAACGATTTGCAGGCCATTTCACTGGCCAGGGGCGATCACCCCGCCCTGCTCATCGTGGACGCGGTGAGCAGCGTGGGCGCGCTGCCGATAAAAACGGACGAGTGGGGGCTGGATGTCGTCGTTTCCGCCTCGCAGAAGGGCCTGATGTGCCCGCCCGGGCTGGCTTATATGACGGTGAACGAGCGCGCTTGGCAGGCGGCCGAAAAATGCGTCAACGCCTGCTATTATTTCAGCATCAAGCTGGCCAAGGAGTTTCTGGCCAATTCCCAAACGCCTTTCACTCCCGGGGTATCCACGCTTTTTGCCCAGAGAGAGGCGCTGCGTATGATTTTTGAACAGGGGCTGGATGAATATATCGCCGATCACTTTTTCCGCCGCCGTTTGGTGCGCGCCGGCATCGAGGCAATGGGCCTGACCTACCTGGCCGGGGAGGAATGGGCTTCCCCCGCCGTGACCGCCGTCCATGTGCCGCAGGGCTTTAAGCCGTCGGACATCGTGGCCCCGCTGCGCGAGAAGTTCAACATCGTTCTGGCCGGGGGCATGGGCAAACTCAAGGAAAGCACCTTCCGCATTGGTCATGTGGGATATATGAACGTGATGGATATCGTGGTGGCGCTGGCCGGGGTCGAGCTTGCGCTGCGGCGGCTTGGCCACCCCGTCGTTTTGGGCAGCGGCGTGGCGGCGGCGCAGGAATTGCTGGCGCAGGGCTTTTAAGAAGGACTTGACGGTTAGATAACAGAAAAAACCCCGCTCATCAGGGCGGGGTTTGGTGTTTCGCCTGTTTCATATCCCAAGAATTGAAACCGCTCCATGAATTTCCAGTTGTTTTTCTGTCCAATCCGCCAGCACGTCTGCGGTATTTTGCAACTTTATCATGTCCAGTGAGTTGAACATATCTTCTTCGCTCCACGATCCGTCAATCCTCGGATTATATAGGCCCATCTGCTCAAGCGCCGCTGCTATATTTTTGCCGGACCGAAGCAGTTCCGCAAAATGACGTAAGTGTTTTATAAACTCAGTAGCGTTCTGCTCTTTCAAGCATGTTATTCCAAACATACTGAAATCTTTGGCAAAATATGAAAAAGGCGACATGCAGCTCAATTCATCTTCGTAAAGGTATAGCGAATTGTCTAATTTAATCTTCCCCGCTCTTCGGAAAAACCCGCCAACTTTATATTCGCCGCCTTGAAACTCATAATAACAACTTCCGGGCAACTCATTTTTCGGAATAAAATATGTTGGCTTCAGCTTGTACTTATTTTCTAATATTTCTTCAGCAATAGCGTCCACGTCTTTTCTTGGTGATTTATATGTGTCCTTTCCGAAATATTCAATAAATATATTTTCGATTTTGTCCGCCAATTCTTTTGTGTCATTTGTCCGATACGCAACCGGCACTATCCGGGCGATTTCAATATCGTATTCATCTTGTGGCGCGCCCATCTCCAGCAAGCCTATGCAGTCCCACTTATCAACACTTCGCTTAACGATGTCATATACTTCTCTGTAGCTGTCTCTTAGCTGCTTTGACATGCGTCTCCCTTTCTATGTCGGACTATGCGACAAATTTAGAATTTAATTTTGCCGCCGAAACCCCCTATCTCTCCGAGCCGATAACTTCCACGCCCATATAGGGGACGAGGGCTTTGGGCAGCCTGATCGAGCCGTCTTCCTGCTGGCAGTTTTCCAGGATGGCGGTCACGGCGCGGCCCACGGCCACGCCGGAGCCGTTCAGGGTATGCACGAATTCCGGCTTGCCGCCGGCGCGGCGGAAGCGGATGTTGGCGCGGCGGGCCTGAAAATCCGTGCAGTTGGAGCAGGAGGAAATCTCTTTATAACCGTTGAAGGAGGGCAGCCAGACCTCAAGGTCATAGGTCTTGGCGGCGCAAAAGCCCATGTCGCCGCCGCAGAGGCAGACCACGCGATATGGCAGCTCCAGCGCCTGCAGCACGGCTTCCGCCTCGGCGGTCAGGCTTTCCAGCTCGGCATAGCTTTCTTCCGGCAGGCAGAATTTCACCAGTTCCACCTTGTTGAACTGGTGCTGGCGGATCAGGCCGCGGGTGTCGCGCCCGGCCGCGCCCGCCTCCGCGCGGAAGCAGGCGGAATAAGCCGTCAGGTGGATGGGCAAATCTTTTTCGCTCAGAATCTCGCCGGAATATAGGTTGGTCAGCGGCACTTCGGCGGTGGGGATGAGATAATAGTCCGTGCCCTCCACGCGGAACATGTCTTCCTGGAACTTGGGCAACTGGCCTGTGCCGCGCATGCTGGCGCTGTTGACCATGAAGGGCGGGAAGACTTCGGTATAGCCGTTTTTGCCGTGGAAATCGAGGAAGAAATTGATGAGGGCGCGTTCTAGCCTGGCTCCCAGGCCCTTATAGACGGTGAAGCGCGCGCCGGAAATCTTGGCGGCACGGCCGAAATCCAGAATGTCCAGGGCCTCGCCGAGATCCCAGTGGGCTTTGGGCTCGAAGGCGAAGCTGCGCGGAGTTCCCACGCGCCGCACTTCCGTGTTCCCGCTTTCGTCCGCGCCGGGCAGCACGCTTTCATGCGGCATATTGGGGATCTGCAGCATCAGGCGCTCTATGCTTTCTTCTATGCCGCGCAGTTCCTCGTCCAGGACGGCGATTTGCTCGCCCAGTTCCTTGGCCTCGGCTTTCAGCGCTTCGGCCCCGTCTCCGCCGCGGCCCACCAGCTTGGAAATGGCATTGCGCCGGGCTTTCAGTTCTTCGGAGCGCGCCAACACGCCGCGTCTTTGCGCGTCTTCCGTGAGGAACCCCTCCAAAGATATTTTCCCGCCGCGTTTCAGCAGGGCGGCGGTCACCGCTTCCGGGTTATTGCGGATGAATTTTACGTCTAACAAAAAAAAACCTCCCAACCGTCATCGCCTTGCCGGCGATATGCCGTTAAATAAAAAACGAACATCGGATCCGCGTTCATTATAATACAAGTATGCGCGTTAATCCAGTTTTTTTTGCGCGCATATTGATTGACAGCGGGAAATGCTTTTGGTATAGTATTAAATGCGCGGAAAATGTGTGTGAAAGAGCCTGTGTTTTTTGTTTCAGCCGGCGGCGGCTGCGCTTTGCCCAACCCCCGGCCGGATGAAAACACAAAAAACTTGACACGCTTGTGGAAGGCCGCGCTTCTTGCACGGAGGCGTAGCGAAGCGGTCATAACGCGGCGGTCTTGAAAACCGTTTGGGTGAAAGCCCACGGGGGTTCGAATCCCTCCGCCTCCGCCATATGCTTTATAATTCAGAAACTAATCACCAGTCTTGAAAGAAAACTTATATCTGAGGCGGTTGTCGGTTTTAATTTATTTTCAATAAAAGATAATCAAAATAGCCGCAAAACCAAAACTTGATTTCGAATATATTTGCTTAAATAATCAAAATTGTGGTACATTAAAGCAGTTCAAGGAGGTGGCAACATGAAAAAAATATTGAAAGTAGTTTTGCTTATTGCCATACTTATTCCTTTGACGTTTGTTGCGACTGGTTGCAATAACAATGAAAGAGATGAGACAGCCGTTCCGTCTGCTCCGCAAGACGTTATTGCAACTCCGGAAAACTGCAAAGTCAAACTTGTTTGGTCTGCGCCGGAAAATGATGGCGGTTCGCCTATCACAAGGTATCAAGTTCGATTTGCACCGATATATTCTTTTACGTCTGTTGCTCAACCCACAAACACACTTTGGTTATACGAAGACTCTTTTGCCTGCACAGTTACGACCTATGAAGGTAGGCCGCTGATTAACGGCCAAGAATATTTCTTTGAAGTTTTCGCGGTAAACTCGAAAAGGGAAGGCTCTGTTACAACTGTAATGGCAATCCCACAGGCAGAGTAAGACTTTCGCAAAATCAAATTAGAAAATCAAAAACAAACTTTATGGTGCGCAAGCCCATTTTGTTATATAATATTATTTATGGAGAGATGACCGAGCGGCCGAAGGTGCATGACTGGAAATCATGTGTACGGGTAACTGTACCTGGGGTTCAAATCCCCATCTCTCCGCCACGAGAAAAGCCCTGCTATGTTGATGTAGCGGGCTTTTCGATTTTGTGGTATAATATAAGAGCCTGTTTAATATCCCGCTCATAGCACATACCGCCACCCCAAAAACCTGAAGGTTTTCGGGGACCCCGGTTGAACAGAAGTCAGAAGTCAGAGGCCAGAAACGAGGGGCGAAAAAATTGCTCGGAATCTGCGCCATTCGGGGATACTAAACAGGCTCTAAGACACAGGCCCCTGTTTCCGGCTCACGGGCGCTGCGCTGATGTGGGTCAAGCAAAGACAAGAAACATGGCCTGTCCGAAAACAATTTTGAGATGTATGCGATTTTTATTGATTTTTGTTTGTTTTAATAATATAATAGCATTAGTATAAAAAAACGAATTTCCGGGAACTTTTTCCGGAAAAAAACGGTCAAATCAGGAGAGGAGAGGTTTTAGTGGCTGCTGAAAATGTCATAAACAAGATTATCAACAATGTGGAGAAGGTGATCATAGGCAAACGATATGCGATCGAATTGTCGGTGGTGTCGCTTCTGTGCCGCGGACACGTTTTGATCGAGGACGTGCCGGGGACCGGCAAAACCAGTATGGCCGCCGCCCTTGCCAAGTCGCTGAACTGCTCGTTCCAGCGCATTCAGTTCACTCCGGACATCATGCCCTCCGACGTTGTGGGGTTTTCGGTGTTCAGCCCCAAGACGCAGGAGTTTGAATATCGCCGCGGGGTCATTTTCAGCAACATCCTTCTGGTTGACGAGATCAACAGGACTTCCCCCAAAACCCAATCCAGCCTTTTGGAGGCGATGGAGGAGAAACAGGTTTCGGTGGACGGCGTTACATATAAACTGGCGGAACCGTTCATGGTTCTCGCCACTCAGAACCCGGTCGAAAACTTCGGCGTATACCCGCTGCCCGAAGCTCAGATGGACAGATTTCTCATGCGCATATCCCTCGGTTATCCCAATTTCCAGGAAGAATCGAGCATGATAACGCGCTTCAACGCGAAAAGCCCGCTGGCCTCTCTCACGCCTGTGGCCGAGATCGCGGATGTGGTGGGAATGCAGAATGCCGTGGAAAAGATCTATGTTGACGAGAAAATCAACAATTATGTCGTCGCGCTTGTGACGCATACGCGCAAAAACGAGTTTGTGGCGCTGGGAGCAAGCCCGCGCGCCTCGATCAACCTCTGCAAAGCGGCGCAGGCATGGGCGCTTTGCCAGCAGCGCAACTATGTTCTGCCCGACGACGTGATCAAAATGAGCCACCACGTTCTCGCGCACCGCATCATGCTGAATCAGGAAAGCAGGCTAAAGAAGATCACGCAGGGGAGCGTCATCGAAATGGCTCTCAACGGAACAAAGGTCCCGAGCGCATAAAAACAGATTTGACGGCGCCTGTTTTGGGCGCATTCCCGCCCTGCCCGCCCCAAAGGACAGAAAAGCGTCTTTTGGGGGTTCCGGGCCGTGGGCGGAACCATCAAAGCGCCCGCCATGCGGGCGGCCGTGACTTTGTAACTGAAGGGAGCGACAGGCTTGCTAAAATCCCGTATTTTGTTCGGCGCCGTATTTTTGTTCGCGCTCTTGTTCGCAATTCTTCATAAGGACCCGAAAATCGGATATATTTTCCTTTATGTGATGATCGTGCTTTTTCTCATTGCCGCGCTTCCCGTGCTTTTTGCCAGAAAAACCCTGAATTGTTCGGAGAAGATCGATTCCGAGGCCGTTTTCAAAAACGAGGGGCTGCGTTATTCGCTGACCACAAAATATACGCGCAGCATATTCGTGCCGAGAATGGTGCTGAACTTCTATAATTCCGCCGTATTGGATTATGAGCCCGTGAAAAGGACCTCGCTGAAAAACACCCCTTTCAGGAAGGAATCCGAGACGGAATATCGCGTGAAGTTCCACTATCGCGGGATTTATGAAGTCGGCCTGGAATCCATCAGCGTGACGGATATGTTCGGCCTCTTTGCCTTCAATTTCCGCGTTTCACGTGAGAACCGCGTGATCGTCTTTCCCGAGCGCAAAGGGAATTTCAAACTTTTTCTCTGGCGCGAGCGGGAAAGCATCGCCGTCAATTTTGAAAAGCAGCACGAGGATTATACCTCGGTGTCGGACGTGAGGAAATATGTCCCGGCCGATGATTTGCGCAAGATCCACTGGAAGCTTTCGGCCAAAAAGAACGAGCTGCTCGTCAAAAACTTCTTTCACTTTGACCTCAACAAGACGATGGTCTTTCTGAACGCCGTCAAGCTGTCTTTGCCGGATATGCAGCGATATGAATTTGAGGACGGCATCGTTTCTCATGTGCTTTCGTCGTTCTTCTTCTTTGACGGCAACCGCTTGCCGATCGAGTTCACATATGGCGCGGCCGAGGAAAAACGGCTCATCCTGCAGCCGGGGGAACTGCTTGGAGCGCCCCTTCGCCTGCTCGCCGTCCTGCCCTTTGAGAACAAGCCGGAGGAATTGCGCAGATGCGTCAGCCGGATCGATCCGCAATTCACCAGCAGCATGAACATCGTGATTTTCACGCCGGACATGGACCAGGGGACATATGCCCTGATCATGAGACTGCTTGAGCGGCGGCACAGGGTTTTCATCGCTTATTTCACTTATGGCGGGCTTGCGCCCGACCGCAATGCGTCCTCCCTGATCGACCGGCTTGAAGCTGCCGGCGCGGCGGTCGAAAGGGTTATGATAGAAAAAACAGCGGAGGAGCGGCCCTCCGCAGAAAAGGAGGCAATATGAAAAAGTATCTTTCTTCCGACAACCTCTATTTTCTTCTCATCGGCTTTTTTTGTTCTTCTGCGATCTCGCTTATGCTGTTCGCTTCACTGGCCATCCCCATAAGCCCGTGGGCGCTGCCGTTTCTGTGCGCGGTCTTCACGGCGTTTTTCTTCGTCATGTTTCAGAACAGGAAGTCTTTTCTCGCTTGCCTTGCCGGTCTCGGCGCCGCATTGCTCATCGGGTTCATAATTTTCAGCAGCGTTCATCTGTCCGGCGGGCTTTCGCAATTCCTGCGCGAGATCATTCTGTTTATTCAGGAAGAAATCGAATACAAACCGGCCTTCGGCGTTCCGATCGTCGGCGGGCTGACTTTTCTCATCTGCCTTGCCGCGGCGCTGAGCCTCAGGAAAAACGTGGAGCTTTATGTGCTGGGGGGCATCGGCTTTCTTTATCTCCTGTGGAATATGTATATGAACAGCGTGGTCTTTACGGCGGCCAATGAGTCCCTGGTTTTTTCGATGCCGGGGCTGCTCATCTTTGTTGTTTGCTTTGTCATCATGCTTGCCGGCAAGCTGAACCTGTTCGCGCAGAACCAGCAGGCCGGCCAAACCAAGCAGGCCGCGGCGGCCCGGCAGAAAACGAACTTCGGCCGGAAAGCCGTGTTTGCCCTTGCCTTCATCCCGGTTTGCCTGGTCGTCGTTTCTCTGGCATATGTTATGCCCAAACCGCCCGCCCAGGCCGATGTGCGCGAAATTTGTGAGGTTTGCCATCAGTGGCCCTGCGTCTGCCCTATTACTCCTCCTCCTGCCGAAGACATGAAGGTCACGGCCAGAGAGAGGGTCTATCTTGCCAGGGAAATGAGCTGGAAATATTTGGGCAATGCCTGGGATAACCCCGGCGAAAACAGAAGCCTCGGTTACGGAGCTTCTTTTGGCAGCATCATGCCGACCGCCGCCTTCAGAAATAACGCCAGCGCTTCGGGTGCGTTCCTTGAAGAAAAAACCTTGACCATTACCGCTTTGCAAAAGATGTATCCCCAGCTTTTTTTGCCGCCGCTCACGAACACTTTGGAATTCCCGGGCGGAAAGCTGGTTCAGCTCTATAGCGGCTCTTACGGCGGTTTCACGGTTGACCCCCAGACAACCGACTCAAACCTTGATAAAGGCACAAGTTATCGGCTGAGCTATATTTCGGTCGACTGGTCGGAGCGGTTCTTGGTTATGGCCCTGCAAAACGCTTCCACGCGCTATGAAGAAGAGCTGGGCGCGCAGTTGAAAGATTATCTCCAGCTGCCCGACACGCTTCCCCAACGCGTGCGCAATCTGGCGGAGCAACTGACGAGAAACCAAGACAATGCCTATGACAAGCTGGTGACGCTGATTCAGTATTTGCGGGCCAACAGTAAATATGACGGCGATTTGCTGCTTGTCTTTGATCAAACCAAAGCCGACGCCGTGGACGACTTTCTCTTTGGCGGGAAAGTCGGCAATGCCCTTCATTTCTCTTCCGCGCTGGCTGTGATGGGCCGCTGCGTCGGCATCCCCACGCGCCTTGTCGAAGGACTTTTTGTTCCTTATGACTCTCCTTATCCTGATTTTGAAATGGAATATGTTTTTGACACCAGCGAGGGAAGCCATTTTTGGGTCGAGGCGTATTTCCCCGGTTTCGGCTGGGTCCCCTTTGAGCCCACCACAGGTTTTTATATCTCTCATCCCGATGAATATAAAGATGTTCCCAGCAAAGGCGAATGCCCGGATTGCGGCGAGGATCCCTGCGTCTGCCCTGAATGCCCGATTTGCCATCAGGATCCCTGCGTCTGCCCCTGCCCGGTTTGCGGTGAATATCCCTGCATCTGCCCTGAGCCCTGCCCGATTTGCGGTGAGAATCCTTGCGTCTGCCCTAAACCCTGCCCGATTTGCGGCAAGCTTCCCCCCTGCGACTGTATAGGCGAAGGCGAGAATCCACCTGACCCGCAAGACCCCGATGAGCCGGGTTTTCTGCCGCCTTTCCCTCCGGATCCCCCCAGGCCCAATAACTCCACCCCCGGGGGCTTGTCGGCCGGCGTGAAGGCCTTGCTGACAACCGTGGGCGTCATTCTCTTCTTCGCTTTCGTTGCCGGTGCGGTTTGCTTCTATTTCAGCCGGAACTATAACAAAAAGCTGGAGACGCTGGCCGCGCTTTCCAACAAGAACGCCTCCACGGCATATTTCCTGCGCCTGAAGAAGGCTGCCGACGCTTATGGCCTGCCCATGCGCGACAACGAAACCTCGCTTGCCTATGCTTCGCGCGTCGGGAAAAACCTCAATTTCTCCGGTTCGGGAACGGCGCTTTCCGACGTGGCCGCCATCTTTTCCAAAGCGATTTTCAGCCAGGAAGATGTGAGCGAAAACGAGTTGGTGACGATGAAGCGCTGCTATAACGAGATGGTTGCAAATCTTCGCGGCAAAATGAAGCGTCTTTCGTTCC
>Ga0123356_10006372_pt1 | contig 11893 bp, 8 predicted proteins | sample TergutEmb28metaG_2_FD_92546 | JGI IMG/M metagenome (GOLD analysis project Ga0123356, IMG submission 92546) | Embiratermes neotenicus P3 segment gut microbial communities from Petit-Saut dam, French Guiana - Emb289 P3 | ecosystem: Host-associated > Arthropoda: Insects > Digestive system > Gut ... | reverse complement strand
CCAGGAGTTTGTCTCTGGTAGACATGCGAGGTTTTCTCCAATTGATGAACGTCTGATTGTCGAGGATCTTGGGTCGACGAATGGCACAAAGGTTAACGGGCGGCCGATCTCTGATCCGCGTGAGCTGAGTGATGGAGACAGCGTTCAGATCGGCGACGTTGTGCTCAGGGTGCAGAAAGCATGACGGCACATTTTGCGAATAGGTTCGGCTTTAAGTCAGCTAAGGCTTTCAGCCGATTGGACGTTGCCGCGACAACATCGATAGGCAGGGTTCGCACCAATAACGAGGACGCGCATCTTGTTGCTGAATCGCTGTTTGCAGTGGCAGATGGAATGGGTGGCCACGAGGCAGGCGAGATAGCTTCGAACCTGGCCATCGAGACCTTAAAGACCGCGCATATTGATCTATCCAAGCCGGAGAACCTGTCAGCTTTGGTTGCTCAGGCTAATATGCGCGTGATGGATGCACCTGAAAAGGGGATTGGCCGCGTTGGTATGGGTACCACGCTGACTGCGGCTGTGATTGATAATGACCTGCTGTTGATTGCGCAGGTTGGCGATTCGAGGGCTTATCTGCTGCGTGAGAAGCAACTTCATCGTCTGACGCGCGACCATTCCTATGTTCAGGAGTTGGTGGCTTCTGGCAAGATCACTGAAGAAGAGGCAAGACAGCATCCTCGCCGTGGGGTGATTACCCGGGTGCTTGGTTTTGAAACGCAGACTGAACCTGACCTGTATCGTGAATACCTGCAGCAGGGCGACCGACTACTGCTGTGTACCGACGGCCTGCATGGTTTGCTGGCTGATCCAAGAATAGAGCAGATCATGGTTGAAGAGCGCACTGCTCAGCAGTGTGCTGCGGCATTGGTTCGCGCTGCGAATAAGGCTGGTGGGCTGGATAACACCACAGTAGTGGTGATAGACGTGATGACAATCGCACCGACTCGGAAACGGTGGTATGCGTCGCTTGGTTCTATATTGTCGCGGGATTCGGAGGGCGGGAGCGGATCGCCGGGCAACGGCGGGAGTGGGAGCAACAGCGGGTCAGGCACCGGCGGTAGCACCCGCCTAAGCAGCAGCATGCTCGAAAGCCAACTCAACGGCAGGCCAACCACCCGGCTGGCACGCGACTGGCAGCTGCCGACCAAAAGACGACATACCGGCATCATTGCCTTCTTGCTGGCGTTACTCCTTCTGTTCGGAGCAGCAGCCAGCAGTGTTTACATCTACGCTTCAAGGTCTGCCTATGTGATAGCCGAAGACGGCCAGGTTGTCATCTACCGCGGTTTGATTGGTGATATCTTCGGGTTCAGACTGCAATGGAAAGTTGCGGTTACTGAGATTGAAGTCGATGACCTGAACCCTTACATAAGTGACCGGCTTTATCAGGGAATCCAACTTAAGAGCCTTGAAGAAGCCGAGTCTCTTGTTGAGCAATATCGCGAGCAGATCGAAAGGCCTCCGCGATGACCAGGCGAGCAACTGAACTATCGTTGATGCTTGCAGCTACGCCGGTTCTGGCATTGCTGTATGCAATGGCAATCATCACCGATGGTTCACCATTAACACTGAATAACGTCGTGGTGCCGGTTGGTTTGTTGGCAGCGTTTCTGATCGCGCATCTGGCGCTGCGACGGCTGGCTCCAGCAGCTGACTCAGCTATCCTGCCAATAGTTTTCATGTTATCTGGCATCGGCATTGCATTCGTAATGCGCTTGGCGCCCTCGCTTGCTACACGTCAGATCATGTGGCTGTTCCTATCTATTGCAGCCATGATCACTGTGCTGGTTCTGGTGCCAAATATATCCATATTGACTGATTATAAATACACAATGATGCTTGCAGGACTGATATTGCTGATTCTGCCGGCATTCGTGGGCACTGAGATCTATGGCTCGCGAATCTGGTTGACCTTCTTCGGGTTCTCGTTTCAACCAGGTGAGATCGCCAAGGTACTGGTAGTGATTTTTCTCGCAGGATACCTGGCTGATAACCGCGAGATGCTTTCAGCTGCATCTCGTCGCGTTGCTGGTATTCACTTTCCTGATCCGCGAGCTGTAGCACCATTACTGATTATGTGGATACTCAGCCTGGTGATCCTGGTATTTGAGCGTGACCTGGGTAGCGCGATGTTATTCTTTGGCATCTTTTTGGTTATGATCTATGTATCAACCGGGCGATTGGTCTACATCGTAGCCGGTGTACTTCTAGCACTGATCGGATGCTTTGCTGCGTATCACCTGTTCAGCCATGTGCAGCTCAGAATATCCATTTGGCGCGACCCCTTTGCCGATCGCTACCGGGGAGGTTACCAGCTGATCCAGGCACTTTACTCGCTGGCAGACGGCGGCTTGTTTGGTACCGGTATCGGTCGCGGCATGCCCGAATTCATTCCGGTGGTCGCCTCGGACTTCATTTTTGTGGCTATTGCTGAAGAGATGGGTCTGCTCGGAGCCAGCGCGATTCTAATGTTATTTCTACTGTTCGCGGTACGCGGTTTGACCGTTGCTGCCCGAGCCCGCAGCGACGTCGACTCGTTTACAGCTGCGGGACTGACCGCTGCTATCACCTTGCAAGCCTTCGTTATTATCGGCGGCACAACACGTCTGATACCGATGACCGGCGTGACACTGCCCTTTGTCAGCCAGGGTGGCTCTTCGCTTTTATCCAGTTTTATTATTGTCGGGCTATTGCTTCGCGCCGGTGCCAGTGGAACAGGGCATGCAACCGAGATGATCGGCGTACCTGGTTTTGAAGGTGGGATCCTCGGTCGTCTGACATTGGGCAGACGCCTGACCTTTTTCATGGCGACACTGGCCTGCATGTTCGCACTCTGCATCGTCAACCTGAGTTGGTACATGGTCGTTCAGGCGGAAGCCCTGCAAGCCGACCCGATGAACTCCCACACCATTGCGCGCAACACCAACGCTCCGCGCGGGGCGATTATCAGCTCTGATGGTGTGGTTTATGCATATTCAGAGCGAGACAATACAGGTCGATGGCGGAGGTATTATCCCCAAGGTTATTCTGCTGCTCATATTGTGGGGTACCAGAGCGCGACCTATGGTGCCGCTGGAATCGAGGCTCGCTACGGCGACACATTGGCGGGGCGGCGCGGCTACGCTACCTGGAACGCCGCTTTCGGGGCGCTGTCCGGGCAGGCTTTGCCCGGAAACGACGTGATTCTGACCATTGACTCGCGCATTCAGCGGGCAGCGGATGCCACATTAGGAAACCTTCGCGGTGCAGTAGTGGTCTTAGACGCAAACACGGGAGAAGTTCTTGCTTTGGCTTCTACGCCAGGGTTCGATCCTGCAGAAATCGACCAGATTCTGGGGTCGGTGGGAGACGATGGAACCGGCGCGGGCGGCGGATCGAGCCAGTTGTACAACCGGGCTACGCAGGCGCTTTATGCTCCCGGGTCGACATTTAAGGTTGTGACACTGTTTGCTGCGCTGGATGGTGGAGTTGCCACTTTGGAGAGCGGCTATGATTCTCCACCGCGCATCGAGATCGGTGGCGCGGATGTTACCAGCTTTCACCTGAACGACTATGGGCATGTGACCCTGCAACGGGCATTCGAGCTTTCGTCGAACACGGTTTTTGCGCAGGTTGCCAGCCAGATGGGCGCCAGGCAGTTGGTGCGATCGGCTGAGCGATTCGGTTTTAACAGACAGTTGACGACTGACTTTGACATCAACATCTCGCTGATGCCGGATCCATCCGAGATGACTGAATGGGAGATTGCCTGGGCAGGTGTCGGCCAGCCGGTGGGAGAACATCGCAGCCCTGCCGGGCCGCAGGTAACCGTTATGCAAATGGCTCTTGTGGCAGCGACCATTGCAAACGATGGCGAGATGATGCGTCCATACGTTGTTCGTCAGGTGACCAGCGCGGAGGGCTTTGTGATTTCGCAGGCTGCTCCACAGTCGCTTGGGCGAGTGATGAGCATTCAAACCGCTGACCAGATTCGCAAGGCAATGCTTGGGGTGGTAGAGGCAGGCACCGGTATGGATGCCCGCGTCTACGGCTACCAGGTTTATGGCAAGACAGGAACCGCCGAGACCTCGAACCTGGTTGAGGACTCCTGGTTCATTGGCTGGATTGAGATTGATGGTGAGTGCTATGTTGTAGCAATAGTGCTGGAGCAGCAACCGTCCGGCACAGCAGCCTACCATGCGCGCGAGGTTTTCGAAGCGCTGGTAGAGGCGTATGGGCGGTAAGCGCGACGCGGGCGCTGTGGGTGGTGCAGGTAGCGCGATTGCCGCGGGTGCGAGCGCCGCAGGCTGGCAGGTACCGCAGGCTGGCGAGCGCTGCATGACGCTGGCGCACACTCGCTGCGACGCTAAACGCACAATCGCGGCGCGTTATACCCAAACGGTATAATTAGCAGACTAGGGACGAAGGGTTAAGGAGACACATAGTGATTGATCGAGTTTTCGGCGGCCGTTATCGAATAATCGAGCGCATCGGTATCGGTGGAATGGCCGAAGTCTACCGTGCAACCGACGAGGTACTCGGACGCACGGTGGCTGTCAAGGTAATGCTTCCCCAGTACGCTCAAGACCCGACCTTTGCTGCTCGTTTCAAGCAAGAGGCGCAAGCCGCCGCTAACCTGCAGAGCCCATACATTGTTAATATCTATGACTGGGGACGCGACGAAACCGACCAGACATTCTACATAGTCATGGAGCTGGTGCGCGGAACCGACCTTAAATCCGCAATCAATCAGCGTGGTGCATTGAACCAGCATAAGGCGGCTGAGGTCGCCTCACAGGTTTGCGCGGCTCTTTCGGTGGCGCATGGCTACGGTATTATCCACAGGGATATTAAACCCCATAACATCATGGTTCAGCCTGACGGCAACGCCAAGGTCATGGATTTCGGTATCGCACGCGCCAATGGCAGCGCCATGACCCAGACCGGCAGTGTCCTGGGCACCGCCTACTACGTGTCGCCCGAGCAGGCGCAGGGCAAGGAGCTGGGAGCAGCGACCGACCTCTACTCGCTTGGCATCGTGCTTTACGAAGCGGTCACCGGGCAGCTGCCTTTCGAGGGAACCGACGCTGTAACCGTGGCTCTCAAGCAGGTCAACCAGGAGCCGACGCCTCCCAGCGAGATCAATCCGAGCATCGACCCGGACCTTGAAGCCATCATCTTAAAAGCTATGGAAAAGAACCCAGACGAGCGTTATCCAACCGCCGCCACGATGCAGACGGCGCTGAATAACTACCTGACAGGACTGCCGATAGACAGCGGCATCGTTGACTCGCAGGCGCAGACCACCGTGATGGGGGTCGCTTCAAGCCGCGCGATTAACAGGGGAGAAAGACGCGCCGACGCAGCCAGCGAGGGTGCAGCCAGCGGTGGTGGAGCAATCGGCGGGGCGCCACGGAGCTCATCCAGAGAATCGAGCCGGCAAGCCGCGTCAGCTGACGAAGATGCCCAGATTGCCAGAACCACCATCATGCCGGTCGCAAACACCGGTCTAAGCACCACCAGCTTGAACAACAGCCTCGCCGCTTCGATCGAGGAGCACCGCCGCAAAAACCGCATGCCAGCAATCATTATCGGCGTGCTGATAGGCCTGCTGGTTATCGGCCTTGGAGCGTTTATCGTCTGGAACCTGGTGCAGGATGATTCCCCCGACACTGTCAGAGTACCCAATGTCGTTGGCATGAACCAAGACGATGCCGAGCGATTGCTCCAGCAAAACGACCTTGAGCTAGGCCAGGTCACCCTCGAGTACTCCGAACTGGTCGAAGCTGGAAGGGTCATTGTCTCCAATCCGTCATCAAGAGAAGTTGTGGATAAGGGCTCGGCTGTCGACCTTGTCATATCCCAAGGCCCAGAAACACCCGGTCAGAAGCAGGTTCCGAGCATCCTGAATATGCCCCAGTCAGAAGCTACCGAGCTAATCGAATCGAGCGGCTTCAAGTACTCATACGAGGGCGAAGAGTTCAGTGACACCGTTGACGCAGGACGAATCTGCCGCCAGAGTCCAGAAGCGAACATCATGGTTGACGAAGGTACCACGATCAAATTCTGGATATCCAAAGGCAAAGAATCAACAACGGTTCCGTCTGTCGTCAATGAGCAGATCAACGATGCTGAGCGAATCCTGTTTGATAGCGGTTTCGAGGTCGGCACAGTCACTCGCGAGTTCAGCGACACTGTGCCAAAAGACTACGTCATCCGGCAGTCACCAACCTCAGGAACAACCCAGACCAAAGGTACAAAAATCAACCTGACCGTCTCTGACGGACCAGATAAAGTAGCAGTACCCAACGTGATAGGCATGTCAGTCTCTTCCGCAACCAACGCTCTTAACAGCGCGAACCTACGAGTGGACATACAGTATGTCGAAACAACCAGCTCAAGCGATGTAGGCTTGGTTTTAGACTGCAGTCCCTACGTCGGTACAAAGGTGGATAAAAACTCGACCGTGACGATCTTCGTCGGCAAAGAGCCACCACCCCCACCTCCACCACCAGAGCCGTAAAAGCTGCAGCACACACGCGTACCGCGCGCAGCCGCCCGAACACCTCGCTGCCAAACCGAAGGGAGTTGGTGGCAAAAAATCGCCCCCGTCGGTGCCGATCCTCAGCGTTTAGGGCTGAAAACAGGCTTAATCAGACAAAAAAGGACTCGTAGCTTAACATAACCAGTGATAATTCGAGAATTGTACGTCAACGCACACCGACGGGGGCGATTTTTTGCCACCAACTCCCTTCGGTTTGGCAGCGAGGTGTTCGGGCGGCTGCGCGCGGTACGCGTGTGTGCTGCACCCGCACGCTAGAAAACTGACCACGATCAAACTTGGAGCTGTTGCTTAAACGACAGTAGTTTGCTAGCAAATCAACATTTTAGAAAATCCTAGAATTTCGCTAGGAAATAAATCGGCATTACTCTATACTGCTATCTCAGCTACCTGAAGGTGTGCTGAGACACTGTCAACACACGAAGCCTGGTCTGGAGGACTGTTGATGCAAAAACAGATATACCTTGATAACGCGGCAACTACTGCAGTACTTCCCGAGGTGCTTGATGCCATGCTGCCTTATTTTACTGAGCAGTTCGGTAACCCTAGCTCACTTTATAGTATCGGCTCAACAGCCAAAGATGCGATAACCGATGCTCGTGAGCGCCTTGCCGCTCATATCAACGCTAATGCTACAGAAATCTACTTTACTGGCAGTGGTTCAGAGGCTGATAACTGGGCACTGAAAGCAACTATGGAAGCCTACTCGGACAAGGGGCGCCATCTGGTAACCAGCGCTATCGAGCACCACGCCATTTTACACACAGCTGAATGGCTTGAGAAAAATGGCTACGAGGTCACATACCTTCCGGTTGATGCTGATGGACTGGTAAGCCCCGATGATCTGCGGGCAGCTATCAGACCAGATACCACACTGGTTTCGGTGATGATGGCAAACAATGAGATCGGCACTATTCAGCCGATTTTTGAATTGGCAGCGATTGCTCATGAGCATGGAGCGCTCTTTCACACTGATGCGGTTCAGGTTCTGGGCCACATCGCTATCGATGTTGCTCTGATGGGTATTGACATGTTGTCCGCTGCTGCCCATAAACTACATGGCCCGAAAGGTGTAGGTTTTCTATACATTAGAAAGGGCATTAAAACCAGGTCGTTCATACATGGCGGTGGACAAGAAAACAAGCGCCGGGCTGGCACCGAGAATGTTGCCGGCATTATAGGTATGGCGGCAGCGCTTGACATAGCAATGGCTAATCTCGATGCTCGTGCGGCTGCCGATCTGGCGCTGCGCGATGATCTGATCGCGCGCGTGCTGGCTGAGGTACCTTATAGCCGATTGAACGGTCATCGGTCTTTGCGCCTGCCAAATAATGCCAACTTCAGCTTTGAGTTTGTTGAAGGTGAGTCGCTCTTGCTGGCGCTTGACCAGCTGGGTATTATCGCTTCAACCGGCTCAGCCTGTGCCTCCGGCTCGCTTGATCCCAGTCACGTGCTGCTAGCAATCGGGCTGCCACACGAGATTGCTCACGGTTCGCTTCGGTTGACAGTTGGAGACGAGACGACCACTGATGACATCGACTACACCATCGAATCAATCAAGCAGGTACTCGAGCGATTACGATCTATGAGTCCACTTTATGAAGATTTTCTACAAGGCAAGAAGCCGATATCAGCAGTTAAGTAGCCGTAAACGTGTCGCCACAATTGGTGCAAAGCATCAGTACTAGTAGGCTAACCGACCAGAGAGTTTAGATAAGGGAGAAATGATGGCATACTCAGAAAAGGTAATGGAACACTTCAATAATCCTCGTAATATGGGAGAGCTTGAGAATCCCAGCGGTGTAGGTACAGTCGGTAACGCCCAATGTGGCGATATCATGCGAATCTATCTTGACATCGATGCCGATGGTTTTATCCACGATGTTAAGTTCAAAACCTTCGGCTGTGCTGCGGCGGTGGCAACATCCTCAATGGCAACAGAGTTGGTTATCGGTAAGCATATCACCGATGCCCTGAAGGTAACTAACCAGGCAGTCTGTGATGCGCTTGATGGTTTGCCAGCGGTAAAGGTGCACTGCTCACTCTTGGCAGAAGAGGCAATACATGCGGCACTTTGGGATTATGCTGAACGCGAAGGTATTGTGATCGAAGGCTTGGAGCCTCCGAAGCATGATATCCATGAAGACGACGAAGACGAAGAAGAGTATTAGGATTAATGCTATGAAAACATCTACAAAAGCTCGCTACTCACTTCGGCTGATGGTAGATATCGCCCAGAATGAAGACTCTGGACCGGTATCCTTAAAAGAGGCTTCGCGGCGCCAGGGCATCTCTATCAAGTATCTTGAGCAGCTGGCTAAGACGCTCGGTGCAGCTGGTTGCGTGACCAGCATCCGTGGAGCTCAAGGCGGTTACTTGCTTACCAGGCCTGCTGATGAAATCAGTGCAGGTGAGGTAATCCGCGCCGCTGAAGGCGAATTTCTGCCCATTGCCTGTCTCGCAGAAGACGAGCCAGATTGTCCACTGCATGAAGATTGCACCAGCTCACGCTTTTGGGGTGGTCTGCGCAATACAATAGACAGCTACGTAAACGGCATCAGTATTGCCGAGCTGGCTGAGATATAGGAGCGCAACGGCTTCTGCATAAACCAGCAGCGTGGCTTCCGTTGAAACCACCGCTGGATGAAGCTGTATTCGAGCCGAGCAAGCGTAGCGCTGTTAACCTAGCCGATAATGAACTCTCCGATGATGGTTCTACCATCAGACTCATAGACCGGGATCGATATCTGGTTGACGACCCTGGCATCCTCTAAGGCATTGAGCACAATGTCTTCGCTGATACCATCAGGGAGAAAATCGCTGATAGATACTGTGACACCCTCTGGCAGGTCGCTGTAGGTACCGAACAGTCCGGAGTTAAGTTGGATGTAGGTGAAGACGATCTCGTTCTTATCCCCAAGGTCAATACCTGTCTGCTCAAGAATTGAGGCAATGAAGGCATCAGTTGCCTTTTCGGCTTTTCGGTTCATCATCTCTGCGGCATGCTCAGAGCTCGTGGCAATCCCCATCGCATCATAGAGGTCGGTTTTCAGGACATATCCTTCGAGTCCGTTGGTAGACTCTACCAATATCAGGTCCGGCTCAGCCTCTATTGACTGTGCATGTGCGGCTGATCCATAGGTCTGTCCGCTTTCGTTGACAGCATACTGGCTTTGGGTGTCTCCAGCCTGGGCGGGTGTGGTTCTCGTTGTGAACCAGACTGCAAGAATTGCCGATAGAACGATAATCGAGACAAATGCCAACACCTTTTTTGTACCCGTTCGAGCTTTCTTCATTGTTAGACTCCTTTCATTTCATTGCCGATTACGGCACAGGTATTGTTCCCGAATTTGGAGGGTACTTAGCGGTTGCCGGTGGATTAGGAAACATCGTATATACAATGCCATAGCTGTACCATTTTGAGCCGGATGCTGCACCCGAATATGAGTAGGAATATGAATAAGTTGAACCATTGTTGATATCGTAGGAATTGTAGACAAGGCTGGACTGGCCATAAAGACTGCCACTATCCCTGTAGAGTCTTGCACAAATACCAATATCACCAACTGGAGCAACAGGCCCGATGTTTCTACCTGATGTCGAAGCTTTTGCCAGTGAAGATGATGTATCTATTGTCGAATAACAACTGTACGTGCTATTTGCAGAATAGACGGTTATTGACGACCCAGATGAGGTACCGGCAAAAGCACCAATTGTTGCACCAAGAAAGATTGATACAAGTAGAGTGACAAATAATAGAGATTTTGTTTTTCGTAAGGGTTTCATTCAGACCTCCTTTTATTCTGTGTTTCTGAAGCTTTAAGATTCCATACAACCTTTTCGAAACTTACCTAATGTATGATTTGTTTTGTCTTGCCAGGTGATTGACAAGCGTCTTATCACCTGGCTGCCTTTTTCTCCTCAAAAACACAAATAATCAAAGTTGAAGCGCTCTTCGCAGTCTGAGATTATCAACTTCTTCACTATTCTCACCTCCTAGCTCGTAGACCATTAAAAGGTCAACGGTTTATTATTCGCTATTCACAAAGTAGTCTTAGGCATGACCGCTATTAGAATTAGTGCTGCACGATCTCAGACTGGCTTTGCTAGGCTCACGATATAAAAAGAATGAACACTGTCATCACGATGAATATCGAAAGAATCGGCAAGAGTATCCTTGCCAATGGTTTCAGAGGGATCATTTCACACTCCATTCTTTTCGCGATTTCTGTTAACAGTTCTGCCTGCTTACGAGGCATTGTAAAACTTGAAACTGAAATGAAACTGAAATCCGGGAGGCTTTTGAGGAGGTTTTTATTTTTGTGCTGGCATCTGTTTAATGGGTTCTGCTGTTGCCTCGAGGGTGCGGAATCGGGGGAATCGGAGCAGAGCATGCGAAACGGGGTGATACGGATACAGAAACGGTAAACGCTACAGTAACCATCCCAATGAAGTCGTAGCAGATTTTTGCGGTTTAGTACAAGTATTGTCCTTCAAACAGTCACTATAAGCTAATATATTAGCTATTGTCACTGTGCTCAATCAAAATACAGCCCAAAATGACCAAAATATTGTACTAAAACGCAAAAATCTGCTACGAATATGGTTCCTCGAAAGGCTCGTGATAGTCAGAGCGTACTCCAGCGTACTCCTGCGTTCTTCCGGTTCTTCCCGCGCATGGCGTTCACCTCATACGGGCACTGTGCTGATAATGCGCCACGATCCAGCCTCAAAATGGGATTTTACGCACAGAAGTAGTTGGCTATCACTCTATCTGGTATCATGCTCACCATGTCAACGATTACTTACAAATGTCCGAGCTGTGCTGGGCGACTAGAGTTCAGCAGCACAACCCAGACCATGATATGCCCGTTTTGCGATTCATCGTACACTGTTGAGTCTCTTGCGTCACTCGACGATGCAATCAACGCCTCCGCAGCGCAGGCAGCCGAGGCAGCGGCGCAAGTAGCCGCTGGAGCCGCCGGAGCCGTAGGCGCAGCAGCCGCAGCTGGCTCGTATCCACCTCCCACTCCGCGTACCGACTGGATAATGCCCAGCCAAACCTGGGAAGCAGGTGAGCAGGATGACATGCATGTTTTCACCTGCAAGACCTGCGCAGGAGCTATTGTCGCTGATTCGACGATGAGTTCAACCAGCTGCCCTTATTGCGGTAACCCGATTGTCATAACAGAGCGTTTTTCAGGAACCTTGAAGCCAGACGTTGTAATACCGTTCAAGCTGACCAAAGAAGACGCCAAGCGCGCTCTGCAGAACCACTACAAAGACAAACCGTTCTTGCCAAACTTCTTTACCGACGACAATCGGCTAAACGAGGTAAAGGGTGTCTATGTG
>Ga0123356_10006371_pt1 | contig 11896 bp, 9 predicted proteins | sample TergutEmb28metaG_2_FD_92546 | JGI IMG/M metagenome (GOLD analysis project Ga0123356, IMG submission 92546) | Embiratermes neotenicus P3 segment gut microbial communities from Petit-Saut dam, French Guiana - Emb289 P3 | ecosystem: Host-associated > Arthropoda: Insects > Digestive system > Gut ... | reverse complement strand
TCGAGCTCGATGAGTGCCTCCTGATTCTCACGAACGAGCTCCGCCAGCCGCAGCAGCAACCGACCGCGCTCCGCGGCCCGCATCTGGCCCCACTCTCCATTGAGCGCCACGCGCGCGGCGCTCACAGCGGCGTCGATATCGGCCGCACCGGCCTCCGCGACCCGGGCGATCACCTGCTCGGTCGAAGGATCCACCGTCTCGAAACAACGCCCGGAGCGGGCCGGTCGCCAGCGCCCGCCAATCAGCAAGTCTTCCCGTGCAACCGTACTCTTGAGTGCCAGTTCCATGTAGCCTTCACCTATGTCGTAAAATGCATATATGAGGCCGAGATACACCGAATTCGATGCAAGACTAGACCAGAGGCCACGTTGGGGGGAATATGCTGTCAGCAGCCAATTTACTCAAGTAGCAGATATGAACTCAACGACCACATCGGTGTACCAATGGTATGCACTAAAGTGCATATTCGGAACGCCTGGCAGCGGATGCGGGGAAGCCCGTGTATCGGATTGAGATCGAGCCCGTGTGGCGCTTCAAGCGCGAGGCGGACTCAGAGTCCCTGCTCCTGATGCTGGATTTTCTGAGTGAGATCCGCGCAACCGGGAAAATCACGCGTGCGGCCGGACGCGCGCATCTGTCGTACCGACACGGCTGGAACCTGCTGCAGAAGTGGGCCGACTTCTTCGGCGCGCCCCTCGTTGAGCGCCAGCAGGGCCTTGGGACTCATCTGACACCGCTCGGTGAGAAGATCGTGTGGGCAGGACAGCGTCTGCAGGCGCGCTTGAAGCCCCAGCTGCAGAACCTCGCCCAGGAGCTCGAGACCGAGCTGAATGAGATGCTCTCTCAGGGGGCCAGGATCGTGCGCGTGCACGCGAGCCACGGATTCGCGGTCTCAAAACTGCGGGAGCTCCTGAGCCGCGAGACCGACCTCACGCTCGACCTGCGCTATGTCAGCAATCAGAACTCGCTCGTCTCACTCGCCCATGGCGGCTGCGAGCTGGCCGGCGTGCATCTTCCCCAGGGCCTGCTGCGCGCGAAGGCGGTGGCCGCTACGCGGCAATGGCTGAATCCCGGCGAGCACCGGGTCATCGGCTTCGTGACGCGCGAGATGGGGTTGATGGTGAAGCGTGGCAACCCGCTCAAGATCGACTCCCTCGAGCGGCTGCTCGATCCCAAGGTGCGCTTCGTCAACCGCGACCCGGATTCGGGCACCCGGCGGTTGTTCGACCAGCTGGTCGAGCGGCGCCAGTTCGATGAGACGCGCATCAACGGTTACGAGCGCATCGAATTCACGCACGCCGCGGTCGCGGCCTACGTGGCAAGCGGCATGGCGGATGTGAGCTTCGGGGTGGAAGCTGCGGCCCGGCAGTTCGATCTCGACTTCGTGCGGCTTGTGACGGAGGACTACATCTTCGTCAGCACGAAACAAATCCTCGAGAGCACTGCGGTGCAGCGGGTGCTGCAGATCATGCGCAGCGAGGAATTCCATCGGGGCATCGCCGAGCTCCCCGGCTATGCCATCAAGGATGCCGGACAGGTGAAGACGCTCCGCGAGGCGTTCCGACAGGCCGGGTAACAGCTTGCCGGTGAGTCGAGACGTCCTTGAAGTCGGTCGCCTGCGAGTTCACGATGGATCCTGCAGCGCCTTGATACGGTGTTGCTCTCCCATAGGTACAGCGTGACCGAGTCAGCTACGACCATCTCTCCGCAAATGGCCCTGGAGGCGATCGATGCGCGCCTGGCGCCCTTGCCCGCGGAAGTCCGGCCTCTCGAGCAGTGCATCGGTCAGACGCTGCGTCAGGACGTTTACGCCGAGCGGGACAATCCGCCCTTCGACCGGGTGTGCATGGACGGTGTTGCGATCGACAGCGCCGCTTTCGCGCGCGGCCTGCGTCGCTACGCCATACAGGCGATGCAACCGGCCGGCGCTCCGGCCGTGGCGCTCGCCGACCCGGGAAATGCCGTCGAGGTCATGACGGGCGCGATCCTGCCGCGCGGCACCGATTGCGTGATCCCGCTGGAGGAGTACGAGGTCGGGGGCGGCGTCGTGTCGCTGCCGGACAGCGTGTCCGCCAGGCAGTTTCGCAACGTGCAGCGGCGCGGCGAGGACAGCAGGCCGGGCGTGCCGATGCTCACGGCGGGAGTGCGCCTCGGCGGACCCGAGATCGGGGTGGCGGCGTCCGCCGGGCTTGCGAGCCTGCGGGTCAGCAGCCAGCCGCGGCTCATGGTCATCTCGACCGGCGATGAGCTGATCGAGCCGGGCAAGCCGATCGCGGAGCACCAGGTCCGCCGCTCCAACGCGTATGCGGTCGTCGCGGAGCTGCGTGCCCGCGGGCTCGAGAGGATCGGCAACGATCACATCGCCGACGATGAGCGGAGCCTGCGCGAGCGGCTGACGCTGCATCTGACACAACGCGACGTGCTGATCGTGAGCGGCGGCATCTCCAAGGGCAAATTCGACCTCGTGCCGCAGGCGCTCAAGGAGCTCGGCGTGGAGGAGGTGTTTCACCAGGTGGCGCAGCGACCCGGCATGCCGATGTGGTTCGGCGTGGGCCGCGACGGGCAGCTGGTGTTTGGCCTGCCCGGCAATCCCGTGTCGACGCTCATCTGCCTGGTGCGTTACGTCGTGCCGGCGATCGCGGCGGTCATGTCGAGCCCGCGCACGCCGGCGCAGCCGATCCCGCTCGCCGCGCCCGCGAAGTTCCAGCGCATGATGACGTATTTCGTGCCGGTGGCCGTGCAGCACGACGCTCGCGGCGGCGTTGCCGCGCTGCCGCGACCCCCGAACGGCCCCGGCGATTTCCTCGCGCTTGCCGGCACCCACGGTTTCGTCGAGCTGCCCCCCAGCGCGGAGCCGGCTCCCGCAGGCTTTGTCGCGAGCCTGTATCGCTGGTCGCGCGAAGAGTGAAGGCGCGTTCGGTCGTCGCCGGCCTTCAGCCGTCACCGGAACCGAGCTCGACCGCCCCCTGCGCCACGCGCTCGGCGATCACGCCCAGCTCCGCGCGCGTGTTGAGGTTGGCGAACGCTTCCGGTCGATCGAAGTGCACGCGCTGCGCGCCGATACCTTGCAGCACGCGCCAGGTCGGCGGATGCGCGCCGCCGGCCAGCGCTGCAACGACCGCGGGCAGCGCGCTCACCGGCCACACCGCGCAGAGCGGCTGACGCCCGTCGGATGTTTCGGCCATGGCAGCCCCTGCGCCTGCGGACTCGATCAGGCGCACGAACAGGTCCTGCGGAAGGAGCGGCGCATCGCACGGGCTGACGGCGAGCGCGCGGGCGCCGAGGCTCTGCGCCCAGCTGAGCCCCGCCTTGACGCCCGCCAGGGGGCCTGCGGCATCGCCTGCCGCATCAGGCAGAACCGGCAGCCCCGCGGCCTGCGCGATCGCTTCCGCCTCGGTCCCCGGCCGCGCATTGACGGCGACAGCCGCGCAGCTGCCCTGCAGGCGCTGCGCGGCCCACATCAGTAACGGTTTGCCCGCAAGCAGTGCCGCCGCCTTCTCGCCCCCGAAGCGAACCGAGCGGCCCCCGGCCAGCACGACGCCGGCGACGAGGACCGAAGGCTGCGAGGCTGGAATTTCTGCGCTCATGAAAATCGGTGCAGCGGCAGCGGCTTGGCACACGCCGCGCGCTACCGCACTATAAACCTGGACCGCGGCGGCGGCAGCCGAAGATGTCGCCGGCGACGCCGCCGGCGCGGTCACATCGGCTACCGAGAGGGTTACTCATGACGACTGTTAGTATCAGACCTGTACGGGCTATGGCGGCGGTTGCGCTGCTCGCAGCCGTGCCGGTGTCGCAAGCCGCACCGGTGTCGCAAGCCGCACCGGTGTCGCAAGCCGCACCGGTGTCGCAAGCCGCGCCGGTGTCGCAAGCCGCGCCCCAGACGGTTGAGATCTTCTCGGCCGGGAGCCTGCGAGAGGTGTGGAACGAGGTGGCGAAAGAGGCCGTGGCGGCCCTTGGCATCGAGGTGAAGTCGACCTTCGGCGGCTCGGGCCTGATGCGCGAACGCATCGAGAAAGGGGAGACACCGGACCTCTTCACGTCTGCCGATCTCGCCTCCCCGCGCAAGCTCCAGTCGCAGGGCCGCACAGTGGTCCCGGTGGTGGCGATGGCGCGCAATCGAATGTGCATCGTCTCGCGCCGCTCTGCCGGTGTGACCGCGGCCAACCTCATCGACCGCATGCTGGCGAAGGATGTGCGCCTGAAGACGGGCCCGCCCGTGGCGGACCCGGGCGGCGACTATGCCTGGACGATCTTCGATCGCATCGAGGCGCTGCGCCCGGGCTCGGGCGCGATCCTCGAGCAGAAGGCGCAGGCTTCGATGAGCCTGAACGCCGCTCCCGCGAAACCCAATGAAAGCCCGTACGCCGCCCTGTTCGAGTCCGGGAAGGTCGACATGGTGATCACTTACTGCAGTCACACCGCGAACCTCGCGAAGGACGTTCCGGAGCTGACGAGTCTGGTGGTTCCGCCGCGGCTCGATCCACACCCGGTGTACGGGCTCGCAGTGCTGTCGGGCAAGCCGGCAGCGCTTCGCCTGGCACTGTTTCTGCTGTCGGAGAAGGGTCAGGCGATCATTGCGCGCGCAGGGCTCATCCCGATCGCGGAGCTGTCCGCCGAGGCTTCCCGATGAGGCGCTCGAGGCTCCCGCTGAGCGGTGCAAGCTGCCGATGAGCGGGACACGAGTGCTGGGCCTCGTCGGGTGGAGCGGGTGTGGCAAGACGCTGCTGCTCACGCGGCTCATCCCGGAGCTGGTGGGGCGCGGCCTGAAGATCGCGGCACTGAAGCACGCCCACCACGCGTTCGATACCGACGTGCCGGGCAAGGACTCTTACGAGCACCGCAAGGCGGGCGCGAGCGAGGTGATCGTGTCATCCGCGCGGCGCTGGGCGCAGATACACGAGGTCGGCAACGACGCCGAAGCAACGCTCGCGCAGCTGCTGCGGCGCGTGTCGCCGTGCGATCTGGTGCTGGTCGAAGGCTACAAGACTCAGCGGCATCCGAAGATGGAGGTCTATCGCGAGGCACTCCGCCGCCCGCTGCTGCACAGCCACGATGAGCGCGTGGTCGCCATCGCCAGCGACCGCACCTTCCCCGATGCGGCCGTTCCGGTTGTGGAGCTCGACGACATCCGAGCCGTGGCGGATCTGGTGCTGAGGTGCGCCGAGCCGCTGGATGCGGTGCTCGCAGCGCTCGAAGACGCAGGCCCGACTCAGGCCCGCTGAAGAGTCTCAGCCCCTGCCGTCTGCCACATCCACCAGGCGCTCGTCTGCGCCGGCGGTGTCACGCGGCGAGGGCTTCGGCAGGGGTGCCACACGTGCCGCACAGAACTTGAACTCTGGGATCTTGCCCGCAGGGTCGAGCGCCGGATTGGTCAGCAGGTTCGCTGCCGCCTCGGCGTAGCAGAACGGCACGAACACCATGCCGACCGGCACGTCGGAATCGGCGCGCACCTTGATGTCTACCGCGCCGCGGCGCGTCTCCAGCCGCAGCAGCTCGCCGGGTTTCATGTGGAGACGGAACAGCTCGCGCGGATTGAGGAACGCCACGGCCTCGGGCTCGAGCTCATCGAGCACACCGGCGCGGCGGGTCATGGCCCCGGTATGCCAGTGCTCCAACACCCGGCCGGTGGAGAGCACCATTGGGTACTCGTCGTCGGGTATCTCATCGGGCGGCCGGATGTGCGCCGGCACGATCTTGCCGCGCCCGCTCTCGGTCGGGTAACCGCTCATGAAGATGATGTCGTTGCCCGGCACGTCGGGCCCATCCACCGGATAGGTCACCGAGCCTTCGCGCACCACCCGCTCCCAGGTGATGTTGTTGAATGACGGCATGGTCTTCGCCAGCTCGGCGAACACCTCGGCGGGTCCAGAATAGTTCCACGGCAGGCCCATGCGCCGGGCGATCTCCTGGATGATCCACCAGTCCTGGCGTGCCTCTCCCGGGGGCGGGATCACCGGTCTGCCGAGCTGCACGCGCCGGTCGGTGTTGGTGTAGGTGCCGAGCTTCTCGGCGAACGCCGAGGCCGGCAGCACGACGTCGGCGTGAAAAGCGGTCTCGGTGAGGAACAGGTCCTGCACCACCAGGTGCTCGAGCTTCGCCAGCGCCTCGCGCGCGTGATTGAGGTCCGGATCCGACATCGCCGGGTTCTCGCCCTCGATGTACATGCCGCGGATCTGTCCGGCATGGACCGCGTTCATGATCTCGACCACGGTGAGGCCCTTCTTGGGATCGAGCTGCTGACCCCAGAAGGTCTCGAAGAGCTTGCGCACCTCGGCCTTCTCCACCGATTGGTAGTCGGGATAGACCATGGGGATCAGCCCCGAGTCGGATGCGCCCTGGACGTTGTTCTGGCCGCGCAGCGGATGGAGCCCGGTGCCCTTGCGTCCGATCTGACCGGTGACGAGGGCGAGGGCGATCAGGCAGCGTGCGTTGTCGGTGCCGTGCACGTGCTGGCTGATGCCCATGCCCCAGAAGATGATCGAGGCGCGCGAGGTGGCGTAGAGCCGCGCCACCTCGCGCAGCGTATCCGTGTCGACGCCGCAGACCTCCGACATCCGCTCCGGGGTAAAGCCGACGATGCTGGTCTTGAGCGCCTCGAAGTTCTCGGTGTAGGAGGCGACGTACTCTTCGTTGTAGAGCTTCTCCGTGATGATCACGTTCAGCATGGCATTCAGCAGCGCCACGTCCGTACCGGGCTTGAACGACAGGTGCTTGTAGGCGTGCCGTGACAGGGCCTGCCGGCGCGGGTCGATGACGATGAGCCTGGCGCCCTGCTTCGCGGCGTTCTTGATGAACGTGGCGGCGACGGGGTGGTTCACGGTCGGATTGGCGCCGATGACGATGATCACGTCCGCATCCAACGCCGCTTCGAACGGGGCGGACACGGCGCCCGAGTTCAGCCCCTCCATCAGCGCGGCGACCGAGGAGGCGTGACACAGACGCGTGCAGTGATCGACGTTGTTCGAGCCGAAACCGGTGCGCACCAGCTTCTGGAACAGGTAGGCCTCCTCGTTAGACCCCTTGGCGGAGCCGAAGCCGGCGAGCGCCTTACGCCCGTGGGCGTCCCGAATGCTCTTCAGGCCGCCCGCGGCGCGGTCGAGCGCTTCTTCCCAGGTGGCTTCGCGAAAGTGTGTCCACGGATTGGCCGGATCCACCTGGTCGTGGGCGTCCTTCTCAACATGGTCGAGGCGGACAAGGGGCTGCGTCAGGCGGTGCGGGTGGTGAATGTAGTCGAAGCCGAAGCGGCCCTTGACGCACAGGCGGTTGTGATTGGCCGGTCCGTCACGTCCCTCGGCGTAGATGATCTTTCCGTCCTTCACCTTGTAGGTGACCTGGCAGCCGACGCCGCAGTACGGACAGAGCGAGTCGACCTCGCGATCCGGATAGACCACGCGGCGCTCCTCGTCGTCGAGGTAGGCCGCGGGCATGAGCGCGCCGGTTGGACAGGCCTGTACGCACTCGCCGCACGCGACGCAGGTCGACTCGCCCATCGGGTCATCGAAGTCGAAAACGATCTTCGAGCCGGCCGAGCGGTACGCCATGCCGATGACGTCGTTTACCTGCACCTCGCGACAGGCGCGCACGCACAGGTTGCACTGAATGCAGGCGTTCAGATTGACGCGCATGGCCGGATGGCTGGAATCGGGTGCCCAGCGCTCCGCCGTCGGGAAGCGGCTCCTCGTCAGGTGCACGAAATCAGCCTGGCTCCAGAAATGCGACGTCGGATCGTGCGAGCTGGCGCGCTCGGGCTGGTCGGCGATGAGCAGCTCCATCACCATGGCGCGCGCCTTGACCGCGCGCTCCGTGGCCGTCTTCACCTTCATCCCGACCGCCGGCGCCCGCCTGCAGGACGGGGCCAGCACGCGCTCGCCCTCGATCTCGACCATGCACGCGCGGCAGTTACCGTCGGGGCGGTAACCCGGCTGCGGCCGGTGACACAGGTGCGGGATGTGGGTCCCAAGGCGCTGCGCGACTGCCCAGATGGTCTCGCCGGGGCGCGCCTGGACCTGCTGACCGTCCAGCTCGAAAGTGATACCCCCCGCGACCTCGGGCTGCGCGGGACGGTTACCGTTATTGCGGTTGATGTCGTTCATGGGTCACATCTCTACATCGTGCATCGTGCGGCTACTTCGCAGCGAGCGGCTGCGCAGCGCCGAACAGCTCGGGAAAATAGCGGATCACGCTGGTCAGCGGATTCGACGCCGCCTGCCCGAGGCCGCAGATCGAAGCATCGCGCATGCACTGCGAGAGCTCTTCAAGGAGCGCCGTGTCCCAGACCTTCTTTTCCATCAACACGCGCGCCTTCTGGGTGCCGACCCGGCACGGCGTGCACTGCCCGCAGGACTCGTCTTCGAAGAAGCGCATCAGGTTGAGCGCCGCACCGCGCACGTCGTCCTTGTCGGACAACACCATCACGGCCGCGGAGCCGATGAAACAACCGTACTTCTCGAGCGTGCCGAAGTCGAGCGGGATGTCGCCCATGGAGGCCGGCAGGATGCCACCGGAGGCGCCGCCGGGCAGGTAGGCCGCGAAGGTGTGGCCGTCGCTCATGCCGCCGCAGAACTCGTCGATCAGCTCTTGCACGGTGATGCCCGCGGGCGCGAGCTTCACGCCGGGGTCCTTGACGCGCCCGGAGACGGAAAATGCGCGCAGGCCGAAGCGCCCGTTGCGCCCGTGACTCTTCCACCAGTCGGCGCCGCGCTCGATCAGATCCCGCACCCAGTACAGGGTCTCGATGTTGTTGATCAGCGTCGGGCGCCCGAACAGGCCGACCTGAAACGGCAGCGGCGGCTTGTTGCGCGGCAGGCCCCGCTTGCCCTCGATCGATTCCATGAGCGAAGACTCCTCGCCGCAGATGTAGGCGCCTGCGCCGCGGCGCAGATGGATCTTCGGGCCGCCAGGGGGGACGCGCGGAATCTCGTTGGCCAGGATCTGGCGCGAGATCGGATATTCGTCCCGCATATAGATGTAGACGTCGGTCGCCTCGACCACGTGCGCGCCGATCAGCGTGCCCTCGAGGAAGCGATGCGGATCCTTGTTGAGGTAATACTGGTCCTTGAAGGTTCCGGGTTCCCCCTCATCGCCGTTCACCGCCATGAGCCGCGGACCCGGCTCGCCGAGCACGGAGCGCCACTTGCGTGCGGTCGGGAACCCCGCGCCTCCCAGGCCGCGCAGCGATGCGTCGTCGAGTACCTTCAGCACTTCGTCCCGCGACAGTTTTCCCGAGCGCAGCCGCTCGAGCGTCTGGTAGCCGCCCGCGGCCCGATAGTTGTCGAAGTCGATGTAGTCGGGGATGTGGGGGTGCGTGTCGCGATGGGCCACGGCTGATTTGACGCTCGCTACGCCGGCCCGTTTCAGGAAGTGATGACCCACCTCGACCGCCGGGGCGTAATCGCACAGTCCGACGCACGGGGCCCTCACGACCCGCACCTCCGGGCCCAACTCGTGTTGCAGAGTGGCGAGGAGTTCCTCGCCCCCGAGCATCGCGCAGGTCAGGCTGTCGCACACCCGCACCGTCACCGAGGGAATCGCGCGGCCGTCTTCCTTCACCACATCGAAGTGTGCGTAGAACGTCGCCGTCTCGAACACCTCCGCGAAGGCAAGGCGCATCGCATCCGCCAGCGCGCCCAGGTGTGCGGCGGAAATCTGACCAAAAGTGTCCTGGATCCGGTGCAGATGCTCGATCAGGAGGTCGCGATTGCGGGGAGCATCCCCGAGCAGCGCCTCGATTTCGGCCTGGGCGTGCGGGTCAACCTGTCGCCCCTTGGGGACGGGGCGGGCACGGTTGCGCCCACGCCCCGGGTGCTCGAATTTGCGCACCTTGCCGGAGTCAGCCGCGTTGTCATTGCTCATATATCAGAATCTCATATATCACAATCGGGGCGGACCGGCGCGGATAAGGGAGTTGGGGACGCACCCGCGGCGCGGAGGGCTGGTTTCCGCGACACTAAGTCAATCGGCGCCCGGTTGCACGCGAGCACCGGCAGCGGTACCCGCGCTGGTCTCAGTGTTTGTGCCCGGGGAACAACCGACAGTAAATGCAGTCGGCGCCGCTCGGGTTGTCCAGCATGAAGTGGCGCACCCAGTAGCCATCGCGGCGGGCAGATGCGTGCTCGAAAGACTGGTTCTGCAAGTCGTGTCCGACGACTTCGACCGCGCCCTCGTCCTCCAGGATCTCTGCCGCCCGCGCCGTCTCAATGGCTCCGCGCGGATGTACGGTCACCGTGACCGCGCCATCCTCGACCCGACTCGCCAGCGCCTCGACGAAGGGACGCTCGTCTTCTTCGCCCAAGAGCGTACGAAAGTACTGCACGAACCTGTCGCGCGCCGAGCCCCCGGGTTGCAGACCGGCGCGGCCCGGCTCGGCGGTCGCGGTCAGCTCGACGCGATCGGTCGGGAAGCCGTCGGTGACGAGCTTGGTACGCACGCGGTCCGCGACACCGTAGTTATTGAATACCGCGAGAAGCACAGCGCTCATGTCCTGCTCCTTGCCATCGTCTATCAGGTGAGGCAGACGCCGGGTCGAAAAATTCTACGCTGGCAGGGCCCCCTCAGCATCCCGCTGGGCTCCCAATGTTCCCGGCTGTTCGCGGCTGTGCCCGTCAGCGGGAGTTGTTGCGCTGCAGCAACGCAGGGGAAGGTAAATGGGGGCGGCGAACCCTTAACATTGCCTGCATGCGTGGAAGAAACCGCAGAGGACGTCCGCCGCACGATGACGTGCTGACGCCGACCGAATGGCGCGTGGTGCACGCGGTCCAACACGGGCTGAGCAACCGCGAGATCGCCGCGCGACGCGGCATCAGTGTGGATGCCGTGAAGTATCACGTCGCCAACGCGGTCGCGAAGCTCGGTGTCGCCAACCGCCGGGGCCTGCGCCGTTGGTTCCGCGAGCCGGGGCACAGCGCCCTCGCCCGCAAGGAGAGACTCATGACGAGCACCGTGAAGCTCGGATCCCTGGCGCAGATCTCGCGCACCGTGCGTGACATCAAGGAGTCCGAGGCCTGGTACGGCAAGACCCTCGGCCTGACGCATCTCTATACCTTCGGCTCTCTGGCGTTCTTCGACTGCAACGGTACCCGGCTGTACCTGAGCGCTCAGGAAAAGCCGGGCCCCGAATCGATTCTCTACTTCAAAGTGGAGGACATTCGCAGCGCCTACGAAACGCTGCGCGCGCGCGGAGTGGAGTTTGGCGACGCGCCGCACATGATCCACCGGCACGCGGACGGTACCGAGGAATGGATGGCGCACTTCAAGGACCCGGAAGGCCGCCCGCTCGCCATCATCTCGCAGGTGAGACCGTGACCGACCTTCAGCCCCGCGCCCAGACCCGCGCCGCGCTGATGCGGCGCCCGGAATCGCGCTGCTATTTCGCCGCGGCGGCGTCAGCCGACTCGGCCGCGGACATGCCAGTGGACTTGGCAGCGGACCTGGCGGGCAGCTCGGCGGAGCCCTTGGCGCGCGCCGTCTTCTTCGCCGGTTCCGGGGGCTTCTGCAGCAGCTCGTCCAGCGGGGTGAAGATCTCGGTGTACTTGTAATCCGGGATCTCGAACTCCCAGCCTTTGAAGCGCGCGTCGAGCTTCTGCGCCTCGGCGGCGCTCTGCGCGTCCGTCGAGCGCGCGCTGATGGCGATGAGCGAGTGCGTGCCGTCCTTGCGGCCGGCGAGATCCACTTCCAGCCCGTCAAACGTGTGGAACGCGGCACGCGAGCGCGTCGTATCCGCCTCAACGGCGGCCTTGCGCACGTCATCGAGCTCGAGAGAGCCCAGTGCGGCGGCTACACGCTCGGCGGCGCCCGGCCCGGTGAGCTGCCGGCCTTTCGGCAGCGGGTTCACCGTGAAATTCGCCTGCTCCTTCTTGTCACGTGAGGCGCTGTAGGGCGCTCCCTGTGCCGGATG
>Ga0123356_10006370_pt1 | contig 11899 bp, 10 predicted proteins | sample TergutEmb28metaG_2_FD_92546 | JGI IMG/M metagenome (GOLD analysis project Ga0123356, IMG submission 92546) | Embiratermes neotenicus P3 segment gut microbial communities from Petit-Saut dam, French Guiana - Emb289 P3 | ecosystem: Host-associated > Arthropoda: Insects > Digestive system > Gut ... | reverse complement strand
CACGGATTGCAGTTCCCTTTCCGAGCTGATATTGTCGCACAAGGCCGGCGTCGTCGGGGAGGAGATATTCTTTTCCGCCAATGATACGCCGGCGGAGGAATATGCCACAGCCCTGGAACTGGGCGCGGTTCTCAATTTGGACGATATCAGCCATATCGCCTTTTTAGAAGACATTGCCCCGCTGCCGCGATTACTGTGTTTCCGTTATAATCCCGGCCCCGCGCGGGCGGGCGGTAATGAGATCATCGGCTTTCCCGAGCAGGCCAAATATGGCATGACGCGGCCGCAAATCATGCGGGCGCTGGCTGATTGCCAAAAAAAGGGCGTGCAGCGCTTCGGCTTGCATACCATGGTAGTCTCCAATGAGCTGAACGGCGAATATTTCCTCGATACCGCCACCATGATGTTTGAGCTGGCTGTAGCCGTAAAAGGGCAACTGGGCATAGAACTGGAATTTGTCAATTTTGGCGGCGGTATCGGCATACCGTATAAGCCGGAGGAGCAGCCGTTGGATTTGCAGTGGCTGGGCAGCCGCATTTGCCGCGAATATGAGCGCATACTGCTACCCGCCGGGCTGGATACGTTGGGCCTGCGTTTGGAATGCGGCCGGCTGATCACCGGGCCTTATGGGTATTTGGTGGCCAAAGTGCTGCATTTGAAGGATACCTACAAGCAATACGCGGGTTTGGACGCCTGCATGGCCGATTTGATGCGCCCCGCCCTCTACGGGGCATATCATCATATCACGGTGCTGGGCAAGGAATTTGCCCCACACGACCATGTTTATGATGTCACCGGTTCCCTATGTGAAAATAATGACAAATTCGCCATCGACCGCGCCCTGCCGCGCATAGAGACCGGCGATTTGCTAATACTGCATGATACGGGCGCGCATGGGCATGCCATGGGCTTCAACTATAATGGCCGTTTACGCGGCCAGGAATTACTGCTGCGCGAGGATGGCGCGGTACAACAGATACGCCGCGCCGAAACGCTGGACGACTATTTCGCCACGCTGGATTTTTCAAAATTACCCTAGTCACGTACTCCCGCGCAATGTCAATAGAAAACAAAGATTCACTTAAAACTCAAAACTCACGACTCAAAACTTGGGCTGCGAAGCAGCCCATTAGCGGAGGGACACAATGCAAGGATTTTTTATTACTTTTGAAGGCATCGACGGCTCGGGGAAAAGCACCATGGCCGCGCTGTTGCACGATTATTTGCGCGCGGCCGGGCACAGTGTGGTGATGACGCGCGAACCGGGCGATAGCCGCTTGGGGGGCAAACTGCGCCAAATGCTGCTGCTGGAGGCGGATCTGCTGACAGAGGCGCGCGAGGAAGCCTTGCTGTTCGCTGCCGACCGCGCCGCGCATGTGCGCGAGCTGATCCTGCCGGCGCTGGCCGCGCACAAAATAGTGCTGTGCGACCGCTATACAGATTCCACCCTGGCTTATCAGGGCGGCGGGCGCGGCTTGGACGAGGGGTTCCTGCGCCGTTTGAACTCTTTTGCCGGCTTTGACTTAAGCGCGGATATGACCTTTTACTTTGATTTACCTTTGGCGGCGGCGCGGCAGCGGCAGAACCGTGACAAAGACCGTATGGAGCAGCAGGATGGCGAATTTTTCGCGCGTATCATCGCGGTGTATCAGCGCCTGGCCGCCGCGGAACCGGCGCGCATCCGGCGAATAGACGCAACGCAGGAAAAACAGGTTGTATTTGCCGCCATGCTATCTCATTTACCTGAAGAATTGCGCGCGGAGGAACATATATGACAGAAGTTAGTTTATACGATAGCCCCGCCGGCCTTTTGCTGCCGCATTTGGCAGCCCTGGCGGATGAAGGGCGGCTAGCCCATGCCTATATCTTTGCCGGCAAAGAAGCCCTAGCCCAGGCTTTGGCTTTGGCGCAGGCGGTCAACTGCGAAGACTGCCTTCAGGGCCAGCCTTGCGGTTTATGCCCTTCCTGCAAAAAGGTGGCCGAAGGCTGCCATGCCGATTGCCGGCTTTTTGTGCCGGAAAAAGGCGCGCACCGGCTGGAAGCTATGCGCCGCCTGCAAGCCGCGGCCATGCTGCATTCCTATGAGGGCGGGCATAAAGTTTTCATCATCGAAGGGGCCGAGCTATTGCTGGAAGAAGCCGCCAATAATCTACTTAAGCTGCTGGAAGAGCCGCCGCCGCAAACATTGCTGATACTCTGTTGCGCCAATCCGGACCGTTTGCTGCCTACCATACGTTCACGCTGCCAGCTTTTACTTATGGGCGCGGATCATAATGTGGTGCTGGACGAAGCGCGCATTGCGGCTTTACAGCCGCAGGCGGAAGATTTTTTGGCGCGGCTGCCCGCGCTTACCCTGACCCAGACCATGCAGGAAAGCCGCCGCGAGGAATTGGACAAAGAAGGCTGGCTGCATTATCTGGCGGCGCTGATGCGTATACTCACCGCCGGCGCCAAAGGCGAACGCGATCTGCCCATGAACCGCGCCAATGTACTGAAAGCGGCGCAGCTTATGGATTATGCCCTGGATTTATTGCGCCGCAATATCAATCAAAAACTGCTGCTGGATATCGTCTATTTACGGCTATGGCAATACGCGAAATTTTTGTAAAAGCATTTGATTTTTTAGCGCTTTATGCTATACTTAATGTATTGCGTTTTAAGGATACTTGTGTACAATAATTTACTACCGGAAATATTAAGAAAATAAATCAATAAAGGAGATGTGTGTATGAGTAAAGTAGCGGTTGTGGCCATTGGCGGTAATTCTTTGATCAAGGACAAGCATCATAATTCCATGACAGATCAGATGGCGGCAGTAATGGAAACCTGCCGGCATTTAGCGGATATGGTGCAGATGGATTGGACTTTGGTAATAACGCATGGCAATGGCCCGCAGGTGGGATTTGGTTTGCGCCGTTGCGAGATGGCCGCCGTTGAATTACCATTGATGCCGCTGGAGGGCATCGGCGCGGAAACGCAGGGCAATATCGGTTATATGATACAGCAATGCCTGCGCAATGAACTGCAAAGCCGCGGCGTGGAGAAAGAGACCGCCACCGTGGTAACGCAGGTATTGGTGGATAAAGACGACCCCGCTTTCCAAAAACCTTCTAAGCCGGTGGGCAGCTTTATGGAAAAAGAGGAAGCCCTGGCGCATCAGCAAGACGATGGCTGGGCCATAGTGGAGGATTCCGGACGCGGCTGGCGCCGCGTAGTGGCTTCGCCGCTACCCATAGATATAGAAGAGAAAAATATTGTCAAATCGCTTATCGGCGAGGGTTGCCTGGTGGTGAGCGTGGGCGGCGGCGGCATACCGGTAATCAAAGGGGAAGCGGGCTATGAAGGCGTGGCCGCGGTTATCGACAAGGATTATGCCTCCGCTTTGCTGGCCAATATCTTAGGCGCGGATATGCTGCTTATTTCCACCGCCGTGGATCAGGTGGCGCTTAATTATGGCAAAGAAAACCAACAGAATCTTGGCGAACTGACTTTGGCTGAAGCCAAACAATATCACACGGACGGCCATTTCGCCGCTGGCAGCATGGGTCCGAAAATTAAAGCCATCATTGATTATTTGGAAGCAGGCGGAAAAGAAGCCCTGGTAACCAGCCCGGAACAGATAGCGCGCGCCTTGAAGGGCGAGACGGGAACGTGGATTAGAAATGCATAATGCATAATTCATAATGCATAATTAAAACCCAATTCGTTATTGCTAGCGGAGCGAAACAATTTGGTTTGAGTGAAACAGAGGTTTTATGGATTGCTTCGCTTCGCTCGCAAGAAAAAATAATGCAATGATTTTAATTATGAATTATGCATTATGAATTATGAATTATGAATTAAAGAAAGGATGGTGTTCAACCTTGAGTTTGATTGGTAGTACAACACCCCGTATCGACGGGCCGGCTAAGGTTAGCGGCCGGCAGCAGTATGCTTCGGATATCATTATTCCGGGGATGATGCATGCGGTGCTGCTGCGCAGCCCTTATGCCCATGCGGAGATCATTCGTATCGACACTTCCGCCGCGGAGGCTATGGGCGCGGTTTGTTTGACTTATGCGGATATCAATCCTGTTTTGTACAATGAGCGCAGCGTATCGGTGCCGGTAGCCACCAATTGTGACCGCACCGTGTTGCCCCAAAAAGCCCGCCATGTGGGCGAGCCTATCGCGGCGGTGGCGCATGAGACGGAGGAATTGGCTTGGCAGGCTATGCAGCTGCTGAAAGTGGAGTATAAGGTGCTGCCGGCGGTGTTCGAGCCGGAAGAGGCCCTTCAAGAGGGCGCGCCGCAGCTTTATGAATATTATGAGGTATGTGGTGAAAAAATCCCGGTTCAGAACAATATCGGTGTGACGCGCAATATCGACGAAGGCGATTGCGCGGCCGGTTTTGCCGCGGCTGACCGCATCTTTGAGCATAGCTTCGAGCTGCCGCGCATCTATCACGCACAATTGGAGACCAAATGCGCCGTGGCCGCGCCGGATAGCGAGGGCGGCATCACAATATGGTGTACCGCGCAATCCATCCATGCCAACCGTCAATTGCTGGGCACTATTTTGGGCTTGCCCTTATCCAAAATCAATGTGAAAAAAATCGCCATAGGCGGCGCTTTCGGCTCCAGCATTCAGGTCAATACGGTGACCCCCATCACCGCCTGCCTGGCTATGAAGGCCCGCCGCCCGGTCAAACTGGTTTCCAGCCGTGAGGATGATTTTTTCAGCCATCAGAAATATCCGGCCAAGTTCACAGTAAAAATAGGCGTGACCAATGAGGGGGAGATCACTGCCGCCCATGTGACGGCAGTGGTGGATTTCGGCGCGCATCAGATTCAGCCTAAAGCCTGGCTGGGCTGTACCGCCGGTTGGTTCGCTTCATTATATAAATATCGAGGCAATATCCGTTTCGACGGTACCGCCGTATACACCAATAAAACGCCCTGCTGCGCCATGCAGGGTTATGGCAATCCGCAGATCAATTTCGCCATCGAGAGCATGGTGGATATGATAGCGGAGGAAATGGGCTTCGACGCCATTGATTTCCGCCTGAAAAATTACCGCGGCACTGGCGAAGAGTTCTGGGGCCAAGGGCCGACCATCCGCTCCATCATCAAGAGCTGTGGCGTGGAGGAATCCCTGGTAAAAGGCAGAGAAATCATGGATTGGGCTAACCGGGGCCGCCCGCAGGATAAAACCGGCCTGATCCGCCGCGGCTTGGGCGTAGCGCGCGGCTTCCATACCTCCGGCACCGCCGGGCCCAAAGAAGGGGAGGTCATCGATTATTCCTCCTGCATGATCAAAATCAATGAGGACGGTTCCGTGGATGTGATCACAGCGGTGGTGGATCATGGCGGCGGCACCTGGGACGCTATCACCAAAATAGCCGCGGAGGTGCTGCAAGTACCGCTTTCTATGGTGGGCCTTTCCCCGGCGGAGACCAAAAATACCGGCTACGACGTGTGCACCCATGCCACGCGCGGCGTATATTGCGGCGGCGCGGCTGTGTTCCATGTGGCGACCAAGGTCAAAGAAAAGCTGTTCGAATTTGCGGGCCGCCTGATGGACGAGCATCCCTATCAGTTGGAACTGATACGCGACGATGAATTGGGCCAGGGCGTGGTCTATGCCAAAGGCTATCATCAGAAAAAGATGACCATCGGCGAGATCGCCAAAATCGCCCAGATAAATAGCTGGGGCACCATAGCCTATACGGACAGCTACCGCCAGAAAAACTGCCCGCCCTGCTTTACCACGCATTTTGTGGAGGCGGCGGTGGATTTGCGCACCGGCGAGGTGACTATACCCAAGGTGCTGCTATACGGCGATTGCGGCGTGGCCGTGAACCCGGATCTAATGGCCGGGCAATTGATCGGCTCCTTCAACCGCGGCTTGGGCTATACCCTGTACGAGGATTTGCCCTTCGACGCCGCGACCGGTATGCCGGCCAATAAGGGTCTGCTGGTGGATTATAAAATGCCCACCTCCACGGAAACGCCGAAAATAGAAAATGTGCTGGTACGCCTGACCGATACCCATGAACCTTCCGGACCTTTCGGCGCCAAAGGTATAGGCGAAGCAGCGCTGGCCTCCGTGCAGGCGGCTATTGCCAATGCCATTTACAATGCGGTGGGCATACGGTTCAACAAACTGCCGATAACGCCGGAAGTAATGCTTAAGGCCCTGCAGGAAAAGGGTCTGGCAGCGAAATAGGAGGGATTATTCATATGAATACGCGAATTTTGGCGGCGGAATACGAATATTTGGCTCCCACCGCCATAGATGAAGTATTAAGCATTCTTGCAGAAAAGCAGCAAGTAAAGATATTAGCTGGCGGTACCGACTTGATAGTTAAACTGAAAACCGGCGCGGAGCTGCCTATGGAGTATATGCTGGATATCAAGCGCGTGGCCGGGTTGAATTATATCAGCTATGACGAGAAAGCGGCCATGCTGCATATCGGCCCCACAGCCACGCTGTCAAGCATCGAAAAGCATACTCTGGTTAAGGAAAAATACCCGGCTCTGGCCGAAGCGATAAGCCTGATGGCCGCGGTATCCGTGCGCAATATGGGCACCATGGCCGGCAATATCTGCAATGCCTCGCCGGTGGCGGACAGCGTGATCCCCGCCATTTGTTATGAGGCGGTCATCACCCTGACGAGCAAAAACGCGTCCCGCGAGCTGCCGCTGCATGAGTTTTTCCTCGCGCCCGGCGTAAGCGTGATCAAAGCGGATGAAATGCTGACGGATATCGCCATCCCATTGCCTAAGCCCGGAACCGGCGCGGCCTTTGTGAAGAAAACGCGCGTGCGTGCGGATATCTCTAAAATCAGCATCGGCGCGTTGCTAGAACATGAAGGGGATACCATTACAGCCTGCCGCATCGCCATGGCCGCCATCGCCGCTACTCCAGCGTATTTGCAGGCATTAGGGGAGAGCATGGTGGGCCGGAAGATGACCAATGAGCTGATAGCCGCAACCGCGGCGCTGGCGGCAAAAAGCATCAAACCCATCGACGATAACCGCACCACCGCCGAATACCGCCTGCATATTGTGGAGGTCATGACAGCGGATGTGTTGCGCGAGGCCTGGAAAAGAGCGGGGGGTGAGCTATAATGTCCAAACACGCCATTACTTTAAAAGTGAACGGCAGAAATCATGATTTAGTGGTAGAGAGCTATGAACTGCTGCTTAATGTATTGCGCGACAAATTGTATCTGACCGGCTCCAAATACGGCTGCGGCATCGCCGAATGCGGCGCCTGCACCGTTTTGGTGGACGGACAAAGCATACTGGCCTGCATGGTACCGGCGGTAGCCGCCGACGGTTGGGATATCACCACTGTGGAGGGCTTGGCGAACGGGGATGAGCTGAACCCCGTACAGCAGGCTTTCATCGACAACGCCGCCATACAATGCGGTTTCTGCGTACCGGGCATGGTAGTGACCTCCACGGCGCTGCTAATGGAAAACCCCGACCCGGACGAGGATTATGTAAAGGATTACCTGCGCGGCAATTTCTGCCGCTGCACAGGTTATGTGGCAATGGTTCAGTCTGTGCTGGACGCAGCACAGAAAATGCATAATTCATAATGCATAATGCATAATTAAAACCATTAAATTTTGGTGGTATGGCGAGGGTGTTGGGGCAGGCCTTGTGTTTGCCCGATGATTGGGCGGCGCAAGGTTTGCTTATATGGAAGGCAGAGGTCAGAAGACAGAGGTTATGGCTCGTTATTTGCTGTGTATTCGATATTTAGCATGGAAACGAGCATTGTGTGTTCTGAAAAACCGGATTTGATCATTGACTTTGCACATGATATGATATATAATCGTGTATATATCACAGGAAAGTAGGTGCAATCATGGCAGGGGTAAATGTAACAGTACGCATTGATGAAGAAGCAAAACGTGATTTTGATGTTTTTTGTGAAAATGTAGGAATCAACATCACAACGGCATTTAACATGTTTATTAAGGCAACCCTACGAACCCGAGAATTACCTTTTACCGTTACTGACATTGAGCCGCAAAAACGAGCAAGGAAAGCTATTAAAGAAGCGTTTAGAGCTGCACAGGAACAATCCGTTATTAATGGCACAGATAAAATAACTCTTGATGAAATAAATGCTATAATAGCGGAGAGCAGGCAAGAAATTGGTACAGGAGAATGATAAGGGTTGTTTTAGATACTAATGTTTTAATATCAGCAGCACTTTCACCAAAAGGCAATCCTGCCAAAATCATTGAGCGAATTGCTGATGAAGAGGAAGTACAGGTTTATTACGCGACTAAGATTTTTGAAGAGTACAAAAGAGTATTGTCGTATGAAAGACTGAATATCGCCAAAGAAATACAGATCGCCATTATAAATACAATGGAAAAAGTGGGCTTATTGATTAAACCGGTTGCTAGTATCATACCACTACCTGATGAAACAGACCGGGTTTTTTATGATACGGCAAAAGCAAGAGGCGCAATCCTTATTACAGGCAACATAAAACACTACCCTTCCGAGCCTTTTATTATGACGCCGCATGATTTTTTATCATATTTGGAATGGATGCTTGAATAATGCTTAACAACATTTGTCTTTTGTTATCGCAGCGCCGGAGGGAGTACCCAGTTGGCGTAAGAAAGAACCAAAAGGAGAACGCCCCATGTCGCTCGAACACAATAAGATTTTAATTATGCATTATGAATTATGCATTATGAATTATACAGAGGGGGTTTGATATGAAAAGTTTCAGTTATGTAAAAGCGCCGGATTTGCCCGCGGCGCTCAGTATCCTGGATCAGAAGCGGGACAAAGCCTGTCCGGTGGCCGGCGGTACCAATGTGATGGTGGATATCCGCGCCGGCAAGCTCAATGACCTTACTTTGGTCGGTATCGGCGATATCGCCGCTTTGCGCGGGATACGCCAAAAACAGGACAAAATCATTGTCGGTTCGCTGGCCACCATCAGCGAACTGGCGGGATCCGCCTTGTTGGCCGCGCAGGCGCCGGCCTTGTATATGGCGGCCAATGTGTTCGCCGATACGGTGACCCGCAATTCCGCTACCATTGGCGGTAATATCGCCTATGCCTCCCCGGCGGCGGATACCGCCCCGGCCCTGTTGGCCCTGAAGGCGGAAGTGCTGATAGCATCCGCGGGCGGCGAGCGCCGGGTGAATATCGCGGAATTCTTCAGCGGTGTGAACAAAACTGTATTGGCGCCGCAGGAGCTGATCATTGCCATCGAATTCGCCCCTTGCCCCACCAGCGCTTTCTACAAAATCGGCCTGCGCAATGCCATGGCCATCTCTGTGGCTACGGCGGCCTGCGCGGTGCAATTGGCGCGCGGCGGCGTGATCGGCGATTGCGCTATCGCTTTGGGCTCGGTGGCGCCCACGCCTGTGCGCGCTTATACGGTGGAAAAGCAGCTGATCGGCCTCAAGCCGGATCAGCGGGCTCTGGCCATAGTCCTGGCGGCTCTGGAGGGGGAAATCAGCCCCATCGACGATATCCGCGCCAGCGCCGCCTACCGGCGGCAGGTTGCGCCGGTGCTGGTAAAGAGGGCCTTGTTTAAAGCCTGCGGCATATGCGAAAATGATCATGACTGCGCTCAGGAAGGGAGGGGTTAAGATGGCTGAATCATTACCGTTGACTTTGATGGTGAATGGCGAGGAAAAAACCTTCCTTGCCCCGGCGCATCTCAGCCTCTTGCGGCTGTTGCGCGATAATCTGTATTGGGAAGTAAAATGCGGTTGCGAAGAAGGGGATTGCGGTACTTGCACCGTTTATTTGGACGGCGCGGCGGTAAAATCCTGTGTTACCTTGGCCCATGCCTGCGCCGGCCATGAGGTGTGGACGGTCAAAGGGCTTGGTTATACGGATGAGCTGACGGCAAAGCTGCAAAAAGCCTTTGTGGATTGCGGCTCCATACAATGCGGTTTCTGTACCCCCGGCATGATCATTGCGGCCAAGCATTATTTGGATCATGACGGCCGGGCGGATCGCGCGGCTATCCGCGCCGCCATCGCCGGCAATCTATGCCGTTGCACAGGCTATCAGAAAATAGTGGACGCAATTTTTACAGTAGCATGTGAATTGCATCCTAACTCAAAACTCATATCTTATAACTCAAAACTCGGGCTGCCAAGCAGCACGTCAAAGGAGGTGTGTGGCGTATGAGTAGTTTTAAATTGGTGGGCAATAAGGTACCGCGTCATGACGCCTGGGCCAAAGCCAAAGGGGAGCAGCTTTATTCCGACGACTGGGTAATGCCGAATATGCTCTATGCCAAGGTGCTGCGCAGTCAATATCCGGCCGCCATCCTGCGCGGCGTGGATACCTCTCTAGCCAAAGCCCTGCCCGGCGTGGCCGCGGTTTTGACTGCCGCGGATGTGCCTCTCAATGAGGATATAACCAAGTTCGGGCAGATGCGCGATGTGGGCGGCGGCTTCGAAGGCTTGTATAAGGTGCTGGCCAATGGCAAAATCCGCTCTAAGAGCGAGGCCATCGCTTTGGTGGCCGCGGAAACGGAAGAGATCGCGGAAGAAGCCATCAAACTGATCGAGGTCGATTATGAGCTGACCGGGGGCGTGTTCGACCCGCGCGAGGCCCTGAAAGAAGGCGCTTATGTGGTATCCAGTGAGGACGCCGCCAACCTGATCATGGAAACCAAGGTGGAAAAGGGCGATGTGGACGCTATCTGGGAGCAATGCGATCTGATCGTGGAGAACGATTATTATACCACGCCCCATGACCATGCCTATCTGGAAACAGAAGGCGGCATGGCCTGGTTGGATGAAAACGGCGTTATCACCCTGCGCGTGGGCACGCAGGTGCTGGAGCATTACCGCACCATCGCCAAGGTGCTTAAACGCCACCATAATCAGGTGCGCAATATGAGCGTGCCCATGGGCGGCGGTTTCGGCGGCAAGGAGGATATCACGGTGGAGACCTATTTGGCGCTCCTGACCGTGGCCACGCGGCGGCCGGTGAAAATGATATGGTCGCGCGAGGAATCCCTGGAGGTGCATGCCAAACGCCATCCGGAATACCTGCATTATAAGACCGGCGTCACCAAAGACGGTAAGATTTTGGCGCAGCAGGTCAGCATCGTCATGGACGGCGGCGCTTATACCTATCTGACCCCATGGGTGCAGATGTATTCCACCGTCAATGGTACCGGCCCGTATAAAATAGATAATCAGGTATGCAGCAGCCGCTCCTCCTTCACAAATAATACCTTTTCCAGCGCCAACCGCGGCTTCGGCGCCACGCAGGTCAATTTCGCCTATGAGCGGCAAATGGATGAGATCGCGGCCAAGCTGGGCATGGATCCATATGAGCTGCGGCTGAAAAATGTGCTGAAAAACGGCGATTCCCTTTCCACGGGCTTTATACCGGAAGGGCATATCGCATTGAGCGAATTACTGCATACCCTGCGCGATAAGCTGGAAAAAACACCCAAGCCGGAGCGTTTACCGGATGGCCGAAAGGTGGGGCGCGGCATAGCCGTGGGCCAGATGAGTTATGGCCGCATGTGCTTCTTGCATGATTCCTCGCGCGTGGGTATACGGGTAGAATTGGACGGCAGCGTGACCCTGCGCGCCGGCGTACCGGATCTAGGCGGCGGCCAGGCTTCCGTGCTGGCGCAGATCTGCGCCGAGGAATTGGGCCTGCCGATGGAGGATGTGCATCCCTTTATCATGGATACGCATTTAACGCCCCTTTCCGGCACTACTACAGCCACCCGCCAGCTCTATATGTCCGGCAATGCCTGCCTGGTGGCTACGCGCTATGTGAAAAATATCCTGGCGAAAAAGGCCGCCGCGCTTTTGGGCTGCCAGCCCCATGAATTGACCTTTTATGACCGCAAAATTTTCTATACCAATGACCCGCAGCGCAGCCTGCCCT
>Ga0123356_10006369_pt1 | contig 11901 bp, 7 predicted proteins | sample TergutEmb28metaG_2_FD_92546 | JGI IMG/M metagenome (GOLD analysis project Ga0123356, IMG submission 92546) | Embiratermes neotenicus P3 segment gut microbial communities from Petit-Saut dam, French Guiana - Emb289 P3 | ecosystem: Host-associated > Arthropoda: Insects > Digestive system > Gut ... | reverse complement strand
GGCAGGCGGCCTTCTTTCACGAACGCATCGACAATGTTCTTCAGAAACTTCGAGACATTGTTGGAAAAACCGTCGCAGGGCAGCGCTTGCCCGAAGGCAATGGATCCGGACGAGAAGACTGCTCCATTGTTTGGAGAGGTGAAGTAGACCATGTCGGCGCGAATTCGGTAGTCGTAGGTCCCCGTCATGCCGGGATGACCATAGAGCACCTCCTCGCACACCAGCATGTAGTTGTCGGAGTGGCCACCCGACGATGCGACGATCTTGGCATGGGGCGGGGTGCCAAGCGCGAGATCATAACGGTCGATCTCGATGCCCGCGGCACCCCCATGGGCCAGACCGCGCTCACCTATGATCTCGCCTTCAATGCCCTCGAACATCCAGCTTACCGTGCGATGCCAACTGTCGGGCATGCGTCGATAGGCTGCCGAGCCCTCGAAGCCCTGACTAACAAAGCCCACACCCACGGTCTTCTGCGGCGCGCGGCCAAGATTTCTCCAGAGCCCGCTCTTCTGGCCCGTGGTCTGCAGGTAGTGCTCCCCCGGCCGGGCCTGCCAGGCGCGCATTCCGGCGTCGAGCTTGCGTACCTCCATGCACCAGGGCTCGTCCGGGCGGAAGGCGACATTCCAGTAATAGCCGTTGCCGCCCAGGTAGATGACACGACCACCGCCAGCCACGTAGTCCTCGGTCGCGTCCAGCATACGCTCCGAGTAATACTCAGGATGGGTCCCGGTCAGCACACACTTGTAAGGTCGCAATGCTTCGACTCCATCGCGGTCGAGTTCCTCGTCGGTAATCAATTCCCAGTCGTAGTTCATGTGCTCGAGCCAGGCGATGATCGAGAGGTCGGCCGGGAACTCCCAGGGGATACCCATCGAGGAGATGCGATGCTTCGGCCGCATGTTAATGATCGGGCGAAGATAGCTCGAGTAGCAGACACCGGCACCATCGACGTGGGTATCGTAGGTCGACAGGCCGAACTCGCGGGCCTGATACATTTCGATGTCGACCGCGGAGACGATCGGCGTCTGGCCGGTGATGGGCTGGGCGATCTGGGCATCGAACGACAGGCGCTCGTTCGCGTAGGCAAGATAGCTGGCAGTAGGGACCAGAAAACAGATCGGCGCTCTAGGAATGGCGGCCTTGACGAAGAAAACGAGATATTCCTCGCCGAGCGCCTGCCCGTCTCCGGCGCGGATCCGAACGGCGTAGGCGCCGCTCTTGAGATCGGCCGGCACGGTCCACGCCTTTGTGACGTCCCAGCGGCAATCGGTCAGGGCGTCCTCGTGGAATTCGACGCCGCCATATTCGCCCGGCGCGAGACGGAAGCAGTCATTGCGACCGCTCCAATTCCAGCCGGTCTGGCAGCGAACCGGGCGGTTGACTCCCAGCGCGTTCAAGCCATTTGGTCCGATATCGTAGACGACATCGCCGATGCCACGGTCGTCATAACCCTTGGTCGTGTCCCAATAGGCCAGGCAGTCGGCCACGGGCGGCAGATTGCCCTTGCGAATAGACTCGAGCTCCTCGCGCGTGAGGGCACGCGCGACCACGCCAGGCCGGTCAATCTTCCCATTATAATTCTGTGAGACGAACTTGCCGCGCAATTCGTGCCAGTCTTCGGCGCCGGCGATAAGGAAAGGCGTTTCGAGCGCTCGGCCCGGCTTGAACCGCAACATCTCCTGGACATGCGAATCGAACTCGGCAGGCTCGTTCACGACCTTCCCGACGATGCTGTTGTAGCGATTAAGAACGTTACCCTGGAAAAGCGTAGCCCTCCCGCTGGCTGCATCGTAGCTGACGCCCACGAGATACCATAGCTTGGCAACCAGCGGCACTTCCGCACTCAGGTAGTCGACCTCGTGGCCATCGCCAAGCCAGAATTCAAGCACGCCCCTCTGGTTGATCCCGAGACAGAAGCCTTCATTCCGCTGAACGTTCCAGCGGCCCATGATTGCTTGCCGCCGACCTTTCCCGAACACACTGGGCCAAATGAACGCAAACAGGGTGAAGCTCCTGTCAGGGGCGAGCTTTCGCTGCGGATCCGCGACCTCCAAATACGAGCCGACTTGTGTAAACTGCTTCTTGACGGTCCATGTCCCGTTCAGCGAGGCCGCAATCTCCTTCTCGATATAGCCTGGCCCGATGGGGTTGTGGTCACCGTGAATGAGCCGCACGAGCTGCGCTTCGGCAGTTGTCGTTCCGTCGGCCGTCACATGAAAGGAGATTTGCTCGGCGGGCTTGACCGAAATGCGATTGCAGTATCCGAATAACTTGACTTCAGCCATTTATCTCTTCTCGGGGGTGGCACGGTAGTATTGGCGCTGGCACTCTCGTCTTTGTTGCTCATGCTTCGAGCAGATCCTGCACCCTCCTCATGAACACGGCACGCTGCGCGTCGCCGATCGACGGATAGATCTTGTCTTCGACAAGACGCGGTGGCACTCCACGATGGCCCGAAAGGGCGACGATGCGGTAGGCTTTGAACTGCTCGACGACCAGGACCGCATACTTGTCGACCTGAGACTGCCGCCGGAAATAGTTGAGCAGCCGCTCAAGGGCCTCGCTGTGCTGGCCGAGCGGCGTCCTGTTAAATTCCTCAATGAGCTGCGGCGTGATCAGGGTTTTGAGGTAATCGCGTTGCAACTTGTCGAAGCGACGGAAATAGATCTGGTCCTTGTCCTGCGTTTCAGTGGCTTCTTCGGGCAGCATCTCGCCTCCTTTCTCCGAACGGCTGGACCGCCGCTCGCTTCTCTTCTTGCTCCTCCAGATGCCGAATTGCTGCTTGATGCCGAACAATCCGCCACGCAGAAAGAGCACCACGCCCAGCATGAGCATGCCGATGAGGATGTAGCGCAACGGGCCGAAATCGATCAGAACGCGATCGATGAAGACGACAATCAGCGTACCGACAACAGCGCCCTCGGAGCGGCCCAGGCCTCCAATCACGAGCATGGCAAGCGAGAGCAGCACCGTATCGAAGGAGAAGAGGTTGGGAGAGGCGCCGCGGAAATGCGTTGCGTAAAAGCCGCCGATGAAGCCGAGCGCGACGGAGGAAATGATGAAGACCTGAATCCGGGCAGCGCGGTAATTGACGCCGGTCGCCTCTGCGAAGGCTTCGCGCTGTTCCGGGGCCATCATGAGAATGCGGCCGAGGCGCTTGCCGGCCACGAAACGAAAAAGCGCCAGCGCGGCGATCATCAGGCCGAAGCAGGCATAGTAGGACAGGAGTAGCCGGTCGAATTCCGGCCAGGATTGCGGCAGGTAAGTGGGTGCTCCATACAGACCGCCCGTCGCGGATCCCAACGCGCGCGACTGCAGGACGTAGACCCGGCAGAGCTCGACCACCCCTAGGGTCAGCAGTGCGTAATAGAATCCCTCCAGCCGCGTCGCCGGTATGGCGACGAACAGTCCGAAGATCAGTCCGATCACGGAGCCGATCAGGGGCAAGACCCACCAGGGCAAGCCAAGCTGGATCGCGGCATAGGCCGATCCGTAGGCCGCGGCCCCCACGATCGCGTAGGTCGCCAGCGAATAGATACCGGCGATTCCGATCGTCAGCGTCCAGCACAGGTTGATCGCGGCGTAGATGAAGAACACGGTCGCGGCCGCATAGAGAGACGTCTGCATGCTCTGCGGAAACAACGCCGGGGCGACCGCAAGTGCCAGGAGTCCCAGCGTCCACCAGATCGGCCGCTTGTCGACGATCGTCTTTTCCCGATGCAGCGTCTTGGGATTGTACTCGCCGCGAATGTTAAGCACCCTGCGACGTGTCGGCCAGTATCGCAGGCGCCGCCACAAGCGGTCGTTATGCCCGCCCCATTTGTGGTAGTAGCGCAGCCGCCCGACCGGAAGGGTTGGCATCTTGAAGCGCAGCGTCTCCCGCCAGATCTTCTGTGGACTCAGATATTCCCCGATTGGAACCTCGCGCGGCGCACCTTCGTTTGGCCAGGTCGACGTCGGGTCCTTCCATACATCCGTCACGTGCGTCAGGCCTCCCGTGCCTTGTCGAGGATGCCGGCGATCCCGCGCGGCCTGATCAGGAGAATTATGATGATGAGAACGAATTGAGTTATAAGCACGTATTGGCCGCCCAGCAGCCGCGCTGTAAGCGCTTCGTTGATGCCAAGGACAACGGCCGCGATGACAGCTCCTGCGACGCTGCCCAGCCCTCCGCACAGCGCCACGCTCACGCCCTTGACCATTGGCGTCACCCCTCCGAAGGGGCTGATGTAGTAGGTCTGGGCCAAGAGGACGGCCGCCAGGCCGGCCAGGCCGCCCGTGAGCGCCATGACGGAGAGACCCGTGCTTCGCACGCCGATGCCGACAATTGACGCGGCGTGCGGGTTCATCATCATGGCACGGATCTCGAGACCACGCCGGCTCGAGCGCATCCAGAGAAGAACTGCGGCCAAAAGGCCGACCGCGGAGAGAATCGCACCTACCTTGTCCGCGGTCATCACGAGGCCGAACAGCTGCAGCTTCCAGTTTCCGAACAGTGGCGGCAGGCTCTTGTTGCGGGCCCCGAACCACCACAAGAGCGCCTGCGTGCCCATCAGGCTGATAGCAAGCGTGGCGATCATGCCGCGCAGCGTGTAGTTCGGCTTGTCATGGATCGGGATAAAGGCGAGCCCGCAGACCAGCAAGCCACCGAGACTGCCCGTCAGGATACCTGCGGCAATGATCACGGCACCGTTGCTGGATATGTTCTGGGCGGCGAGCCAGGCGCCATAGCCCGACATCGCGAAGATGAAGCCATAGGCCATGTTGATGAGGCCGAGGCTCGACCAGGTTATCGACAGCCCGATCGCCAGCGTGCCGTAGATGCACGCCAGCGTCACGGCATTGACGATGACAAATCCCCAATCCATGGCATCAGGTCCCGCGATGAATATGATGGGACAACGAGGCCGACGCTTCGCCCTTGAGCTTCCCGACGTGCATGCCCAGCACCCGGTCGACGCGTCCCTCGAGCAGGGCTACATTCTGCTCAGCGATGATCATAGCCGAGCCGCCAAGCTCGACCGACAGTAGCGCATCAAGCACGCCCTTGCCGATCTTGGGCGCGAGGCCCAGCGTTGGTTCGTCGACCAGGTAGAGCGAGGCATCCGACATCAACCCGCGACCGAGCGCCACCATCCGCCGCTCGCCGCCCGACAACCGGCCCACTGCGGTGTGCTTGAGCTTCACCAGAGGCGGAAAGATCTCGTAGATGCGCTTCTTGCGCGCCGTGCGCTCCTTCCAGGCCCGAGTCGTGAACGCACCTGAATCAAGGTGCTCTTCGACCGTCAATCCCTGAAAGATCTCGTCTCCTTGCGGGATCAGAGCGAGGCCCTGGCGTACGACGAGGTGGGTATAGCGCCCCGGGCCCTGGCTGCGAGTGCCGCCAACCTCCTTGCCGTTAAGCCTTATGGACCCACGCTGCCAACCGGTGAGTCCGGCGATCGCAAGGAAAAGGGTCGACTTGCCGTGACCGTTCAAGCCCACGAGCCCTACCCTTTCGCCGGAAAAGACAACAAGGTCGAGATCGTGGATCACGCGCAGCGGCCCGTATCCCGCGGACAGTCCCTCGACCACCAGGGTTTCCCGCGGCTCACCTTCTGGATTACGCGTCGGGGTGCCTGCCGCAGTCATGACGCGTCCGATTCTTCGAGCGCTCCCTCGGCGAGGTTCTCGAAATAGGCTGCGTTGACCCGGGGATCCTCGAGCACGAAATCCAGGCTTCCTTCGGAAATGATCTCGCCCGCATCCATCACAATGACCCGATCGGCGATCGTGGCCAGCAGCTCGATGCGGTGCTCGACGATAATGATGGTGATGTTCAACTCCTTGGACAGGGTCCTGATGAGATCGTCGAATTCGTCGACTTCCGAATTGATGAGCCCGGCCGCCGGCTCGTCCATCAGAAGAAGTTGCGGCCTTCGCATCAGCAGGCACGCCAACAGCAGCTTGCGGCGGTTGAGGGTCTCGAGTTGAGCGGTGAGCATATTCGGCGGAACGTTCAGGCGAACCATCTCGGCGCCCCACTCGGCATGATGGCGCGTGAGGTAGGGACGGTGGGCCTGCCGCGCGGCCTTGAGGGTCTGCTCCACGGTGAGTTCGTCGGGCACTACCGGGGTCTGGAACGTGCGACCGATGCCGAGACGTGCCCTCGCGAACAGCGGTAGCGCGGTCACGTCCTTCCCACGAAAGAGCACATGGCCAGTCTTCGGCTGCATGCGGCCCGACAGCACCTCGAAAAGGCTCGTCTTGCCGGCACCGTTGGGTCCGATGATTCCGAGAACCTCGCCGCGGCCAACGGAGAGGGAGATCTCCTTGAGGATTTCGCGCCCACCCAGGTCGAGGCTGATATCGCGGCAGGAAAACAGCGCTTCGGCATATGGCGGGGCGTGCACTGTCGCGGATGGTGTCTCCGGCGCGGGCGCCCGCACCATCAGATCCATGGCCACGGCCTCAGCTTGGACTCGGCAAGAACCTCCGGGTAGATAATCTTGTGCTGCCCGTCCTGCACCTGGACGTAGAGCTGGCCCATCCCCTCTTCAAGCGATTTGGCGGTTATTGGATTGCCGTCATCCGGATAGTGTCCGGCTTCCTGCCACGGATTGTTCAGGCTCATGTATCCGCAGACGCCGCGTTGGCCGTGCGTGCGGATCCAGTCGCACACATCCTTGAACTTCGAGGGATCGCCGACGGCTTCCCATGCCGCCCTGAGATAATTGACGGTGTCGTAGCCATTGCCGGTGTAGCAAAGCCCCATAATGCCCGGGAATCGCTTCTTGTATTTTTCGCGGAAGGCGTTTCCCTTTTCGTCGGCGTAGACGCCGAGCACGCTGGACCAGACGAAGCCCTCCGCGGCCGGTCCTGCAAGCTCGAGAAATTCAGGTTGTGACGGACCATATTGCAGGTAGATCAGAGGCCCCTTGAGCGGGTCGGCGGTCCACTGCTTGCAGAATGCAGCGTATTCAGCGGCGACCCAGTGGTCGATCATCACGGTGCCGGCGCCAATCTTCTTGATCTCCTGGATCACAGGCCCCCAGTCCTGCACGGGAAACTGAATGTCGGTAATGCCGGCGAGTGTGAAATCGCTTTTTGGCAGCGCCGCCTGCAGGGCCTTGGATATCGTCTGGTTGTAGGCGATCTGCTCCTGGACGATGTGGACGCCGTTGTTTGTGGGCTTCCACAGACCGCTATCCTTCATGCTCTTGAGAAAGATCGGGAAAGTATAGCCATAATGCACCTCAGACGGATCGGTCTGGAACATGTGGCCGTACTTCTCCGGAGCCTTCTTGACCTCGTCCGTGCAGTTTCGCTGGGTAACGCCCCACAAGAACGGACATTTGTAGTCGACCGTCGCATCCATCGTCGGGATGGGCGCCAGCGTGAACGCGGTGGCGATGGCGTGAACCTTGGCGTCGATAAGGTTGCGGATCGAGGCCTGGCATCCTTCCGGAGACAGGACATCGATGTCGACGACGAGCGGTTTGATCTGCCGGCCAAGCACGCCGCCCGAACCGTTGATTTCCTCCATTGCCAGCGTCGCCCCGTTCAGGTAGTCCGCATGATCCGCGACACCGGCGGCCGCGGTCTTGGCCGTGGGAAGGCCAAGAAGGATCGGCTCGGCCGCTAAGGCGGACATGCGCGACACCCACGGCATGGGCAGAGTCGACGCTACGCCGGCAGCCGCGCTGGCTAGAATGGCTCGACGACTGGTCTTGTGGATCATGTGATCTCCCCTCCTTATCCGTCCTTATCCGTCCCCGTCCTTATCCGTCTCTCTCCGCGGCCGCCACCGTCAGCGACCGCGACAGTATCCACTCATGCGCTCGCGCAACAACTTGCGGCATTGACCCCAGGCGGCAGGTCGATGCAGGGATTGCCGTTGAAAAATCCTGAGGGCATCAGCTTGAAGCCCGTGGAAACACAGTTCTGCACGGGAAAATCCTCGATTCGAACCGGGTGATGCAGACCGAAGACGCGCCAGACGACGATGTCGGCGTTTTCGATCGGACGGTCCTTGGAAATGTACTCGGGAAGACCGCCGAATCCGTCGGACTGATTCATGAAGTCGCCTCCGGGATACCGTTGTTCGGGATCGAACGCGGTGACCCACATGTGGTTCTGCACGAACGCGGACCGCTTACCAGAAGGCGAGCCAGGCGCCACCAGCGGTGCCACCGAATTGCCGGCGTCGAACTTGTAGGCGACGGGCCGGCCCGTATGGTTCTTCTTGCCGGGGTTGATCACCTTCCAGTAACGATGGCTCGCCGGGTTTGCGCATCGCGCTGCGGCCTTCTCCGTACCGAGCACGGTTTCCTCTTCAAAGAAGGCGTTGCCGTAGGGATTCGCGGGCCCCTCGGGCTCGGCATAGGCATTGCACTCGACGAAGCTGTTGTGGTCGCCGTCGACCGCCATGTCGAGGCGAGCACAGAAAATATGTTGATGGATATGGCCTACGACGCCCGGCAACACTTCGACGCCGTACTTCCCGGGCTGGCCCGGAAGACAGCCCGAGGTATTGATGATGCCGGTCGCCTTCATCTCAAATTCGATGCCGCCATCCAGATGGAAATACCAGTAGAGAGCATATTCGTAATTTCCGACTGTGCAAATGCAGGAAACCACGAGCCGGCGTGCCCGTCGAATTTCCGCGCGATCGGTGCGGAAATCCCAGTGCTTCCACAGCAGGCCCGAGTCTTCCTCGTGAATGCAAATCGCTTTTTCTATGGTCAGCACCTCGCCATCCATCGTGTTCATGTGAGCGTCGAGATATTCGATTGCCCCGAGACAGTCGCAGCCGAGCTTCAGTGAGTTGGCTAGCTTGCCGATGCCGTATTCTCCGATGTCGAACACATTCTTGCGGAAATGTCCGCGTTCGGGCGTGCCGTACGGCACCACCATCTCGGCCACGCTCGCACGATACACAACCGGGCGCCCGTCATAGGTGATCTCGTGGAGGGTGATTGACTCCCGCGCGTTGAACCCAACGATCAACGACCACTTGTCCCAAGTGAGCCGACGCCCCTCAAACTTGAAGCTGACACCCTCCGGCTGGACCACATTAATGGACTTCATGGGTTCGCGGCGCGTCTGGACGAACTCCCGCTCGTAATTCGACTCGGTCTGAGGCACCGGGATCGCGCCATAGTCGTCCACGCGGATAACCTCCCATGTCTTCAGATCGAGGACCGCGTTGAGCCCCTCGATCGGATGAGCATAGAAATTCTCGTTCTCGCGCAGGCGTTGCCAGGCAAAGACGTGGCACAGATGCCGGCCCTCCTCTCCAGGAATGCCGAAGCTGCCGGCCGACCAAGGATCGACGCACACCGTCGACATATCGGTGATACCTCGCTTGGCGCACGCGGCGATGAAGTCGGGATTGCTCCGGACGAAACCTTCGATCGCGAGAAATTGCTCGAGCTGGATCATCGGTCGCGCCGTCGGCACCTCGCTGCGCGATACGACCTCGCCGGTGTCGAGATCGACGACGAGCTGCGTCACCCCGATCGAAACTGTACTGAACACGCAGACTCGGGCCTTGCGCGGGATCGGCGTGCCGGACTTAAAGGCGCGAACGATCGCCTTGGCAGGTTCCATGAGTTCGACCATCTCAAACCGTGTCGCATCGCCGTATGGCGGATCGCGCCGCACGATAGCGACCGCCCTCGCAATCTCCGACGGCGTCAAAGACTGGAGCGGATGGAGAACAGTCAGGCCATCCTTGTGTTGCGACGGCTTACTCGTGGCACAGCATTCGGCGGCTACCGTTGTGTCCAGATCCATGATGACCTCCTGTTCGATTGAAACCGCCTTCCCGCATTTCCTGGTTCATTGAAAGGCGCGACCGAGGTTGGCGTAGACGTTCGGTTTTCGCAATTTCACCCAAATCGCAAGACACACGCCCGCGATACCGATCAACGCGAGCAAGGCCGGAAAGGCATCGATCAGGCGCGACTCGGAGCCGCTGACCAGGTTGAGCTTCATGGACATCAGAACCAGGCAGCCGCCGAGCCCCGCCGCACTAAGACCCGGAGCGACGAGGCGATTCCATAACCCGACTCCACGCGCGTCGCGGCTGAAATAAACAACTACGGCCAGGGACACGAGGACCTGGACCGCGAGGATGCCGAGACTCGAGAAGGCCCCCATCCATGCGAAAACGACTCCGTAGGGGTCGGCGCCGCCGAGAGCGAAGAGCGCCACGGTCCCGAGCGCAATGGCGGTCTGAACGGCGCCTGCAGTTTGCGGCGATTGGTGGTCGCGGTGGGTGCGAGCAAATCCGCTCCAGGCCAGTCCCTCGCGCCCGATTGCGAAGAAATACCTGTTAATCGTGTTATGAAAGGACAATGCGCAGGCGAACATGCTTGCGATCAGCAGCAGGTTCATCACCAGGCCAGCGCCATCGCCCAGCAGCACCTTCACCGCGTCGATGTACAGCGTCGCTACGTTCTTGCCGGCGTGCTCCTGAATGCTGGCGGGCCCGTAGTAAAGGCTAATCGTCCAGGTCACGAACGCATAAAACAGCGCGATCAACACGACCGCGATATAGGTTGCCCGCGGGATCGTGCGCTGAGGTTCGCGCGCCTCCTCGCCAAAAATGGCCGTCGCCTCGAAACCGATGAAGGCGGACGCCACGAAGACCAGAGCCACGCCGAAACCGTCCGAGAAGACGGCATGAGCACCGAAGGGGGCGAAAGTCACTGGATGCGCGATCCCGCCGGTCAACAGGATGCTGAACGCGAGCAGCAGGAGAATCGAAATCTCCGCGACCATGCAATAACCTAGGACAGTTCCGCTGAACTCGATGTTACGCACACCGCAGACGAAGACAGTGCCCCCCAGGCCGAACGCATAGATCCACCAGGCAATATCCGGCCCCCCGTGCGCTTTGACCAACTCGCTCACGAAGAAGCCGAAGAGCCCGAGAACCGCAACGTCTATGGCGTTGTAGGTCGCGAGCGCAATAAGCGCACCCGCGACACCGAGGGGGCGTCCGAGACCGGCGGAGATGTAGGGGTAAAAGCCGCCGACCCCGGAAACGAACCTTGTCATCGTGGTGAAGCCCGCGCTAAACAACAGGTAGAGAATGCCGACGACGACGAAAGTTCCGGGAACGCCTGGTCCGTTGCCATATGCGAAGGCCGCAGGCGTAACACCGACCACAGCCGTCAACGGTGCGGCGGCGGCGATGACAAAGAACACAATGTGGACGACACCAAGGACATTCTTGCGCAACTGATCCGGAACGCGGGTCTCGATTGACATGGCTGCCGTTTACTGAGCTTATCGCATACCAATGTAAGAGCCGGTTTTGGGGCGCGACTTGACAGTTCGCGCCAAAATTCTCCGGACGTGCTATCGGACCTGGTCGGACTTGCCTTTGGGGTATGGCACGGGTTTTGCTCCGTAACTGGAAGCACGCTGTGGAGACTGCATGCCCGCTGGGGTCATCGTCACAGGTACCGCACAGGAATTTCTGGCTGGCATCGCCCGGCGGCGCATTGCGAGCGAGGAAATCAGTAGCCGCGCAGGCATTCCGCAAGCCAAGCTCCGTGATCCGCTCAACACATTACCGCTTGCAGCCTTCACCGCGATGCTGGAAGCGGCGGCATACGAATTGAGCAACAGCGCCTTAGGATTGGAATTGGGCAAGGAGTTCCGCCCCGGCGCCCTCGGCCCCGTCTTCCACCTGATGCGAACCGCCAAGACGCTGGGCTCGGCTCTCGAAAAGTTCAACCGCTTCTTCGACGCCATTCAGACCAACTCGCGCAGTCTGCTCGAGATACACGATGGGACAGCACACCTGTCATATTCGATTCTCGATCCCGTCGTCCGGTTTCGAACGCAGGATGCTGCCTTCACCTTGGCGCTCGAGCATGCGATGCTTGCGAAGCTCGCGGGAGC
>Ga0123356_10006368_pt1 | contig 11901 bp, 7 predicted proteins | sample TergutEmb28metaG_2_FD_92546 | JGI IMG/M metagenome (GOLD analysis project Ga0123356, IMG submission 92546) | Embiratermes neotenicus P3 segment gut microbial communities from Petit-Saut dam, French Guiana - Emb289 P3 | ecosystem: Host-associated > Arthropoda: Insects > Digestive system > Gut ... | reverse complement strand
AAAACTTCCCTCATGCGCGCGTTGATGTGCTCGCGGCTCGTCAGCGACTCGTCGAGCTCAAGGTCGCCTATGATGTTTCTCAGGGTCGTAGCTGTCAGGTTTTCGATAGCCGCCATCGGGTACTCGACGCCGTAAGTGTAGAGTTTGGGATCCGTCACCTGATAGTAGATGACCGTGTCTATCTCGATCGCCACGTTGTCCTTTGTTATTACGGGCTGAGGCGGGAAGTCCAGCACGTTTTCCTTAAGCGAGACCCTGTTCGCTATACGATCGATGATGGGTATCTTAAAGTGCAGTCCTACCTGCCATGTACCGTTGTAAGCGCCGAGCCTTTCTATGACGAAGGCCCTGGCCTGCGGCACGATCCTGATATTGTTCAGGAGTACGATGATCACTATTATTATTACGACTATCCATGTGATCGCTGTTTGATCAAGAACCATTTTCAGCCTCCTCTTCCTTTTTCGTGCCTGAGAATTCTTTAACGATGAGCTTTACGCCCTCGACCCTTACGATTTCAACATTGCTGTCTGCCGGCGCCGCGAAATGCTCCGTCTCGCCGACGGCTGTCCAGAGGATGCCGCCGACCTTTACCTGTCCGCTCTTAAAAGGCTCGATCGCTTCTACGACCAGGCCGGGCTTGCCTTCAAGCTGTTCCGTGTAGTTCTTTTCTTTTCCGACCTTGAGCTTTTTACTTAATATGGGCCTGGTAAATATAAGGAGCACTACAGATACGACGATGAAAACTATCACCTGAGCCGGTATCGAAGCCCCGCCGGCCGCGAGAGCCGCGGCGACCGCGCCGCCGATAGTAAACCATATCGTCACAAGCCCGGAAACGATCGCCTCTATCACGATAAAAACCACCGCGAAGATGATCCAGATCAGCACCATATTCTCAACGATCCACTCAAGCATCAGGCTACCTCCCATTAAAAATGCTCTATATTTGAATTGTACCATAATTTGAGGTATAATCCCTTTTCGGTGCGGAAAGCACAGAAAATATGCGCCCGTAGCTCAGCTGGATCAGAGTACTTGGCTACGAACCAAGGGGTCGGGAGTTCGAATCTCTCCGGGCGTGCCACAAAAAAAGCAGTCCAAGCGGACTGCTTTTTTGCTTATAAGAATATTGTTTACGTCATTTTATCGGTGATTTCTATAACTTCCTCATAGTCTCCGCAAAGCAACTTTTCCGTTATCGTGGCAAGCAATTCTTTTGTATCGCTTGACCATTCCTTCTCTTTAATTTCCGCGACTATAGCTTTCGCGGTTACCTGGTCATACGCTTCGCACGCTTTTTTGATGTCCAGCATTTTTTCTTCTAAATATGAAAGATTCTCGTCTGCCGGGTCGACGCCTTCGTCTGTTTCTATCAGAGGAAGGTATTTATTATAGACTCCTTTCAGGGCGTCTAAAAACTTTGGCGTTTCGAGCGATATTTTGTCAGTGTCGTTTTCACGTCCGATTTGTTCCAAATTTGCCGCGTCATGCGACAGTTCCAGTTCTCCGAGGCCCGCCAGGATGCTTTTTGTAGCGTGTACACTGATGACGCATGTCCGCAATTCTTCCTCGTCATATACGCCGTTTTTACCAATGAATTCTTCCAGAACGACAATCGCTTTGTTGATATCACGGATATAAAGCTCAAGCAGTTCCGGACTTACAGAATGCGCCTTGGACTGATCTTTTTCCACGTCCGCTGTTGTTAGATATGGAATACTTGCGATAAACGCGCGCAGCGCGTCAAGAAATACTGTTGTTTTTTCCGAAATGATTTTTGTATCCTTGTTTCTTCCCGCTTCCTCTAATACCAACGCGGCATCCGATAGCTCCTGTTCTTCGATGTTGGCGAGTATCCTTTTCAATCCGTGGACATAAGCGGTATAATTGATAAAATCTTCATCGCTGTAATCCCCGTCTTTTTTAAATAGTTTTTCCAACGCGGCAATGGTTTTTATCGCGTCCCGCGTGAAAAGTTCCAGTAAATCAAAACAGATTTCATGACTTATCGGCAATTCCTGTTCTATTTGCTTATGCTTCTTATTCATTTTCCGTGCGGTTTCAATAACTTCACGGGGCTGTTTATCCCGTACATATTTTTTTATTACAGAGTTTAGCTGCCGTAAATCAATGGGTTTTGCGATGAAATCATCAAAACCGCTGTCCAGGAAAATATCAGCTTGCCCAACCACAGCATTGGCAGTGAGGGCGACAATGGGTTCTTTGTACCCTAATTCGTGTATCTTTTCCGCCGCTACGATACCGTCCATTTTTGGCATCATATGATCCATGAATATGATGTCGTAAACATTTCCATCCTGTATCCTGCTGATCGCTTCATATCCGCTTATTGCAGTTTCGATCTGCAATTCATAAGGAGCCAGAAGCCCTTTGGTTACATAATTGTTGGACTCCATATCATCGACCAAGAGAACTTTGCCGTAAGGCATCGGCTCATAGACTATCTGCGCTTTCCTGATTTCTTTCACAGCGTCAACTTTGAAGTTTTCGAGATTTCCGGCAATTTCTTTGCCTAATATTTTGCCGTCGGTTTTTCCTTGCGGGAACTGCACCACAAACGACGAACCTAATTCCACTTCGCTCTTGATGGAAATACTGCCGTTCATCAAATTGATCAGGTTTTTCGTAATGCTCATTCCAAGGCCGGTGCCTTGAGTAGTGCGGTTGGCTTCCACGTTGAAACGGGAATACTCCTCGCCGAGCTTGGCCACTTGTTCCGCTGTCATGCCCTGCCCGGTATCGCTTACGCAAAAAACGATATCGACAATGTTATCATCCTCTTCATTGTCTTTATGCGAAATCGATAGTTTTACTACACCTTCTTCTGTATATTTGAAAGCGTTGGAGAGAAGGTTGTTCAGCACTTGCTTGATACGGATTTCATCACCCATAAGAGTATTCGGTAAATTCTCATCGACCGAGAGCATAAACTCTATCGGTTTCTCTCCGATCCGTATCATATTAAGGGTGATCGTATCGTTTATCAAACTCGCGACTTCATACTTTAAATTTGATAATTCCAACTTACCCGCTTCAATTTTTGACAGATCCAGAATATCGTTAATGATATTAAGAAGTAAGTCGCCTGAGCTGTAGATCCTAGAGATCGCGTCTCTTGTATGTGGCTTTAAAGTTTCGTCCCGCATTTCTATTTCGGCGATGCCGAGAATGACATTCATCGGCGTACGGATCTCATGGCTCATATTGGCGAGGAACGAGGATTTAAAAGCCGATGCCGCTTTTTCCGCTTCGAGAGCTTTTTGTATTTCGTTGGATCTCGCGAGTTCTTCAACCATATGGCTTATACTGTTGGAAAGTTCTCCGATTTCGTCTTTCCGGTCACTTTGCAAAGGTTGCTCCAGATTTCCTTTTGCGATTTCATAAACAGCGTTTTTCAGTCTCAAGATAGGCTTGTTGATACTGCTTATGGTAAAGAACAGCATGAAGATCGAAATCAATATCAAGACGCAGGATATCCACGCGAATATGACAGTCGTTTGCGCGACGTCATCCAGAACTCTTCTGGATTGTACCTGCGTCGTTTCGACGATCAAATTATAAAGCCCTCTCTCATCTTCTGCCTTATTCATCAAAGCAGCAGTAAGGGCATCCCCGAGCGGGCGCGATTCGGCAAGGACGCGCTGCCTTCTTGCCTCGTCATACGCAACGCTGTCGTCATACATATCTTTGGTGATATCGACATATTCCTCGAACAATGAAAGGATATAGTCGGCGCGTATGATCCGGTCATTTTTTGTATCGGCATCGAACCAGATGTCGCTGTACACAAGCTCCTTGTAACCTTCAAGGTTGCTTCGGAAGCCATCCCTTGCGCTAATGTACGCGTTGGTAATGCCGGAAAAATCGACGCCTTCGCTCCTGTACTGTTGCAGCATCGCGAAATTTGAGAGGCGTATTTTATAAACATTATCGAGAGCGTCAACGATATAAAGCTGCCGGGCTTGATAGGAAACGAGGATTTCGGTCAGGTCGGTGTCAAGATTTCTTGTCTGTACTACGGCGAAGATGGAAAAAAAGATCGTAATACACAGCAAGATCCCAAAAACGATCAACAGCTTGGCTCTGATCTTTAAATTATTAAACCACTTCATAATGTTTAACCTCTCTCAATCCTTGTTTGTAAAAGGGTTTCTTAGTATTTGATTCTCGACAGTTCTATTTTGTTTTCGATTTCACAAAAGAGATTGGCGATATCCGGGTCAAAATGCGTACCTGCGCCCTTTTTAATGACGTCGATCGCATCCTCATGCGAAAACGCGATTTTATACGGCCGGACGGTAGTAAGAGCGTCATACACATCTACAATTGCCATAATACGCCCTTGAAGCGGGATGTCCTTCCCTTTTAAGCCATGGGGATAGCCTTCGCCGTTCCATTTTTCCTGATGGTATGCCGCAAATAATTTCGCGTGATGTAAAAACTCCGCGTTGCCTGTCCGTTCTGTCATTTGCTCGATTATTCTTTCTCCTGCCGCGCAATGCATTTTCATGAGTGTATACTCTTCATCAGTCAGCTTACCCGGTTTGTTCAGGATCGTGTCGGAAATCGTAATTTTCCCCAAATCGTGCAGGCGTGACGAAGAAATGACAGAAATCAAATCCCAGCTTCGAATTTCATCAACGTACAACTTGTTCTTGATCATAGCTTCGAGCAGGAGTTTCATGATTTTCGTAATTCGTTCTATATGCCCGCCTGTATTGGCGTCCCGGTTTTCAACGACGTCCGCCAATGTGAACACAATGCTGTTTTGCAGCTTCTCTAGCTGATCGGTACGTTCGAGGAGCTGCTCTGTACGTTTCTTAAGCTGTTCAGTCCTTTCATGTACTATTTCGTCAATTTGCAGGTGATGCTTTATGCGGTTGAGCAACACCGGCGGGGAAAACGGTTTACCGATAAAATCCACCGCCCCAAGCTCGATACCCAAAGCTTCATTCTCGGTGCTTGTCAAACCGGTCACAAATATGACAGGGATCTCCGCGTAAGGGGCAATAGCCTTTAATTGCCTTATCGCCGTAAAACCGTCGGTTTCCGGCATTTCAATATCCAATAAAATCAAATCAGGATTGACCTTCTCCAGCATCGCGAACATCCTCGCCGAAGAAGACATAGTAATTACGATATACTGGCTTTCCAGCACTTCTGCCGCTGTAGCCAGATTTGAGGGACTGTCGTCAACAATAAAAATAGTTTTTTGCACGTTAAACGCTCCCAATATTAAATATTCGTTAGACTACAGCATGGCAATTTATTTCAAAATTGTCAAGAAAAAGTTTCAGAAATGCCAAATTATGGCTGCTTCAATTCGTCCGCATCAATAAACAGCAATTCCGTCGGCAGAGGGATCCTGAGCGACATAGCCTCCACAGGGCAGTCCAGCACGCAGGAATTGCAGTGCCAGCATTCATCCGGATACCGTATGTCAGGCGCATGTCCGGCGTCGGTTTTTTTTATCACATCCAGCGGACAAATCTCAGCGCAAGTGTTGCATCCTGTGCATTTTTCTTTATTTACTACCGGTGGCATATCGATACCTCCTGTCTTTCTTTACTTTTTCTCGCGCCAGTCAAGGAGCGGTTCGCCGTCCTGCTGACGGATCGTCAGGAAAAGACCGCTGTACAAAGGATTGACAAACGGGAAATCCAATCGTTTGGTCCGGCCACGGGTCTCCTTGCGCTCGCTTGCGCAAAGAATCAGTATTTCGCCTACCTGCGCGAGGTCCATTACTTCAAGGCACCGCATCAAATCATGTGAATTACCGCAGCCCAGCGTATCGCGCATTTTTCCCTGCAGCCTTCTAAGATACGTAAGGCCGGCCCGGAACAGGCGCTCGCTGCGCACCTCCATGCCGGCATAGTCGCTCATGATCTGGCTCATGGCGACGTTTGCTTCCTGCCATGTAGCGTATCCAGTGCCTGAGCCCCGCGAGAGCAGGTCGGAGTAAAAATCAGCCGCCTGTTTGACCGTCTCGCTTTTTTCCGCTTCTGTGGCGGCGGCCGTTTTCGCGTACTCTGCGGCGCTCTCGCCGGCCACGCGCCCGTAAACAGCGGCCGCGGCGATATCGGCCCGGAAATTGCCGACCTCGTCCCCGGCGGCGTACAGGCCCGCTATATTGGTAGCGGCGTATTCGTCGATCTCGATCCCGCGGCCGATCAGCATGGGTTCGTACTGAGCGAATTCCACCATATGCTTACCGAGATCTATGTTTTCCTTATCCATATGGTCAAGCAGCGAGGTATTGCCTTCCTCGACAAGCCCCCATTTCATATAGTCTATATCTTCGGGCGAGGTCTCGCTGCAGTCCATATACACAGGATCCCCCTTCGAGAACTTGTACCCGAATATCTCGATCCATACATCACCTGTGATATCGCCGAGCTCTTTGGTAGGCTTCGTTACAAATGATCCGACCGGTTTTCCCTCAAGGTCCTTGTACACTCCGATCCACGTGGCTTTCCCGCAGCGGTTGAAATTTTTCGGCCCGGCATGGGCGTATGCCATGTCCATATTGACGAGCCTGGCGCCGGCCCGATATGCCGCCGCCCGTCCGTTCCCGGCGCACGCTGGGCAGAAGGCCCTGTTAAACAGCCACCCGCTCTTGGGCGCATAAAGCCTCGACGTGTTCCCTGTCGCGAGTATCAGGCTTTTACAGTTAATAACCTGGATTTGCGGTTCTTCTTCCGATATGTCGACGCAAAGCGAGCCTGTGACCCGGCCCCCCTCCGTGATGATCTCAGCTTGTGCCGTGCGGTTCAGGATCCGCACGCCGCGCTTTAAAGCCTGCTCGGTCAGCACTTTTTTCTGGTTGTGGCCTGCGTATTTCAGAAAGATCCTGGGGCGCCCGGGCATTGCGTGGCCCGTAAACTCCCATTCTCCGTGCGGCCTCATATCGATGCCCCAGTCATCCCATTCTTTCAAGCGCGCCGCTGACAACATAAGAAATTTACGAGTCAGGTTTGAGTCCAGGCAGCCCCCGGTCAGCGACTCATCCATTTCACGCATGATCGGTTCCATGTCTTCGCCGTGGACTTCGGGCAGATAGCACTGAAAATGGTCGTTGCCCGTCGCGCCGGATCCGCTCCTGAGCGTATTCGCCTTTTCGGCTACGATCACGTCCGCGCCCTTTTCAGCGGCGCCTATCGCGGCGCACAAACCGGCTATACCGCCGCCAATGATAAGCACATCACATGTAAGAGATTCTTTTTGCTTAATCATAAAAACACCATCCTTTGATATCTGTTATTATTTTATCACGCGCATTGGATAATAGTAAGAATTATGCATATGATTCAAAATGCTAAAAATGGGTAATAATGTTTTGTGAAAAATCATTTCCGAATTTTTATCAGGCGTCATCTGGGCGAGGATATTTCTTACGAGCGTAAGGTAACCATCGTTTTTATTCTGTCGATAATATTCGCAGCGGTCGGCGCTCTCGTTATTTACGCAGCCCAGGAAATATCGATCCTTATACAATTGCCGACATACATCGCGCTGATAGCATGCATAATCGTACTCTTCAAGGTAAAAGCCGACAACTTCAAGCCCTTGATCGTCATTTTGTCATTGATCATGTTTTTGTATCTTCCGTTCGCGTACCTTACCTCAGGAGGCATTGACGGCCCCACACCGGTATTCTTTATCGCGGGTATCTTCATGTTCGGATTCATTCTTAGAGGCAAGGCAAAATTGATCGTTCTTACGGCTCTCGTCGCGCTTTATACGGCTCTGATTTTCGCCGGCGCCTATCTGCCTCCTTTTGAGTACGAATCCGCTTTTATGAGAGGGTTTGATTTTGCTATTGCTTTTGCGGTCACCGCGATCATGGCTATCATGATAGCGACCATCATCATCATAGCGATACGGGTGGAGGAAAGAAAGGCCAGAAAGCTGATGGAAGAGCTGCAGCACAAAAATCAGGAATTGGAAACGCTTTCTACAATAGATCCTCTTACGGGTTGTTACAACCGCAGGTACCTGTATGACCATTGCAAGGATATGGTTAAAAGATACATTGAAAACGATATCCCTATTTCACTTATGATGATCGATATCGATCACTTCAAAAAAATCAACGATACTTACGGCCACGACGTGGGAGATGACATACTCAGGATCCTGAAACAAACTGTCCGCTCCACTATCAGGCTCCATGATTTGATTATCAGGTACGGCGGCGAGGAATTCATCGTCATCCTGCCGGGCTGCGGCGAAGCTATCGGCCGGGAGATCGCCGAAAGGATCAGAGCAAATATCGAAGGATGCAAAACCAGGGAAAACGTAAAATTCACCGTCAGCATCGGCTTTGCCGTGCTGGACAAACACGACGACCTGGACAAACTAATCAACAGGGCTGACGTCCATATGTATATGGCGAAAAACAGAGGCCGGAATCAGGTAGTGTAATTCAGGACAAAAGGGGACGTCCCTTGTGTCTTATTCTACGCTGTATAGCAGTTCGGCGTACGAAGGAAGAGGCCAGTGCTTGCGGGCGACGTATGTTTCAAGCTCGTCTACAATTATTCTGAGTTGATCCATTGCCGGGCGGATCTTGTCACGGTAGTAAACCGCTTTGCCGAGAATATCCCGTTTCCTGTCTGATTTCTCAAGAACATCCTCGAGGTGGTTCAGCATCATGATCATGGAAGCGGTAAGATCCGAGATACGCCTGATCAGGTATCCTTCGAGCGACATGTCATAAATGCCCATGGTCTTTTTGGCGGTCCACAGTTGAGCGAGCTCGTTTTCGTAGGATATGCATGCCGGGCAGATATCACACATAACCATGTCTGCCATCGTCAGCGCTTCTATATGGAGCGTTTTACAGTAGCTTTCCATTTGGATCTCATAGCGCGCGTGGAGTTCCGCTTCGGAAAACACATGGTGCTTTGTGAAGAGCGCGACACTTTTCTCGGAAATGAACTCGGGCAGCGCGTCCACGGTGGTCTTAAGGTTCGAAAGCCCGCGCGCCTTCGCTTCTTTTTCCCATTCGGCTGAATAGTTATTGCCGTTGAAGAGGATACGTTTGTGTTCGCTGTAAGTCTTCTTAACAAGCGCTTTCAGGGCAGCCTTAAAGTCGTCTGCTGCCTCTAATTCGTCTGCCATTCCGCATAAAGCCTCGGCTATGACCGTGTTGAGTACGATATTCGGGCCCGCGATTGAGAATGTCGACCCGAGCATCCTAAACTCGAACTTGTCGCCGGTAAACGCGAACGGAGACGTCCGGTTGCGGTCGGTCGTATCTTTTGAAAAACGCGGCAGGACCGTCACACCGATCTCCATCTGGATTTTTTCTTTGTCCTGATAATCCGTACCCGCCTCGATCGCTTCAAATATTTCGGTCAATTCGTCTCCGATAAACATCGAGACGATCGCGGGCGGCGCCTCGTTCGCGCCGAGCCGCATGTCGTTGCCGGCATTTGCCACAGAGACCCTTAGCAGATCCTGATACTCGTCGACCGCCTTGATGACAGCCGCGAGGAATAACAGGAACTGCGCGTTTTCGTGGGGCGTGTCTCCGGGCTCAAGCAGATTCACTCCCTTATCGGTCTTCATCGACCAGTTGTTGTGCTTGCCGCTGCCGTTGACGCCCGAGAAAGGTTTTTCGTGAAGCAGGCAATACAGGCCGTGCCTGCCCGCGACGCTCTTTAAAAGCTCCATTGTGATCTGGTTGTGGTCGGTCGCGATATTTGTCGTTGTGTAGATCGGAGCGATCTCGTGCTGCGCCGGGGCTACTTCATTGTGCTCGGTCTTGGCATAGACTCCGAGTTTCCATAATTCACGATCCAAATCCTTCATAAAGGCGGAAACTCTCGGCTTTATCGCTCCGAAATAGTGATCCTCGAGTTCCTGGCCTTTGGGAGGCCGGGCGCCGAATAAAGTCCTGCCTGTATAGACAAGGTCCGGTCTCTTAAGATACATTTCCTTGTCGATGAGAAAATACTCCTGTTCGGGCCCTACGGTCGTTGTGACCCGCTCCGCGGATTTGTTGCCGAAGAGCCTCAGTATACGCAGCGCCTGCTTGTCTATTGCTTCCATTGAACGGAGGAGAGGAGTCTTTTTATCGAGCACGTGGCCGCCGTACGAGCAGAACGCGGTAGGGATGCACAGAGTGCCGTCCTTGATGAAAGCATATGAAGTGGTATCCCAAATAGTATAGCCGCGCGCTTCAAAAGTCGCCCTGAGCCCGCCGGTCGGAAACGATGAAGCGTCGGATTCGCCGCTGACCAGCTCTTTTCCCGAAAACTCCATTATTATCTTTCCGTCTCCTGACGGCGCGATAAATGAATCGTGCTTTTCGGCCGTCACTCCGGTCATCGGCTGGAACCAGTGGGTGTAATGAGTCGCGCCTTTTTCGACGGCCCAGTCCTTCATGGCGCCCGCGATGATATTCGCTATATCAAGCTCGAGGCGCGTGCCCTGAGTCATCGTCTTCTTCAGCGCCTTGTAGACGTCCTGCGGGAGCTTCGCGCGCATGACCGCTTCGTTGAAGACCATGCTTCCGAATATTTTTGGTATATCGTTCGATATTTTCATCGTTTCCATTAGAGCGCCTCTCTTATCATAATTGAGTATACCAATATAAAGAATATCTCACAACCGAGCCAATTATGATAAAATAATAGATTCAATCAGCTGTGTTGGGGGAAACGCTTTGATTTTTAATTACATGTTATTCTTATATGTTTTCGCAATGAGCGCTTCATTGGTAACGCTCGTTATCGGAATTTTTGCGCGCAGCGCTCCGAGATCGCTTTATTTCTCGCTGCTTACCCTCGCGATATTTATGCTGAATACGGGTTTCGTACTGGAGGTGACAGCGCCGTCTTTTGACGCGGCGATCATTGCCGTTCAGATCCAGTATCTTGGCGCTCCTTTTATAGCTCCGTTCCTGCTGATGTTTATCTGTTCATTTTGCGGGATAAATTTAAAGAAAAAGATCCTTGTTTTTCTTTTTATCATCCCGGCCGCGGCATTTATTCTTGTGCAAACATGGACGATCAACGGCCTCTTTTATAACAGCCTGGAACTAGTGATCGATCCGATGATCTCGCACCTTTCCGTAAACGGATCGGTGTTACATACAATAACATTGAGTTACAACGTGTTTATCACACTGTTGGCCGATGTCATTCTCATTTACCACCTGATCAAGGGGGACAAATATTTCAGGAGGCAGGCTATCGCGATCGTAGTGGCGTCGGTATTGCCGATTATCGGGACCCTGGTTATTCTGATGGGACAAATCGTTCAATATGACCTTACGCCGGTTTTCCTTGGGATCACATGTATGCTGCTTAGCTTTTCAATTCTTGGCCTCGGCCTTTATCGCGTCGCGCCGATAGCGCGGGAGCAAATAGTTGAGGCGATGCATGACGGGTTCATCATAATAGATAATCAGGGCTCATTTGTCGACGCAAATATCGCGGCAAGACAAATAATGCCCAAACTGGCTACGATCAGCGTCGGTACGCCTTTAAGCGATATAGAGGAGCTCGCGTGGGTAAGCAAAAGCGAGGAAGCGCGCGGTAATGAATTTCAAGAGAAGATGCCGGATGGTTTCGTTAAACACTACCGCCTTTCGGAAACGGAAGTAAAGGACAAGAACAGGGTGATCGGCCGGTGCATCATGATATACGATATCACTGAAGAGAAGCAGCTTCTTGACGAAGTCAGCTTTCTCGCAGAGCGTGACACCCTTACGGGTCTTATCAACCGCCGTACGCTTTTCATCACCGGCGAGCAGCTGTTCAGGAGCGTATCGGCGAGAAGCGCAAACGCGTGTATGTTCATGATAGACATTGACAACTTTAAAACAATCAATGACACCTATGGGCATATGAAGGGCGACGAGGTTTT
>Ga0123356_10006367_pt1 | contig 11903 bp, 9 predicted proteins | sample TergutEmb28metaG_2_FD_92546 | JGI IMG/M metagenome (GOLD analysis project Ga0123356, IMG submission 92546) | Embiratermes neotenicus P3 segment gut microbial communities from Petit-Saut dam, French Guiana - Emb289 P3 | ecosystem: Host-associated > Arthropoda: Insects > Digestive system > Gut ... | reverse complement strand
GTTTCCGGTCATTGCGTCCCGGTGATCGAGGGCACGATCGTCCTCTGAAAGCGCAACGAGGCCGCGGCGTCCATCCTGGCGCTTTCGCCATCGGCCAGCGGTTCCTTGCCCCCACCCGGCAAGGGGGCACGCAAAGCCGCGCCCCGATGATCGGGGACGCCAGGCAAAGGGTTGACCATAGCGGTAATGATCCCTAGGTTCCCGCTCGGGACACGGCCCCCCAACGGGTCGCATCTATTCTGGAAGGAATAGCCTTTCATGAAGCCGAACATTCGGCCTCGTAACCCCAATTTTTCGTCCGGTCCTTGTGCCAAGCGTCCCGGTTGGACGCCGCAAACGCTCGCGAACGCGCTGGTCGGCCGCTCCCATCGCTCCAAACCCGGCAAGGCGCGGCTGCAGGAGGTTTGCGATCGCTCGCGCGAGCTTCTCGGTCTTCCCGGCGATTATCGCCTCGGCATCGTCCCGGCGTCGGACACCGGCGCGGTCGAGATGGCGCTGTGGTCGATGCTCGGCGCGCGCGGCGTCGATGTCCTGACCTGGGAAAGCTTCGGCGAGGGCTGGGCAACCGATGTAACGAAGCAGCTTAAACTGAAAGACGCCCGGATCCTCGCTGCGCCCTACGGCAAGCTGCCCGACCTGCGCGCGGTCGATTGGCGCCGCGATGTCGTGTTCACCTGGAACGGCACCACGTCCGGTGCCCGGGTGCCGAACGGCGACTGGATCGATGCCGCACGCGAGGGCTTGGCGATTTGCGATGCCACTTCGGCGGTGTTCGCGATGGACCTGCCATGGGACAAGCTCGACGTCATTACCTGGTCCTGGCAGAAAGTGCTCGGCGGCGAGGCCGGTTTCGGCATGCTGGCGCTGAGCCCGCGCGCGGTGGCGCGGCTCGAAACCTACGTGCCGCCCTGGCCCTTGCCAAAAGTTTTCCGCCTGACGGCGAAGGGCAAGTTCAACGAAGCGATTTTCGCGGCCGAGACGATCAACACGCCATCGATGCTGGCGGTCGAGGATGCGATCGACGGCCTCAAATGGGCGCGGTCGATCGGCGGACAGAGCGCATTGCAGCGCCGCAGCAAGGACAATCTCGATGCCGTCGCGCGCTGGGTCGACCGCACGCCGTGGATCGAATTCCTGGTGCGTGACGAGGCGATCCGCTCGTGGACCTCGGTCTGTCTCGAAATCGTCGATGACTGGTTCCAGAGCCAGTCGACCGAGAAGCAGCGCGCGGCGCTGAAAAAAATGGAAGCGCTCCTCGACGAGGAGGGCGTCGCCTTCGATTTTGTCGGCCATCGCGATGCGCCGCCAGGCCTGCGCCTGTGGTGCGGCGCCACGGTCGAGACCGGCGACATCGCAGCGGTCCTGCCCTGGCTCGATTGGGCCTTTGCCGAGATCCGCAAGGCCGTGGCCGCATAGGGGCCCGCGATGCCGAAAGTGCTGATCGCGGATGCCCTGTCGCCGCAGGCCGTGGCCGTGTTCAAGGGGCGCGGCATCGAGACCGTGACCCGGACCGGTCTCTCGCCGCAAGAGTTGAAGGGCGTGATCCCGGAGTTCGACGGTCTCGCGGTGCGCTCGGCCACGAAGGTAACGAGGCCGGTGATCGAAGCCGCCCGCAGGCTCAAGGTCATCGGCCGCGCCGGCATCGGCGTCGATACCATCGATGTGCCGGCGGCGACGCAGCGCGGCATCGTCGTCATGAATACGCCCTTCGGCAATTCCATCACCACGGCCGAGCACGCCATCGCGATGATGTTCGCTCTGGCGAGGGACATCCCCGCCGCCGACCGCTCGACCCAGGGGGGCAAATGGGAGAAGTCGCGCTTCATGGGGGTCGAGCTCTACGGCAAGACGCTCGGCATCATCGGGTGCGGCAATATCGGCTCGATCGTCGCCGAGCGCGCGCTCGGCATCAAAATGAAGGTCGTCGCCTCCGATCCCTTCCTCTCGCCGGAGCGGGCGGTCGCCCTCGGTGTTGAGAAGGTCGAGCTCGGCGACCTGTTCGCGCGTGCCGATTTCATCACGCTGCACACCCCCCTGACCGACCAGACGCGCGGCATCGTCGATGCCGCCGCTCTTGCCAAGATGAAAACCGGCGTGCGCATCATCAACTGCGCGCGCGGTGGGCTGATCGTCGAAGAGGACCTGAAGCAGGCGCTCGATTCCGGCAAGGTCGCAGGCGCCGCCATCGACGTGTTTCCGGTCGAGCCGGCGAAGCAGAACATTCTTTTCGGCCGCGACAACCTTGTCGCAACGCCACATCTCGGCGCTTCCACCAGCGAGGCGCAGGAGAACGTGGCGATCCAGATCGCCGAGCAGATCTCGGATTTCCTGCTCCGCGGCGCCGTGACGAATGCCGTCAACCTGCCGTCGCTCTCCGCCGAAGAGGCCGTGCGCCTTGGACCTTACATGGCGCTCGCGAAGCAGTTGGGCGGGTTTGTCGGCCAGCTCGTCGAGGGATCGCTCGCTGCCGTCGAGATCGAATACGAAGGCCATGTCGCAGACCTCAACGTGAAGCCGCTGACCGCTCTGGTGTTGGCGAATCTCATGGCGCCGTCGCTGGCGACGGTCAATGTCGTCAACGCGCCGGTCATCTGCCGCGAGCGCGATATCCGCGTCAGCGAGACCCGGCATTCGGAGCCCTCGAGCTATCAGACCTTGATGCGCGTCACCGCCATTGCCGACGGCAGAAAACATGGCGCGACCGGCACGCTGTTCGGCGACAAGCCGCGGCTCATCACCATCGAAAGCATCATGCTCGAGGCCGAGTTGGGACCGCGGGTGCTGTTCGTGCGCAATATCGACAAGCCCGGGTTCGTCGGCAATCTCGGCCGCACCTTGGGCGAGGCCGGCGTCAATATCGGCACCTTCAATATGGGGCGATTGCAGGCCGGCGGCAGCGCCATCTGCCTCATTACGATCGATTCCGATCTCGACGACGCGACCATGGCGAAAGTGCGCGCGATCCCCAATGTGGTCCAGGTCAAGCTGATGAGCTTCTGAACGCCCGCTCGCATGAGGCCCGTCCCGAAGGATCCCGGTGACAGGGGCGCCGGGAAGCCGGGAGGGGGCGTGCCGCGCCCGGGATCGGCCGGGCCGTGCCGCCGGCGCGGGCAGGGGGATCAACCGAAACCACCGATTCGTGTATGTTAGCCGTCATCAAGCGAATTCGCGCACGCGGGGAAACACTCGCCGAAAGCCATGAACGACACGGTATATAAGGGGCTCTTGCCACAAGGGTTGCGGGACTTGCTGCCGCCGCTGGCCGAGGCGGAAGCGGCACTGGTCGAGCGGCTCATGGCCGTCCTTGCCGGCAACGGTTACGAGCGCGTCGAGCCGCCACTCCTCGAATTCGAGGACAATCTGCTTTCCGGCGCGGGCGCGGCCATGGCGAAAGAAACCTTCCGCCTGATGGATCCGGTATCGCAGCGCATGATCGGCGTGCGCGCCGACATGACGCCGCAGGTCGCGCGCATCGCCGCGACGCGACTGGCCAAGGCGCCGCGCCCGTTGCGTCTCTCCTATGCCGGCCAGGTGCTGCGCGTGAAGGGCGGACAACTCAATCCCGAACGGCAATTGGGCCAGGTCGGCGCCGAGCTGATCGGTTCCGACGACATTGCCGCCGATGTCGAGGTGCTGACGGTCGCGGCCGAGGCGCTCGGCGAGGTCGGCATGAAAAGCGTGTCGGTCGACCTGACGCTGCCGCGACTGGTGCCGCTCCTGTGCTCGGCACTGGGGCTCGACGACGAGCGAACGGAGCGGGTTCGCGCGGCGCTCGACCACAAGGATGCGGCGGCGGTCGCCGCGGTGGGCGGGGAGGCCGCGACGCTGCTCCGCAGGCTCCTGGCCGCCGCCGGCACCGCCGAACAGACCCTGACGCGCCTCGCCGGCCTCAAATTGCCAAAGGAGGCGGCGGCCGAGCTGGCGCGCCTCGCCACCGTCTGCCGCGAGGTGAAGGCGCGCGCGCCCGGTCTCGCCATGACCATCGACCCGGTCGAAAATCGCGGCTTCGAGTATCACACCGGCATCAGCTTTGCGTTCTTCGCACGATCCGTGCGCGGCGAGCTGGGCCGCGGCGGGCGCTATCTCACGGGCAACGGCGCCAGCGAGCCTGCCACCGGTTTTACCATCTATACCGATCTGGTGATCGAGGCGCTGCCGAATCCGACGCCTTCGCGCCGACTGTTCGTGCCGGCGGGGAGCGATGCGGCATTGGTGCGGCGGTTGCGCGGCGATGGGTGGGTCACGGTCGCGGCGCTCCGTCCGGGCGGCGATGAAGCCGAGGCGAAACGGCTGCGCTGCAGTCACATGCTGGCCGGCGACAAGATCGCGGCATTGGACTGAGCCTTGCCGGACCGGTCGCCCCGGGGCGACCCGCATCCGGGCGCGGTCGCGGCCGGCGCGCCGGTCGGATCCCACCACGGATCGAGCGGGGCCTCCGAGGGGTGGTGCGCAGACGTGCCGGACGCTTTCCCTGGTCGCGTGCGCAAGGATCGGGCGCGGCTTCCGCTCGGGGGGTCCGGAGGGGCCGGGCGGCGCCGCTGGTTCTCCCCGGGTCAAGTCTGCCTTGCGCAAGGTCGGGTTGCGTCGGGGCGCGAAGTTGCGCATTAAAAGGGCTCGTGTTGAGCGCGGTCGGCGTCGGACGGGTTGCCATCGTCCGACGCGCGGATCGCGCGCTATTTTATGGTCAGCAGCCGGAACCCCGCCTTGCCGGATTCATCGTCTCCCCTGGTCGCGTCCGCACCTGCGGTATTGAGCCAGCGCGACATCTATCGCGTATTGTCGGGGGTGCTGCTGGGCATGTTCATCTCGGCCCTCGACCAGAGCATCGTCGCCACCGCGCTTCCGGCCATCGGCCGCGTCCTGGGCGGGTTCGAGAATCTGTCCTGGGTCGTCGCCGCCTATCTTCTGACCTCGACCGCCTCGACGCCGATCTACGGCAAGCTGGGCGACCTCTACGGCCGGCGTCTGATGATCCTGATCGCGATCACGGTGTTCGCGGTCGGCTCGTTGCTGTGCGGGCTGGCGCAAGGCATGTGGCAGCTCATCGCGGCCCGCGCGCTCCAAGGGGTCGGCGCCGGCGGGCTCCTGAGCTCGTCGCAATCGGTGATCGCCGATATCATCGCCCCGCGCGAGCGCGGCCGCTACCAGGCTTATTTCAGCGGCATCTACGCGCTCGCCACCGTCGGCGGCCCGGTCGTCGGCGGCCTCTTTGTCGACCATCTGAGCTGGCGCTGGGTGTTCTGGATCAATCCGCCGCTCGGCATCATTGCCTTTCTCCTGTGTCGTCGCGCGCTGCGCCTCCTGCCGGTGCCGCAACGCCGGCGGCGCATCGACTATGGCGGTGCCGCCTTGTTGATCGCCGCCGTGAGCTGCTGGCTGTTCATGCTCACGTCCGGCGGCCGGGAGTTCGCGTGGATCTCGCCCGCGGCGCTGACGATGGTCGCCGGCGCGCTGCTGTTGACCGCCTTGCTGGTCGTGCAGGAGCGGCGGGCGCCCGAGCCGCTGTTGCCGCCGCGGCTCTTCGCCAACCATGTCGTTCGCCAGGCATGGCTTGCGAGCTTCGTCATCACCATGGCGCAGCTCGCCACCGGCGTGCTGATGCCGAGCTTTCTGCAGCTGGTCCTGGGCGTGAGCGCCGGCCGCTCGGGCGTCATGATCCTGCCGATGATGATCGGCACCGTGGCCGGCTCGTTCGGCTCCGGACGCCTCATGCGCCGCACCGGGCGCTATCGCCCGGTGGCGCTGGCGGCGATCTGTGTCGCGACCGTGGCGCAGCTGCTCCTGGCGTTCGAGACGCAATCGGCGTCATTGCCGGTGATTCTGGTGACGATGGCCTTCATCGGTCTGGGTTTCGGGCCGACCTTTCCGGCGATGATGGTGGCGGGGCAGAACGGCGCCGAGCTCCGCGACATCGGCATTGTCACCTCCATGATCGCGTTCTTCCGGACCTTGGGCGGCTCGTTCGGCATCGCCATCCTGTGGTCGATCCTCATCGGCACCCTGGCGCGGCGGCTCGCGGCGGCGCGGGCATCCGCCTTGGGCGACGCGATCCTCGCTCATACCGGCGGCGGCATCGCTGCCGTGCCCGCCGCGGCCCGCGAGGCGCTGGTGCCGGCCCTTGCCCATTCCTACCATCTGGTGTTCCTGGCCAACGCGGGCCTGTGCGCGGTCGCGGCCGTCCTGCTTGCACGGATGCGGGAGAAGCCGTTGCGCGAGGAGCCCGCCTATGCCGTGCGCCAGCGAGCCGCGTCATGACCCCTGCCGAGCTCGAGCGGTCGGTGACCGACACGATCGAACGCCGATCGGCGGTTCCGGCCCAGCCCAGAGCGACCCTGCTCGCGCACCGCGAGATCATGACGACGCTTTACGGTCTGCTTTTGGGCATGCTGCTGGCAGCGCTCGACCAGAACATCGTGACCACGGCAGTGCCGGCGATCGCCAGCGATCTCGGCGGCTTCCAGCATCTCTCGTGGATTTTTGCCGGCTATCTCCTGACCGCCACCGCCTCGACGCCGATCTATGGAAAGATCAGCGACCTCTACGGCCGGGCGCCGCTGCTCACGATCTCGATTTCGCTTTTTGTGGCGAGCTCGGCATTTTGCGCGCTCGCCCAGAACATGGGCCAGCTCGCCGCCGCGCGTGCGCTGCAAGGGTTGGGCGGCGGCGGCATGATGAGTGTGACCCAGGCCTTGATCGCCGACATCATCGCGCCGCGTGAGCGCGGCCGCTACCAGGCCTATTTCGCCGGTGTCTGGGCATCGGCCAGCGTCGCCGGCCCGATGCTGGGCGGGCTCTTCGTGCAGTACCTGACGTGGCGCTGGGTGTTCTGGATCAACCTGCCGATCGGTGCCGCGGCGCTGTTTCTGTGTGCGCGCGCCTTCAAGAAGCTGCCGAAACCGCAAATGGCGCGCCGCGCCATAGACTACGGGGGCGCAGGCCTGATGACGCTGGCAGTGACCGCGCTCCTCCTGGTGAGCACCTGGGGCGGCTCGATGTTCCCGTGGCTCTCGACCACGGTCCTGGGGATGTTTGGCGCCGGTCTGGTTCTGCTTTTGCTTTTCCTGGTGCAGGAATTCCACGCGCTCGACCCGATCCTGCCGCCGCGCCTCTTCGCCAGCCCGATCTTCAATTTCGCCAACGCCATCAGCTTCATCGTCGCCATCGCGATGTTCGGCGGACTGGTGCTCATGCCGGTGCAAATCCAGCTGGTGCTCGGCATCACCCCCGGCAGCACCGGCCTCATCATGATCCCGCTGATGAGCGGCACGGTGATCGGTTCGTTCATCGCCGGGCGGATCATGCGCCGCACCGGCCGCTACAAGATGATCCCGCCGGTCGGCATCGGCGCCGCGGCCATTGCCTTGGCGCTCTTGTCGACACTGGATGCCGCGACGTCGCCGATTCTGGTCATGGCCTATCTCGCCGTGCTCGGGCTGGGCGTCGGTCCGACCTTCCCGGTGATGATGATCGCCATTCAAAATACGTGCGAGCCGCGCGATGTCGGTGTCGCGACGAGTTGGGTGTTCTTCGCGCGCTCGCTCGGTGCGTCATTCGGCGCGGCACTGCTGTGGTCGTGGCTGCTCGGGGCGCTCACGGCACGTCTCGACGCCGAGGGGCATGGCGCGCTGGCCAACACGCTGGTGCGCGGCGGTCCGGTTGCCGCGGGCCAGATGGCGGCGGCAGATCGTCTGTTGATCCAGCCGGCGCTGACCCACGCGTTCCACATCGTGTTTCTCGGCGCCGCTATGGTGGCGCTGGCGGCATTTGCGCTATCTTTCTTTCTCAAGGAGGAGCGGCTCAAGAGTCAGGTGCCGTCCCATCGCATGGAAGGCCACTAACGGGAGGCGAGATGGATTTCGGCTATTTCACGCTGAGCGACAATCACTACGAAGGCAATCGCCGCAGCGCCGCGCAATTCATCTCCGACATTCTCGCCGAGGTGCTGTACGCCGACCGTCTCGGCTTCCACTCCGCCTGGATCGGCGAGCATCATTTCAACGCGCTCGGGGTGCTGTCCTGTCCCGATCTGGTTCTGAGCTATGCTGCCGCACGGACGCAAAGCATCCGTCTCGCGCCGGCGGTGACCGTGCTGCCGCTGCACCATCCGATCCGCGTTGCCGAACAGTGGGCGAGCCTCGATGTCCTGAGCGGGGGCCGCGTCGATTTTGCCGCCGGCCGCGGCTACGACCGGCGCGAATACGAGCCGTTCGGCGCCGATTTCGCCGACAATCAGGCGATCTTCAATGAAGCCATGGCGATCGTCCGGCGGCTCTGGGACGCGGACGGGCCGATCTCGCATCACGGCCGGTATTATTCGTTCGACGACATCCAGATTACGCCAAAGCCGGTGCAGCGACCGCTGCCCGCCTATGTCGGTTCGTTCTCGCAACCCTCGATCGAGCTCGCGGCGCGATTGGGCTGCGGCGTGGTCGTGGCGCCCTTCGCCGCTTCGATCTCCTTTGGCGGCCTGCGCGAGGTCGCGACGCTGTACCACGAAGCTTGCGCCAAGGCCGGCACCAGGCCGGGCAGGTTGATGTGCAGCTACTTCACCCACTTCGCCGACGATCGGGCGCAGGAGCTGGCCGCCCGCGAGCGGCAGGTGCGCTACTACCGCGAATGCGTCATTCCCTCCTTTCCGAGCGATCCGGCCACCGCACCCCCGAGCTACCGCTATTTCATCGGCATGGTCGAGCGGCTGCGCCAGGTCCGGCCCGAGGATCTGACCGAGAATTCGGTCCTCATCGGCCGGCCGGCGCAGATCACCGAGATTCTGAAAAAAGTCGAGGCCGCCGGCTTCGACGAGGTGATCCTCTACATCAATGTCGGCTTGAAGCCGCACCGCCAGGTGCTCGACGAAATGTCGCGCTTCGACGAGGAGGTGAGGCCGGCGTTCAAGCGCTAGCGCCGCCCGCGATAGCCGCTCATCTCCTCGCCCGCCCGGGGCTCAAAGCGGGTCGAAAGCGGTGCCGCGAAGATGGAGATCGCCGTGACCGCGAGAAACGCCACCGAGAAATCGCCGAACGAGGCGTGCGCGCGACCGCCGATGTCGATCGACACGTTGAGCGCGGTGGCCGCCACGCAGATCCCCATCGACAGCATCAGCTGCTGGAACGTGCTGTAGAAGCTCATTGCCGCGCTGGAACGGCTTGGCGGAATCTCGGCAAAGGCAATGATGTTGTATGCGGTGAATTGCAGGGATTGAAAGAAGCCGGTGATGAGCAACGCTGCGTAGATCGCCCATAGCGGCCAGCCCGGCCGGAAGGCGGCGCAGCCGGCGAGCAGGGCCGTCGCAACCACCGCGTTCCAGATCATGGTGTTGCGGAACCCGAAACGGCGCAGGATGCGTCCTGCCGACGCCTTCATCGCCATCGAGCCGGCGGAGGACATGAAGGTGATGGCGCCGCTCGCCGCCGCCGATTTGCCAAATCCCAGCTGCATCATCAGCGGCATCAGGAACGGCAGCGAGCCGCCGGCGATCCGCCACAACGAGCCGCCGACGACCGCCAGGCGGAAGGTCGGAATCCGCATTAACGACAGGTCGAGCATGGGCTCCGGCACGCGCAGCGCGTAAAAGAAGTAAAGCGTGCCGGCCACGATCCCGACGGCGAACAGCGCGAGGGTCACCGCCGGCGATGCGCCGCCGTGGCTGACGAACTGGGATCCGAAAATCAGGCACGACAATGCGGTTCCGGTCAGGAGCAGGCCGGTAAAATCGAACCGGCTCGAGCTGGCCTCGCGAAGGTCCGGCACGAAGCGCATGGCCAGCGCCAGACCGACGATGCCGAGCGGGACGTTGATGTAGAATATCCAGGGCCACGAAAAATAGGTGACGATGAAACCGCCGAGCGGCGGACCGATGACCGGCCCGATCAGCCCCGGAACGAGAACCCAGGTCATGGCATTGACCAGCTCGGCCTTGCTGACCGTGCGCAGGATCACCAGCCGCCCGACCGGAACCATCAGGGCGCCGCCCAGCCCCTGGATCAGCCGCGCCGCCACCAGGAAGCTCAACCTGCTCGATTGGCCGCACAGCACGGAGCCGAGCGTGAACAGCACGATCGCGGTGCAGAACACGTTGCGCGCGCCAAAGCGGTCCGCGATCTTGCCGCTCGCCGGGATGAAGACCGCGAGAGAGAGCAGGTACGACGTGATCGCGACGCTCATATTGACGGCGGAGACCCCGAAATCGCGCGCCATCGTCGGCAGCGCGGTCGTCAACACGGTGACGTCGATCTGCTCCATCAGCAGCGCCGCCGCGACGATCAGCGCGACGGTGCGAAAACCGCGCGTCGGCGCCGCGGCCACCGCTCCGGTGGCCAGGTGGTCGCTGGCGTCGGAGCTCAACCGTTCGCCGCCGCCAGTGCGGGGCGGCGACCCTTACGCGATGCCGTGCCGATGCGCAGCACCAGGAGCGCGGCGAAGAAGCACAGTGCGCCGGCGAAAATGAAAGCGCTCCAGTAATCCCCGTAGCGCGTATGAACCAGGCCGGCGCCATAAGCCGCGCCCGCGGCGCCGATCTGATGGCATACCATGATCCAGCCGTACATGATCCCGGCGCGCTCCGTTCCGAACGCGTTGGCCGACAGGCGCACGGTCGGCGGCACGGTTGCGATCCAGTCGAGGCCGTAGAAAACCCCGAACACCGACAGGCCCATGAGCGACATGTTCAGCGCATAAGGCAGGAACATGAGCGACAAGCCGCGCAACGCGTAATACCAGAAGAGGAGATAGCGGCTGTCGACGCGGTCCGAAAGCCAGCCGGACGCGGTGGTGCCGACGAAATTGAAAATGCCCATGAAGGCGAGCAGCCCGGCGGCGGTGGCTTCGGGGATGCCGTGATCGACGCAGGCGGGAATGAAGTGCGTGCCGATCAGTCCGAGCGTGCTGGCGCCGCAGACGAAGAAGCTGCCGCCGAGAAGCCAGAAATCGCGCGAGCGCATGCCATCGCCGAGCGCTTCAAACGAAGCGGCGACAGGATTGACACGGCGGATGGCGGGTTCGGCGAAGTCATCGGGTGCGCCAAAGGGCCGGATGCCGATGTCGGAAGGCCGGTCGCGCAGCAGCAACGCCACCGGCGGAATGACCGCGATGACGGCCGCGCAACAGATCGCGACCGACCAGCGCCAGCCGATCGCGACGGCGACATTGGCGAGCGTCGGGAGAAAGATCAGGCTTCCGGCGGCGGCGCTGCCCGTGAGCAAGCCCATGACCATGCCGCGCCGCTTCACGAACCAGCGGTTCGACACGATGGCCGCGAGGATCATCGCCGCGATACCGGTGCCGAGACCGGCGAACAGTCCCCACAGCGGCAGCAACTGCCAGGATGAAGTGATGAAGACGGTCGGCGCGAAGCCGACGAGCAGCATCGCCAGCGCCGCCAGTACCACGCTTTTCATGCCGAAGCGGTCGATGAAGGCCGCCGAGAACGGCCCGACGATGCCATAGACGAGGAGGCTGACGGAGATCGGCAGCGAGATCGCGGCACGAGTCCAGCCGAATTCCCGTTCCAGCGGCACGATCAGCACGCCCGGGGCGCCGCGCACGCCCGATGCCACCAGCAGCACCAGGAAGGTTACCCCGACCACGACCCAGCCGTAATGGATTGGCGGCGATTGAAGACCGGAACGCTTGATCATGAGCCATATTTGCAGCCATTGCCGCAAACGCCAAGGGCGGCAACGCATGGGTGGATTGCGGGCGTCCCCAATGCTGCCCGACCAGATCGAGATGCTCTATCAAGATACTTTCAATGGCTGGCCGCCCCGAGCGGCGGTGAGCGGGGAGCGCGCCATCGAGGGGGGTGCACCGACGGCAGGCCGGCTCGTGGGGTGCGTCCGCGCCGACGCGGCTCCCGCCGGCCGGTGGCGCTAGATCTCGATCTGGCCGCCCAGCTCGATGACGCG